>Ga0066640_10000901_pt1 | contig 17818 bp, 17 predicted proteins | sample CryGeyCG2114_020_2_FD_59505 | JGI IMG/M metagenome (GOLD analysis project Ga0066640, IMG submission 59505) | Groundwater microbial communities from aquifer - Crystal Geyser CG11_big_fil_rev_8/21/14_0.20 | ecosystem: Environmental > Aquatic > Deep subsurface > Groundwater | place: USA: Utah... | reverse complement strand
CCATCTCTTTAACTAGTTGTACGAGATACCGCGTCAGCTTGCTGCGCGGAGTATCATTTCGATACACATAATAAAAGATTGTTGTTTGATTGAACTTGATGTATTTTAGATCGCGATGCTTTTCCGAGTAGTTATGTTGATGATGTTTTTCTTTTTGATGGTGATTTCTCAGCTATTATTGATGAGTTTTTGTCCAATACATATCACATTGTTCATAGAGCCATTGAAGAGATTGGATAGAGCATTTAACAATTCTCATACACATTATTTATTTGAACAACTAACTAAGAAAAGTTTCCATGATGCTTATGTTGTCCTTGGGCCATTAAGCTTGCAAGATATTATTTTGGGTAATGTTGAAGAAAAAGCCATTTGGTGTGATTGATGCGATTGCTTTGATGGGGATTGGTGAACTTGTTAAAGTTTTGGGAAAACAGCGAGTGGGAGAGAAGATTGATGTGTGGTGAAAGAGTTATGAGTAATGTTTTTTATATGAGTTTGTATTGTTTTTCTTTGACGAGGGTGAAGAGTATAGGAAGGACGATGAGGGTGAGGAAGATGGAGGTGGTCAATCACCCTATAACTACGACAGCAAGTGGTTTTTGTATTTCAGAGCCAATTCCTGTGGTGATAATCATGGGCAGTAATCAAAGGACTGATGTGAATGCAGTCATCAAAACAGGACGAAGTCTGCGCATCGCTCATTGGAATACTGCTTGTTGAATTCCATGTTTTGTGACTGGGATGGGAGTGTTTTGCTCTCAATCAGATTCCTCATCTTGCTTTTTATCTTTGAGAGGGATATTGAATTGTTCGCGAAAGGCATTTTCCAAATAGACCATGATCACCATTCATGTTTCGACAGCATTTCCAAAAAGGCTAATAAATCATATTCGTACTGCAACCGAAAAATTGAATCATCATATGACCAAGGCGATAATTCATCCAATCAGACTTAATGGTATGGTAATACTGACTATGGACACTAATTTGATGTCTTTGTAGGTGAGATAGAGAATGAAAAGAATAAGTATGACCACACTTGGAACAACAAGTGAGAGAGTTTTTTTTGCTCTCAATTGGTTGTTGTATTGACCTGCCCATTTGATGAAATAGCCTGTGGGAAGTTCTAGATTTGCTTCCAGTACTTCTTTTGCTTCATCGACAAATCAGACCAAATCTCTTCCAATAACATTCATCTGAACGGCCGATCTCATCACGGCATTTTCACTGGCGATGACCGAAGGACCATCATCAAGTGTAATCTTTGCAATATTGTCCAATGTGACCATTGAACCATTTTTCCCCATCAGAGAGAGAGATTTGATATTATCGACACTTTGTCTGTATTGTTGGTTGATCCTCAATTCAATGTTGTATCTTTCTCTTCCATCAATGGTGGATGTGAGAGTAATTCCTCCTACTCATGCTGCAATAGTTGCTAGAGCTTGTGTTTTGTCTATGCCGTATTTTGCCAAGAGCTGATCTTGGAGATCAATATTGAGATATTGGAGTCAGGCTGTACGTAATGCAACTACTCCACTTGCTCCAGGTATTTGATTCATCAATTCTTCTACTTTGATAGCAAGTTCTTCAAGTTTTTGATGGTTGTTACCAAATATTTTGATCCCAACATCTCCCTTGAGTCCTGTGGAAAGCATCTCTATTCTTCCAATAATTGGTTGAGTGAACCCATTCCAGAGATTTTCGAGACGAATTGCCTTATTCATTTTGACTATAAGCTTGTTTTTTGTCATCCCTTTCCTTCGTTCCTTTTTGGGTTTGAGTGTGATGATTGTTTCAATCATCGACAATGGAGCTGGGTCTATAGCAGTTTGTGCTCTTCATGCTTTACCTACTACTTGTTCTACTTCTGGGAATTGCGAGAGTATCTTATTTGTTTGTATGAGATACTCAATGACTGCTGGCTCGGAGACATCTGGTATGGTCATGGGCATATACATAATGGCTCATTCATCAAGTGGAGGCATAAATTCTGACCCTAGTGTGCCTGCCAACACTCATCAAACAAGGACAAGTCATCATGTCAGAGAGAGTGTTATTTTTTTCCGTTTGAGTGCAGCTGTGAGTAATATGTTATATTTTTTTTGTATTCGGGCAAGAAGAGTGATGTCATCGTCTTGATAAACTTTTCCTTTCATCCCAAATACCATGAGTGCTGGGACCAAAAAAAGAGCAGTAATGAGTGCGGCAAACATTGCAAACATATTGGTAAATGCCAATGGTTTGAATAGCTTTCCTTCCATTCCTTGGAGACTAAAAATAGGAATAAATGAAAGTATGATAATACATATAGCAAAGACCACTGGCTGACCAACTTCGAGTATAGCTTTCTTGATGATGGGAACTCTTTGTTTTCGATGAGTGATCTGTTTTCATATCATGTGTTGATAGATGTTTTCCCCAATCACAATGGCGGCATCTATCATAGTACCAATAGCAATCGCGATCCCCCCCAAGCTCATAATATTGGATGGAATATTGAACAATCTCATAAAAAGAAAAGTAAGAACCATGGCCATGACGAGAGAAAATGCTGTGATGAGCGTTGCTCCTATATGTCGTAAAAAAAGTCCAAGGACAACGATGGTGATGATCACTTCTTGGACAAGAACACCCTGAAGAGTTTTGATTGCTCCTTTGATCAGTGATGTTCTATCGTAAAATGATTTGATAGTGACTCATGCTGGTAGTGTTTTTTGTATATTGGGGAGTTGTTCTTTGATGCTGTCTATCACTTGGAGTGTATTTGCTCCATAACGCATGACGACGATTCCTCATACTTTTTCTTGTGTTTGATCAGCGAGGATTCAACGGCGGAAAGCTCATCCTATACGAACAGTAGCGACATCTTTGATGAGGAGTGGTGTTCATTCACTTTTTTTGCCGATGACAACATTTTCAATTTCAGCTGTATTGTCCAAGGTTCATAATCATTGGATGATAGTTTCTTTGCCGTCTGATGAGAGAGTGTTTGCTGAAATATTATTACTTGCTCCCTTGATCGATGTCATGAGCATTGATAGGGGCATATTGAACTGACTGAGTTTTTGTGGATCGACTATGATTTGAAATGTCTTTTCATAGCCTCATACACTTGCTATTTCTGCTACTCAGGGAACTGTTTGTAAGAGATATTTGACTTGGAAGTCTTGTATAGAACGTAACTGCGTGAGTGAGTGTGTTTTGCTTTCCAGTGTATACATATATATCTGACCCAATCATGTAGCGTCTGGTCCAAGCATTGGCATGACTCATGGAGGAAGTTGCGACTTGATCACATTGAGTCTCTCTGCCACACGATCTCTTGCAAAGTAAGTATCAATATTATCCTTGAAAATGATTGTTATCATCGAGAGTCCAATCTGCGACATAGCTCTGATGTCTTTGACTCCGACAAGTCATTGCATATTCACAGTAATAGGATAGGTGACCTGATCCTCAACATTGATGGGGCTTTGTCATGGTCGTTGTGTCATGACAATGACTTGATTTTCTGAAAGATCAGGTAGTGCATCTATGGCCGTTTCTTGGAGTATGACATAGATTCCACCTATCAAAAGTATCACGAATGTGAAAAATGTTATGACACGGTTGCGGAGTGCCATTATCATAAGACGATTTATCATTGTGTTTTGTAAACTATAAAAGTTTTATTCTAGTATTCTCTGTCTATTGGGATGAAGTATGACATCCATGTGTTCATCAATATTTCATTGAATATCTGCAAATTCACCATCATCAGCAATGACTGTAATGGGGATGATGATGAGGTGTTGATCTCCACTGAGTGTGGTGATGAAACTTTGTTGTCCAGAGTAGATAATTGATGTAGATGGGATACTATAGTTTATTTGTTTGTCCAAGTCTATGATCACATTAACACGAGTGTGATGTGGTAGTGTCAGATCATCGGATATTTTTGCTTGAATAGTGATGGTATGTGTTTGTATATCTACTTGTGGAGCAATACGAGTGACTATGGCTAAATGTTTTTGTGTGTTGTCTTCAGGAAGGGTGAATGATATCTCTTTGCCTACTAATACTAGAGAGCGATATTCTTCGGGGAGACCAAATTGAACTTCTCTTTTTGATTTTTTTGCTAGTGATGTATTCACATCGATAAGCTCAAACATAGGTGCAGACATCATAACTATATCTCCTACAGCTATCATACGCTTAGATACCACACCCCTAAAAGGTGAAAGCACCTTATCGTTTGCACTTGTTGCTCGTTCTTGGTTTAATTGAGCTTGACTGATAGCTATACTGTTTTGTTTCTGTTTAATCTTTTCATCTTGTTGTGCTTTGATGAGATCCAATTGTTGTTGAGCTAGCTTTTGTGCATCAGCAGATCATGCTAGTGTTTTATTGAGTTCTGCTTGAGCTATTGCTATCATGCTTTCTTTGGTGACGACAGCCAATTGTTGTGTTTGAGTGGTTGTTTGGTAATTGTTTTGGAGATCTTCTAGCTTTTCTTTGACTTGCAAAAGTGATGTCTGAAGATTGTAAGATTCTTGTGAGGCATCATCTATTTCTTGTTGAGAAATATCTTCCCCTGGCATAGAATAATCTAACATATTGGCAACCTTTTCTAAGGTGTTGTGAGCTGTTTGTAGTATGAAGATACTTTTGTCACTCGTTGTTTCCCCACTATTGTATATGTTAAACTCTTTTTTGAGATTGCGATATGATTCTATGGCGAATATTTTGCTTTCATTGTTTCTCAGTCCTAGAGTTATACGGATATCTTTTTCATACATATTGGTTCCATGAATTGTTTTTCACAAAAATATATGTTCCACCTTGTTGATTGTTTTTGCCAACAATACTTTTGTTTGTTCGTTTTGCTGTGCAATATCAGATGTGATATTTTGAAGTTGTTGCACATGAGTTTGTTGTAGTTGATCGAGTTCTTTTTGGTAAGTCTCGATATTGGTGCTGATTTTATTAATCATTTGGATGAGCTCGTTTGATGTATTTGTATCTATTTTTTTGAGTTGCACATTGAGTTCTGCTTGCTTAATTGCTTCTTGAGCCAATTGTTTGGTCGTTTGAAGATTTGTTTTGGCTTCTTGGACTCTGACTTGCTTTTCATACAAATTGGCATTGCTTTGTCATTCAACACCAGGAGGTAGGAGTAACACAATGGTTTGATTTTGTTGTACGGTGTCACCTATATCAACATAGACATCTTTAACGATACCATTTCTACGAGCATAGATAGTGGCTGTTTCATTTGAGAGCACGGTTCCAATAATTGTGAGTTGCTGGTTATCTTTGTTTATTGTTGGTTTGCTAGTGTTGATGCTTTCTTGATTTCAGGATTGGAGTAGGTCTGAATCATGGGTTGCAGTTAGAACTTTCGTCTTGCTATTGTTTACTTGATTGAAAAATCATTGAGAAGCAAGGATAATTCATCCTCCTATGAATAGCATTGCTAGTGTAGCTAGAACTGTTCTGGATCTGTGAGATTTGATCATGGTGTTGTGAAACGATTAAATAATCGGGGGGAGTTCCCCCCGAATGGTTACATGTCTGATTCTTTTTCATCTTCGTCCATACTGATGTGTTCTTTGACATTCATATTCATCTTAGCACCTGCTTGTTTTTGTTCTCTATATTCTTCTATGGTTAATCCAAGTTCAGATGCTTGTTCAACTTCAGTGAGTGGTTGTTGTTTATTACATCCTACCAGAATAAGTGAACTCGTTACTAGTAAAGAGGTGAGTAGTCGTTTTTTAGTCATGGTATTTTTATTTACATATAAAACTAAGCATGTGTTGTTGATATATTTTTTGTGATAAGGAAAAAATCTATGAGCATCATAGCTTTCCTTGTGTTTATGTATTCTGTTAGCACAACATGAGTTCAGAGCCTACATAGTTGCTATGGAGAAATTTGGTATAGATACTATTCCCAGGCGGAACGTGTGTTTGAAATGTCGATGGAATGGCTTGATGAAGGTCGCCAAGGGGGAAAGTAGTGATGAAATATGGTGGAAGAGAAATGTTTTGATTATCTTGTTGTATGTTCTGTGTCATGTGACTTGATGTGCTGATGTTTGTCACACAGCAGTGATTTTGCTGAGTTTGTTGTGGTGTTGATTTTTCACAATTAACACTTGGATTTGCCATCATGAGAAAAGCGTGAGTCACAAAGAGATTTGTGAAAAGATATATACATATAGCTCAGATAATGTGGAATAATTTCATTGAAGCAAATTATATAATTATTATTAATTTAGCATAGTCATCATTTTTCTTATTTCAAGTATTTGTCGATGAAAGACAACCTTTATGTCAATGTGACTATATTTGATGTATACTATGTGTGTTGTGTCTCTTTGTGGGTCATAGTCTTGAAATATTATTTCATAGGAAAAACCTAGTGGTGGCACTAGGTTTTTTGAGACACATGTGATGATTGATTATGTGATGTTTGATTACTCATCGTCTTCAGAACTGCGTTCTCGAGTATCAATGTCAGTTTTGTCTACATCAACTGCTTTGGGGCCTTTGTCTGTGCTCACCGTTTTGAATTGTACACGATCACCTTCACGAGGGATAAATTTTGCTCTTTTGCGACCAAACTCATCTTCGTCTCATGCTACAATCCCTGTGACATGAAAGAAGATGTCTTCACCGTTGTCTGTGGTAATAAAACCAAACTTTTTTGTGTTGTGAAAGAACTTCACGATACCATACTGCATTGTGTTGAATGGGTAATAAAAGGCGCCGATAATCATGGCATGTCATATATTTAGTATGACTTTCTGATAAGTATGATTATTTGCTTATCTTTTGCAAATAGTTTGTGAGTGATCATATTTTTGTGTTGTATTATCAGTTGTTCAGGGTAGGGAGACTTGAACTCCCGGCCTCAAGACCCCCAGCCTTGCGCTCTACCATCTGAGCTATACCCTGTTGTTTGGTCTAGAAACAACTTCTTTGTAATGAAGTTGATGTTGTTTTGAAATAGATAATGATAGCTTGTTGGTGGTGATGTTTGTGTGGGAATATGAACTGTGTTGATGTGCGAGAATATTTTTTAATTGAATTGTATATTGTCACCATTTTCAAAATAATCAAGTGATGAATAATCGTCATTATCAGATTCTTGTTTGTTGATACAATCATAGCAAAGTTTGGTGGTGGGAGTTTGAAGGCCGATTGCTTGCACAACAACATCTTCTAGATCGATATTACTTTTTTCGTCTATGGGGAAAATTTCATCTTGAGCTTCGTTATCGTATTGAGATTTGTCGAGGGTAAATTTTACTTCATGAAAATCACATCGAACTTGTCTGGTATACTCAGAGCTACAAGCTTCACAGGTATCATTGATTTGACATTGAATATCGGTGAAAGATGCTTGTATGGTCTTTTTGCTTTGACTTTCCAATGATACGGTTCAAGATACTCACTCTGATGTGAGTCAGGGAATGTTTTTTGTTTTCAATTCTGTAAAATCTATAGAATCTTGCTTCCCGGTTTCTTTGAGAAGATCGCTTACTTTGATGTTGAATTGAGATTTTTGGGTCATCGTAATTGCTTTTTTCAAAGCTTGTAAAGTGTGACTGGCGAGTTGTTCTTGAAGACGATTGTTTTGTTGGTATAAAGTTTAGATAATTTATTGATTTTTGCAAAAGTTCTATATGTATTGTTTGTCTCATTGTATTGACAGTTGGAGAGAGTGGGAAGAAATCAGTAATATCACTGATTGTTTTGATGAATTTACATTCGGAGGTCAATGTGTTGTGGTGGCTTGTTCGGGTGGGTCTGATAGTATGTTGGCATTGGTGAGGACTGCTCGTCTTCTCCGTGAGAAAGATTGATGATTTGAGCGTTTGATTATAGTACATTGTAATCATAAAACAAGGCAAGAGTGTGATATGGAAGAAAAATTTGTCAAAGATTTTTGTGATGTGGGTCAATTTGTCTCTTTTGCATATTCTTGAAAAGACTTTTCTGAAAATGCATTGAGAAAGTGGAGGTGGTATTGCCTTGAAGAGATTTGTTGACAGGTGAAAGGATTTGGTGTTGTGACGGGACATCATTTTGATGATCATGTGGAAACGAGTCTGGTACATTTGTATCGTGGATGCGGACTTGTTGGATTGAGCAATATGGAGCGGGTAGATTGGAAATATATGGAAGGCCTTGTGGAAGAAGTTGCCGTGATCCAAAGTGAATATGCATGAAGTTCTTCTGATCTTGTTGCTTGTGGATGAAGTGATGATATCAAATATATTTGATGGAATTGATGAAAAATTTTTCGTCCCAAAAAAATCGTGATCCTAAGGCCATTGCTCGCTCTGAAAAAAAAGGAGATTAGAGAAATGTGCAAAAAGTATAACATAGACTTCATCGAGGATGAGAGTAATTTGGACGATGGGATGAGTCAGAGAAATCGGATGAGGATTCATGTGTTGGGATGATCGGGGGAGGGATGAAGGCAATCCTCCTCTCTAGACAGTATACAATGATTGTATGATAGTGTCTCTGTGTACAAAAATCGTTTGCGTGGACTGTATCGTTTTGCGTGGTTGCCTGTGAGTCAATTTCGGCAGGTAACATGGTGTTGTCGTGTGCTTGTCAAAAGAGAATTGATCGATGTTGATATGTTGATTTGCATGTTGAGTGATCTTGGTAAGTATCGCAATGCGAGTACATGACAGCTATTGGAATTGTTGTGGTTTGTCCGTGAAGCTCAAAATGGTTATAAATATTATCAGTGATTGTGTGTTTTTGTCTCTCATCAATGTTTGTATTTTTTTGCTTGACCTGACCGTTTTTGGGAACTAGCAATTGCATTGAAAGAAGAGATTGCTAGTATTGGTGTGGTAAGCTTTGGAGATTTTTGTTTTGATGTTGGAGAATCTGCAGTTGGAGAAACTATGAGGTTTGCTCACTCATGAGAGCAATTTCATGACAAAAGTGTGTCCCACTATCTTCGTGAACATCAGATCCCTCTTTTTTGGAGGAGGATGGTGCCTGTCATAGAGAAAAAATGATATATTAGTGCCATTTTGATTGAGTGAATCATACATCGACTTACTCAGTTTTTAGAGTAGATATTGCCATGTGACTAGTTATTCTTATCTTTGTATTGTATATATTGGCGATAGGGTCAGCAGTTTTTTTTCATCAAAAAATAAAAAGTAAACATGATAAACTTCTCCACGAGTTTGAATGGGAGGTAGACAAATGGTTGTATTTGTACTGTAAAAGCATGTACGAGAGCCAAAAAGATATTCATGATTATGAAAATAATGTTGATGTCTTGTTTGCCAATAAACATATGATGATGAAAGAGAGTGGTAACTACGTGACTCATTATGAAGAAATCAAAAGTGATATGTGATATTTGGGTCAGTTAGTCTCAATCGATATCGTGAACAAAGAAGAGTTTGGTCGTGTTGATCAAAGCTATGATGAGTTGAAGTCGTTAATTCAGCACTACAAAAAATTTGGTTGATTGATTAAGATTTTTTCATTGTGAATGTATCATATTCGAGAACCAGATCTTTTGAGTTAAATCCCGAAACAAAATATTTCATTGCTGTTTGTAGATTTTGTTTCTCGATTTAACCTTGCTTACACTTTATTTTTATCCTCTTTACTGTCTCATTATGGATTTGTCCGTATATAAGCAGCGTATGTGAAAAAGTGTTGATCATTTGGCACTCCAGCTTTCTTGATTACAGGTTGGAAGAGCAACAACGGCGTTGGTGGACCATATAAGTGTCACCGTTTCTTATGGTTCTCTAAAAATCAATCAATTGGCGAATGTTGTGGTATTGGATAACCAAACGTTGAAAATCGAGCCATGGGATAAGTCAACAGTTTGAGCTATAGAAAGAGCGGTGTATGATGCACAAACATGACTTACTCCTCAAAATGAATGATGATATTTGTTGATTAGAGTTCCCAGCTTGACTCATGAGAGAAGAGAAGAGATATCCAAACAGGTCAATAAGCTCTGAGAAGAAAGCAAAATTGCTTTGAGGCAGGTCAGGCATGATGCACTCAAGGATATTTCTCAATTACATGAGAGTAAAGAGCTGTCTGATGATGCAAAAAAGGGAGAAGAGAAAAAAATTGATGAAATGATCAAGCAAATGACGTGAAAGATTGATGATTTGGTTGATACCAAAACCCATGAGGTATTGAGTTTGTTATAGTAGTGATTGTTTTTGAAAAAAGATAATGTGAAAATGATGAGTTGATTTGAGTAGTGGCTAGCTATAATGTATATTTTTGATGTATTTGGGTGTTTTATATATGTATGTAAACAATGGGCTTTTTTGAATTATTGTGGGTGGAAATTATATATCGTCCAATATTTAATATTTTGATAGTGTTTTTGTCTTTTTTTGGCTCCCATCTATGATTGGCTATCATATGTTTGACGCTTGTTGTCAGGGGTCTATTGTACAAAACAAGTGCTGCAGGAGTGACAATGCAATCTCAAATGGGAGATATGCAGCCCAAAATGCAACACATTCAAGAAAAATATAAGGATGATCCCAAGAAAATGCAGGAAGAGATGATGAAACTTTTGAAGCAACAATGAGCTGGTCCATTGAAATGATGTATTGGCCTACTCCTACAACTCCCTGTATTTTTGTGATTATTTTGGGTGATAAGAGATTATGCGCAAAATGACATCCCTGACTATATTTATAGTTTCTTTTATTCTTTTGGTCAGCATTATACGAGCTTGGAGACTCTCAATACGCATTTTTTGGGGTTAGATTTACTCACCAGTGGCAGTATTGTCTTGACGATTTTGGCATGAGTGTTTATCTTTTTCCAGACCAAACTTACTATGATGGTGAAACCGGCAACTACTCCTGCTGTTGGTGGGACCAATATGCCTGATATGGGTAAGATGATGAAGTTTATGAATATCTTTTTGGTCTTTATGATGTGAAGCTTCGTTTACAACGTAGAGTCTGGTGTCGGTCTATATATCGTCGTTACAACTATTTTTAGTGTTTTGCAATATTCTCGACAATATAGATCTTTGTTACATGCGAAGGTATCATGATTTTTGGCGAGAAAAAGTGGTAAACCTGAAATTATATCGGGGTAGGGTATTGAGTTGTTGTGTTTGAAAACTTGTGTTTGAAAAAAGCTCCATGAGGTGGAGTTTTTTGAATATGTAAGTTTCAATGTTGTCGTGAAAGGGTTGAGGATCTTTGTGAAAGTTATCCCCCCTTGATCCCCCCTTGGGGAAAAGGGGGGTAGGCAAGTCGAGGAAGGGTTATATAGATTTGATGTCGTTGGCGTGTTGGCGCCTTTCGCTCTTCTTTTTGATAATGTAGTCTTCTCGTTTGCTATGTTCAATAGATATTTGGTGTGATTTGGTGGTAGTTGATTTTTTGGGTCAAAGAATGAGGAATCGAATTTCTTTTCGAATTTCTTTGAATTGATTGGTGTTGATGGTTTGCTTGAGAGCAGTTTTGTTGGTTTTGATTTTTTGTTCAAATGATACTGTTTGGGACATTGATGGCAGAGATGAAAGTGTTAAAGGTGAAAGAGCTACTAGCCACTAGATGCTAGGGGAAGGGGATGGTGATGGAGGTGGTGGTGAAAAGATAGGTTTTGGTTTGTTGTTGAATGCCGTGTTTTTGTTTGATCATGGCGATAGCTTGGGTGATGCTTTGAGCTCATGGGGTCGCTGGGAGGAGGCATCCAGTTTTTTGGTTGTCGTCATCGATGATACACAATCCATATGTTTGTGGTGAGCTTGCCATAAGGGTTGTCAGATTTACTTCTTTGATATTGGTGACTATATAGCAGATCACTTTTTTGATAGATGTTTCGAAGGGTTGAATATATGAATGATAGAGTATTTCAACGGTTTGTTGAATTGTTTTATTAGTGATGAGAGTGCCATGTGAGTTGATGATGCTGTCATCTTGACCGTATGATGTCAAAAATAATCCCATTGAATCTTGGATCTTGTATTGTTTGGCAAGTGTTGTCATGATCGTTTGAAGCACTGTTGTTGTGTTACTCATTTAAAATGAGTGTGGTGTTATTCTGATCTGTCAGAAATCTTTTTTTTGCTCAATTCATATTTGATGAGTGGCAAGAAGCGAATATATTCGGTTGCTTGTAGTCATGTATATCTTCCCATTATAATAATAATGAGGGCAATAACAATAATGAAATTTGGATGTATGAGCATCCGTTTTTGAATTAATTGGTTATGATAAATAGTGTAGATGATGAAAGAAAGAAGTATGAATATTGCAGTTTGAGTTATCCGTGGCCAAGATAGTATTTTACTTTTTTCTGCAAAGAGTTTGTTGCCTATCATGAGTATAACAATATATGGCACGATAAACATAAACTGTCCAAATGTACTGAAATCTTGTGGTCATCATCCAAAACGTTTGAAAAGCTGTAGGGTCAAAAGAGAGATAATAAAATAGAAAATCAAGGTGAGTCCAAGTCTTGCACTGCTCAAGAGAGTCATCTTTTTGTTGATATGATTGACAAAAAAGTGGGATAGTCATGCAACAAAAAGAAGAGCAAAGGTGGTCTTGATTCATAAAATATGAATGGATCAAGCAAAGAGCAATGGATAAAAAATATTGAATGCGTTCAGTCAGATAATTTGTCTTCGAAAAACGATAAATGCTATAGCAAGACTCATTGATAGTAACATGCCAATTAGTTCCATAGGGAATCCATGATATATCAAGTAATCAATGATATGTCACAGAGACATGAATCAGGTTTTGGCATCAAATGATATCAAATATTGATCAATTTTTGGTTGTTGGCCGACGGAGATTTCTACCAAGACATTGAGAAATTCCTCTTTGTTGCCGAGGAGGTATACTTTTTGAGATGCAGATTGCTTGACGAATGCTGCGAGAAATTTTTTGGTAATGCTTTTGTCTCATTCGGTGACGATGATGATGTGCTTGTTCTCTGTGATGAAAGGATTGATGATCTGTAGTAGGGTGTTGTAGTTTTGTGTGTTGATGAGGATATAGTTACTATCTTGGATGTATTGTAGATGATTGGTGATTTGTTGTTGTAGGGTTTCTGATGGGGTACCATCGCTAATCGGAATTGGGAAAAATAATTGTGGTGATTGCTTGGTGTTTTCGATCAGACTTGTCTGTGTATTGTCCAAGTGTTTGCCAATATAGGTATAGATGGTTTCATACACCTGGATGTCTTTGGTGATTTTGTAACTACATTGCTCGTTTTGGATATTTGTATGAAGAGTGAAGTTTTGAACTTGCGTAAAAGTGTAAGTAAATCCTGTATTGAAATCCTTGACGAGACTTTTGTTGTTGCGGAAAAGTTCATAATTGATGGTGGTGTTTTCTCCCAAAAGCGTAAGTAAGGTTCATGTGGTGATGACCTGCTTGTCTTTTCAAGTGAATGGTGTTCCTGTTTGAGCATTGAATGAGTATCATTGAATATCATAGGAGTATGGTTGATTGATGATAGCATGTGTTGCCCCTTGGAGTGTTCGAGAAATATTTTCACAGATGATTGCTTCTGCTTGTTCTGGTTCTTGAGCTTGTGTGGAGCTGAAAGCAAAAATAATCAGAAAAGCTATGATGCTAAGTGTTCTTGTGATTTGTTTGATGTTGGCTAGCATAGACAAAAGAGATGATTGTAAAAATGTATATAGGATTTGGAAGAAGTGATTTATTTATATTTTGTATTGTTCTGGTGATGTCAAAGTTGCAGTTTACGGTAGTGAAACAGCAAGCTAATGCAAGAGTATGAGAATTGACACTCAATGGAGTGAAGCTTCAGACTCCTGTTTTTATGCCTGTGTGAACCAAGGGGACTATCAAGTGAATGATACTTGATATGTTGCAGGATCCAAAATATATTGGTGATTTACCGATGATCAAAATCATTCTTGCCAATACCTTTCATTTGTATTTACGTCCTGGGGAGAAAATCGTGAAAGAAGCAGGCTGACTTCATCAGTTTGAAAATTGGCGTGATGGACTGATCTTGACGGATAGTGGTGGTTTTCAGGTATTTAGTTTGGGACTTAATGAGACTCAAGGTGCGAGAAACAAGACAGGAGACGATCATGTGGTGTGAGTGAAGCTTCATGAAGATGGGGTAAGTTTTTGCTCTCCTCATGATGGAAGTAAGCATTTTTTTGGTCCTGAAAAAGTAGTTGATATCCAGTGTGATTTGGGATCAGACATCATGATGATGTTGGATGTATGTTCTCCTGCGGGTGCAGATAAAGCTACGTATGCTGGTCATATGGCATTGACTCATGCCCGAGCTCGTAGGCAATTTGATCATATGGAAAAGAAATATGCTGACGTCAGAGGTGTTTTGTTCCCCATCGTACAAGGTGGGAGTTTCTTGGATTTAAGAGAAGAATCAATAGCTATTTTATCTTCTTTTGCCACGGATGGGATAGCGGTATGAGGTGTGAGTGTGTGAGAAGAAGAAGAGATGAAGCGTGAAGTTATTGATTTTTGTGGACCGAGGCTTCCTGCAGATAAGCCGAGATATTTGATGGGAGTAGGCACACCAGAGGATTTGTTGTATGCAGTTGAACAGTGATTTGATATGTTTGATTGTGTGTTGGCAACGAGATTGGGGAGGCATGGGACGGCGTTTGCGAAAAGATCGAAAGGTTCTCTATCCCCCCGTCCTTCGGACACCCCCCTTTCCCGCGGAACATGACGGGACAGGTGAAAAGAAGGGGGGAAGTTTGAGAGGATTAAGTTGAGAAATGCTCAGTATAGGGATGATTTTTGACCATTAACGTCTGATTGTGGTTGTTTTACGTGTAGAAATTATAGTAGGGCATATTTGCATCATTTGGTGATGGAGAAGGAAATGTTGGCGGGGATCTTGTTGAGTTTGCACAATATTGTGTTTTTGCATGGGCTGTTGGAGGATTGGAAGAGAGGAGTGATGGAGGGGTAGCATCAGTCTTTTACTATTTTATAGTACATCGACTATAAACCTCTTGTATAATAAGTCGATGTACTACCCTGCAATACTGCAGGGCTCCATGTAAACTCAAACTAAATTGTTATGCTCCTTGTTTTGGTCTACATTCCCACTCATATTTACTATATTTACTCGTTTATCATGAACAAGCACCGCTATATGAAAGAAATAGAGTATATCATTAATGGGAATCATATTAGCTCATATGATATTTTTAAAAAACTCAAACAGACATACCCGTTGTTGGGTATATGAACAGTCTATAGAAATTTGCGTGAATTAGTGGAAAAATGATCGATAATGAAAACTCTATGAATATTAGAACAGACTTTGTATGAAACTGCAAAAGCTCCTCATGGACACCTTGTGTGTAAACATTCAAAAAAGATTTTTGATATTAGTCTTGAGCAAGTTGATTTTTCTCAACTTGTCTTACCACACTGATTTCATATCGAAGAAATTCACCTCTCTTTTGTCGGGGTGTTTTCTGAAGAGGGAAAGTCATGTATAGGTGTTTCTAAAAAAGTAACATAGGCTTCTATACTGGTGAGATCCTTTGTATATGATAGTAGCATTTATTTGTAGTATTTTGCAATAGATACTACATAATCTACAATATCTTTTAATTTATTGATATATGTAAACATGGAAAAAGAAACACGTTGTGCTAAGAGTAGTTGTTGTTCAATATGTGGTATGAGTAAGATGGTGATGTTTTGAGTATTGCTACTTGGGTGAATAGTTTTTGGTGGATACTACCTTTTAAATAGTTGAGCAATGACAAATTGATCTCCTTGAGATGAGGTCACGACAATAGAATTTCAAAATCTCTGAAAGGCTCCAGCATTTGAGGTGACCACGACTGATGGGGAAGTTATTAGTTTGGATAGTTTATTGGCTTCATGAAAACCATCTATGATTTATTTTACCGCATCTCGATGTCCTAAGTGTGCGAGAAATCGACCTTCGATCAATGAAGTATATCCTGAGTTTAAAGATAGCGTAAATATCTTTTCTGTTAGTATAGACGCAAGCGATACCGTAGAAGTTATGAAGAATTTGGCTCAGAAAAAGAACCTTACTTACCCTATGACGCCTGGATATCCTCAGGTGATGGTAGATTTTTGAGTAACAAATCAAGCTACTACTGTGGTATTGGATAAAAATGGAGATATTATTTTGATGAAAAATTATCAGGTATTGAGTGTTGGAGAATATAGAAACATACTAAATGCTTTACTTAATCAATAATACCTTGTGATATATTTCTCTTTTGTGCAATGATTACTTGCATTTCTTGCGCCTTGTGCAATAGCACTTCTTCCATGATATATCGTATCATTTATTTCTCGCAATAGTGAAAAAAATCACTCAAAGCTATCTCTCTTGTTGAGATGACTCAAACTTGCTTGATTGAGTATTTTGGGATTTGTGGTGATTTATGGTATTGCCGGTATTATTATCATGGTTTCAAGCCAATTGATCAAAGACAATATGCAGTATATTGCTATTACTATGGGGGTAGTGCTCATTATTTTGGGGATACTAATGCTCTTTGGTAAAAACATATCACTATCCTTACATATCAAACAGAGAAAACACAATAACGAAACTGCCGAGGCATTCTTTTTTGGCATTGCTTATGCAATAGGTGCTATTGGCTGTCTCTTTCCTCTTTTTCTCGTTGTTGTCACTCAAGCTCTTGTTGCCCCCACAATATTTGATGGAGTATTGTATATTCTTTTCTATTTATTGTGAATGAGTACTCTGATGATAAGTGTTATGGTTTTGTCTGTCTTTGCCAAAGACTACTTGATGAGGCAGCTTCGTGTGATACTTCCATATATGGAGAAGATTAGTGCGATACTTCTTATTGTAGCTGGATTGTATGTGATACAGTATCAGTTAGTTCTTTTGTAAGAGGAGAGTCATGATAATTTGTCGTAAGACTTAATAATTTTTATTCTTTCCCCACCATGATATGAAAAAATCCAGTTACAATCTGTTCTTACTTGCCCAAAGTGTCATACAAGTAAAAAAGAGACGATGCCAACAGATTCTTGTCAATATTTTACGATTGTTCCAAGTGTGGAGAACACATAAAGCCGAAACAAGGTGATTGTTGTGTGTTTTGTAGCTATGGGAGTGGAAAATGCCCTTCGAAGCAAACTATATAGAAGTATGGGTCCTGATTATATAAAAAAGATTAGGAGCTGAAATGTTGTTGGCAGTCTTGGCTACTGTTTTGTAAGCCTTGATGTGAAATTAATTCACAGAGGTTTCGATGTGGGTTTCTTAGAGTGTATCGAAAAATATTCTTGTGCTTATGATGTCGCAGACGTGGCAAAATGCCGCTAGTGGTTGCATGACTCTTTTTTTTGATGAGTAATCATTGCCTTCTCCATGGATGTATTGTAGTCCATTTTGATGGACTTGGTTCAGTGATATGTGAAATTTGCTTATCAGATGCTCTCTTATTTCTTCGTTGTTTTTATTTCCGAATGTAGCTAGTTCGGGTTGATGTGTTTGGCTATATCTTATAGGTTTTTCTATGTCGTGGAGGAAGAGAACCAAAATCGCATCTTCCAGAGAGAAGTCTAATTTTTTTATCTTGTTGAGTATTGGATATAATTCATGAGCAAAGTTGAGGATTTCTTGTATATGATCAAAATATCCTCATTTCCGTATTTGATGATTGTGTTTTGCACCTGACGCGTCAGGACAATTTTCTAAAAATAGTGATGGTAGTTGTTGTAGTTTTTGTTTGTTTGGTTATGTTATATCATTTCGAGGAAGTGTTCGATACTTTGCATGTTTTTTTT
>Ga0066640_10000899_pt1 | contig 17837 bp, 17 predicted proteins | sample CryGeyCG2114_020_2_FD_59505 | JGI IMG/M metagenome (GOLD analysis project Ga0066640, IMG submission 59505) | Groundwater microbial communities from aquifer - Crystal Geyser CG11_big_fil_rev_8/21/14_0.20 | ecosystem: Environmental > Aquatic > Deep subsurface > Groundwater | place: USA: Utah... | reverse complement strand
TTCTACTTTCGACGCTATTCTTCGCATCTTTCAAAATAGTTTTAAGTCTTTTTGTTTCTGTAATATTTTGAGGTAGCAACCTGATCATTGGTTCGAAAAAAGAACTAAATTAGTCGTTTCTTATTACATATATTTATCATCTAAAATCAAATATAACTTACTATATTATTGAATAAGGAGGAGATTGAGGATGAGGTAGGCTCATCCTATTACCACAATGCCTATGAAAATATAGAGGAGACTTTTGCCAAGTTTCTTGAGTTTTTCGTCGTCGTCTGGTTGGACAAGTAATTGGACAGCTTGGTACAAAATGATAATCAAAATCAACAATGAGGTGAGTCAAAGTATTCGATTGATGATGTCATAGATCAGTGGTATGTCCCTTGTTTCAAAAAAGCTTTTGCCAATTTCTGACAAGTTGCTTGCGCCTGCATTGACGACATCTTCTTTTTTGCCGTAGACTGCTTGTACGATAGTATGAGCAACTAGGATGACGATGATGCCGATAGTGTTCCATACGATGATTGTTCCAGCCTTTTTTCTGACATCTTCTTCGGTGGAAAAGAGAAAGGAGAAAACACGGATGAGCAACATGATAAACAATACTCCAATGATGATAAACATTGCTATCTTCAACAGTGGGAAAAGGATGACATCATATACCCCTTGCGCAAGGAGCGCACCATTCATGACTTGGGTTTGGCTATCGATGATCAATCCTCCTGCCCCTGAGGATCAAGCAAATTTGACTGCTATGAAACGAGCACTGAGCAAGATGATAATCCCTAGTATTCATCGCAAGAGTATTTTTGATCCTTTGACGATATCTTCATCTGTTTTGCTAAAGAATAATTTGTAAAAAGCCAAAATAGCGATGAGGATACCTATGATGATGATGAGTGGCACTGCGATCACTTCTGCGATATAGATCATAGTGACTTTGACAGCTTCTGCGCCTTTTGCAGGGCCTATGATTTGTGTATTAATATTGTTTTGGATAGTTTGTATGGAGTCGAGGAGGACCTTATCAAAATTTCCATCATTGTTGGCAGAAGAAATGCTTCTCCCCAACACTATGAGTGATGAAAAAGTAATGAGTCAGATAAGAGTTTTTTTGATTATTGTGATTTTCATCAAGATGTGGTTTGCTGTAAATGTTTGTTTTGGTGATAGGTCATCATCTCGTGCAAGAATGGGATGACAACGGCTTTTTGAAGTATAAGTCAGATGATCAGTCTGAGAATTATGAGGAGGATGGCTAGGACATCTAGTATGTGGAGTGGGGTGATATTAATATTTTTTTTGAAGTGGTAGAGAGCGCTGATGAGTATGAGGAAGGCGACTGCATAGACAACATAATGTCCTCGATAGGAAAAATCATAGACTTGTTGATAGGATTGTTGATGGAGCGTGGATATTGGAGTGTTTTTCGTTGTGGGTCAGATTGTTTTTTTTTGCCTAGAGAGATTGATTTTGTGTTGTCATCGATCCAAGAGATGGCCTCGTAATTCCTCTGGATGTTTTTCAAAGGATGATGTACATATATTGTTCAATGGTTTATATATATCGATATTTGTCATGAGTGATGTGATTCTCACGACCATGGCGACGAGAATGATAACACTCACTGTATTGGAAGGATCTAGGATAGTTAGGACGATGAAGGCAGTTCGCCAGAGTATTCATTCTTTTTGATAAGATGTTGTGTGTGTTTGTGTGTATCGTATATAGAGGTTGTAGAGTGGTATGAAATTGATGATGAAATTTGTGCTGTGGAGAAGTTGTTCTGTTGTTTCTGTCTCTGTATTTGCTTGTGTTGTTTTGTTGTTGAGTTGTTTGTTGCTGAAAATGAAAATCATTCAGATGATGAGTGATGTGATGGTGCTGATGGTGAGAAGTATGGTGAGAAGTTGGAGCACAAGTGATTGATGAAGTGCTTGCATGATGGAGGCGAGGATAAGCACAAGTAGTTGGATGATACACCCATAGCCATATGAAATATATCATCTGATTGTTTTTGTTTGTTGTTCATCAAGTCAAAAATCATTGTGTTTCAATGTATGTTGCACCATAGGTGCAAAAAAACATACTGCTGTCAATGAGAGAAGAGATGTGGTAGTAGTGTTTTTCATAGACGAATAATGAGGAAGTTGAAGTGCTCTTATTTTGTCTTGAGTCCCGTCTGGATAAATTCTTTTTCTTGCGCTGATGCAAGGACTTTGATGGCGAGATGTTGTCAACCCACAAACATCAATCACTCTCCTATACCTGATGCGACCAATCTTTGTTTTTCTGTTTCGGATAATCAGACAATTTGATCCAATGATTTGATGGATGAGGTAGATTGTTTGAGAAGCAATTGCATACTGGAGTTTGATACGATTGGTTTGCCGTATTTGCTTCTGATGAGATCTTCGACATCTTGGGTGATGGTCGTAATACCCAATCAATATTTTCTTGCTCTTTTGATCAGTCAGTACAAAAAATTGGCTGATATATCATTTTGCAACAAAATTCGTGCCTCATCACAGACTACGAGTCTTGGTTTCATCGTGGTTCTCACTTGTGTCCAAATGAAATTGAGGACGTTGTACATCGCTGGTGTTTTGAGGGCTTCTTCCAAATCTCTGATACTAAAAATAGTCAGTCTGTCATTGACGTTGATATTGGTGTAATTGTTGAATATTTTTCAAAAAGTTCCACCGACATATTTGTTGAGTTTGATGGCGAGATCTTCTCCTCATGCCATACCTTCCATGACTTGGAGGAGGTCTTCCATGAGTGGAGGGTTTTGTGTATTGTATACTTTTTGTTTGAAATTGATCCCCTTGAGCGCATAGGTATTTTGCAGTGCCTTGTCCATAAGTGCTTCTTGTGTCGCATCCAGTCCTCCCAAAAGGATATGCATCAATCCCAAAATATTCATGATTTGTGTTCTAAGAAGGTCTCCTTCTTGATATTCTATATCATGAATCTGTGGTGCTATATCAAAAGGGTTGATATATTGCTGGGAGCTGGTTGCTATATTGACATAGGTTCATCCGACTTTGTCTATGAGATTTTTGTATTCGTTTTCTGGATCAATGACGATGACATCTATCCCTGTCAACAGGTATCTGAGTATTTCAAGTTTGACGGCAAAAGATTTTCCTGCACCTGAGGTAGCCAAGACAACTGAATTCATATTGGGGAGGGAACTGTTGAATCTATCAAAGACAATGAGGCCTCAAGTATGAAGATTGAGACCATACAATATCCCTGTTTCAGAGATGAGATCTTGTGAGATAAAGGGAAAACTCCCTGCCAATGATGAGCTGATGGTGCTTCTAGTAATACCCAAATCATCAAGACACAAGGGGAGAGTGGTGGTAAATCATTCGTCCATTCTGAATGTTGCTGGTTTGGTTCTGATACTCAGTCATGACATTTTTTGTTCAAGTTTTTTGCTTTCTTCTCTCAATTTTTCTTTTTCTTCTTGGTAGATGGTAATATACATTCCTGTTTCAAAATATCTTTCTTCGTGAGTAGCTAATTTTTGTCTGATGGTTTCTACATCTTGATATTGGACTTGTAATTCTGTATCGAGTGTGATGCCTTTGGATACTGCATCATTGATTTCTGCTCTGATTTGAGTTGCTTTTTGTTTGAGCTGGGATTTGATGCTACTATCATCCTCAGGATAGAGAAAAAAGGAGAGATCTCGTTTGCTATGGAAATCAAGAATATCTCTAGTCCGTAGTGCATCCATATATGAAGGATAACTGCTCGTATAATAGGTCTTGGCTAACATCCCTGAAAGGTTGTAATGACTGGCTGAAAGCTCTCGATAGGATGGGGCAATATGGTTTTTGGCATTGCTGACGATGCTGTTGTAATGATTGCTGGTATCTTGAATGTATTTTCTCAACTGTGATGTGAGTATTTTGTCATTGTATTCTTCATCGGGTACACTGAGAAGCTTTTGCACTTGATCTTTGAGTGGTGATGATGGATTGAAAGGAGATTTGCTGTTTTCGATAGATTCTTGCTCTTTGGATGCATTTGCTTGTGGTTTTTTTGTTTCTTTGTCGTGTGATGTATCGATAAAAAAGAGTTTTGAAACAAGATTTTCCAATCGTGATGTTTTGTGAGGAGTGGGAGTGGAATGTTTTTGTTCTTGTGGCTGATTATCGTTTATCTTCCCTTGATCCGTTGGTAGTGGACTTTGGTCAGCTTGTGTTTTTTCTTGTCATGAAACTATGTGAGAAGCGTCTGATTTCTCCATAGTGGGGAGTGGATAGTGGGTGTCAAAAACGATATTTTTGATAGTATCGAGCATGGATGACATGAAGGTTAAATTCAGAGGCCAGAGATGATGGAATCCTTGTTATCATTATAGGGAAAATTTGTTTTTTTGCTGATTGTGAAGCAATGTTTGATCTTGTGACGTTGACTGTTATGGGAAAACAATCCTCATATGTATAGGTTTGGTTATTTGTGGTAGAATGAGAGAGTAGATTGACGGAGGTTTTTCATTCCTACAGTTGATTTCCGATGATTAAACTCGCTTTACTAGAGAAGTTCGGTGGCTTGTCGGTTAACTTTGAATCATCTGGTGGCTATGTTGAGTTGGGTATAGGCTTGTTGGATGAATGGTCTGATATTGTGTCCTTTGATGATGATATGATAGCGATATTTGCTAAACATTTTGTAGATAAGAGGAGGGCTGGCGTAGATTTCTAGTGAAAAGAGAGAATGTTCAGAACGTTCAGAAGATCCAGAAGTTTTTTGTTTTATATCTTCTGTATTGTTTTTTTCTAGTCAATTGCTTGATAAACTTTTTTGATTTTCTTTGAGGTAGAGGAGTTCTTGGTAGAGTTTGTTGACGGTGTTGAAGACTTTTTTTTCTATTTCGTTTTTGTACATGAGGATGCAAATATCACCGTAGGGAGGGTAGTGATGTTGTTGACGGAATAGTTTGTCATGTTTTTTTCGTTCTTGGAGTTGAAGACTGCAAGCGAGACGAATCGCGGGATGGTCAGGTTTGTGAGTTTGAAGAATAAAATTGACACAGTGGTGTGAGATAATGGTGTCATAGATCATGTAAAAAGTATTGTTGGGAGAGGCAAAATCTGGTATATTGAGTCAGGCATCTACATTGAGAAAAATAATACAATCAAACACTTTGTCTCAGAGTTGTGGCTGTTTGAGTCCCAAACAAATGAGTGAACTTGCTATGATGATGTGGTGGTCATTGATTTTCCCGAGTATGTGTTTGCTTTTGGACAGAGAATTGCTGCTTTGAGAATTGATGATGAGTGGTGTTTGATTGTATTGTTGTTGGATTCGTTGAGAAACTTGTTCGATCCCAATTCCGTAGGGTTGAATCTTTTGTGATCAGCACTGACTACATTTTTGAGGAGTTTTGTAGCTCGACTTGCAAATATGGCACATAGTGAAATTGTTGTGTTCATTGGGTTGATGATAGGCGATAGCGACATTACAATTGTTGCATTCTGGAATATGACCACAATCAAGACACAAGATTCATTTGGCATACGATTTTTTGTTGATGATGATAGCGAGTTTTTTGTTTTGTGAGAGGGTTTTGTCTATGGCTTGTTGCATGAGATCAGAATAAAAATGATGGAGTTCATTTCTCATATCTACGAGGAAAATTTTTTTGGGAGTATTGAGAAGGATGGAGGGGGGAGTGAGAGGTGTGGATTCGTATTTTGAGTGGTGGAAAAGTTCGTAGGGCACAATGGAACATTAATAATTAAAAGCGAAAAGCGATAAACGAGAAACGAAAAGCTATGAGGGAATTATCGATCAGAGATCTTGGTGAAGGAGTAGGTTTGATGCTTGTGAAAATCTAGTTGATTTTACTAAATCTTGGATACGTTGATTGCATCCCAATCCCTGTACAATAATGAGTGTTGCTTTGTGTTCATCTGATCCATAAGTTTGTATGAATTTTTGTTGGATATCCTTTCGGTAGATGGGATTTTCATATGGAATGATTTTGCCATCAAAATCAATTTTGATGACATTCCCCATGTCATGGAGAAGGGATGCAGTGATGATGTTTTGTTGGTCTATTGTGATTGCATATCATATTTGCAACTGAGGCTACTCTCAGCATATGGAGTTGGAGGATTGGTGGCATATGGTAGTGTTTGTAGAAATCTTGGATGGTCATGGAGATATGTAAAATAGGATGAAGTCTGATGGAATACGATGAAATTGGGTGAAATATTATAGCAGTGATGTAAAATAATCATTGATAAGTTTTTTGAGGGTAAGGAAGTCATTGGTTTGTGCAACAATTTGTTTGAATTCTTTGGATCAGGGAAGACCTTTGACGTAGTTGAAAAGATATTTGCGGAAGGTGATGGGAGAGTGAAGTGATGTAAGATCCTGGCTACGAGCTATTTGATCTATATTGTTGCTCATCTGTTGAAGTTCGGAAAAACTTGGTAGTGGGAAAAGATAGTTGTGAAAATCTATTTGATCAGCTTTGATGATTTCATCACTATTCTCATCATATGTTTTGAGTGCATGAAGATGTTTCCTATTGATGATGAGTTGTTGATGTGAGCTATTTTTCTCTCATGGAGCAGAGAAGTCAGAGGAGAGTTGAGGATTTTGTTGACATATATGTTGCATCCATAGTTCATAGGCGACGACGAGATTGAAATGTTGTATGGTAACATCATAGCGATCTTGTCTACTTGGCGTGTATGGGGTGAATATTCGTGGATTGGCTATGGCTGCTTGGGCGATCATGATGCCGTCGAGGGGGGGAGGGCTACTAGCTTCTAGTTGCGAGCTACAAGCTACTAGATGTGAAAGAGCTTCTTGATGGGAGGTGATGCCACCGTTTCCAATTACTTTACACTTGTTTCAGACTTGTTGCTTGAAGCGATGGATATAGTCTCGATCGTTTGGTCAGCTGTGTCATTGGGTGAATGTTCTTCCATGGATGGTGATACAATGAACGTATCTTATGCTTTCTAGGAGTGTATCAAATCGTTGTTGTTTATCCTTTTCGTTGAGTCAGCTTCTGACTTTGATGGAAAAGGGTTTGTTGATGCTTTGACTGATAGTTTTGATGGCTTCGAGGCAGTATTTTTTGTCTTTCATCATGTCACTTCATCCTCCACACGCCATCACTTTGGGGGAAGGGCAACCGATGTTCAATTCTATCCCCCAAAAAGTTGGATATTTTTGATCAATATCGATGGCAGTTTTGACGAGGGTATCCATATTCCCACCATATATTTGGGCTATCAGTTTGCTTTCTTGATCATGATGGATGAGGTGTTTGATCATCTTGGCTGGTTGTATCATATAACCATCGGTATTCATGAATTCTGTCCGACACCAGAGAGATGGAGGAGATTTTGGAGGGAGATGGGGAGACTTTTGGGGAGAGTTTTGATATGTGTTAAAAATGTGATTAACTATGCTGCGAAAGGGTAAATCGGTGATACCGTCCATGGGTGCTAAGCCAAAAATCATAGATTTCTTGCATTGAAATAATAAATATGAATCACTTTTTCTCTGAGAACATTAACGCATTATGATGATTCTGGTTGTGTTGTCGAGATAAGTTTGTATGATAGGGGACGTTAAGAGTTAAGAATTGAGAATTGTAAATAATTTACTTTACTACGTTCTTGACGATGATTGAGAAGGGGATGGTGAAGAGGGCGATGATTGCTGTGGTGAGTGGGATACCTATTGGGAACGTGACACATTATGGAAGTGTGGCAGAAATAGTAAGTGGCATGGTTGGTAAACATATATGAGCTCAAGTGATTTGATGGATGCTCTCTGCATTGTGAGAGAAGGAACAGCAGATTGTACCTTGGCAAAGAGTCGTGAACAAACAGTGATATATCAGTAGTATCAAACTTGGTGATAGGTGACGAAGACAAAAATTGCTACTGGAGCAAGAAGGTATTTTGGTCAACGGTTTGTGGGTGGATATGGAGCAGTATGCTTTCAAAGCAGATGCAGTGCAAAAGAAATAGTGATACGTTAGAGGATCAATTGAAAAAAATTTTAGTTTACTGAGTGTGTGATGGCAAATTTGGGAGAAGATATACGCAACAATGTGGATATTGTTGATGTCGTGGGGAAGTATGTCAGCCTTCAGAGATCTGGTGCTAATTACAAAGGTCTTTGCCCTTTCCATCAGGAGAAGACTCCTTCTTTTGTTGTCTCTCCTCACAAACAAATTTGTAAGTGTTTTGGTTGTGGTGGCGGTGGAGATGTTATCAGTTTCATCGAACAGATAGAGAATGTCGATTTTTTGGATGCGGTGAAGATTTTGTCTCGTGATGCTGGTATCGATTTAAGTAGTTATGAAAAGATTTCTTTTGATAAAAAATCAGAATGAGACAAAGATAAAATCAAAAGAATCAATAAACTAGTTCAACATTATTTTTCCAAGATATTGTGGCAGGATCAAGATGCGAAGCATTATGTCCAAGAAAAAAGAAAGTTGTCTGATGAGATAATCAAAAAATTTCAACTTGGGTTTGCTCCCGATAGCTATTATAGTGTGTTGCAGTTTTTGAAACAACAGTGATTTTCTGAGACAGACATGTTGCAAGCTTCATTGGCAAGAAAATGACATCAAGGTGGAGAATATTATGATTTTTTTCGTGGGAGATTGATGTTCCCTATTTGGGACCATATGAGCAATGTCATTGGCTTTGGTGCTCGTGCGATGAGTGATGATCAAAAACCCAAATATTTGAATACCACTGATACATTGATTTATGACAAATCCAATGTGTTGTATGGTATCAATTTTCTCAAAACTTGAGTCAGAGAACATGATTTTGCTATAGTGGTGGAGTGATATATGGATGTCATTGCATTGAGTGGTTTGGGCTTTGATAATGCTGTGGCAACTTGTGGCACTTCTTTGACGGAAGGTCATTTGAAGATTCTCAAAAGATATACGGATCACGTGTATTTGTTGTTTGACAATGATGATGCGTGATTTGCAGCGAGTATGAGAGCATTGAAAATCGCTTACAAAGTCGGTGTCTATCCCAAGGTATTGCTCTTGTCTCACGATTACAAGGATGTTGATGAAATGATACAGTCCTGTCATTGAAAAGTAGATGCTCAAGAAATTTTTGAAAGCTTATTGAAAAGTCAAATGGATGGCTTTACTTTTGTTGTAGAGCAGTTGCAGGGTCAATACGACATGAGTTTCCCTGTGGATAAGAAAAAGGTTGTGAATGAATTGTTTTTATTGATTGCGTATATGAACAACGTCACTCTCCAACAGCATTATATGGATGTGTTAGCCGAAAAGATTCACATGACTCCGGAAGTTTTGATGTCTCAGTTTAAACAATTTAGAAGGAAGCAACACAAAGTGTTGCTCAAAGAGCTTGTTTGAGATACTAGTCCACGTGAATTTAGACCTCCAGGTAACATGTTGTTGGCGAGTTTGTTGTGGAAAAATTTTTTGCGCGATAAGCTTGGATTTGATCGTGGAGTAGTCTTGTTGGAATTGTTGGATTTGGTCGTAAGAGATTCGGATGAGGATGATATCATCAAACAAGTATGGACCAATACTCTTGAAGAAAGTGATATACAAAGAGATCTTGATGAATTGCAACTTCGATGGGAAAACGAATTGGAAAAGATTTCAAGATCTGATGCTTTTATTTTTGTTCTCAGAACCATTCAATCTCCTTTGCAAGTGATTGTTCAATCTGTCTTGAAGAAACAATCGAATGACCATGAACACAAAAAAAATATTTTGATCAAAAGACAAGAATTATTGCGTTAATCCTCGGTGTGAGATGACGCAATGATGTGAGATGAAACACGATAAGTGAAAAGTATCATTGTTGTAGCCAGTGTGATAATGAGTATTGCTAGTATCGTGATGGATACTTGTAAGCCAAAAGCATAATAGACATATCACATGATCAGGGGCATGATGACATAGGCTACATTGAGGATGATGCGTTGGAAAGCTATATATCTTCCATCTTTTTTGTGATCGATATCAGTTTGTTCCAATACATGCATACTTGCTCCATAAAAAAGATTATTCCCCAATCATATACAGACACCGATGATAATCAGCGTGTTTATTTCTTGTGTGATAATCAACATAATGGATCCTGCTATGATAAGGAGTCGTCAGATGATATTAATATTTTTCCATCAACATTTGTCAGCCAGATAACCACAAAATCCTGCAAAAAAAATAGTGATGATTTCATAGACTCACAATTGAAATCCGTGTTGGATGCCTGCTTGTACCATGATAATGGGGAAGAGAAACCATATGGACCCATAATAGATTCATTCGAAAATGGATGCTGAAAGTGAAAAAACTGGGAATCCATGATTTTCTTTGATGAAACTGATCCCATCCTTGATGTCTTGCCAAATATTGAGCGTCTCTTTTCGGTTTATTTTATTTGATGCTTTGGGGGGCTGATTTGATTGAAGATAAAATGTGATGAAAAAAAGTATGGTCATATTGATGATGATCAAGATAGCATTCGTGGATAAGCATGCGTAGCAAAAAAAGGGAATATCAATGTAGCAATCAGTGTCCCCATTGCGATGATTGCTATGAAGAGTCCAAATGATTTGCCAGCTTTGCCATGTTGAGAATGTTGCAACAGATATGGTTCTCGAATATCAAATCCATATCCACTAAAATAACACAGGCAAGTGAGAATAAGCACTCGCAAACCTTGTTGTCCAATAAGCCGTATGAGTGATCAGAGAACAAAAAGACAGCAATATATCCTGATGGAACTGATGTTCGTTTTTTTGTCTGCGATGGCTCATCACAGTGGACTAATAAACAGAGAAAGAGTGTTTGCACAAGCGATGAGGATGCCTGCTCGGGCTACATTGTATTGTGTTGCTATGATAATAGGTAGGCTAATATACATCAGTGAGGTCGATATTTTTGCTATAGCAAATCAACCTGCGAATATTAGGTTCTTTTTGTATTGCGTGCTATCGTGTTTGATATTGAAAGATGCATGAAAACGCACGATTATGTTTTTTTTATGAATGAAACATTAGTTATTTTCTGTCTTTTTCAAGTTCGGTATCGCATCTAATTTTGACACTGAGTTTTCTGTGTTGTTCTCTGATAGTGACATGTTCGTTGTTGTTTTGATGAGTTGTCTCAATACTGTTGATGATTTCTTTGATTTTGAGTCAGGCGGTTTGCACCAGTGTATGTAGTTGAATGAGTATCCCTGGTTGATACAGTTTCAAATCAATGGTATGTTGTTCACCATTTTTTTCGTTTTTGACTTTGGTGATGATGACGTAATCTAACAAGCCATCTTTTTCTTTGTATACTTCTGATATCATGATATCCCCGTCCTTTGGGTTATCGTCCTCATAGATGAAATCAGTGATATATTTTGTCTCAGTCACTTTACCAAATTCACTCTTTTTTTTATCTATAGTGCAATACATACATTTTCTTCCCTTTTGTTGTAAAATTTTATAATCATTATCGATAATGATATGAGATTTGTCTATTTGAGGTACTCCAAAAATTGTTCGCATGGGGAAGGCTTTCCCAATATTTTCTACGATGAGATAGGTCGGTTCAGCAACTCTTTGTTGATCTCTGATGATTCTACGAAAAATGAGTTCTTCTTTTTCGGAATAGACAAAAATATTGGTAGAATCAAAATATTTGGAGAGAGAATGAATCGTGTAAATGCCTTCTACGATGATAAAATCATATTTTCCTTCAATATGTTCATAATGCGTGGTTCTTTTTTCTACAAATGAATATTTTGGTTGCTGTGTTTGCCCTGTTTCCAATAGCTCTTTGAGGTTTTTTTTGAGTTCTGCATAATTGATGAGCTTGGGATGGTCAAAGGTGCCATAGAGCATAAATTTGAGTCATGTATCGTTGCTATAATAGTCATCGCTACTAATTTCTAAAACAGTTTTGTTCATTTTCCTGAGCTCTATTCCCAGCTGACGGGCAAAATATGTTTTACCTGATGCAGATGCTCATGCAACAAATATAATTTGTTTGCCCAATGATATTATCTTACTCATAGCAAGATCCAAATCCGATATATTCATCGTGGTATGCATTTTTTGAGAAATATGTTTTTAAAAGAGTATTTGATTGTATGTGCAATGCTGTCTGTTTGCAAATTCCGAGATTTTTTTTTGGACTTATCTAGCTAAAGGGTTGCAATGTGATATAATATTGTTAGACTTTGTCAAACTTATGATTTTATTTTTGTTATTGATTGGATGCTCGGATTATTGGTTGCTTTGCTCATTATTACATGAATTTTGTTTGTTTGATCAGTTATGCTTCAAAGTCCCAAGTGAGGACTATGATTTGCAATTGGATGAATGGGGAATGCTAACGAGTATGGAAGTAAAAAATCTTTGGAGACTACCTTCAAGAAGGTGGCTATGCTATCTGGTATATTGTTTATCATAGTGGCAATCATTTTACCATTTGTGATCACGTCATAGTTTATTCGTCATATGGATATGAAATCTCAGAAATGTTGATTGTGGTTGTGGGTCATTGTGAGTGTGTGGTTGTTGTTGTCTATACACATTTTTTATCGTTATTTGCTTTTTGTTTCTGATGACCGTCTGGTCAAAACATGAACATTTGTTGAATGAGTTGATGCAGATCAATCATTGAGTTTTTTGCCTTACACCAATTTTTCTTATGAAAATAGGTTTTATCAGCGCTTGTTATTTGATTCCTGTCTTGATTTTTCTTTTTGAAAAAATGCTACAGTTTCATATTCCCCTGATTTGTGTCAGGTTTCAAGTTCTGACAATAAGCGTTTTGTCGTCAAAATGAATGTTACAGACAAAGTATGGTCTGATGGCATAACAGTCAATTTGGATGATGTGTATTATAGCTATCATAGTCTCTTGGTGGCCAATATGTGGAAATTGCCTGAATTGGATATTTATAGTAATGTAGTGGTAGAACAGGGGACCGGAGAGCTTGTTGTCATATTCCCTCAAGCATCGGTGGATAATGTGATGTTTTTTAGTCATTTCGTTTTGCCTTCTCATTATGTCAAGGATTTATCATTTGAGTCATATAGAAGTTTGTATGCATCCAAACCATTGTGGAGTGAATGTGCAAACTTATTACCAAGGTCGGCGGACAACAATAGTCTCGTCTTTGATCTTTCCAAATGTGAGGATACAAACTTGTTGTCTTATCAGGTAAAAATGTTGTGACCAAGCACTATCAACAGTGATTTGCGTTATGATATCTTGCATATTTCTCGTTTGTCTGGACCTAAAGTGGATGATTATGTCTACATGACTGTTCCTTCGAGGAAATATAGTATGTTGTTTTTCAATACCAAATCTGACAAATTGAGTCCCAAGATCAATAGAGCATTGGGTGGATTAATTTTTAATCAATTTTCTTCCGATCCTCTCTACAAAGATCATTTGTTGAAAAATCATCTTTGATTTGATCGCTTTCTGTCTACAGGAGATCAAGTTGGGAAGTATATTGTAGCGAAAAACCCCAAGTTACCATTGGATAAATATGACTTGGAAAAGATTGATATTGTTTCTTTGCCTCAAGAAGTCAAACTCACTGTGAATGATACGTCTGTGTACTTTTTGGAACGTTTCCAGTGATATAAATCAATCAAGTTTTCCTTTGCCCCCGATAGTTACAAAAATGTTACGATTTCTTACAATGGAACGAGTCCCTATAGTCCCAAAACCTTTAATTCAGTAGATTGAAGTTTTTTTTATAGTCTTTCTTTGTACAATAGGAATATCGATGAGTGATTGAATAAGTATGTCATCAAAGGAGTTGATAGTAAAGGAGAGCAGGTCACTATTGGTATGTTAGACCTGTATTATTTAACGACAAATTTGGATGAAAATGCTGATATTTTGGATGAAGATAAAATCAATGTGCTGTATTTTAATGATGAGGTTTCTCGTTTCGTTGTGGATCGCTTGCGTGCTGTCTTTATTGCAAATAAAATTGATGAATACTTTCTTTTTCATAGTTTTGATGATGTTGATCAATTTGATGGTAAATTGCTTTCTTTGGATTATGATGTGGTGGTGAGAACAGTTAATTTGTGATTGAGAAGTGATATAAGTAGTTTGTTGTGATCGTCTGTCCCCACGTTGAATCCATCAGTCTATACCAACGATACGTTTGTCTCTCGTTTGTCTCAATATGTCAATGAGTCTAGATCTGATTTTCTCTATGATCAATTGATGAATGTGTATATGCAAGATGTTCCATTTGTTGTTTTGGGTAATGTGTACGATGGCATGTATATTCGTAGTCCTTTGGTTTCATATGTTTCTGATAGTGTTGTGGGATTGTATGATGTCAAAAAACTCCTCTTGCAACGTGTTGTTTTTGGTTCTCATGCTTGATTTTTTTGGAATGATGTTTTTGATATGTCTCATTTTAAAGCATTTTTTCTCGATTTGTAACTTCTCTATACTTTGATGATAGAAAATCTGTTTGTATGAGTATTTTTCGTTGTTCTTTCTTTGTTTGTTCAGAGGTTTGTTTTGTATTTGTCTGACTTGAGATGATGACATGTAGGTGTCAGTCACCTTTTTTCTTTGTGATCTCAAGATATTTTTTCCATGTTTTTGTTTCCCTTGGTGATGCTTTTACTAGGTATTGTACCTTGGGGTTGGAATCGTCTCTGATTTATGAGTCGCTTGAGTTGAGTTCAGCCTCTCAATCGCCTTTTGAGTATGTGTGTTTTGATACACGTTTGATTGTTTTTGCTGGCAGTAGTAGGGATTTTGACTCATATTAGCTTGCAATGATTATATTTTGATAGCTTTGTTTATGGTGGCCCTTTTGACATCTTTTCTCGTGGATTATATTTGTTTGCAAGTATCAATATTGTTTTTGTGATTAATTACTTACTTTGTTTGTTGTATAGTATATTGACGAGATGATTGGCATTTTGAGTTGAAATGTTTTTGTCTGTGTGGTGATTGATCTATGTGCTAGTGAATTTGTTTTTCCCCTTGCTTCTGGTAGGTTTTTTGTGATCTGTCATCTCTTTGTTTTATGTATATTTGGGTAGTATATTTTTTTAGGAGCTGGTGAGAGGGTGATTGGTTGAAGTAGATGAAGTGGATTGAGGGGGAAGAGATGAATGAGAAGATTTTAGTTCGTTATGTTGTTGTGTGATGTTGCATCAAGCCTTACGTATCATATGATCCTATGAATCTTTGCATCACAAAATCATGTCAGAGTGAGGATCTTTGACTCATGAGCAATTTTCTGCTTTGAACAAAGAAATGTCTAGCATGGAAGATCCCTACCATTTGGCACAACAATATGTTCTTTTTGATGCTCATGTGAAAGAAGCAAAAGCACTGTTGGCTACTTCCAATGATGAAGAAATTATTGCAATGGCTAAAGATCAATTACAAGAATCTCAAGTGAAACTTGAAGAAATTCTTCAGGCACTCAAAATCACGTTGTTGCCTAGGGATGTACGTGATGAGAGAAATGTCTTTTTGGAAATCAGACCTGCAGCTGGTGGAGATGAATCATCATTGTTTGCACATGAGTTGATGAGATCTTATATTATGTATGCTCAATTGAAGTGACGAAAAAGTGAAATAGTAGAATATCAAGCAAGTGATGTTGGAGGCTTGAAATTTGTCGTGATAAAGGTATCGTGAAAAAAAGTTTTTTCACGTTTGAAATATGAAAGCGGTGTTCATAGAGTCCAAAGGATTCCAGATACTGAGTCGAGTGGAAGGATACATACTTCAACAGTGACTATTGCCATCATGCCAGAAGCAGATGAAGTTGATTTTTATTTGGATATGAATGATATTCAAATGGATACTTATGCGGCTTCATCATCTTGAGGTCAAAATGCAAACAAAAATCAAACTTGAGTGAGGCTTCATCACAAACCGACATGAATTATTGTCACGATAGGAGATAGTAAATCCCAATTGCAGAACAAAGAGAAAGCATATGCTGTTTTGAGGGCAAAATTGTATCAACGTAAGGTTGATGTATTACAAGAACAGGAACAAGCTATGAGATGAAGTCAGGTGGGGACTTGAGATAGATCTGAAAAAATCAGAACATATAATTTCCCCCAAGATAGAGTGACGGACCATCGTTTGAGGCAGTCACGATGAAATATCCCTGCAATCATGGCTGGAGGATTGGATGATATAATTGATAGTTTGATAGTGAATGACCAGGTTGCGCAATTGTCTGTTTTGGAGTTGTAGTATTTTACTTTTTTGTTGTTTTGATGACACATCACAGAGATGAGAGAATATTCCATCCACAAAAGGTTCGTGTTAACTTGATCAAATTAGCTTTGGGTTGAATTTTGTGAATGTTGAGTATAGGATATTTGCAATCACATCCAGCTGAAAAAATTTCCTTGATCTCTGGTTTGACTATTATGTCACAAAAAGTTCATGTGATGATTTCGAGAGTCATTGGCCAGGATTATTTATTACTTGATGGGAAATATGATTTGGAAAGACGTTTACAAGATATTTTGTATACCTCATCTTTTACTTCGAATTGTCAAGGTTCCCCCTTGATAGATGAATTGCACGAACGTATTGCTTCCTTGAAAGCTCTTAGATTACAAGGTTTTTCTGAAGAATCATTGGATTATGCTGGATATTTGACTGCTGTGTATAGATATGTCAGCAACAATTGTGAGGGTGATGAAACATCATTGTGGACGGACTCATAAAAACTTTTTTGAGTTTGTTTGCATTTGATGCTTGTTTGAGTATGTTTTAATCAAATCTTTTATCTTTGATTGTTTATACATATGAGAATGGAACATGGCGGAGAGCAAGAGCCAGTTGTCTCTTATACATTTTTGTGATTGGATGATAACGAAAAGCAATCAGTCAGAGAGTTGGTAGATCGTAATTTTGCCAACAAAATGTCAGCTTATACCAAAAAAATCTCTGCTCTTTCATCAGACGTTGTCATCCAAGTCAAAGTAACGGTGGGGAAAAACAAGAAACAGACATTTGACTGATCTTTTTTGTTCACTTATTCTGGTATCAAAGAGCCACTTGTGTATATGAGAGAATGATTCAAGTATTTGGTTGATTTGATCAACCATGCATTTGATCATTTCAAAGAAGAATTATCAAAATTGCAATCTGTCATATAGATTGTAGCGTTTTTACCTTTTTTTGTTTTTTGCGATGGTTTCTAAACAATTTTTGACACAAGAATGATATGAAAAACTTCTTCAGGAACTCAATAATTTAGTCGATGATAAATTGCCTGAAGTTTTGAAAAGATTGAAAGAGGCAAGTGAACAATGAGATATATCAGAAAATGCAGAGTATGATGAAGCTCTGGCGAGGAAGGAATTGCTCGAAGCAAGAATCGGTGAAATTGAAAGATTGGTTTCTGATGTGGAGATCATCCAAAAGAAAAGTAAGAAAAAAGATACGGTGGTGGGATATTGATCTTTTGTGAAATTGAAATTTGATGATGGCATAGTGTATGATGTGGAAATTGTTGGTACTGGAGAAGTTGATATCGATGATAGTTTCAAAATATCTCTTCAGTCACCTATTGGTAGTGCAATCAGAAATAAAAAAGTTGGAGATATCGTGAAGGTAAGACTTATTGGAAGTAGAAAAGAGGTGACGATTATTGCGATTGATTAGTCAAACGTCGGACGTCAGGGTGTCATTGCGAACCTGCACTTTCTGCAGGTGTGGCAATCTTGCTTTTCAATTGGGAAGGGAATGCTATTTTTGAAAATATGTAGGAACGCACTGGTGGTGCGTCCTTTTTTGTTACCCCC
>Ga0066640_10000898_pt1 | contig 17841 bp, 14 predicted proteins | sample CryGeyCG2114_020_2_FD_59505 | JGI IMG/M metagenome (GOLD analysis project Ga0066640, IMG submission 59505) | Groundwater microbial communities from aquifer - Crystal Geyser CG11_big_fil_rev_8/21/14_0.20 | ecosystem: Environmental > Aquatic > Deep subsurface > Groundwater | place: USA: Utah... | reverse complement strand
CTAAGACACAGGGGTGCAAAAATGGGGAGGACACCTCTTTTTAATATACTGGCCCGTCGGGTCATAACCTTTCAATAATCATTAAATGAGGAATTCGTAGTTTAGCGGGATGTGGATTTTATTCCCTCAACCGATGTGGAAAAATACCGGGTGAAGGGACGCTTTTGATCGAATGTTCTATCCTTATCTCCCATGGACATCCCTTTCGGATTGATGATTGCCGGTAAGGAACAAATTCCGTTTTACTCCTTCAGGGGGGCCGATTTTCATTGCCTTGGAGTTTCTCACTTTTTCCCGTAACACGCCATTTGATTTTGGAACCGAATTCAAGAGATGACTATTGGCTCCTCCGCAAAATTACAGTTCGTTTTCAGGGTGGATTAAATTTTTTAATTATTGATTGCAACCTGTTTTATAATACCTCCCTGGACCGGGCGGTGCTGGACTACCTGTTGGAGTTGGATTTTATAAATTTCATTGATTGAATTTTCGAAATTTGTTCTCCGAGCCATCATTCTCCAGGAATAATCGCTATGATGCCTGTTAAAACCCAGTACCTCGACTTCCCATTCGTGTTTTCCTTTTTCCCTTGAATCTCCACCTCCAATTTTCCCGCACCTGAATGAAATCAAAATTTACTAATTTCCTTTTGTTGATTACAAGTCTGATCCTGGCCGCCCTGTTGATGGAAGGCGGATTTCGCCTTATTGAGGATAAGGTCCGAAAGGATGAAGTATCCCTACGGAACGATCTTTTATTGATTGGAACTCAAGTTTTTGGGGAGGAAGGAAAGATAGTGTCGGATCTGGATATCGATCAATATTTAATGAGAATCCGGTTTATGGACCACGATCAAAAGCCCATTTGCTTCCGTTTCGAGGGAAGACATGGGGACCAGAGTTGCACCAGGGTTGAGTCCGGTGTTAGCGCCGACCGGTTTGAAATAATTACAAGTTCCTGGGCGGAAGGATCGACCTATGTTGGCCGGGGAAATCTTTTTCTCCGATTCAGCCGATTGAATCACGAAATGCCGGCGATCGGTAATTCATTGTCTATCCCTGCAACCGTTCTGAAGCATTTTAAAATCGCTTTTCAGTTCAATGCCGGACCCCAATGGTTCAGTACCGTCTCCGGGAAAAAAACTGAAAATCAGGTGACCTTTCAATTTGAGAATAGTTACGAATCTTCCGATTCAATCAATTTTTCGGTGACTGGGGATTTTATAAAAATCGACGGAGCGAAAAAAACCTATTCTTACTTTCGTCAGGATTTTATTAAAGCCACGGTTGACAAGGAAGGAAGCGCCCAAATTCCCTTAGTTTCGGGAGGGTTTGCCTTTGAAAATATATTAACGGTTCCAGGTAAAGTTGATGCCGGATTTATTTGGGAAAATGGCGCTTTGATCGAGGCCAGTTTTTCCCGAACCCGGGAATTTTTGCTGGTGAAATCCAAACAGGTATTCGATCCGGGAGATGAAGTCCTGGTTCCGGTTTTGATGAAGAAAGTCGACAGGAGTGGAGAGAAAATATTTCTCAAAATTCTTGCTGAAGGCGACCGTCCTTTATACATTATTCATCCGTATCGGGGTTTCTCTTTGAATCCTTTATATGCAGGGGATGTTGAAGGGTTTGCCAACAATCCCTTCGATAATGATCTGCTGAAAAAGAATCCAAACGAGGTCAAAATTGGAGTGTTTGGGGGTTCCGTTGTCCTGGGATTGAATGCCTCTCATTACTCTAAAAACCTTGTCAGCCTGCTTCAGAATAAATTTGACGAATTGTCAAAGACTACGGGCAAGGTCTATCGTGTTATTAATTTTGGTGTCGGTGCTTATCGTCAGCCCCAGCAATTTTATATTCTTTCGGAATATGCGGACCGGCTGGATGCCGTCATTAATTTTGATGGGTACAATGAAATCTCCATTCCAGCTCAAATGAGAAAATATCCGCTTCATTTTCCCTGGGAATTCATTTGGGTTCAACTGAATCAAAAAGAGGACCGGGAGTCCAACGATTATAAAAAATATTTTGGATTAGCCCTGTACCTGGATCAGCTTAGAGATGGCCCGGTCCTGTCCATGAGTCGGGTGTTGAATTATCTGATCGAAAAAGCCGCGGCAAGTGCACTAGCGTGCGCGATGGATGCTAAAAAGGTGAAGCTGGGAAAAGAAGACTCTCCCTACCCTCAGGCTCAGTCCAGAACTCTGGATGAAAAAGGAAAAGCCAAAATCGGTGCGGAGATTTGGGGCCGCTATATTCGATACAGTCACGCCCTGACCCGGTCTCTTGGGATTCATGAAGCTTATTTTCTCCAACCGATTTTGGGTAGGAATAAACTCCTTACCACAACGGAGCAGGCGCTACTGAGAAAATGGGCCAATAATTTTCCGGAATATTATCCCTTTTTGAAAGATCAGGTGGATGATTTAAGAAATTCCGGCATCCCTGTTTTTGATTTTTCCAGAGTTTTTGGAGACATAAGGGATGGGGGGATTTACACCGACGATGTCCATCTCACGGATCGAGGATTTGAAATTGTCAGTGACAGGATGTGGAGGGTTTTGGAAAGACAATGGGCAAAAACTCCCCTCTTTAATAAATGAAGCAAGCGCTATGGTTATCTATCGCAATCTACAATGCTCAGGGAACAAAGCTATTTACCTGTCGGAAAGAATATTCCGACCTGGCGGGCAAAAGGATGCCTCGGGTATTCAGATTTTGAATGGAGCCCGGAACTTGGACCGCTTTCACGGCACCGGGGGAAATGGCCCAACCGGGTAAACCGGTATGGTTTGAACGATCAGGTTTCAGACGGGGTATCGATGGGGGATGTCCGGAACCTCTCTGTGAAGAGAACCCACCCAAAGCACAACATCCATCCCAAAAAAGTGGTTAACAACCCCACCGTCAGGGAAGCAGGGCGGTATTCCATCCAAACATCGTGATGCCCCGCCGGCACGGTAATTCCCATGAATGCGAAATTAGTCCGGCTGATCTTTAATGGGGATCCTTCAGCGTAGGCCCGCCATCCCTTAAGATCTCCTAAATTATAGACCAATAGGCATTCCGGATCGCGGCACTCGGCCTCAAACAGGACCTTGGATCCCAGGACCTTCTGGATGCTTACGGAATTATCTCCCCTGTATTGAAGTTCATTTTCTTTCTTGGGATCCGGATGTTCTAAAAATGCCGTTCGAAATTCCGCTCCATTTCGAAACCTGGAAACAAAGGGCCGAAAGATATTGAACGACATGTATTTATGATATTCTCTTGATGAATCCAAATCATAGGGGGGAATCGGAATCGCCTTTTTAGCCATATAGGCCAGACCGAAAGAGCGGGGGTTTTTCAACAAAACAAAATTCCGGCCGTTGGTTTGGATTTTGTTGAAAACCTCTAAACCGGATTTTTCGACATCAAAATCGGGGGTGTTATCCGAATCGTAAATTATAAAATCCACTCCAATCACGTCCATAATGGTCCGGGCCTGGGGGTTGTAAGCCCGGTCCACCTGAAAAGCAACGTGGGGATTTTCACCAATTAGATCATAGAGATAGTAATAGCTTTTTTCTTCCGGGAAGTTTCCGAAATTCCGGTAAGGACCCAGGGCGTTCAAGTCAAAAAATTTTCCCAGGGGAATAATTGGAGGAGGGGTGGAACCCAAAGCTGGGGCCACCAGATGGAACCCTTCGGGAAGGACATTTAGAGCCGCGCTATTGGCATGGGTGGCTAGGGCCGACAAATTAAGCGGAACCGCCGGATCATTTATAGAAATGAAAAATTGATTCCCCCGGTAAAATGTGTCGATTTTTTCCGCCACCGCCATAAATCTCTTTTCGGATGGAAGGGAATTCAGCGATTTTTCCAAGGCTTCGATATTAGTTTGTACGATCTCCTCGATATCAGGAATAGAAATCCGCACCCGCTTAAATTTCATCGCGAAATTGAGATCAAAAAGGTATTCGCGTAAGTGTGGAGCGTTGTTGACGATACGGAAAAATTCCTGAAAATAAGTCTCATCGCGAACAAATTGTCGGATGCGTTCCTTGAGAAATTCGCGGCTGGCAGTATCGTGCTGGATTTTTTTGAACTGCAGGGCCTGGGTTGTGAACGATACAAAGGGCTTACGCCGGTGATTTTGGCCGTATTCATTCTTCTTAAGATAAACGGCCGACCCCAGGGAATAAAGGGTTAACCACCCCATCCCCAAAACCAGTAACTGGGCAACCCATCGTTTTCCCCTAAAAAAATGCAGGGCCATCAGAGCCAAAAAGGCGGAGAGCAACATGGGGATATCGCGCATGAGTCCCTTGTCAAAATCCGGATTGTTTTGAACCTTGAACGCCCCAAGGCCTACCATCAGGGCCACGCAAGTCAAAAAGGCCCTCCACAGGATATTGGAGGATTCCTCTTTCATGAGCAGGTGCATTCCAAACATTCCCGTGATGGTGGCCAAAAAGAAAAGGAAGACGGCCAATCGGGGAAATTGGGAATAGTTCCCGAGATTGAGTTGGTTCAACAATAGGGAAAGGGGGGATAAATCTCCGCCCCATGCATTGAGCAATAAAAACAAGGTCAGGGTCAGATAAAAAAATGCCATCGTTCCGACCGGGACTTTTTCCTGCTTGAAACGGCCCATCTTGAAAATCAGAAAGAGAATCAATAGAAGGATAAGATGGCCAAAATAGAACAGCGGGACAAACTGGCCGACAATCAGAGAGTATTGGGCGTTAACCGCGAATGTCCCCTGGCTGAAGAAAATGGAAGTGATGGATTCCAGAAAACCGGGCCAAAGGAAGCCCATCTGGGCATGCGGCTGGGTCAACAGGTATTCTTTGTTCCGGACTGCTTCAAGGTAAGGGAATATCCGTAGGGCCCATCCAAAACCAGTAGCCAAAGGGAGTAAAAATACATGGCCGGCGCATTTGAGCCAACCCTCTTTGGGTGCGACGAATTCCAGGGCCAAAAACAGGTTGAAGATGCAAAGGATTCCCAAGGCGACGATCTTGACCGGCGGATAAGAGCAGAAAACGTATTCCGTCAATGTCTGAATCAGGCCTCCCAGAAATATGAAGGACGGTTGCCGGACCCGGTAGGCATGCCTGATGGCCCAAAGCGACCAGGGAAGGAAAAAGATCTCGGAAAAATGAACCAGATGTTCATTTCCGGTCAGGGCCAGTAGGGCCGAATTTCCAAGAATACACAAGGTTCCTCCCAGCATCGCGGGAAGGAGTGACAGTTCTTCGCCAAATCGGAGGTAGCAATATAGACCGAACGAGGAGAAGACGAACAAACCAAACTGCAGGAACTTGATCATTTCCCCGGTGGCAATCCATGAAACTGCGGGAATGTCCAGGATAAGCATCAAAAGTGCCGAGAATTCCGATGCACTGTTGTAGTCAAAGACGGGGTAACTGCCCAACAGGGATTCCTGTGAAAAGCGGCCTATGAATTCATACCCCTTGGCGTTTTCCCATTGACTGATCCATCCTAACCAATAGTCGTTGCGATGCCAGGTGTCGAAGAAGAAGTTTTCGTTGAAGAGGGGCGAATACGGTTGGAACACAACCAGGAAAAGTACCAGAAGGTAGAGTAAGATTCCGATCGGTTCGAGAAATTTCTGCCGCTGGTTCGCCCGGACTCCAGCGGCGAAAATCCCCAGAAAGATGATGCCCGCCCAGAAAACCTGCGTTCCCAGCGAGGTGTTGAATAGCGCCAGTAAATAACCCGCAAAGGGGAAAGCCGATTTTTTGATTAAATCCATTGCAGAGTCTTCGGGATAGGCCATCCGCATACAAAAAGCCAGCAATCCCCATAGTGCAAGGAAAATGATTACTATCTGCAGTTCAAAAACAAGGTAAAAAGATACGGGGTAATATTCCCAAAGTTTAGGGGAGACCGAGTGGAGCTGATGTAACTTAAACCATAATCCAAAGATCAAGGCGCTGGCAGGGGGCAAGATGAAGGGCCATCGATTTGCCCAGAATTTCCGAGACGCGAGGTTGTGGGGAAAGAGAATGGACGTCATGGGGGAGAACCCGTCTCAGGGAGAGTTAGAATCATTGATCCTCAAGTGCTTTTCTGGAAATGGGTTGATTAAGGAAATATTCCAAATCTTCTGGAATGCCCAAGCCATACATTCCATCGCGATCGGAACCGATGTTGAAAATCCCCACTTTTCGACCGGATCGAATCAGGTAATTATATACGGGAGCAACGTAAAACTCTCCTTTCGAGCGATCATCGGCCCGAATCATCTCATGGGCACACCTGCAATATTCGGCGCCGAAACGAAAATAATAAATTCCCACCGTGGCTTCATCCGAAACCACAACTTTTTCGATGACTCCGGTGACATTTCCCCTTTCGTCAAATTTCACATAGGACCATTTTGGATCCGTGGCTTTCATGGTCATAATTAGTCCGTCCAGAGGGTCCTGGTCCAGTCCGGACAAAAACGTATCCATGGAGACATCCACCCACTGGTCGGAATTGGCGATGATGAGGGGGTCGCCGTTGTCGATATACTCTTCGGCTAAAAGGACCGTGCAGGCGGCCCCTTCGGTAATGCCGTCGATGCCGACGACCCCACATCCCGGAGCCCATTTGTCCAGCCTGCGGCGCAGGTCATTTTCCTGGATATGCTCGTTTTGGCATACGAAAATAAACTGGTGATCCCGGCGGGGCCGAAGGTTTTCGATGACTACCTGAATCATTTTTTTCCCCCCCATGTCGATGAGAGGTTTGGGCAAGGTATACCCAGCGGTTTGAAAGCGGCTTCCCCGTCCGGCCATGGGGACTAGGATGCGAAGGACGCTCATCCGTCTTGTTCCACGAGGTATTTGTCATTCTTTTCGCCGGGGATTTTTACCGCCGTGAGAAGGACATCCGTCAGGGCCCTGAAATCGGTCACTTCATTAGGATCAATAATGACGATATCCCCTTCACCCACAGTTTGACCGTTGATCCGGGCTTTTCCCGAAATGATCACCGATATCTCGGTTGCCACCTTGTGGAAATGAACTGGATCCTGCTCTCCGGCGAAGAATCGTTTGATCCCGATTTCCACCTCACTCGTTCGCAGAACGTTGGGTTCGAAATCGCCCACAAACCAGCCATTGACCATTTCGGAGATTTTTCTTACTTTCATAGGTTTAGTTATCTGCCCGAGGTACGGCTTGGGCCAACCGTTTCAGCGTCGGCCTGGTTTATTGGATTTCATTTAAATAAGCCCGCAAAATTTTCATTTCCCCATTGTCCCACTCGATGATGTCGATCCCGGAAAAAGTTTTTCCACCCAATTGCAAATCGAATTCTATGAACGATTGATTTGTGTTGGAAACGGAGATCCTCCGGGGTCGGAAACTCCGTTGAGGATGATCCCGGAAGATTTTCTCAAGGAACTGTAAAACGGGTTCTTTACCTGTGATTTTTTTAATAAAAGGATCTTCAAGAACAAAATCTTCGGTAAACAGGGTTGCAAGCCCATTAAGGTCACCCTGGTTGAACCGATCGATATAAGCTTCCGTCAGTTTCCTGATTTTATTTTCGTTGTTTTTGCGTTTTTCTTCCAGATATTTGCTAAATGCTTCCACCTGATTGTAATCGTAGAATTTAAAATATTTTTGGTTGTCAATTTGCACGGCTTCTACGATTTTATTTTCCAAAATCAATTCATTCAGGGCGGGGGAGAGAAAATACAGGCCCTCAACGGTTTCAGCGCGCTTGATCATCTTTTTAATGCAATCAAACATTAGAGCCCCTTGTTTGAAATAGTGCAGACTGGCCAGGGCGTTGGAGCTGATGGGTTGTTTTTCCCGAACTTCCAATACATTATTATTGCTGTTTAATTTGGCATACGACCATTTGGGATGGATGGAAGGGAAGCAGAAGATTCCACTATCGATTCCTTTTTTTTGGAAAGAATCCAATTCTTTCCCGAGTTCCCAGTCCACAAATTGATCACAGCCTGCAACCAGAACCGGGGAATCTGGATCAATTAAATCTGCGGCCAGAAGCAAAGAGCACGGCATGCCCCTTGTACTTTGATCCAACAAATGGACCTTAAAGGGAGAATCCAGCAATAGTTTAAGAATATTCGACAATTTATATTTGTTTTCGAATTCGCGGGGTGAAATAAAGACGAATTTCTTTTCACCGGGAATCTGACTGAGCCCTTTCAGGGCGTAATGGAGAATGGGTTTACCTAGGATATGGGTCAAGATGATAGGGTAAATGTCATTGGGTTTTTCAAAAAAGATTCGACCCCCTATTGGAACCACCAAAGTTAGCATGCGTCATCCTCTATTGATCTTATCGTCTGAACGATGTTATCGAAATTGACCTCTTCCACCGAATCGACAAGCAGAACATGACCTCCCGACCCTCTGGCCGCCTGCAAGCCGTAATCGTTGTCTTCGACAATGAGACATTCCTGAGGTTGAAATCCCAGCTTTGAAATAGCGGTGGTATAAATTTCCGGATCGGGTTTGGGGTTTTTTACATCTTCGTTTGAAAGAAGAAAATCGAAATATTGCGTCAGATTGGCCTTCTCCATCATGACCTCGACCGATTTACGAATCGAATTAGAAGCAACTGCCAGTCGATATCCTTCCTGCTTGAGTCGACTCAGGGCAAATTCATGATTGAAGTTGGGCCTGCAAAATCGGGAGATGGCGGTTAAGGTGTAAATTTGTTTCAGTTCGTTGATAAACGGATGTAACGCCCGAGGCAGTTCCCGTTTCTGGGATAAAATTTCCAGTTTTTTCCGTGTCGGGAGCCCGTCGAAAACGGCCAGGTGTTCGCCCCGATCGATTTCCATTCCAAACAAGGACAGGGCTTCATTCAGGCATTCATAGTGCCAATCACGCGCGTCAACCAGTACGCCGTCCACATCGAAAATAATTCCCTTGATCTTTCCCATGAATTTAAGCCTTGAAAAATTGCCGAGCCCGGTCAGGATGATCCGTGCAAATCATAAATCGATTTCCGCCATTGTATTTCCGGTCCCAATCACGATATCTTGCCCATTCATGCAGGAATTCCCGCTCATGCAGTTCTGGAGAGACGATACATACTTTTTTGCCCTTATCCAGATGGCTTTGAACGACTCCACCATCAAACCAGGGGCCATGAAATTGATCCAGCCAGACCCCTGAAGCGCTATCGTAAAATACCGGCGGGGATTCGAATTCACTTTGCCGGGTAAAATAAGGGATATGGTTGCGGGCATATCCGAGTGTATCGGGGACGGACATGTCGAACACGAAAAAATCCTGAATCCTGAATTGCAACACAAGGTCCATAAGGTCCTTTTGCAACCCATCCGATTTAATATTCAGAGCAAGAGGGAGACCACCGCCATGCTCTAAATACACTTGAAAAAATTCTTCCAGCGGGAGTTCCCCGGACCGGGGGACATCATGGGATACGACGAGCCTGCCATTGAAATCGCGAATGTCTGTTTCCGTGCCAAATCCGTTTTCGAAGGAACGGGTAAATGCCCATTTGGTGTTTTTCTGGCCGGGTTGTACCCACCATCCACGATGGCTGAGAATCAGCATGGGATCTAAAAAATGAAAGAAGTCTGTTGAAACCCTAATAGTTCTTATGAATGATTTTATATGTATAGGAATCTATAGGGTTTTTCCTGAGTTCGGAATGGAAAAAACTTTCGCGAGTGAAGAAATACCTCATCAAAAGTTTCATGCTGTTTATCGATTGACTCACCATTTTAACGTTTGAAACCTGATCGTCCTCCGTCCAGCTGATTGGGAAATACTCGATTTTCCGTTTGTAGTGAATGTGACTCATTAGGCCGCAATAATCAAAGGTCAGGTCATCGGGAAATTTTTCGTAATATTTATCCCTGAAAATGGAGACTCGGTACAAATTTAGCCCCGCCCCCAAGTCATAAACAATACGCCCCAGGAAGATAGAGAAAATAATATTAAACACAAAATTTCCAAAAATTCTGAATCGGGAATATCCCTCCAGGCTGGAATCCGGCTTGAACCTCGAACCGAGCAGGCAATCATAGCTCTTGAATTCTCCAGATTCCAAGTAAGGCATAAGGTTGCTAATGTGCCCTTGATCGTCGCCATGCAGAATGATGGCATAATCAAAATTATGCTCCAGGGCGTAATTGAAAGCGACTTTGAGGGTTCCCCCATATCCGTAATTTGCATCGTTGAGGAGGACCTCTGCTTCAAGGGAAGGCAGTTTTTGAATGGCCTCACCGGCTACCGCCTGCGAATTATCCGTGCTGTGATTGTTGATGACCAGTACTTTGCGAAGATGTTTGGCCACGTCGGGGGTGATTTGCTCTAGGACCCGGGTTATTTGTTTTTCACAATTATAAACAGGGATGAAAAGAAGGATATTGCTCATGCCATAAGGCTCCGCGTATGCAAAACGGCGAGTGGACTATCGAACTGAAATTATTTGGAGTGGCGGTGCATCAAATAGACCCGGGCCCAACTCGTAACGACAACTTGGTAAGCGATTCTGGATGCCAACGAGAATACCGAATGAAGGGGGTCGCCCTCCCAAATGCCCGTTTGACGGTTGCAATTAAGGGATGCCCTCCCGATATATCGAACTGCTACCAAGATTGGAGATGTTTGCCCAGTCCCGTATAGGGTCGGGGTGGGGACCTTTCATTGCTTTACAGATGTGAAACAATAAACGCGTCTGAAGCCGATCCCCGGGTTGTTTTGTTTAAATTCTTCAAAAGCTCCCGCTTCGCCTTTATTCAGACTCCCGCGGTAACCAAAATAATCATCAGAAATAATAATGCTTCCAACTTGAAGCATCGGGCCCGGAATCCTGAGCCCAATGAGCCCGCTGGATAAAATTTATTAACTTATTTCCTTTGAATATTTGTCTTCAGATTTCTCTGGGCTAGTCAAAAGCCACGTAAAATGGGAGCCGCGGTTACCGGTTACAGTCTTCGAAGGCATTTTAGCTGAATGATTTAGAGTGTCAAGGAAGTAGTCCATGCCCTATTCCCTTGAATTATATATAGTTTTACGGCCTTTCGGCTGAAAGTTTGTGAACCCTATTCCTTCGCATCCTTAACCGCTCCACAAACGCCCTGAAATCGTCTCCCTTGCGTCTTTTTCAAACCAAAACCCTTGCGCCCATTTTTCTAGAATGGAATATGCCGCCTCAATCCGCTTTCAAATTTTGTCGGACTGTTTTGATAAAGGTTCATGGCCGAATCATTTCCCTCGCTTCCAAGGTTTGAGTTAAACGTATTTCGCCAAGATGCCTTTCAGGGTTTTGGCGTAGTTTTCCCAAGTGTAATTTTTCGCTACCCGGTACGCCGCTTCGCCCATCTTTTTTGCGAGATCGGGATTGTTCAGCAGTTTGTTGATATGACCGATCATGGCTTCCCGGTCTCCTATGGGGGGGTGAAACCCGCTCACGCCGTGTTCAAACAGTTCCGCTACGCCGGAACCCGCCGGGATGATCCCCGGGCATCCGCACCCGGCGGCCTCCAGGGTTTGCATGCCAAAGGCCTCATGGACTGGATGCACATGTACCGTAGCTTTCGAGCACAGGTCCATGATCATGGTTTCGTTCAGAGGACCCAGGACGCGGACTCTTCCTTCCAGTCCCCGCTTCTTCAGGTCCATCAGAAAATCATCTTTCAACGACTCAGGATGCCAGAATCCCCCTATGGTCAGGATGGCGTCCTTGCGATCCAGTCTTTCAAGAATGTCGAGGAAAACGTTGGGGATGTTTCCAATGTCCCAGCGGTCGAAGGTGAGAAACATTGGCTCCCGGTCCGAAAAGGGCGGGAGGGTCTCTTTCACGAAGCAACCCGGTGCAAGAACTTCGAGCGGCTTGGCGGTCAGTTTTCTCAAATGGGGATGGTGGAAGGTACCGCTGGTGATGACGGCCCGGCATTTTGCCAACGCGAAACGGTCAAGCCATTGGGCACCCAGGTATAACAGGGGAAATTTCCAGCCGAACCGGTTTTCATAAATTTTCTTCGCCGTGTAGGTCGAGGGGTCCCACATCAGAAAAAGGAAGGGAATACCCCGGCGCCTCTCGATGTTTCGGGTGGCGAACGTACTGTATTGACAACAAGCGATGATGACGTCAAATTCTTTTTCCCCGATGGAACGATGGGCAAAGAAATAACTCAAGAGGTGATGGAGAGAGAAAAATGACATCCCCGGAAGCTTGAAGTTGATCCGCCGCGCCCACGCGGGAAAATTCTCGAAAAGGTAGCGGATCTTGATTCCTCCCATGTGGTAATCGTAGTGCTCCCGGTGTTTTTCCCAATGGTCTTTTTCAATAATTACCAGAGCCTCGGCTTCCACCCCCTGCTCCACCAGTTTCCGGATGGGCCAACCGAGGAGTTTCGGCGTGCTCCCTGGAGCCAATTCGTCTATCAGAATTGCGATTTTCATTTTTTGGATTTCAAAGCCTGCAAAGCGGGTTTAAAAGATATCAAGCAACCTTGCGCCGCACTATGGGTTCTTTTTGAGGTAAAAATTCCCGAGGGCCAGACCGTCCAATCCGGACGAGAAGTAGGTTTGCAGGGCAGACCGGGGTTCGCAGGTAATGGGTTGTCCCATCACATTAAGCGAGGTGTTCAGGACGACCGGGACTCCGGTGATCTTTTCAAACTCGGAAATAAGTTTGTGATACCTCGGATTAGTTACGGGATTGACGGATTGAATCCGCGCGGTTCCATCGACATGGGTTACTGCCGGGATGATCCTCTTCTTACTTTCGATCACATCGAAGGTGATCGTCATATAGGGGGACACAATGACGCCCTTGAAATAGTCCGCCTGTTTTTCCTCCAGAACGGAAGGGGTGAAAGGGCGGTACTCTTCCCGGAATTTGACCAGACGGTTGATTTTATCCTTCATGCTCTCGTCCCTCGGATCGGCCAGGATGCTCCGATTGCCTAAAGCGCGCGGGCCAAATTCCATGCGTCCCTGGAACCAGCCGATGATCATTCCCCGAGCCAGGTCCTCTGCTACCCGGGCTTCGATGTTTTCCAGAAATTCGTAATTCAAATGGCAATCATCCAAAACCTGCCGGATTTCCTCATTGCGGTACTCGGGGCCCAGGTAAGCGTGGTTGAGGGGTTTGGGAGCAATGTTGTTTTTGACGCTTTGGAGCAGGGCCCCCCCTATGGCGAGGCCGGCGTCGGAAACATGTGGCGGAACAAAGAAGTCGTCCACCAGACTCGATTCGCGGATTTTCTGGTTCATGGAACAATTCAGGGAAACCCCGCCGGCCAGGCAGAGGCGCCGGATTCCGGTCTTTTTCACCAGACGTTCCACCAGATGCAAGACCATGGTCTCCAGGGATTTTTGACCGCTGGCCGCAACGTTCATATGGTATTCGGTTACGGGTTCCCCTGAGAGACGCGCGGGTTGCGGAAGCGAAAGGTTCCCCACGTAAATTTTTTCCTGCTTGGAGGGGGCAGGAAGGCCGGGAGACACCGCAGATTTCAAATGAGCGGGATTTAACTGATATTTTTCTCCATGGATATGGAGCACTTCGGAGAAATCGAGGGTGGGTTTCCCGTAGGAGGCAAGGCCCATGACCTTGTATTCGTCGCTGTCTTTCTGGTAGCCCAGATATTGGGTGAGAATAGAGTAGAACACGCCCAGCGAATTGGGTTTGGAAATTCTGTAAAGTTCCCTGATATCCAGATTTTCCCCAACAGCGGCAAATGTGCTGGTCCCGTCTCCGGAGTAGTCCATCGTAAGGATCAAAGCGGGCTCACGGGTCCAGAGGTAATAGGTCGATGCGGCGTGGCACAGGTGGTGATCTTCCAGGACGATGGGAGGAGAATAACCGAAGGTGAAATCGAAATAATCGTGAAGAATTTCGTTGAAATTCTTGTAGGTGGCTCCGGGAAAGGTTACCGAGGCGACATCGCGAATCGAAATGCCCGCTTGCTTGAGGCAAAAGCGGATGGCGTTTTTCGGCAAAAGCCCGGATGCGTGCTTGATTTGGATCAGTCGTTCTTCTTCGGCCGCGGCAATGATTTCTCCGTTGTGGATGAGCGCCGCCGCTCCGTCCTGGTTTCCGGATAACACACCGCCGCTGATTCCTAAGAAATACATGTGAATTTTCCTTGGGTGAAGGGATGGCAAAACATAATGTCGTCAGGAAATTTTGGATTTTCTGAACAACGATTCCTGTAGAAAGCTCCTACCCTCCGCGCTGAACAGGGTCTGTTGGGTATAAATAAAAACTTGAACAAAGTTTAAAACGGGATGATACAGCCAATAAATATTTTTCTCCCGAACCGCAAGCCATAAGGCATGGATGCCGGAAAAAACGGGAATGCTTGCATAAAACAGCCAGAGCAGGAATCGCCTGAAGAATCCGGGATTAAACGCCCACCTCATGTTACGGTTTTTTCTCTGCTCCAGAAAATGTTTGGCGTAATTCCGCCTGAATTTTCCTGCCCACTCCCCGACCGACCGGACATGGTGGTGGATGGTGTGCAGGTCGGAAATAAAGGCGACACGATTGTGGTTTTCCTCGATCATGTTCTGGAAAATGTCGTTATCCCCGATAAAATCATCCGCGACGAAAAATTTACGGACATATTCCAGCTTCAGGATAAGCCCATTGGCTCCCCACACAAGCGGGTGGCGGGAATCGACTTGGAACACCTTTCCTTGTTTATTGCCGGCAGAAAAAGACTGGCCCGCAATCAGATACCCGTCAAGGTGTTTGTTGGTGAAAAAGGAAAGCGGTTCGCTTTGAATCAGGGCAAAATATTTGTTGACGGGTTTGTCGTGCTCTCCTGAAACCTGCCTTCCCCACAGGGCGGCGAGATCGGGGAACTCTTCGAAGCAGAGGTTTGCCGTGTTCATCCAATCGGTCCCATAAAGCTCATTGTCTGCCGCGAACATGACGACTAGATCCGCATCCGCGTTTTCCCCGTAAATCCGAAACGCATAATGGGCCAGGCGGTCGGGATTTTCGAGAAACCGGACGGGAAACTGCATGGCGATTTCATAGGTACGGTCCGTGGAGCCCCCGTCCACGATCACCACTTCAATTTTCTCCCTGGGGTAATCCTGACGGAAAATACTTTCCAGGCATGGGCCGAGAAAGGCTTCCGCATTATAGGTCGGGATGAAAATGGAGAATTTGTTCATTTTCAGGTTCCCGAAAACGGAGCTCAAATTTTGGACTTTCGGCTCGAATTGATAATTTTTGCCGGGACCCCCGCGACGGTGGTCCCTTCGGGGATGTCGGCAATGATAACCGAACCTGCCCCCACAATCACGTTTGAGCCGATTTTGATATCCGGGATGATTTTGGATCCCGCCCCGATGAAAGTATTTTCTCCGACACTTGTATTCGAAGTGAAGTTGACCCCCGGACCGATATAAACGTTGTTTCCAAGGCACGTCTCGTGCTCGATTGTGGAATTGGAGTAAACCACCACATTGTTTCCGATTTTTGCGAAAGCATTGACGACCACTCCCGGATTCAAAACGACTCCTTCCCCGATGTCGGCAAATGGACTTACGAAAGCGGTTTTATGTATCAGGGAGGGAAGAGCCAACCCGAGTTTTTTTACCCGGTTGAACAGATCGTGACGCAGTTTTAGAAACCGGTTGGAAATTCCCAATACCACATGGGTAATATTGTGTATTTGAGAAATTTTCTCCAGATCTTCAATCGTCCCCAATACGGGGAGATCCAGAACGCAAGATTCCGCCAGAGCGGGGTCGTCGTCCAGATATCCGACAATCCTGAACTCCTGCGGATAACATTCCCGAATGATCGCGACCAACACTTTCGCATGTTGCCTTGCTCCCAGGATGACCAGATTTTTAGCAGGCGGAGTCAAAGTGAGTACCGAACGGTTGAACCAGGTTCATGTGGCCGGCGCAGTGTTTCCACCGATGGGATTTTGGTTTCGCGGGTCCCACACGGGAATTCCGCGGACCTTATTCCTTCGGTCGTGACTGCAAGGCGGATTGGATTTCCTGCATAACGGTCACCACATCATGGCCCTGTTTCCCATCTGTCAGGGGAACCCGGCGGGTCCGGATGCAGTCAATGAAATGCGAGCACATTCCCTTCAAAGGCTCGTGCTCCTTCAAGACGGGAGAGATGATGTCCCCATCCCGCAGATGCAATTGGAACTCCCCGAAGTCGTCATAATCATCGGCGACCGAAATCCCTTTTTTAAACAACTTCACCTTTTCGAGGTTGTCCAGATCGTTAAAGACCACGCGGGCCCGGCTTCCCACAAGAGTGATGGTTCTTTCCTTGTTGGAATCCTCCCAACTGACATGGATGTTTGCGACCACGTTGTTGGGATAGGTCAGGTTGATGAATGCCACGTCCTCTTTTCCTCCCTTGAGATGACAGGCACCGATGGCATGAACCGATTGGGGCGAGGAACCCAGAAAATAATTAAAGATTGAAATATCGTGGGGCGCAAGATCCCACGCTACGTTAACGTCATCCCGAATCAGTCCCAGATGGGTCCGATTGGCTTTAAGGTAATAGAGTTTGCCCAGTTCCCCGTCCTCGATCAACTCCTTCACTTTCTGGATTCCTGCGTTGTATAGAAAAATGTGGGCGACCATCAGGATACGGTTTTTTTTCTGAGCGATTCGGCACAGTTCTTCAGACTCCTGGGCTGTTGTGGCCAGCGGTTTTTCGGCGAGCACATCTTTCCCGGAAAGCAGAAAGGTTTTGGCCAGTTCAAAATGGGTCGCGGCAGGGGTTACGACGACAACGGCGTTCAGCGTCTCATCGTTGATCAGGTCGTCCATGTTGCTGGTTTTTCTAATATCGGGATAGTTCTTGATGCGGTCAAATTGTTTGGGGTTTTTATCGCACGCCCACGTCACTTTCACTCCCTCGAGAGCGGCCATGACACGAACGTAATTGGGGCCCCAGTGGCCCAGACCCAAAATGCCGATGTTCAACATGGCTCAACCAAAAAAGTGTTTGATGGTTTGGATCACGCGGTCGATCTGATGGCCGGTCATCTCTGGAAACATGGGCAAGGATAATATCTCCTTGCAGGATCTGTCCGTAAAGGGATTGTCGGTTCCCGGGATCTTCAAATGAGAATAAACCCCCTGTGCATAAATGGGGTGGGGGTAATGGATTCCGGATTGGATCCCTTCGTCGTTGAGGTGCTTGAGAAGTGCGTCTCTTTGTTGTGTGCGCACCACGTAAAGGTGGAAAACGTGGTTTTCCCGTTCGGGAATTTGCGGAAGAATCAGGTCTCCAACTCCATGAAGATGGGCGTTGTACGAATGGGCAACTTTTCGTCTCGATTCGTTCCACCCGTCCAGCAGGGGAAGTTTTATGTTGAGGATGGCGGCCTGGACGGTATCAAGGCGGCTGTTGAATCCCAGAATGTCGTGAACGTATTTTTTTGGGGACCCATAATTCCTGAGGCGGATCAAGCGCTCATATAGGGAATCCTCGGAAGTGACTACGGCTCCGCCATCTCCATACGCCCCGAGATTCTTACCCGGATAAAAGGAAAAACATCCCAGGTTGCCGAAAGTTCCGGTCCGCTTGCCATTCCAGTTGGCGCCATGCGACTGGCATGCGTCTTCGACCACTTTCAAGTTGTGATCCTGCGCGATCTTCATCAGGGTATCCATGTCCACCGCCCGGCCATACAGGTGAACGGGAATGATGGCACGGGTCCTCGGTGTTATTTTCTCTTCGATTTTTTGGAGGTCCAGGTTGAATGTTTTTTCATCGGCGTCCACAAATACGGGAGTGGCTCCGGTGTATGAGATTCCGAGCGCCGTGGCGATGAAGGTGTTTGCGGCGGTGATCACCTCGTCTCCTTCGCCGATAT
>Ga0066640_10000884_pt1 | contig 17960 bp, 15 predicted proteins | sample CryGeyCG2114_020_2_FD_59505 | JGI IMG/M metagenome (GOLD analysis project Ga0066640, IMG submission 59505) | Groundwater microbial communities from aquifer - Crystal Geyser CG11_big_fil_rev_8/21/14_0.20 | ecosystem: Environmental > Aquatic > Deep subsurface > Groundwater | place: USA: Utah... | reverse complement strand
CCTATGGTATTGAAACTTGCAAAATTGAAAGCGGCGATGTTTTTGAAATTCATCAAGCCACAAATGAAGCATTGCAGAAAATCCGCGAAGGAAATGCGCCGATATTCATGGAAATTGCCACTTATCGCTATAAACAACATGTCGGAATTGCCGAAGATTTGCATGAGGATTATCGCGATATGGCCGAATATCAAAAATGGAAGGATAATGACCAGATTGATAAATTGGCAAAAATTCTGGGTGATGAAAAAACGGCGCAAATTGAAAAAGATGTAAAATCACAGATTGAGGAAGCGGTGAAATTCGCTGAAAACAGTCCGTTTCCGGAAGATGAGGAGTTGTTGACACATGTCTACGCCTAGCGTCCCAAACGAAAGATTGCTAAAATTCACCGATGCGATTGCCGAAGCAACCGCGCAGGAAATGTCACGTGATGAAAAGGTTTTTTTGTTCGGACTTGATGTTGATGACCATATTGCAATTCAGGGGACAACCGCAGGCTTGCTAGAAAAATTCGGCGCAAAACGTGTGTTCGGCACGCCACTTTCCGAGGATGCGATGACAGGCGTTGCAATTGGCGCGGCAATGGCAGGATACCGCCCGATTCACGTCCATATCCGCATGGATTTTATGCTGCTTTGCATGAATCAGCTTATCAATATGGCAGCAAAATCGCATTATGTTTATAACGGTGAAATCAAAGTGCCACTAGTTATCCGCACGATGATTGGGCGCTCTTGGGGGCAAGGTGCGCAACATTCGCAAGCGCTGCATTCCATGTTCATGCATGTTCCGGGGCTGAAAGTGGTTGCGCCTTCCACCGCATATGATGCGAAAGGAACGCTAGCCGCCGCAATTCGGGATGATAATCCGGTGATATTTATGGAGCATCGCATGGTGTGCGGGTTGGAATCTATCGTACCTGAAGGCGAATATATCGTGCCGCTTGGCAAGGGTCGCGTGATGCGTAAAGGCGCGGATATCACAATTGTCGGCATTAGCCATATGGTGGTGGAAAGCCTGCGCGCTGCCGATATTCTGGCGCAATCCGGAATTTCTGCCGAGGTGATTGACCCAATTACGCTACGCCCGCTAGACATAGATTTGATTGTAGAATCGGTGAAAAAAACCGGAAATTTACTGGTGGTGGATAATGGTTGGCTAAATTGCGGGGCTAGTGCGGAGATTATCACGCAAGTTATGGAGCGCATTGATTCACCCATAAAATTTGCGCGCATGGGCTATGCCGATTCCACCTGCCCGACCACGCGAAAACTGGAAGATATATTTTATCCAAGCTCAAAAACCATTGCGCAAAAAACGCTGAAGGTTCTGGGGAAGAATGATATGAAAATTGACTGGGAGAAAGTAGAAATTCATCGCGCCGAGATTGAAGCTTTCAAAGGCCCATTTTAAATTTTCAGATTTCTAGATTTCAGATTTTAGCCGAATCACTTCCGCTCATATAATTTATAATGTGGCGTACTCAGCGTTTGCTTATAATTTTCTTTGACAGCTCTCATAAACTCACGGCTATAACGCTCATCGCAATTAAAATCATTAAAGACAAAACCGCCAAGGCGTTTATTTTCAATATCCGCAATCATAGCAGATTCATCCCACGCGCCGATTTCGTGCATATGCGTCATCATAATCGGCTGGAAATATAAGCGGCGGTCAGCATTATAGAGCAGCACCATATTATCCGCCACAATCTCACCTTTTATCTTTTGTAGATTAGGGATAATAATTTCGCTATCTGCTATTTTTTCCAGCAAACCTTGTTTTTGAACATGCCACGGACGATTAATATCAGTTACGGATAATATCAGCTGCACGAATAAAGTTAGGATAATCAGCATGTTTACTGCGATATATCTTTTATCATTTATATTCTGCAAAAACCAAGCAAGTGCCAAGCCGAAAACAAGTGAATTAACTGTTATGAATTCAAGGTAATAATTATAATTTGCGCCGAATTTTCCAATTGAAAGGCTCATTATTAATGCGAATATCCAGAATAATGACAAAGCTGTTTTTTCATAATCTTTCCCGCAAAGAGAATTCACTACAAATATCAGCGAGCATAAAAAGATTAGCCAATGTTCCGCCAGCATCGTGCCGGTTTTATTGAAGGCTTGCTGCCAGCTAAAAGCATTAATATTCGCGCTAATATGATGTGTAAAAAACAAACCATCGGTCAGAAAACAACCAATTGCGAATATAACCAACCCTGCGGCTGCCATTGTTGTGGCAAGCTTTAGCGCAGATTTCCTGTCATAAATAAGGGCGCTGAAAAAGCAGGCTGCCGCTCCGGCAAACAAACTCTGCTTTGTATATACCGCCAATAAAAAGAACAATGTCGCAACTATAATTTTCTTGTTTTTCTCCTTAATGCTAAGGAATGCTGCAACGCCGATAATTTCAAACAAAACTCCCAACAAATCCACGCGCATCAGAATCGACCAGTTTTGCGCGTAATAATTGCCGATGAATAATCCCGCCGCCAAGGCTGCGATTATTGCCGAACTTTTCTTGGATAACCCCTCTCTATCCGCATTGAAAACCAGATAATAAATCACTCCACCGATTAGCAACATGCTGAGCATTGAGATTAAACGCCCCGCCATCAGAAAATCCTCAGTGGCTATCGAAAATAGCAGGGTTAGAAAATGATATACAGGTGGATAATTCATCACAATATATGGCGCAGTTTGCAGCGGCGTATAGACCGGAAGCGAATAGGCAATCATACTGACTTGATGGATTATCGGCCCTTCAACATGGTCAATTTCATAGGGATAATTAAGCGCGAAAAAAGCATAATCTGCCCAATTGATAAGATGGATAAAAAAAGCGCCCAGCAGCAAAGCTGCCAGCAAGAAAAACGCGCGACTATAGAATTTTTCCATAAAAACCAGCCTCAAATTTTGTTATCAAGCTCGGCAAACTGCCATTTCACTTCCGGGAAGTTTAGTTTAACTTCCTCTTCAAACCCATTGATTTTATTGATAATTTCCGACACAGATAATTCCAGACTTTCGGACTTAATTTTATACGCAAGCATAACTTCCCCTATTCCCTGCTGAACAGCTACTAAACGAATAATTTCAGCAGCAGGCAGGAATTCACGCAGAATTTCTTGCAATTTTTCTTGGTATTTCACAATCGGAGCTTCACCTACCAGCAAGGACTTCACCTCACGCGCGAGAATAATCGCAACAATGACCAGCAAGCAGCCAATCACCACCGAGCCAATTCCATCCCAGAGCGGATTATTCGTAATCCACGCAATCAACAGGAAGGTAAGAGCCGCCAAAAGCCCAAGCAATGCTGCCAAATCTTCGAGAAAAATCACCAGCAAATCCGAGCTTGTTGTTTCGCGAATCCATGACCAGAGCGATTTATGCGCATTTTCCGCGCGCACCTCTTTCAGGCACATATAGAATGAATACCCCTCCAAAACTAAGCCGAGGAGCAGGATAATTATACCAACATAAATATGGCTGATTTCCTCCGGATGCTGGATTTTATGCACGCCCTCATAAATACTAAAAAGCCCGCCCATCGAAAACAGCATCAGCGCCACCACGAATGACCAGAAAAAACCCTCCTTACCATACCCCATTGGATGCTTTTTGGTTGGTGGTTTTTTCGCCCTATATTGGCCATATAATAACAATAGCTGGTTGCCACAATCAGAAAAACTATGCACCGATTCCGCCATCAAAGACGCGCTACCTGTGAATAATGCGCCGCCAAGCTTGGCAAGCGCAATACCAAAATTTGCGCATAATGATATGATAATAACTTTTTTTGAACCGCCACCAGCCATAAAACCTCTGCATTCATAATCTGCTAAGATGGTTATTTAGCAAGTTTTCAGCGTAAATCATCCACTCTGCCATGCATAATTTTCTACCCTGTGCTTTGTGCATCGCAGCATAAAACCCGCAGAATACAAGGATGTTAAGCAATGCTTTACTATTCCCATGATATAATGACCTATGCAGAAAAAGCGTTTACGGGCAGTTTTGTTATATTCCTCCGGCCATCTCGGCAGCACTATTATCTTCAATATATTACGCCATGCGCCGGAAATTGAGTTTGTCGGAGTCATGCGCTCAAAGCCGATTCCGGTTTCACGCAAAGGAAAATCCGTATTGGCGCAGCATTTAAAAAAGATTGGTTGGAAATTCGCCTTTACTTTGTTTTTTCAATGGGTTGCCTTACGCCTTGCATTTATTTTCTCGCGATTTTTGCCGCTTTCCGAAAATCCGCTTTTACCCTGCAAAGAAATTGCCAAAAAGATGGATATCGCAACTTTTGAATGCCTGAACATCAACACGCCGGAAGCTGCTGATTTTATTCGTCAGCAAAAACCCGATATAATTATATCATCATATTTTAGCCAATTAATTGACCCACAAATAATTAAAATTCCGAAACATGGGATTTTGAACATCCATCCCGGATGGCTCCCCGCATATCGCGGCGCTCTAAGCTATTTCTGGGTGCTGAAAAACGGCGAGGATGAGGCCGGCGTTTCAATTCATTGGATGGATGAAGGAATCGACACCGGCGAATTGATTGCGCGTGAGAAATTCAATATCCATCAGGGTGCAACGCAACAACAAGTTATGGTCGAAACCGCTAAGATTGGCGCAAAGCTTGTGCATCATGCCATAAAAGAACTGGCAGAAGGTCGCGACTTAGTTCCGGTTATGTTCGCTGAGGATGAAAAAGATGGCTATTATTCTATGCCGACCCAGCATGATTTTCGTGAATATTTCAAAAAGCGCAAAGAGTTTTTCCGCTTCTGCGATACTTTCCGCGTGATTCTTGAAGGCGTGAAGGACAAGGCGCAATCCAGCCTCGCAAAAAAAGCCGAAATCTAAGACTTGCTTAGATTCTCATCTGCCATATATTGACAATATGCTTTTTGATAAATTTGAGCAAGCGCGGCAAGAACATTTTGAACTTTCGAAGCAAATTCGCGAGCATGATAAATTATATTACAGCGAAGATTCTCCGGCAATTTCCGATGCAGAATATGATGAATTACGCCAAAAATTAGAAGCAATTGAGCGTGAATTTCCGGAATTGACAAATGCTAATTCCCCCACCCAGAAAGTTGGAACATCCCCATCACGCAGATTCGGCAAAGTCAAGCATAGCAACCCGATGCTCTCAATCGGCAATGCTTTTTCGGAAGAAGATGTTATTGATTTTATTGAGCGCGTGCGGAGATTTTTGGGACTGGATGAAAACGAAATTGTTGAAATTTTCGCTGAGCCGAAAATTGACGGGCTTTCATTTACCGCGCGTTATGAAAATGGAAAATTTGTGCAAGGCGCAACGCGGGGGGACGGCACAACCGGCGAGGATATTACTGAAAATCTGCGTACTATAAAAACTCTGCCACAAGAAATAAATTATGCCGAAACGCTGGAAATTCGCGGTGAAGTTTATATGACGCATGAGGATTTCCGTAAGCTAAATGCCGAAAATGACGGGAAATTCGCCAATCCGCGCAATGCCGCCGCCGGAAGTTTGCGCCAACTGGATGCGGAAATCACCGCTGCCAGAAATTTGAATTATTTCGCTTATTCAGTGTCCGGATATAATGCCGATTTCGCCACCACACAGGAAGAGTTGATGGAGCGTTTAAGCGCTTTGGGCTTCAATATCAACAACTTAAATAAGAACTGCAATAACTCGCAACAACTTATTGATAATTATAATAATATTTACAATTCACGTCCTACTCTATCCTACGATATTGACGGCATGGTATATAAACTTAATCGCTTTGATTGGCAGCAGCGTATGGGCGTTTTATCACGCACTCCGCGCTGGGCAATCGCGCATAAATTTCCCGCTGAAAGAGCAAAAACCATCCTCAAAGAAATCACAATTCAGGTTGGGCGCACAGGTGCTCTCACTCCGGTGGCAGAGCTAGAGCCGATTACCGTGGGCGGAGTGGTGGTTTCCCGCGCAACTTTGCATAATCAGGATGAGATTGAACGCAAGGATATCCGCGAAGGAGATTTGGTAATTTTGCAGCGCGCCGGAGATGTGATTCCGCAAATTATCGAGGCTGACAAAAGCGCGAGGCAGCCGGATTCGCAACCATATAAATTCCCCGAAATCTGCCCTGTCTGCGGCAGCCACGCCATCCGCGAGCAAGATGAAGCTGTACGGCGCTGCACGGGCGGGCTGATTTGCGGCGCACAAATTGTTGAACGCCTCAAACATTTCGTTTCCCGCCAAGCCTTTGATATTGAAGGATTTGGCGCGCAAAACATACAGAGTTTTTGGGAAGACGGGTTGATTTCTGAACCTGCCGACATATTTAAACTTGAACGCGAAATGCTGGAGAAGCGCGAGGGTTGGGGTGAAAAATCAATAGATAATCTTCTAAATGCGATAAGTGAAAAAAGAAAAATTTCTTTCGTTAGATTTTTATACGCGCTTGGCATCCGACATATCGGGCTTGGAACCGCCAAGCTATTTGCCAAAAACTATAAGTCTTTCCAATATCTTATGGAGAAAAGTTCATTCGATGAATTAATATCAATTGATGGGGTGGGAGAAAAAGCCGCAACTGAGTTTATTGAGTTTTTGCAAGAAGAACATAATAAAAAACTTATAGAAAATTTATTACGACATGTGCAAGTTGAGGATTATGAAGATAATCGGCAGCAATCGCAACTCACTGATAAAACTGTGGTTTTTACCGGAAGTATGGAAAAAATGACGCGCGATGAAGCCAAAGCTAAAGCGGAATTTCTGGGCGCAAAAGTTTCCGGCTCGGTTTCTGCAAAAACTGATTTTGTAATCGCTGGAACAGATGCAGGAAGCAAGCTCAAAAAGGCGCAGGAATTGGGTGTAAAGATTTTAACCGAGGAAGAATGGCTGGAAATTGCGAATAATATTTGATTAATTTGGAGCTAATTTATGAAAAAAATACTAATTTTTATGACATTGATTTTCTCGTTCAGCGCGAATGCACAAGCTTGCCAACCATGCGCTAACATGCTGGAATATTCATTACGCAACGTCGATACGATTTTTATCGGCACGTTAAAAGCCCCAACAAAACTGGAAACGCAACATTATAACATAGATACTGCCGCCTTCGGGCAATCATTGGATGTGCAAGTTTTCCGCGTGATGCGCGGTGATATTGCAGGTGGCACGGCGAAAATCGTGAGTATGATGACCCCATCCTGCGACTCCAAATTATTCATCCCCGAATATGGTAAGAAATATATTTTCTTCGCCAATGCCCAACAAAACGGCGCTTTTACGGATTATCGTCTCGCTGATTATTGCGGAACTGAGGCTCTTGAAATCACCCTAGGCGAGAAAATCAGGATATATAAGGGATATAACGCAGAAAAAGATATTTACGATTATCAGGTGATGAGCGTTGATGAATTTGAGCGTGAGTATATTAACCCCGCCGTTAGCCAGCTAATTTTTGATTAATCTCGCTGCAAAAAAGCCGTCCGTGTTAGTTTTACGCGGGCTTAATTCCAGCAAATCACCACTTAAATCAAAGATTTCACTTTGACTCATAAACCATTCTATCTGCTGAATATTTTCAATCGGCAGCAATGAACATGTTGCATAAATCATCCTGCCGCCCTTCTTCACATATTTTGCTGCCTGTGACAAAATCTCTTGCTGGGTTTTTACCAACGAATTCAACTCATCTTCGCTCAACGAAAATTTGCGGCTTGGGTCGCGCCGCCATGTGCCACTACCACTACAGGGCGAATCTACCAACACTAAGTCAAATTCCTCATCGGGAAGCTTATCGCATATCTTGATAATCTCTGCCCCCGCTAGGTTCGCACGTTTTTTGAAATTCGTCATGCGTTCAGGGAATTTATCATAAGCCACAATTTCCCCGTCATTCTCCATCAAAGCCGCCAAAGCCAACGATTTGCCGCCCTGCCCCGCACAAAAATCCAAGATTTTTTCTCCCGCCTGCGCGCCGCAAAATTCCGCTAATAATTGCGAGCCCTCATCCTGAACTTCAAATTTCCCGTCTTTTTTGAGTGAAATCTTTTTTGCCAAACGAATCCCTGTTTTTGAGAGCGGAGTTGCTTCTGCCTCACAGCCCATTTCCTGCAATAGCTGCAAACCTTCTTCACGCGAGAGCTTGAGAGTATTCACCCGTAAATCTGTCGGGGCCGCTTCATTCAACGCCGCCAATTCCTCCGTAAAATCAGCAGGCAGATACGCCACATACCATTCCGGCAAGGGCATTTCACGCAATTTTGTGAAAATGATATCCGAAATTGCGCGCGCTTTTTTGGAGTTTATGCGTTTGTCACGAACGAATTTATTGATGATTCTGGCGGCAGGTTTTTCAAACTTTTCCACTTCCAGCCACAATTCCGCCGCGATGCGTTCTATGATTTCCTGTTTCAATTGTCGCCCTGATAGTTTGGCGCTTCCTGCGTTATCATAATATTATGCGGGTGGCTTTCCTTGAGGCTGGCATTGGAAATCCGCACGAATTCGCACTTGGTTTGCATCGCCTGCAAATTTGCATTTCCGGTATAGCCCATCGCGGCTTTCAGACCGCCGACAACTTGGTGAATAACTCCGGAAACCGAGCCTTTATAGGGCACGCGACCTTCCACACCTTCGGGCACTAATTTGAGCTTATCTTTGATTTCAGCCTGAAAATATCTATCGGCAGAACCGCGTGACATCGCACCGATACTACCCATACCGCGATAAGTTTTATAGCTGCGCCCTTGGAAAAGCACAACGTCACCGGGGCTTTCCTCCGTTCCGGCAAACATTGAACCGAGCATCACCACATCTGCTCCGGCAGCGATTGCTTTTGCGGCATCACCTGAATATTTGATTCCACCATCGGCAATAACCGGAGTTTTGGTTTTGCGCGCTTCTTTTACAACATCCATAATCGCGGTTAATTGTGGCACACCAACGCCTGCAACAATTCGGGTGGTGCAAATTGAACCGGGGCCAATACCGACTTTTACCGCATCTGCGCCGGCTGCAATCAATGCTTTTGCCGCTTCGGCAGTGGCTATATTTCCGGCGATTACCTGCAATTTACTATCAAGTTTTTTTACGGTTTTTACCATTTCAATCACGCCCTTGCTGTGCCCATGCGCGGTATCAACGGTGATTACATCCACACCGGCGATAATCAAAGCTTTGGCGCGCTCAATTCCCTCTGCCCCTGTGCCGATGGCGGCTGCCACCCGCAAACGCCCCATCTTATCCTTGCAAGCTGCGGGAAATTTTTGCGATTTCTCAATGTCTTTTACGGTAATCAGCCCAATCAGCGTATATTTATTATCTACCACCAGCAATTTTTCAATACGATGCTTATGCAGCAATATTTTCGCCTCATCAATATCTACGCCTTCCTTGACCGTCACCAGATTTTCTTTCGTCATCAAATCTTTGACAAGCTGGCTGGTATTTTCAGCAAAGCGCACATCACGGTTCGTCAAAATTCCACATAATTTGCCGCCCGCTTCCACCACCGGAATGCCAGAAATATTATTCTCAAGCATAATTTGCAACGCTTCCGCCAGAGTTTGCTCAGGATTGATTGTTACCGGATCAACCACCATACCTGATTCAAACTTCTTGACGCGGCGCACTTCCATTGCCTGCTCTTCAATTGTCAGATTTTTGTGGATGCAACCAATCCCACCATGCTGGGCAAGAGCAATCGCCAGCGCACTTTCCGTCACCGTATCCATCGCCGAGGACATAAGCGGAATGCCAAGTTCAATTGATTTTGTGAGTTTGGTTCTGATATCCGCATCTGCCGGCAAAATGTCTGACGCAGCAGGCTTTAAGAGGACATCATCAAAGGTTAGAGAAGTTTCAAGTTTCATAGCAACTTTCCTTGTTTCAAGTTGCGCGGGAGATTTATCATCTTTTAAAGCCAATTGCAACAATATAAATTTCGTTGCTGTCTTTACGGCTGGATTCCGGCTTGAAAAGCTTAACTTTTTCAAAACGGTTGCGCATATCCTTGATTAATTCCTGCTCGCTGCCGCCCTGAAAGATTTTTGCGACAAAAACCCCGTCATTATTCAAAAACTCCTGCGCGAAATGATATGCGGTTTCCACCAGATTCATGATTTGCAGATGATTGGTTTGCTTATGCCCCGTAGCAGGAGGCGCCATATCAGAAAGGATTACATCATAATTTTGCTTGAGCTGCTCATAGATTTCATCATCCAAAAAATCCCCCTCAATAATCCGCGCGCCCGGAATCGCTTCAATTTCCTTCAAATCAATCGCGGTCACATCACAGCCGTTTTTCACGGCAATTTGCGTCCAGCCACCGGGGGCAGCACCCAAATCTATGAGTTTTTTGCCCTTACCGAGGATTTTGAATTTCTCATTAATATCCACCAATTTATAAGTCGCGCGCGAGCGATAGCCCTCTTTCTTGGCTTTTTGCACGAGCGGGTCATTTAGCTGGCGCTGCAACCATAAAGTTGAGGAAAGCTTGCGCCCCTTGGCGGTTTTTACGCGGATTCTGGTTTTCATTACAGTATTGACAGGTTAATATTAATTAACTACAAGCTTAGCATAATCAAAACAACTATGGAATGAAAAATGACTGATACAGAACAGAAGACAGCTTTGCAACAACTAGCCGCACTATTAAGCGATGATTACACTAGTTTTACAGTTGAGGATACGGATACAGGCAAAAGCTTAGTGCATAGAACTACCATGAATTGTAGTGCGGAGGAATTAGATAATCACATAGATAGTACTTTACATCCAATGTATCACAGAGGTTTGGCGGAAGGTGCTGTATCATTATCTAGAGTCATCAACATGGATAACAAAGTCTACAGGCCTGATGTTCCTACATATAAACTCACTATAAGCATCGATACTAGCCATGAATCATTTCCTGATTTTATGGATAATATGTTTAATAAAGTAGTAACTCAGGTACAATCACTCCTAGAACAAATTCCTGAAAGCTATAGAACAAAACTAGCACAAACCCAAGGTGCGGAAGTGGCTACTGATAATACACCGCCACGCGCTTAAAATTTATTATCGCGCGGGAAGCCTTGCGGTGCCATGCGTCCGGACTGCGCGCGCTTGCCTATCCACGGGGTGAGGTCAGTTTCGGTGCGGGTGCGGTTCTTGCCCTGCGACCATGAAAGCCCTTCGGCGAGATTAAAACAGGTGATATCGGCAATTTCAGCATCCTTATATTTCTGCAAGGCAACACCCTGCCCGCGCTTCATTTCCGGTAATTCGGCAAGCGGGAAAATCAGCAATTTACGGTTATTGCCCGAAACTGCAACCATATCGCCATTGATTTTGACCATGGTTAGCGCCTTTTTATCACCAACGTTCAGCACTTGTTTGCCACCTTTGGTTTGCGCCAGAACATCAGCTCCCGCAACAATAAAACCCTTGCCCATAGTTGATGCAATCAGATATTTTTCGCCAGCCTTATAGACCAGCAGATTCAGGATTTTTTCATCCTGTTCCATATCGACAAGCAAGCTTATCGGTGCGCCAAAGCCTTTTCCGGTTTGGATTTTATCACCGCCAATTGTATAAAACTTGCCGGAAGTGGTGAATATCAGCAATTTATCGGTTGTGCGGCATTTGAGCGCAAAACGCTCGGCATCGCCTTCCTTATATTTCGTGTCGGAAACGTCATCTTTATAGCCTTTTAGCGCACGAATCCAGCCCTTGTCGGAAAGCAAAACCGTAATCGGCTCACTCTCGATAAATGCCTCAATATCCACCACCACAGCCTCGCCCGGCTCTTTGATGATGGTTCGGCGCGCACCGAGTTTTGTGCCACTGCCGAATCTTTCACGGATATCTTGCAACTCCGCCCTAATCATCTTTTTGCGCTTTGATTCATCTTCAATGAGTGATTGCAATTCTGCCTGTTCTGCCAGCAATTCCTCATGCTCTTTGCGGATTTCAAATTCCTCAAGTTTACGCAAATTACGCAGGCGCAAATTCAGGATGCTTTCTGCCTGCAAATCGGTCAGCGCCCATTTCTTAATCATCACCGCTTTCGGCTCATCTTCTTCACGGATAATGCGGATAACTTCATCAATATTCAGATAGGCAATCAACAGCCCGTCCAGAATCTCCAAGCGGCGGGCGATTTCTGCCAAGCGATGCTGGCTGCGGCGCATAATCACATTATCGCGATGCTGCAAGAATTGCTCTAGCGCTTCCTTGATGTTCAACACACGCGGCACACCGTTAATATCAATCACATTGAGATTGAGTGAAATGCGCTTTTCAAATTCTGTGAGTTTGAACACAGACTCCATCAACATTTCTGCATCAACGGCGCGTGATTTAGGCTCAATCACAATGCGGATATTCTCATCCGATTCATCGCGGAAATTTCCGATAAGCGGGAGTTTTTTGGCAGAAAATACTTCAGCCATTTTCTCAATCAATTTATCCTTTTGCACCTGATAGGGGATTTCAGTAATCACAATTTGATATTGCCCGCGCTCATGCTCTTCCTTTTCCCATTTCGCACGAATGCGGAATGAACCGCGCCCGCTTTTATAAGCTTCCAAAATCGCCTGTTTATTCTCCAGCAAAGAACCACCCGTTGGCAAATCAGGCCCTTGGACGATTTCCATAATCTCTTCAATATCGGTGGATTTTTTCTTGAGCAAAGCTTGCGCCGCCTCACATAATTCGTCCAGATTATGCGGTGGAATGCTGGTCGCCATACCAACTGCAATCCCCTCAGAACCGTTTGCCAGCAAGTTCGGGAAGGTGGCAGGCATCACAACCGGCTCGCTTTCTTCCCCGTCATAGGTTGGGCGAAAATCCACCGTATCGCGGTTGATATCACGCAATAATTCCAGCGCAATCGCGGTTAGGCGCGCCTCGGTATAACGCATTGCAGCCGGATTATCACCGTCAATTGAACCGAAATTCCCCTGCCCTTCAACCAGCGGATAGCGCACCGCGAAATCTTGCGCGAGCCGCACCATCGCATCATAAACCGCCGTGTCACCATGCGGGTGATATTTACCGATAACATCACCGACAACCCGCGCACATTTCTTGAAGCCGTTTTCAGGATTGAGTTTGAGCTGATGCATAGCATAAAGCAAACGCCGATGTACGGGCTTTAAACCATCGCGCACATCAGGCAAGCTACGTGACATAATGGTGGAAAGCGAATAGGCGAGATAGCGCTCGCTCAGCGCCGCCGAGAAGCTTATATCACCTGTATATGCATCTGAATTTGTCATCGCTAGGCAATCTAGCGGAGGAATCCTGATTCCTCAAGTGTTTTTAAGCTATTCCCATTCCACCCGACACATCTTTTTGCGATGCGCCATATTTTTGCGGGTCTTTTTTGATGAGCGCTCTTAAAGCATCTATTCTTGCATTTGCGTATCCAACACCAAGCTCTTCCTCACCTTTTCTTATCACCGCAAATACCGCATCCGGATCCTGCGTTGCCTCCAAAGCGGTTCTGTCTATCTCTCTTGAGCATGACTTCCAATATGAGTGAGCCGCACCTACAATTGCCGCTGACAAAGCTGCAATCCCAGTTCCAACTATAAAAGAGCCATTACCTCCAGTTAGAATAGGTCCGGCAATTGCGATTGCTATACCGCTAAGCAGAGGTATTACGTAAAGATTTCTAATATTGTAAACTGGAAGAAAAGCTTGACTATAATAATATCCGGCATAATGCTGAGCCAAAATGACATTTTTTTCTCTGGGATTTAATTCTGCGAATTTTTCATAAGGTATCCCTATTTTTTGTTCTTCGAGATTATACCCACCTCCTTCAGCTCCATCATACACCTCCGAAATATGAATATCCGGTTTTTCAATCTCAGCGTAATATGCGCCAATCGAGCTTTCACGCAGAACTCTATCGACATTACGCAGCACTTCCCCATATGGGCTGTCTGCAGGAATATCATCCAATGATAGCCACAAATATTCCGTTGCTGCTTTTGGCGGGCCACTGGGGATGTGCATTGATTCTTCATCTGTCATGCCACAGCTTGTAGTTAAATTACATTAATACATCAAGTGTTTTTTAGTATCAATCTTATTAGAATAAAAAACGACTCCGAGCGCAGCGATGGCAAGGCCATTGAGGCCGCTAAGGCTGCGCGCCGCTTGAGCGCAACACACCCATTAAGCGCTTTGCTGCAATTCAAATTTCTTCGAGAAAGCCTCGGCAAAAATGATGCGCTCCTGCGGCAATTGACGATTTTGTGGATAGAATATATGTTTTTTGAAGAAATATTCGGTCAATTCCAGACCTTTAATTATACAATCATGCGTGTGCGCCGCACTTCCCAGCAAAAACTCAGGGAGATTCAACAGCTTACTTTCAAAACCTGATGCACCGAATGAAGATACTGCCCGCCCCGATTTTGGCGAAACATAGGAAAGATTTTCAACCTCGCCGGTTGCAGCGCAGCTCGATAAATCCAAGCCAAATCCGCAATGCCGCAAAAGCTCAATTTCAAAACGCACATATTCAGCCAGCCAATCATTATGCAAACTCATATGTTCGAGCAAGAATTTGCAATGAGAATATAATTCCTGATGCGGGTCGCGTTCCATCAGGCAGGTGCGCATCAGAGTTGTAACGCTGAGTAGCGCCTGCAATTTTAGCCTATCAGTCAATAATTTTGCAGAAATCGGGTTGGTAACTTCCGCGCTCAAATTCCCCAATTGCTCATCGAGGCGGGCGCGCCAAGTCGCTTCCACTATATTCCCCGGTTGAAAAATGCCGAATTTGCTGTTGCTTTGTCCGGCGCGAACTAAGCCGGAATATATGCCTTCATTTTGCGCAAATATGTTTACTATGAGATCGCGTTCATTGAATTTTCGCGTGGATAATATAATCGCTTCATCGCTCCATTGCATACTCAATCCTCATGATTTTTGTTTACCTTAACATGCAAATATAGCCGGACATCGCAGCCAAAAACTTTCTCCATTTCCCTGCGCGCCTTTATCCCGATATTTTTCACCATCTCGGCGTTTTTGCCGATAATTATCTTCTTATGGTTCTCGCGCGGGGTTAAAATATTTTGATGAATGGTGATTTTGTCACTCTCTTCCTGAAAAACCTCAGTTTCGACATCAATCCCAAACGGCAATTCCTTATCGAGCATATAAAACAGCTTTTCACGGGTAATCTCCTCCGCCATAAAACGGTCATTCGCATCGGAAAGCTGGTCATCCGGATAAATCCATGGGCTTGACTTGGCGTTTTCAATCAGACAATTCTTTAAATCTTCCAGATTTTTACCCTTACTTGCTGAAATCATAAAAATCTCTCTGAAGACGCCGGAATCAGAAAGCTTTTGCGCCAAGGGCAGCAATTCGCCCTTATCTATCAAATCAATTTTATTGATGGCACAAAGCGCGGTTTTGTTATTTTCCCGCAGAAAAGTGAGGATATTTTCAGTTTTCGTATCCAGCCCTTTCTTCGCATCAATCAGCAATAAAATCTCCTCCGCCTCGTCCACACCCGTTACTGCGGCGCGTACCATTTGTTCCTGCCGCTTGCCTTTGGGCATAAAAATCCCCGGCGTATCCACAAAAACCAACTGCGTATCGTCAAATTGCACAATACCGCGAATTGTTGTTCGCGTGGTTTGCGGACGCGGGGAAACAATAGTCACCTTTGCCCCGACAAGATGATTTATCAGGGTGGATTTTCCGGCATTTGGCGCACCGCACACGGCTATAATTAATGATTTTTGTGATTCTGAATTCATAACTTCTTCTCGTTTCTGGTTAGCCAGAATTTTTCCATAGAAAGATAGGTGTAGGATGCTGACCAACCGATTAGCACCAATCCGTTTAGAACTTCAACGCCGCTCAAAAATTGCATTCCACCTCTCGGAACATAATCCCCAAACCCCAATGATGAGTAAGTTGCAGCTGAATAATATACATATTGCAAATAGCCCTCAATCTGAAGTCCACTATTAAAATGCACAATTTCTCCGATTTGCATATTCGATAAAAGATAATAAATCAGACCATATAACCATACACAAATTGTGTGTGCGCTGAATATCGCAATAACAATAAAAAATATTTTAAAGCGGTGCTTGTGAGTATGGATTTTATCTATATTTTTCCAAGTGAAATAGAGAATCTCGTAAAATATCCAGCAGGATATAATAACCATTATAATTGAGGTGATAAATAAAACAAATAACTCCATCTATACCGCCCAAACCCCTTCCAAACGCAGGATTTGCTCTTTTATCTCCTCATCAACAGCAAAGAATTCCTGCAATTCAATATCCGCTTCAACCTCATCGCTTATCAAAGTCAGGGAGATTTTGGACTTTGTAAATCCGCCATCAACAAAAATATTTTCCTTTAAAATCTGCGTCAATTTATCCACCGCATTATCATTATCAGCGCAGAATCTTTCTTCACTCACATCAATCAGGCGTGCCGATTCTTTTTTGATAATATCAGAAAGATAGTCAATAGATTCCGCAATAATCCGTACCCCGCCCTCATCTTTTCTGGCCTCTGCCGAAATCAGCAATGGCTCGGAACTATCAAGCTTATCCACGGATGAGTTTATCAACGCCTCATCATACATGACAATTTCAAACACTCCCAGAGCATCGGAAAGCTTGGCAAATCCAAAACGTCCCTTTTTGCCGGAGCGCAATTTCTTGGTTGCAACCACACCAACCACACGAATTTTGACTGATTTGCCGACCACCCTTTCTTCCAAATCCAAAGAGGGCACAACTCGCATTTTATTGAGGATATCCTCATATTTATCAAGCGGATGAGAGGATAAATAAAACCCGATTGCTTCATATTCTTTTTCAAGAACCTCATTAGCATTCCACTGCTTCACCTCAGGCAAAGCCGGATTGGAAACTTCTGCCGCAACTGCCCCGCCAAATAGGCTTATCTGATTTGAATCACGCTCTCTTGCCATATTATTTGCCATACGGCTGAGGAATTCTGAAGCTTCAAAAATCTGCGCGCGGTTATTATGGATAGAATCCAACGCACCCGCTTTTGCCAAAGATTCCAAATGTTTTTTGTTGATTATCTTTGAATCGCACCTTGTGCATAAATCAAAAATATCGCGGAAAGGCCCGTTTTCATCGCGCTCTTTTATCATCAGCTTGGTTGCCTCAATCCCCACGCCTTTTATCGCACCGAGCGCATATTTGATGCTTTTGCGCCCCGGTTCAAAATATGCGCCTGAGTGGTTGATATCAGGGGTTTTGATTTCAATATTTTGCTTGGTTGCTTCATGCTTATAAAAACTCAATTTGTCGGTATCGCCAATATCCAGATTCATACATGCAGTGAAGAATTCCACCGGATAAAAGCAGCGCAGATAGGCGGTTTGATAGGCAATCATCGAATATGCCACGGCGTGAGATTTGTTAAAACCATAACCGGCAAATTTGGCGATTATATCAAAAATCTCACTCGCCTGTTTTTTGGAAATCCCCTGCTCTTCCGCACCTTCGGAAAACATCTCACGCTGCGCATCCATTTCTGCGGCAATTTTCTTACCCATCGCGCGGCGTAGCAAATCCGCCTTACCCAAACTATAGCCGGAAAGAATCTGCGCCGCCTGCATCACCTGCTCCTGATAAACAATAATTCCGTAGGTCTCAGTGAGGATTTCGGAAAGCTTCTCATGCGGGAATTGCATCTTTTCCTTGCCGTGTTTAACTGCGACATAGGCCGGAATATTCTCCATCGGCCCCGGACGGCAAAGCGAGGTGAGCGCCACGATATCATCAAATTTATCAGGACGCATTTTGCGGATTGCATCGCGCACTAATGTTGAATCAAGCTGAAAAACCCCCACCGTATCGCCCTTGGAAAGCATTTCAAACACTTCCGGTTTATCAAGCGGGATGTTGAGCAAATCA
>Ga0066640_10000879_pt1 | contig 18009 bp, 7 predicted proteins | sample CryGeyCG2114_020_2_FD_59505 | JGI IMG/M metagenome (GOLD analysis project Ga0066640, IMG submission 59505) | Groundwater microbial communities from aquifer - Crystal Geyser CG11_big_fil_rev_8/21/14_0.20 | ecosystem: Environmental > Aquatic > Deep subsurface > Groundwater | place: USA: Utah... | reverse complement strand
AACAGGTAGCTAAAGATTATAAGAGCCTGATTTCGGTTAAAATTAAGTCAGCCAAGGGTGAGCGTGAGGTTGGGGGGACTGTTTTTGAAGGGCTTGGGGATCGTTTAATTTCAATTGATGGTTTTAAGGTTGATGCCGAGCCAGTTGGTTATATGCTTATTTTGTCTAACATTGACAAGCCTGGGATGATCGGCAAAGTTGGCACCTTCTTGGGGAAGAACAATATTAATATTGCGGCCATGGATGTGGGCCGGGTCAAAGTTGGCGAAAAAGCAGTTATGGTCTTAAACGTAGACACTGCTGTTTCTGACAGTATCCTCAAGGATCTTGCCAAGACCGAAGGGATCTCTGCGGCGACGCTGGTAAAACTGTAAGATAATGTTTTGGCCATTTGGTAAAAAGAAAATTGGTTTGGTTTTGGGCGGCGGCGTGGCTCGTGGGATAGCGCACATTGGTGTCCTCAAAGTTATTGACCAATACAAGATTCCTATCCACTATTTAGCCGGGACATCTTCCGGTGCGATTGTCGGCGCAGCCTATGCTTGTGGTTTAGAAATCCGTTTAATTGAAGAGATTTCTTTGCGCATTGGTTGGGGACGATTACTTAAGCTCTCTTTCTTTAAGCCTGGATTTATCTCGGCCAAAGCAATTGAAGACTTAATGGTTCAATATATTGGCGACAAGAAATTTTCCGAGCTTAAAATCCCTTTTTCCGTGGTAGCGGCTGACATTAAAACCGGTGATGCTGTTATCCTTAACCATGGCAAGATTGCAAAGGCTGTGGCAGCCAGCTCGGCGGTTCCTGGGATTGTAGCGCCAGAAGATTATGAGCACCACTTTTTGGTTGACGGAGGACTAGGGAATAACCTGCCGGTTGATGTGGCCAGGAAAATGGGAGCGAATTTTGTCATTGCCGTTGACGCGGTCCCGTCAAAGCCAATAAAATATTTGCCTAAAGACCCTTTCCAGATGTACGGCCGGGCCTTTGATATTGTGATGCATAAACTCTCTATTGAACAACGCCGCAACGCGGATATCTTAATTGAACCGGAAATGGACGAAGATATCTGGCACCTTGACTTGCACAAAGCCAAGCGTTTAATTGCGGCCGGGGAAGCCGCGGCGCACAAAGCCCTTCGTCACCTGCAAAAGGTTTACCGCTAATTCTTCTCGTGCTAAAATAGAGTTATGGAATACAAACAGACCCTGAACCTGCCTAAAACAGACTTTCCTATCCGGGCGAAATCAGCTGAAATTGAACAAGAGATGACAGCTTTTTGGTATGGCCAGGATATTTACCACCAAATGCTGGGGAAAGCCGACAAAAAGTATATTTTGCACGACGGGCCCCCTTATCCCAACGGTGATATCCACTTAGGTCATGCCCTTAACAAAACCCTCAAAGATATAATCGTTAAATACAAATCAATGCAGGGGTTTTATGCGCCGTATGTTCCAGGTTGGGACTGTCACGGACTGCCGATTGAGACTCAACTTTTAAAAGAGATCGGTGACAAGCGCCTTGATATGGGAATTATTGAGTTTCGCGATAAATGCAAAGAATATGCCATGAAATATGTTGATCTTCAGCGTACAGAATTTAAACGTTTAGGAATTTTTGGTGAGTGGGGAAAACCATACTTAACTATCAATCATGAGTACGAAGCAAAAATCATTGAATTGTTTGGTATCTTAGCGGAAAAAGGTTACATCTACCGCGGCTTAAAACCAATTCATTGGTGTCCTAGTTGCGAAACAGCCTTGGCAGAAGCGGAGATTGAGTATGAGGATGAGAAGTCACCCTCAATATTTGTTAAATTTGAAATCCTCACCCCCCATCCCCCTCTCCATCTAAGATGGAGAGGGGGCGAGAAAGAAAAAGTAGAAGGTAGTGATATACCGGGGGTGAGGTGGTATTTGGTGATTTGGACAACTACTCCCTGGACACTGCCGGCGAACGTGGCGATTGCGGCGCATCCGGAATACGAGTATGTTTTTCTTAACGTTGGAGACGAAGTTTATATTGTGGCCGAAGGTTTGCTTAACCAGTTTGTGGAAAAGTTGGGCTTAAAAGAACACAAGATTATTGATAAAGTTCCCGGGAAAAACCTTGAAGGGATTAAATACAAGCACGCGTTTATTGAGCGGGAAGGGCAAGTTGTTCTTGATACTTATGTAACTTTAGAGCAGGGGACCGGCTTGGTCCACATTGCTCCTGGACACGGAGCAGAGGACTATGGAGTTGGCATAAAATATAAATTGCCGATTGTGATGCCGGTTGATGAAAAAGGTCATTTTGATAATTCTGTCCCTGATTTTATCAAAGGGAAGTTTTACGCTGGCGCCAATAAGATAATTACGGAAAAGATGCAAGAGGATGGCTCACTGCTTAAGCTTGAGTTTATGAAACACCCGTATCCACATTGCTGGCGCTGTAAAAAGCCGGTTATTTTTCGCGCCACTGAACAATGGTTTGTGGCTGTTGATCATAAGAACATGAGAAAAGAAGCTCTTAACGCGATTACTCATACCAAGTGGTTCCCAGCCTGGGGGGAGACCCGTATTCGCGGGATGGTTGAGGGCCGGCCTGACTGGTGTATCTCCCGTCAAAGGTCCTGGGGGGTTCCTATCCCTGTTTTCTACTGCAAAAAGTGCAAGAAGCCACACATGACCGGTGAATTTAACAAGGCGATTATTGAACTAGTCAAAGAACACGGTACTAATGGCTGGTTTGCCAAAGAAGCCAAGGATATTTTGCCAGCAAACATAAAGTGTGATTGTGGCGGCACTGAATTTACTAAAGAGACAGATATTTTAGATGTTTGGTTTGAGTCCGGCTCATCGCATGCCGCGGTTTTAGAGCAAACTGAAGGCTTGCAGTGGCCAGCTGATCTTTATCTAGAAGGTTCTGATCAACATCGGGGTTGGTTCCAGACTTCCCTTTTATTGGGAATTGGCTACAAGGGGAAAGCCCCTTTTAAAGCGGTTTTAACTCATGGATTTACAGTTGATGATAAGGGGAAGAAGATGAGCAAGTCACAAGGGAATGTTATCTCCCCCCAGGATGTGATTAAAGAGTACGGGGCTGACATCCTGCGTTTGTGGGTAGCTTCAACAGACTTTCGCAATGATATGGCCGCGTCCAAGAATATTCTTAACCAGGTGCGGGAGGCGTATTTGAAGATCAGGAATACGTGTCGGTTTTTGCTTAGTAATTTGTCTTTCACCCCCTCTGTCCCGCCTGCGGCTGGCCATCTCCCCCTTAGTAAGGGGGAGAACGAAGTAGAGCTGTTGGAGATAGATAAGTGGATATTGCTTAAACTAAACAGATTAATTGAACGCGTAACCAAGGCTTATGATGATTTTGAGTTTCATGTTGTTTATCACTCGCTTTATGATTTTTGTGTCAATGATTTGTCGGCTTTTTATTTGGATATGTCTAAAGACAGGCTTTATTGTGATGGGAAAGAGTCAAAGTCCAGAAAATCTGCGCAGTATGCGATGAGGGAGATATTATTAACCCTGGTTAAACTAATGGCGCCAGTGTTGAGTTTTACGGCGGAAGACATACTTAGATACACAAGAAACAATGATGAAACCAGAATGACGAAGGATGGTAGCGTATTTCTATTGGGATTTCCGAAAGTGGATAAAAAATATTTAGATGAGAAGCTGGAGGCGAAGTGGGAGAAGATTTTGAAAGTCAGGGAAGAGGTTTATAAGGAGATTGAGAAAAAGCGTGGAAACAAGGAGATTGCTTCTTCTGTTGAGGCCCTGGTTGAGATTGGTTTAAAGGGTAGGGAGTGGCTAAAAGACGTTGAAGCACTATTGCCTATGGTTCTGATTGTTTCTCAAGTTAATCTGGTTGACGGTGAGGCTATTACTGTTAAAAAAGCTGCTGGCAAAAAGTGTGTCAGGTGTTGGCTGTGGCAGGAGAGCGTGGGGGCTAATTCTAGCCATCCGGAGTTGTGTGAGAGATGTAGTTCGGTAGTATCTTCTGCTTGACAAATTTGCCGTCCTCTTGTATCATTTCCGTAAATCATCATTTATGGTGATATAAGGAAATAACATGAAATTTAGGGATTTTCGGGAAAAAGTCAAAAAAATGCCCCTGTTTGGCAGTGATGTGGCGGAGATGCTTTCGGTTCCCCCCCCGGCACTTAGAAACCAGCTGACCAGGTGGAAGAAGCAAGGTTTGTTAGTGGAGCTCAAGAGGGGATTATATTCTTTGGGCAAAAGTGAAAGGCAAACAGCTTTGTCCAAAGAGGTTGCAGCCGCTAATATTTATCAGCCGTCATACATTAGCCTGGAAACAGCTTTAAGTTTTTATAAGATGATCCCGGAAAAAGTTAAGGCTGTGACCTGTGTGACCACAAAAAAGACTAGGATCTTTAATAATGACGAAGGGTCTTTTATCTATCACAATTTAAAAACAAGCCTGTATTTTGGTTTTGTGCAAAAAAAAGATGAGACTGGTTTTCCTTATTTTATTGCGCAGCCGGAAAAAGCCCTGCTTGATTATCTTTATTTAAATCTGGGTAAGATTGATCCGCTTGACCGAAAATTTTTCAAAGAATCGCTGCGCTTACAAAACCGCTCGGCTTTCAATAAGAAAAATCTATTTGAATACGCTAAAAAGTTTAAAACCAAAAAATTAGACCGCATTTTGGAGCAATTTTAATGAAAAATATTTTAGAGAACAAAATTCAGCAATATGAGGCAAAAGAAGATAAATATAATTATGCCAGGGAGTTTTTGCAGGAGCTTATCCTGCAGATCATTGATCGCCAGGGTTATTTTAAAAACCTGGCTTTTGTTGGTGGGACGGCGCTAAGGATTCTTTATGACTTGCCCAGGTTTTCCGAAGACCTTGATTTTTCTCTGGTTAATGCTAATGAGTTTAGCTTTAAGGCTCTGCTTATTACGTTAAAGAAGGAATTGGAATTGAACGGTTTTGAGGTGGAAGAGGTTAAGGCAAACGATAAGATTGTGCTGGGCGAATTTATCCGTTTTAAGGGTTTGTTGTATGACCTTGGGCTCTCCCAGCACAAGAGTGAGAAATTGTTTGTGAAGATGGAGATCGATTCTAACCCACCCCAAGGCTATGAGGCTGAAATTGCGTTGGTAAATAAGAACTTCATGTTTAAGGTCCGCAGTTATAAGCTGGATTCTCTTTTTGCCGGTAAATTACACGCGCTATTGTTTAGAAAATATGACAAGGGGAGGGACTATTATGATTTGCTCTGGCTGCTCACTCGCAAAACCGAGATAAATTATAAGTTTTTGTCACTGGCGGCCGAGCAGACACAGGGCAATCGTTTTGAGCTTGATCCCGAAAAAACCAAAGAGTTGCTTTTGACTAAAATTGATAAAACTGATTTTTCTAAGATTTTGCGTGATGTGCGGCCATTTTTGGAGAAGATAGAGGAAGCAGAGCTTTTTACTGAAGAAATTTTTATTGGGGCGATTGAGAAATATTTTTCCTAACGCGCAACGCTTCACTTCTCACGCTTCACGTTTTTCATCACTATGCCAGCCAAAAAATGGTTGTTGCTTCCATTTAAGCCGGCTGTTATAATTTTATCCCAGTAGTTTGGGTAAAGAGGATGGTGGACAATGGCAGATGAGAAAAACCGGTTTGAAATTCTATTAGAAGAGATTAGAGACAGTGTTAAATTGGTGGCAGAGGGACATTCTGTTATCAGGCGAGAGATGCAGGAAATGAAAATAGAGCTTAAGTCAGATATTAAACTAGGTAATGATAAAGTTGAATCTTTGGCTAACGAAGTGAACAAGGTTAAACAAGAATTAGGTGCGGTCAAACAAAAGGTAGACAAGATAGATACTACGTTAGAAAAGCATGTTCGTCAGCCCGCGCACGCGGGGTTTTGACCAATTTCACGCTTCACTTCTCACAAAAAAGGGGCCAGCGATAGTGAGCCTGTTTTTCACTATGCCAGCCCCAATTAAAAGTTGTTGATTAATGAAAAGCCGGTCTTCTGTCAGGTTGCGAGCCGGCTTCTCTGGCTGATGCTAAGATTTGGTCGGTAACAATTTCAGGCAGCTCTTCATGAAGCCGCTCTGCCAAAGCGCTGAATCTGCTGGCGACATCGTGTGCCCAATATTCATTAATAGCGCCGTCTTCATTGACGAAACTTAACTCCCTGTCAAGCGCGGTTGGGGTGGTTCCAGCCCGTAGGGCTTCGATGCGTTGGTATTGCCTGTGCAGGCTGACTAAGCTGGTTAACGATCTTGTTAAGTCAAAATTTGTTCGGCTGTTAGCCAGGTTGGCTGCTCGTGATTGGTCAATAACTAAGCTCATAATATTGGTTGCGTTTTCTTCTACGGTTGAGCTTGGCCCAAACAAACCGGTAAACCATTCCCAGGCAGTGTCTTCCCGATATTCATCAAAATTTCTTCTAAAAGCTTCGTTGTTGTCACGAATGCTATCTGACTGTCTAGCTGGGTTGAGCAAAGCCAGACGTCCCATCATATGTCTCATCTGCGCCCTTTCGACAAAGGCATCAACGTCTTGAATGTGATATTGATTGGTGAGTGTGCGACGTTGTAAATCTGTAAGTTGAAAACCCCGTTCATAGATTAATAATTGATTTTCAGCAAAACGGCTGGCGTGGCTTTCGGCAGTAAGATCTGCTGAATCTTGCAAAATGACTCTAACATACTCATAAGCATCCGCCTCAAAAACTTCTTGACCATCTCTGGTGTGATTATTAAAGCTTAACCTAGCCAAAGCAGAAGAGCGAAAAGAATCTGCTAAGTATGGCGACCTAAAGAATTCTCTGTCTGGCGCTACTGATCCGTTATAGCTAAGCAAGCCGTCTTCTAACCAAGCTTGTCTCAAATATTCTATCTCTCTTGCCTGCATGTGGGGAATAATGAGAGTCGCGTCATGGTTTGCAATGACCCTAGCGTCATCTCCTCCTCCCCATAACAAGTGTGAAAGATTTGGGGCAATTGGTTCTGCTCCTGCGTGCAAAGAGCCAACTACAAATTCAAGGGTGCTGTTAGAAGTTGCCGCTTCATTAAGGCTTTCTGTGGCAGAACGCTCACGCAGGTCAACATCGTATCCATCCCAAAATGAAGTAAAAAGCAATTGGTCTAATCCTCTGGTTACCCAAAGTGGCCAAGCACCGGCTTTTGTGCCCAGAGCAAAAAAAGAACCTGCCAGGCCTGTTCCCAGTGATGCCCAGCGGTAGGTGTTACTGTTTTCTGACAGGTCAAAGGCCCACGCAACATAAGGGGTTAAGTCTTCTCCAAGTTCAGCGCCACCAGTGGCAATTACTATGCCTTCTACAAGACTGCCGGCGCCATGTAACCAATTTATTCCTGATCGACCCACAGCCTGGCCTTCTGCAGCCACAACACTTGATAGCTCGCTAAGGTTTTGTGCCCCCAAACGACCAGCTAACCAGGTGCCGGCACTGCTGCCCGAAAAGGCTGTCGCGAGACGGCTGGTTGCCCGTTCATAAAGACTTCTGGGAATGCGGTTGCCTTGCACCAAAATAGCGCGAGTATCTGGAATAACCCAATCTAAAGCGCGGCCAACCCAACCGGCTGGAGCAGGGGTACGCACTACCCCGGGTCGCAAAGCATTGCCTGTTACTTTCCACCAAGCATTGCGGGCGCCAGTTGTAACCCAATCAACCACACTGGTTTCCGCGGCACTAGCACGATTGGCAACGACCCTGCCAGCTGCTCTAACCGTTGCGCCAGGATTGCGCATTGCTTGAGTGGCTCTTTCCGCAACTGTTTTAATTGCTTGAGCTGCTGCTTGCGGGTCCCTGGCCGCAAAAGAAAGGGCATCCCCGGCAGCTGTCAAAGGCCTTAGGGTAAGGTTGCCAACAAATCTTACCGGCCTAATAACAACATTTCTAACTAGCTTAACCCCTGTGTCCCTGGCAAAATGTTCGTGAGCATGAGTGGTGACAAATTGGCCTGGTCTAACCTGAACCCTTAAGGCGTCTCTAAAATATAATCTGTCAGCTGCTTGAGCTGCCTCATAAGAAAAATTCCTGGCATTAGATAAGGCTAGGTTTCTGGCTGAAGCTGAACGACTGCCAGTAGCCCTTAGAAGTTCCCAGCCAGTTCTTGTTCTTTGCAAAGCGTAGTTAAAAACATCCCTAAGATAAGCATTACTCCCTTGGGTTCTGGTTAATCTCCAGATAGCAATAGTTTTGCCGACTGCGCCGGAATAATTGCCGCTAAAGAAGTCGCTAAGAGGATCTGTGTAAAATGCTTGTTTGAACATATTAAAAAGGGAGAACGATCCGCCCACATGTCCCCCTCGCCTTGATGTCTCTTGAACCGCATGATGAAGATTGTGATCATCGCCTGCCGCATAAGCCAGGGTCCCTTCTGCTACGCCGCTGGTCCAAAAATCAACAAAGCCTAAGGCAATCATCCGTTGCATAAGGTATTTAAAATTTAAAGTTAAGGCTGTCCATTGCATAGCTCCATCTTCGACTGCTCTTCCTGTGCGACCAGCGGTACCAAGAACACCTGCTTCTTCCGCCTCAATGGTTTCTTGGGCTCCATCGCGGCCAAGATTTTGGGCTAACCTGTAGAGGGCAAAGGAGGCATCCGTAAATCCAATTTCTAAGTTCGGGCTGAAATCAGTATTGATGCGATGATCGCGCAGATCAACGCCTGGTAGTTCAACTTCGATTGAGTCTCTTCTGGCTTCGTTACTGCCAGTTAACCAAGTCCATCCTCTCTCAACTAATCCTCCGGCCCCTTCTCCCAATGCTCCCCGAGCTGTTTCCGCCACAAGCGAAGAGTTGTGAACAATGGCAGTGACTTCGTTAAAGCGATGGGCTAGGGGATCTAGGACCGAATAGACATCTGCCCTGCGGGCATCAGTTCGCGGGTCTGCCTGGCTAACGGCGTATAGCATTGGGTTTCTGCCAGGAGAGACCTCGTTCATTCTCCCCTGAAGCATCAGCACAGCTTCAATGAATCTGGAGACCCTTTGCATTGTGGCACGATCGCCGGTTTCATGGCGAGAATCAAAAATCTCAAAGGTATCGCTGTTTGGCAGGACAGCCATTAAGTCTCGTATACCTTCTTGGGATAACATTTCCAGCAACTCCTCACGACTTAAAGCGATTTCATCGTGATTATTTAGATCTGTAACCATTTGACTAAGATCAGAATTTGGATCAAGGAGGTCGTTTCTAAATCTTTCCATGTAGAAATTAAAGAAACGCTCCATAATTTGGCGATTGACGGTATTAAGCGGTAAGTCGCCGGTGTTAGCGCTTTCTCCAAGAATTTGAGCCAAAAGCCTTTGGCCTTCTGGATCAGCGGCAATGGCCATGTATACCTGCGAGGTTATTGGCATACGGCCACGTTCGGCTGAAGCCATACTTAAAAATGACAAATAACTAAACCAGGTGCGATACCAGTTGGAACTATAATTTCTTAGCTCTCCAAGTGTTTGTGGGCCAATAGCTATTTCAGATCTTTGACCAAGAAAAAAGGTGCCAAACATGGCGGTTAGGTCTCTGACAGGGACAAACATGCCGTGGCTGCCACCGGGAAAACGGGCTTGCCAGGTTATAGGCAAAAGGGTTGGGGCAACTCGGGTAACATCAATATATTGCCTTTGGGTTGGGATCATCTGGCAGAGTTGTTGCAAGGCCAAGACAGCGTTTGATTGGTTTTCCGGTTGACCAATAACAACGGAAAGAGTTTCAAAGGATAGGACGCCGGCTGGGTTTTGTCTAAAGTACTCCTGCAGAATTTCAATAGGAAACCGGCCGGTATAGCGTCTATTAACGTCGTCAAAGCGTTCAAAATCATTAGTGGCAATGCTGGCCAGCGCGGTTGGCAAACGTCTACCGGCAAATGAGGTGTCAGCCAGGTCAGGGAAGCGCTCAAGTAGCAGGGCAAAGTCTTCTGCATCAAAACGGGGGTCTTGGAGCTCGGCTACCAGGTCGTTGCGTTGACGCTCTAAAGCTGATTTTCTCCTAAAACTGGGAATTTCCCGTTCACTGACCGCAACCATCTCACTTAGCTCAGCGGTTAATAAATCAAGGGCTTCTGCCATTTGCAAGAGGCTTGTGTATTCTCTTTCCTCTGCCGGATTTAAACCTCGCGGGACATTGGCTGCGGCCGGGTTGAGATTTCTGTTGGCTTCTCTTTCGTCTAAGACCGCAAGCTCTCGCCTGACAGCGTCTCTTTGCATGCTAACTTGGTGAAGCAGCCCATTAGCTTCGGTTACAAACTGGTCAGGCCTTTCGGCCATCCTAACCAAACTGTCTTGTACTAACCCTTGAAAAGACATTAGCGGGCTTCTGAAGCGGCTATCTTCGCTTAGCGGGTTAGCCCTATGCCGCTCGTTAATCTCTAACATTATTTGCATAACCCTGCCTGGTGGCCGTTCGTGGCCAGACCTTCTGCTGCCACGGTCAACTAAAGCTTTACATGCCCTTACTTGTCGGGCAATAGGGTTGTTGCTTCTAATTCTTTCTTCAGCGATTCCGGCAACGATATCGTTGAGTCCGTTTAGCTCAACATTTATTTCTTCTAACTCCCTGGTCAGTTCTGGCCGCAAGATCATGTTGATGTAAAAGATTTGTTCTGATGGGAGGCCAGAAGCCCTAAAATCGGTTCTTCGTTGCGCTTCTAGCGTTTGGGTGGCGGCATTGGCCATATGACGATAAAAACCCAAGCCAGTTGCTCCCCAGCCTTCCCAACGGGTCTCATCTTCTGGTGTCCTAAAAGACATGGCAAAGGCTTGGTTTCCCATCCGCCTTAGTATCTGGATACAATTTGCATAAAGCTGGAGAAAATTGGCTTCGTTTTGTTCGGTAAAAGACTCGCCGTTTCTGGCTGCTAATGTTCTTAATGCCTCAAGCATTTCGGTTGAGGGGGTTTCTCTAGCCAAGCGAGTATCCCAAATGGTCAAGGCTATTCTCAAAGGATCATTGGCTGGCAGGTCATCGGCCCAGGAGAGGTAGCTGGCCAGTTGTCCAAGTTCGGTTCTTTCTGATTCGCCCAAACCGAGCTTGATTGTCATTCTGGAGGTGGCATATTCCAGCCGGTCAAGGGCTGTGGTTAGGTCTGTTCTTTGCCCTTGGTTCCTATCAGCTTCTTGTTCTAGGGTGGTAAATAATGTGCCGTCTGTTCTTTCTCTGGCAGCGCTTAAGAGTGTTTGGTATATTTCAGCTCTCTGTTCATTATTTAGCCAGGTTAATCCGGCCAAATCAGCCACAAAAGCAGCTTCTGCTTCAGTGCTCCTTTCTTGCGTTGGTAGTTCTAATATTGATTCATTAAGCTCGCCAAGGTAGCCGTGTCTTTTTAAGAAGGTTAAAAGCTCTCTCTGCCGGCTTTCGCTGATTGCTTGGCCAGCCAAATTTCTAACGTTTGATCTGCCGACTGTGCCGTTCCAGATCCTTAGGTTGGCTAAAAGCGCCCAAAGCTGGTCTCTCTCTTGAGGGGTAAAAGTAATCTCTGAATTACTGCTTCTGATCCTTGCCAAAAGGGCGATAGTTTCCGCAGAAAGGTTACCAAAAACTTGAGGATTAGCCTCAAGGATGCGGTCAATAGCGATTAGAACATCTCTTTCCGGCTGGGAGAGGGCAAGGGAATTTGGATTGACTACCCAAAGATCACTGGCACCAAAGACCTCAAGATAAAGCCGTAGGTTATTGGCTGTAATCTGGCCAGGGGTGCGCCCAAATTCGCGGAGCTGGTCTTCGTCAGTAATACGGCCAGAGCGACCGCGGATAGGCTGAAGCGCGACGATCAGGTTTAAAAAAGCAACTGGCAGCTCACGAGCAAAACTAACAGGGTCTCTGGTCTCAACCACCCCAAATTGGGGGCCACGATTGGCTGTGGCGTCTGGCACAGCTTCTAATGTTGCGGGCACCGCTACAATTCCAAGATCGGAGATGAAAAATCTGCCTCCGTCTGGTAAGTTTTCCAAATGAGGCCTTAAAAGTGGCCGGGCTTCTCTCATCTCCTCAATGTCAGAATAGGGGATAGTTCCTCCTGTTGAGAAATTATCAACCATCCTGACTTCGAGCTGGCGCAGGGCTCTGGGGGTAAAGACCATCGAAGATCCGGCGCTTAACCCTGGAAAATCTTGCTGAAGCAAAGCATGGCTTGACTGGTCAAGTTGTTGCCCAAGTTCGTAAGTAGCTTGCTCGCCGTGGTTGCAAGTCCCATTAAGCGGAGAAAGAGTCATTCTCATTTCATTGGCATTGAGTGTTCCATCCTCATTTGTCGGGATTTCCCGAAGAACCCCAATAACAAAGATGATGGTTTCGAGAATTTCCCTGAAACGAGCGAGCATGGCATTAACATCATTTAATAATTCTGGCTCATTTTGGGCAATATAGCCGTAAAGCTGGCCCATAAATCTTTGGACCCGCCTTTTATCAGTATCACTTAGACGCTCTAGTGAGTCGATGCTAAAATCAGCGACGTTGTCTCCGCCGCGGTCGCGAGCCAGACCAACAGATTCTCTAATCCCATTGCTGTAATTAAGCCGACATGAAGCCAACATGTCGTCGCCGTCTTGGCCTATTAAGCCCCCTCTTGACCTGCCGGTTGTTACATTAACCTCTCCAACAAAAAGCCTGGCTACATGATCAAGGAAGCCTAATGAATCTGTTGGTCCGTTTTCCGGATTAACCCGATCAAGATCTGCTTCTCGCAGAAAGCCAGAAACCATGCCAACCATGGTCCCTCTAGCTGGATCACTACCAATGCGATCAGAGATAGCTCTGGTTCTCCTATATCGGGCATAGAGGACTTGGTTATTTGGCGCTTCATATGTTCGTTCGGCTTCGATGGCTCTCATGACCTCGGTATCAATATAAGATAATTCTTGACGGACCCAGCGGGATTCTCGGGCTGGTAGGCCTTCAACCTCACCTCTAAGTTCTGCTAGTCTTACGTCTAATTCAGCTCTTACTGCTGCAAAGGCCTCTGGATAAGCCTGGGCCATGGCGCGCCAGCGGGTAAGGTTAGAGATCATTTGAACGAGCTGGCCAAGGTATTGCCCTCGTTTATCAGCCTCATGGCGAATATTGCCCCTGAAACTGGCTTCTCTGGTTTCTTGTAAAGAAAGGCGGTCTAGTGAAATTAAGGGATCAGCGCCCAAAAATATATGGGACAAAAGAGCTTCGGCAATACCGCTGTATTCCCTAACAATGGTTTGGCAGGCTTCGCCTAAGCGGCGATCCGCTGCTGACAAGCCGTCTTGTCCTGCCTGTCTTCTGGCGAGATCCTCATATTGTCTGGCTAGACCGATGAGGGTGGTCAACCTGTTTAAGGCGTCTTCAACCATTTGGCAGTAAAGATGTCTTTGGGTCAAATCTTCGGTGCTGGCAGTGTTAAGCCAGCCTCTGTTGTTTGAGCGGGCGAGAATCCTAGCATAAAGCTCATTGAATTCTCTTTGCCTTTCGGCTATTAAGGCTAAAATGTCATCAGGATCATAAAAGTTGATCATGAGGTTGTTTTCTAAACTGTATGTTTGGTAAGCATTGATAGTGTCTTCATCAATGACACCTTCGGTAAAGGAATTTGCGTCAAGGTATCTGTTCCCTCGGAGCACTCTTTGCCAATAGGAGATAGCTTCTCTGGCTAAGGCTGACGCTGGCCGCTGACTTTCCTGGTCTTGGCCTCGATGATATTCTGCCACTTGTTCTTCGTGGTTGTAATAGCGCAGGAAAACGCGATAGCCGTCAAGTACACCATTGGTGTCACGGGTTATATCAACTCGCATTTGTAGGGCTCCGCTCCTGATATTGCGGGTGATTGGGGAATCTAATTCTCCGTTGGAGGCGGCCAGGGCTGCCAGGTCTTGGCGTTGGTCTGGGCCGTCTTCAGCCGGGGCCAGGGCTTGGGGGTCAAGCGGCCGGCCGCTAATTGAGTCTTCAAAAGCAAAGCGGACCAGTTCCCTTAACTCTGTATTTTGTCTTAGCTCTGCTACGGTGAGGCAGCTTAACCGAGTTGATTCTCTATCACCGTTAACAATAGAGTTGACAATTCTGATAAAGGGATCGATATTATAATCTGCAACCTCACGATTTGCGCCCAGTAGCCAGCTTAGGACAATTTGAGCGTTTTCTCGTGAGAGGTCGGCATCAGCTTCTAAGTTTGGGGTTCCTTGGATGGCGACAGGATTAACAGGGTCAAGAGTTGCAACCCCTGAATCAGGACAAACGCCACTAGGGAGCAGCGCATCGAGCTGACTGTCTGTTACTCTTAAACCTTGTGGTGGAGCAAATCTTACACTAGCATCCATTTTAGATATTTTCCTTATGATTTAAGTAAATATTAATAACATTACCCTCTCTATATATATATCGAGATAATAGAGATATTTCTTGCATGAAAAAGGGGAAAGGAATTTAGCTTGCAGGTCTTGGATTTCCAGCTGGAGGCTGGCCAGTGTTCACTGGATCTGGAACTACGGGTAAAGGTTGTGTACCACCATCGCCACCGGCACCTGGTCTTGGTGGGTTACCATTGCCAGCAACTATATGAGGTGGAGTATAAGCTCTGATTCTTGCAGCTAAAGCATTTACGTTGGCTTCAATATTACCATATGTTGTTGTTGCATTAATACCTGCGAGTAAATCGCCTTGAGCGGTGCTAAGCTCATTAGGCAGGCGGGTGATTCTTCTGTTTGCTCTTAAAGCTGCATTAAGTCTTTGTTCTGCTGTTTGTCTGGCTGCATCTCCAGTTCGTGCTAATAATTGTCGTCTGGCTGCAGCTGCGTCAACCCGAGGGATAAACTCACGATTAATTCTTCTTTCAAGTTCGCGAAGTTGGGTGCTAAGTTCTTCTGGTACTTCGGTATCGCTAGCTTGCAGGGCATTAACTCTTTCTTCAAGAGTACTAAGCTCCTGTTGCAAGGCTGCCTGTTCCTCTCTTTGTTGAGTTGTTAAGTTCCCTAGATCATTTAAGTTCGCTCTGGCGCTTCTTAAGATATCCAAGGCAGAGTCTCTTCTTAATTCTGCGGCAGCGTTAAGCTCGGCAGGGTTGGGCATGCTGTGCTCATCAATCCCTAGTCGTGTGTCAGCGTGAGCCAGTCCGACCCGGCGAAAAACCGTACGTGCCTCAATCTCTTCTGTTTCACCACGACGGTTGGTAATACGCACCCGTCGCTCTGGCACAAGGAACCTGACAACTTCTTGGAAGGCTCTCCTATAATGCTCACGATAAGCTTCGTGAGCCGCCATCCCTTGCGGGTTGCCGTCCTGTGCCCCTGCATATAGCTCTGCGACGTCATAAACAACGTCTGCGGTAATACTATTGGATGTTATGGCTTCTTCGTGGAACCGTCTGGCTTGGTCTGGATAATCTACTTCCATAGCTTGAGCTTCTAGTGTTGCTTCACGGGCTAAACGAGCCATTGTTATAGCTGTGTGATAACAATCAGAATCCTGGAAGTTGGGAGGTGTAGTCCCGCCTCTTTCGGTAAGGATAGGAACCCTATTCCATTGAAAATCATATTGAGCCCGATATACATCTGACATAACCCGCATGGCATAATAGCGAGTAATCCTGTGTTGCCGCCTTTCTTCTGGAGAGAGATTATTTCTTTCAAGGGCCGCAGTTTCTTCTTGATAAATTCTGTATAAATCGCTTATTGCTCTTGGAATTGCTGAAATAACCGGCTGGCCATTTCTGGAGAGAACGCTGGAGCGAATCCTAGTAATCTTAACAGGCATTGCTTGTTCGTCCTGAAGTTGGATTAAATAATCCTGCAGAGCCATTTCTTGTCTTTGGCCGTTATTGCCAGGGACCTGGACTTGGTAATCAGCACCATAACCAAGGCCGTCATCACTAATCATCCATTGGACAATCTCAACCGCGGTTGTTCTAACTTCTCTGGTCCTGGTGCCGTCATCTTGCCTGCCGCCACTATTATTACTACTATATATTCTGATTAGGTTAAGCAAAAGCTCCTCACGATCATTAAAAGCATAAGCAGGGGACCTCAAGATTGTCCAAGCCAGGTCAAGTCTATCAACCCGGCTCATATGATGGTTATTGCCCCTGATACAAGCAGTAACTAAGCTACGCAAGAGCCGTTCACTCTCTTGAGAGCTGCGGACTTCTTCAATGTATTGATAGGCCAGGCGCAGGTCGCCGTCATTAATAGCCCGGTCAACAATACCGACAAAAGCCCTGGTGCGGTCTTCGCCTGGTGCCATCAGATTGGCATGGCGGGCTGCGCTGGTTAAGCGGCCAGCACCGGTATAGGTTGCAGCAAAATCACGGTGGATTTGGCCGTCAGATGATGCGCCGGCAATATAATATTCGCCGTCTGCCTGACCAACAAGCTGCATCACCCGTTCAGCCATGGCATAGTTGCCTTCGCTTAACAAGCGGTGGATATAAGAGCCTAAAAGCTGGCGCTGCTGCGACGGCCCGCCGCGGAAAACATCCCAATCAAAGATATGGACAAACTCTGAATCAGCCTCAATGGCTGCATCATATTGAGACAGGTCCATATCTTCGCCGCGCAGCCAGGCGAGGGCCACCTCAATCCTGGCATTTGTGCCAGAGGTGCTCATTTGCACACCGGTTGATTCCAGCTCGCCAGGAAAGAATGATAAGTTTCTAACGCTCAAGCCAAAACTTGCCTGGTCCCTGCGGGCAGCTTCAACTAAACGCATGACGCAGCTTTCAAGGAACTCGGCAGTTAAATTTGCCTGGTTTTCAATAAATTCCATCATGGCTTCTATCTGGCCTTCGCCTAAGCCAAGACCAACCAGAATTTCTCTGGCCTGGGCAGTAGTAATAGAAACATCTAAAACTATACTATGCTCTTGGCAGTAAGCTACAAGGCGGGTGTGGACATTTTGCCTAACAGCTCGCAGCATCGCAAAATCTTCATTAGTAAAGGTATCTTCACCATTATATGCTTCTACTACATCATTAAATTCAGCGCCAATAATATCTGCATACTCTTGCATCACTTCAATAGCATGCATTAGCTCTGTTTGTGACAAGGTCCGGTTGCCGCCGGTCCTGCCAGCTACCATACCATTATCTATAAGGTTAAAAAGAGCCCGGCTGAGCAGGGCGGTATTTGGGGCATTTTGGGTTCTTAAGAAAGTGTTTATTTCTGTTAATGAAAGCTCGCCATCACCACTTGAGTCAATAACAGCTAAGAGCTCGGTCCAGTCAACCTCACCATCGCTGTTGGTATCAGCGGTCATAAACTCAATTCCACGACTGGCTAAGAAGGCGTTGATATCTCGAACCGGTCCGGCCCCAGGGCCAGCGCCTGCGGCCGAGGTAGGAGTACGATTAGTTGTTGTAGGATTGGCAGCTCTTTCTCTTTCTTCATATTGTGTGGTGAGGCCCAATTGAGCAAGCAATTGTCTTATCAATTCAGCCCCTTCTGCTGTTGAGCCTCTTAATGTTGCAATCTCAGCTAAAGTAAGACCACCGCGATCAGCTAAAAGTTCTCTTACCAATTCAAGATTATAAGAGCTTGAGCGAGCGTTTAAGGCTGTATCCAGCCGGTCGGCTGTTGTTGATAGGGAAACCATAAATGCTGGAAGAAGCTCATCAACGTCTAATCTTTCATGTAGATCAGTGGCAGCAGTTTCAATAACAGCTACAGCTGCAGGGTTATTGGTAAAACGGCTTGTGGTAGAGTCTTCTAAATAATCGCCAGGGCGGAGATTGATTTGGATGCCGCTGCCGGTTTCATCGTCGCCAAGACGAGCTAAAGAAATATATAATTGCTCGGCAGGTGCAGTTACTTGCGCCTGATTGCTTTCTAGACTATTTGCTCCATTTACTCCGAAAACTTGTCCCATTTACTTTTCTCCTGAATAAGCCCATAAGGGTTTTATTCAATTATATTATCGTAGCAACTAGCGGAAAACTTGCATCCTCATCCCAGTTTTTTCTTAAGCCATTGGTTTTTCTCAAACGCCCTTCTCCATCTATCAGGCTGGGTCAAATGGATGTTTATTCTATCTTCCAAAGCTTGTCCCGACAATAAAATTG
>Ga0066640_10000878_pt1 | contig 18010 bp, 17 predicted proteins | sample CryGeyCG2114_020_2_FD_59505 | JGI IMG/M metagenome (GOLD analysis project Ga0066640, IMG submission 59505) | Groundwater microbial communities from aquifer - Crystal Geyser CG11_big_fil_rev_8/21/14_0.20 | ecosystem: Environmental > Aquatic > Deep subsurface > Groundwater | place: USA: Utah... | reverse complement strand
GCAAAATGGGCAAAAAAGGCATGATGCGTAGTGGCTTGGGCGGATTATTGGGCGGCGGGAAGGGGTTCCCGCAATAGTTAACTAGGCAATATTAGACATCTCCAATCTATATAAGCAGATAAAAATGCATTTCGCCTAGACTAACCAATTGCCTTTTTGGCAAAAATATGTATCTTGGCATCCCTATGTCGGAATTAAATTTAGAAACCAAAACCACCTCCTTTGAGGAATCGCTGAAAGAGCTGGAAAATATCGTCCGCAAGCTCGAAAGCGGCCAGACCAATCTTGAAGACGCCATCAAAGATTATGAGCGCGGCAATGAGTTGCGCAAAAACTGTGAGCAAAGGCTTGCCGAAGCGCGTTTGAAGGTTGAGAAAATAATCAAAAACAGTGACGGCAATATTGCCAAAGAGGAAATTTCCTATGATGAATAAGTTCAAAAATCTGCAAGATGAGCTGGAAAATGTTGCGCTCGATTTGAATGAGAAAATGGATGTGCTATTGCCCGAAGTGGCAAAATGCGGTGAGGCGAAAGTTCTTGAAGCGATGCGCTATTCCACACTTTCACCGGGCAAAAAGATGCGCCCATTTCTGGTTGCAACCACTGCAAGCTTGTTTGGAGTAGGGCGCGAGATTTCCCTGCAAGCCGCCTCAGCAATTGAGTTCATTCACGTATATTCGCTGATTCATGATGATTTGCCGGCGATGGATGATGACGATATGCGCCGTGGTCAGCCTGCCTGCCACATAAAATTTGGTGAAGCGGCGGCGATTTTGGCGGGTGATGGTTTGTTGACTTTGGCTTTTGATATTCTCGCTGATGAAAGCACGCATCCAAGCCCGAATGTGCGTTGTGAGTTGATTCAGGCTGCTGCCAAAGCTTCCGGCGTGTCGGGAATGGTCGGTGGGCAAATGATGGATTTGAACGCGCAGCACGACAAATTGACGATTGATGAAATCATCCATTTGCAGCGTATGAAAACCGGCGCACTTTTCCGCCTATCTTGCGAAGCGGGTGCGATTCTGGGTAAATCCGGCCAGAAGCAGAGAATCGCTCTGCGCGGTTATGCAAATGCGATTGGTCTTGCTTTTCAGATTACCGATGATTTGCTTGATGCCGAAGGCTCAGAGCGTGAAACCGGAAAACCTGTGCGTCAGGATAAATCCAAAGGCAAGGCAACCTTGGTTTCGGCATTGGGAGTTGACCGCGCCCGCAATCAGGCAAAAATGCTGATTCAGCAGGCGCAAACCCATCTTGAATCTTTTGATAAAAGGGCAGATATACTTCGTGAATTGGCGAATTACATTATCGAAAGGAAGCGCTAAATGCCGAATTCGAGCAAAAAAAGCGATAATGATAATGTTAGGAATGACGGCGCACAGATAAATTCCAATTTCGGTAAATATAAAAAATGGTTTTTTGGTCTGCTATTAGTTCTGCTGTTTTCCGGTGTTTTGGGCTATGGCTTCCTGCTCGATTTTGTCGATAGGATTAAGCGTACGGCAGATATAGAGGAGGTTGAAGAACCCACAAAAACCGACTCGATCACAAGCTTTGATGAGCACGACAAGATTGATTATTTCCCTAGCCTGCAAGCCTCGGAATATATAGACATCGCAGAAACGGCAAGCTCAGATTATGCAGACGAGGCTGAGATTGCTGAGGAAATTCCGGCAGAAGAAGTAGAAAAAGTGGCAGCAAAAGAGGAGGCAGAAATTATCGAATCTCCCGCAGTTCAGATAGTAACGCCAGTTGTAGCCTCAAATCCGCAACTGGAAGCCAAAATTGCAGCGCTGGAAAATGCGCAGAAAGCTATGGTTTTATATATAGCTGCCGGAGATTTTCTGGATTCGGTCAATCGTGGCGCGGTGGATGAAGATTCGCTGCTATTGCTGAATAGGGCGGCAGCATATTACCCGCAAATTACCGGAAAAATTGATATATTACGCTTGGCGGCAGAAGGTGGAATCCCCTCATATAAAAGCCTTGCAAGTGAGTTGGACACGCTGGCGGCAGAGCTTGAAAAATCACAAGATAAATCAGTTATACAATCGATAAAAGAATCGCTGGGCGGGCTGGTCAAAGTCACTAAAATCAAGGCAGATAATGCGGAAGAAATTGATGGCAATAAGATTTATGCAGTGAAGAAAATCGCTGAGCTTGCTTTGCAGGAAAAGGATTTAGAGCGCGCAATTTCCTTTGTATCATCTTATGGTGATGCTGCGGATGAGTGGTTGAAGCAGGCGAAAAATCTGGAGCGCGTGGTTGAAATTACGGATTATATAATCGGTTTCGCGCAGAAGAGAATTATCGCAAAACCAGTGCCGGAAACGCATGGGGCATTATCTAGATGATTAAGATAATCGCCATCATATTATTTTTTCTTGCTGCATCAATTTTCAGCGTTTGGCTAAAGAGCCATGATTTTCCAATTTCGGGCGAATATAACGGCTATTTGATTGAAACCAGTATTTCCCGCCTATTCATCGGGCTAATCGTTTTTCTGTTCATGTTCTATGGGCTTATCAAATTGACATTCTGGATAAAATCATCGCCACAGAGGATTGCCGGAAAAATGCAGAAAAACAAGGAAGAGCAAGCGTATAAAGATTTGATGAGTGGATTTTCTGCCTTGGCGGCGGGTGATAATGAATATGCTGAAAAGCTTTCTGAGCGCGCGGCGAAAACTCTCACAAACCAGCCGCTTGTGAAGCTTTTACAGGCGCAGATTTCCGTTGTGACGGGAAAATCTGCCGAAGCGGAAAAATATTATTCTGAGCTGGCGAAAATTGATTCTTCCAGATTTATCGGCTATCGCGGTTTGATTTCGCAAGCTATAGAAAATAATGAGCTGGATAGAGCGCTGGAACTAGCGGAGGATTTGCTCAAATTAAACCCGCGCAGCAAATGGATAAATGAGGCGGTGATTGACCTCTCATTCCGTACGAATAATTTGCCGATGGCCGAAAAATATACGCATAAAGCATATAAGAATGGCTCGATAAATAATCTTGAAGCTAAGATGAATAACTCGATAATCCATTATTTGCGGGCGCGGAATTATTATACAAAAGGCAAATATGATGAGGCATTATTTGAGCTGGATGCTTCAATAAAAAATAATTCCCAATTCATTCCGGCTTTGATGTTGCAGGTGCAAACTTTGATTATTGAGGGCGAAAAGAATAAGGCCATCAAGCAGATTGAAAAATTCTGGAAAAAAACTCCATATCCGGAAATGGGCAGAAGCTACGCCGGCTTGTTCGATGATTTGCCGGCAGAAAAGCGCTTGGCTAAGGTGAAGAGGCTCGCGAAGTTAAATCCGAAAGCGCTGGAAACTGCGGTGATTTTGGCGCAAGCGGCAATTGCTTCAGGCGAAAAAGAGCTGGGAAAAGAGTATCTGCAAAAAGCCTGCGCATTAAAAGAAACGAAATCAATTTGTCGTCTTATGGCGCAACTGGATGACAGTACCGACTGGAAAAACCGCGCTGAGACAGCAGATGAGGATAAATGCTGGCATTGTCCGCAAAGCGGCGCTAGATATGCTGAATGGCAGTTATATTCCGATTCGGGAATCTTTAACGGAGTAGTTTGGGATTACCCGCCCCTCAGCACTAAATTTGAAGCTGGTGCGGATAAATTCTTGCTGATAAAATGAGGTTTTTAGATGATAGTAAACAGTAAAGTGGCACGTAAATTAATGGCAAGTTCACAGCTCTACACGAATGGAATTCGTGACGAAGCGGTGCTTGCGGTGATGGAAGAAATCCCGCGTGAGAATTTTGTGCCCGAATCTTTGCGCAGAACAGCTTGCGTTGATGAAGACATAAAATTGCCGGAAAATCGCTGCCTGATTCAGCCGCTTGCTTTCGCTCATATGTTGCAGGCCGCCAAGCTCAGAGGCAATGAGGTTGTTTTGGATATAGGCTGTGGCACGGGTTATAGCAGCGCGGTGATAGCAGAATTAGCAACCAAGGTGATTGGTATAGAAAACTCCACGAAATTGGTGAGTATGGCGCGCAGCAATCTTTCGACTATCGGAATTGACAATGTCTCATTCTTCAAATCGGCCTTGGAAAAAGGCTATGATAAGGAAAGGCCGTACGACATAATTTTCATTCAGGGGCAGGTGGATTTCCTTCCCGATGCATTATTTGCACAGCTCAAGGATGGCGGAAAAATCGTCGCTATTATTTCTGATGATAATAAGAATGGCAATCCGGGATTTGTGAATGTGGTAAGTATAAATAATAAGGTGATTTCTTATAAGAAGACCTACCAGATTTCAGCAACTTCTCTGCCTGAGTTTACGTCCTTACCAAAGTTTGAGTTTTAGCTATTTCTTTGTTTGTTTACGTGTTTTCTTGCCTTCTTTTTTGGCATCTTCAAACATAATCAACTTTCTTCTCATTTCGCTGGCGATGAGGTTATCCAGCCGTTTTAGCACCATAAGAACCGTGAAGATAAAGACTATCAGAAAGAAGTGAATCAGGAAGTTTAATATATCCAGCAATATAGGGTTTTCTTTGGCAAACAGCACAAATGCCAGAGATAATATGACCATCATGATTGAGATAAGTACTCCGAAAGCGATATTGTGAATCATCTCTTCAAAGAGAAACAGCTTTTCTTTTCTGTCTTCCCCGAAATTGTCATATATATTATTTCTCTGAAAGCTCCGGTCAAAAACGTTATATATCATCGCGAGCAAATTCAGGAACAAGCCGGCGAACACGGCGAATACCGTAACCAGAATTTTCGCTGTGCCCTCATCAAGCAGGTAGAAAACGGAGATGATTGCTGCCAGCGCAAGCGGAATTACGGAGAAGAGCGCAACTTCCGATAAATTCAGCTTATCCTTGCCCTCTTTATGCAGGGTTTTGAAATGTTTTTTTACAATACTTGTCGGATTAAATCTCTTCATTTCGCTGCCAAGTTAAACAAGCTAACTCCCTCACCGCCGCCATCAAGTGGCCAGAATATAGGTATAATCATCGTTGCTACCATCCACAAAATTATGTTAAGTGGCAACCCTACTTTTACAAAATCCACAAATTTATAACCACCGGCATTATAAACAAATGTGTTGGTTTGATAGCCAATCGGGGTTGCAAAAGTTGCTGATGCACCAAACATAACCGCGAAAGCGAAAGGTCTTGGGTCAACGCCTAGCTGTTGTGCCAAGCCGATTGCAAGTGGCGTGAGCAAAACAGCAGTGGCATTATTACTAACCATTTCGGTGAATACCGAGGTCATAAAATACACCACGGAAAGCACGAATATCGGCGGCATATCCTTGACCAGCGCGAAGATATTCCCCACAACCATGGAGGCTGTACCGGTATTATCCATAGCGATAGAGAGGGCAAGCATGCCGAAAATCAGCATTAATATACTCCATTCGATAGATTCATACGCTTCGTCAATATCAAGGCAGCCAAAGGCGATAACCGTTCCTGCGCCGACAAGTGCCAGCCCTGCAATCGGCATTACGTTAAACGCGGCAAGCACCACTACGAATGCAATACTCAGCAATGCAATCGGAGCTTTTTCGCGGCGTAAGGGCTTTTCGGCAGGTTCGGAGAGATTGACCAAATCTTGGCTGTCAAACAGCTTTTTCAAACCAGCAGGCGAGCCTTCCATCAGCAACGTATCGCCGAATGTGAGCTTTACCTTATCGAAATTCTTGCGGATATTTTCATTCTGGCGATGTACGGCAAGAATATATACACCATAGCGGCGGCGCAGATTGAGATTGCCGATTTCCTGCCCGACAAAGCGTGAATGCGGGCCGACAATTCCTTCCAGCACAACTGTTTCTTGCGTGGAGATTTGCTCAAGCTTTTGCAGATCTTTTTCAGAATCGAATGTAACAACTTCATTATCGCGCAAGCCCAAAACCTCACTGGCGCTGGTTTTCAGAATCATTCTATCACCGAGTTTTAGCTCAAGTGTATCAAGCCGAAAGCGCATGGAAACCTCGTGGCGCAAAACATCCACTACTTCAAAATCACGTTTTTCGGTAAGTCCGGCATCTTTGATTTTCTTACCGATAAGCGGGGAATCGCTGGTAATCAGCACCTCGGTGAGGAATTTTCTCTTCGATGTATCCGCGAATAATGATGCGAGGGTTTCCCTATCCGGCAATAATTTGCGTCCGAATACCAGCATATATACCATTCCGGTTGCTGCCATACATAAGCCGGGCAAGGTCATTTCAAAAACTCCAAATGGTTCTAGCCCTTGCTGGCGGGCAACGCCATCAACCAGAATGTTGGTTGATGTTCCGAGCAATGTGCAAGTACCGCCGAATATGGTGACATATGAAAGCGGTATAAGGAATTTTGACGGTGCTTTTTGCAGCTTGTTGGCAAGGGCAATCATCACCGGAGTCATAATCACCACAACCGGAGTGTTATTGATAAATGCCGAAACTGCAAAGGCGAAAAACATCACCCCCAAAACTGCCAGCAAACCGTTATATCCGGCAACTTTGGTGATTATCTTACCCATAACTTCAATAACGCCGGTGCGCTCCAAAGCGGCGGAGAGAATGAACATACAAGCAATTGTGATGGGGGCAGGGTTGCTGAAAACCCCAACCACGTCATCCGTATCAATAATACCGATTGCCAGCAACGCGATTGCGGCGAACATGGCAACCGTATCAGGGCGCATCGTACCTCTAATGAAGAAGAAGAAAGTCGCGATAAACGTGATGATAACAATTGAAATCTGTAAATCTTCAAACATGCCCTATAAACTCCGAGAATTTATGTATCATTTTTGGGTGATATAGGCAAGGTTTATAGAAACGGGATGCTCTCATCGAGCTTATTTATATAATCCAACGCGCTGCCGATTTGCTCATTTGAAAGATGCTTGGAGATTTCCTGAATATTCTGGCGCGCTTTATTCTGCAATTCTCCGGCTTGCATACGGTCAGCCCCAAGATTATACCACGCATAGGCAAGCTCAAGATTCTGTTCCGTGCCTTCGCCCAGCTTATACATCGAGGCGAGATTAAGCATCGCATTCGTGCTACCTTGCGCGGCGGATTTCTCAAACCACATAAAGGCTTTTTTATCATCTTTTTCAACACCCCTGCCACGGCGATACATCACGCCTAAATCATTCTGGGCGGCAGCATCCCCGCTTTCTGCCTTATCAATAAACCATTTAGCACTAGTTTCGGGAGTGGTTGTGGCGGCTGTGTCAACGCTGCGGCTTCCCAAATTCTTACAATTATCGGCAATAATTCCCTGTTGCGCGGCTTGCAGGCATGCATGCGACATCTGCAAACGTTGCTTTTCCGCATAGGAAAGTGGTTTCTGCTGTTTTTGCGGAATTATAACTGGTGGCGGAACAGGCATCGGCATTGTTCGTGCTGCCGCATTAGGAGCAATTTGTGCTGCCCCTGCCGGATTCTGCACGCTTAGCGGATTCAAAGCAATTGGTTGCGGAATAGGTTGTGCTGCCCCAATTGGTGCGGTATTGGCAGTTTGCATAGGAATCGGCGCAGCCAGCACAGGCGCATTCGGCGGAGCTTCACCATTCAATGCGGCGATTCTGGCTCTATCTGCTTGCTGTTCCTGCGCGATGCGAACTTCTGAAGCGCGGGCAGCATTATAAAGCTGGATGGCATTATATTCCGCGTCTTTATGTCCTTGTGCGGCTGCTTTTTGAAACCAAACCATTGCTTGATTATAATTCTGCCCCACCCCTTCGCCGTTATAATACATTAATCCGAGATTATATTGCGCCTCGCGATGTCCTTTTTCGGCGGCGAGTTTGCACCAATCGGCAGCTCCGGCTTCATTGCGCGGAACTCCCAAACCTACAAAATACATGCTGCATAGCCGATATTGCGCTTCCATATCGCCAGCTAGCGCCAGAGGTTGCAGTTCGGCAAATGCCTCATTATAACGTCCGGTTTGCAGTAGATTTATGCCTGAGTGCAAATCGGCGCGCGCGCTAATTGCCGAAAAAAATACAAATGTGATTATTAAAACCCTGAACATAAAGGGATTTTAACAGAAACTTCGCCGTAAGGCAATGCAGTTAAAAACGTTTGGCAAGCCAGATGGCGGCTTTGCACCCACCCTTGATAATTCCCGTAAAAACTTCATAGCCGGGCATTTCCTCGGCGTGATGTTCCAAGCCCTTGTCGCGATGCTCCAATTCTTCGGCGCGGAACTTTTTGACAATTTCCTTTAAATCACCTTCCGGCAAAGCTTCTTCCTGCTCCTGATAATGCTCATCAATTGCTTCCTCAACGGCAACTGTACATGCCATAGCCGCTTTTTCGCCCAGTAATGCCGAGCCAACACCGAGCGCAATCCCGCCAATATGCCAAAGCGGCATCAGCGCAGATGGACGCGCCTTATGCTCCACTAGCAACTCGTCAAATTTCTTGAGATGTTCACGTTCTTGCTCTAGCATATGCTTTAATTCCGGTGCTAATTTTGATTTTCCCAAAATCTTCAATTGCCCCTCATAAATCCGATTCGCGCCATATTCTCCGGCATGGTCAACGCGCAGCATTTGCTCTAATGGTTCTGGATTTGGATTAGGTTTTTTCATTTTAGTAGCTCCAATAATGTGTTTTTGAGCAATTCCAGATTTTCCGGTTCAGAAAAGCGATGGCTTGCATTTTTGATTAAATGCACCTCAACATCCTTACTGGTCAGGCATTCCGCGATTGAACCCGCCGTTTCATAAGGCACATCTTCGTCATCCATTCCCTGCAACAGGCGGATGGGGCAGTTTAATTTTATCTCGCCGCGTAACAGCAAATGCTTACGCCCTTCTTCGATTAATTCCTGCGTGATCGGGTATGGCTCTTGGTCATCATAACAATTTGGCATTAGCACCAGCCCGTCACGCTCCAGCTTTTTCTGGGTGAATTCATCAAACTCATTCCAGATTAAATCTTCTGTAAAATCAGGCGCGGCGGCAATTCCGATAAATCCTTTCACCCGTTTTTTCACTTCCAATGCTGCGAGCAAACCAATCCATCCGCCCATACTTGAGCCGATTATAATGATTTCATCATTGGTTAGTTCCTCAATAATTTGGAGTGCATCTTTTTTCCATTTGCCGATAGTGCATTTTTCAAATTCGCCGTCAGATTCCCCATGGCCGGAATAGTCAAAACGTATAAAACTATTTCCCGTGGCCTTGCATAATTCCTCCAGATAAAGTGCTTTTGCGCCACTCATATCGGAGCGAAACCCGCCCATGAAAATAACTGTAGGGCTTTTGCCTGCAATTTTATTATATGCAATATGTCCAAGTTTTGTAATCACCTGCCAATCATATTAGATTAGGCTTTCTCTGCAACCCTTATAATATCCGCGCCGAGCTTTTGCAGCTTTTCCTCAACCTTTTCATAGCCTCTATCAATATGATAAACACGGTTGATTTTGGTTTGTCCATGCGCAGCAAGTGCGGCTAATACCAGAGAGAATGAGGCGCGCAAATCTGTTGCCATAACTTCTGCTCCGGTGAGTTTTGTAACACCTTTAACAATAGCGGTATTGCCCGAGATTTTGATATTTGCGCCCATGCGGGCAAGTTCCGGCACATGCATAAAGCGATTCTCAAATATGGTTTCCTGAATCGTGGAAGTGCCGTCTGCCAATGTCATCAGCGCCATAAACTGCGCTTGCATATCGGTTGGGAATCCCGGGTGCGGCTCAGTGATAATATCTTTTGAATGGATGGAATTCCCTTTAACAATAAGGCTGTTTTCCTTTTCCTCAATCTCAATTCCGGTGGCTTTGAGCTTGGGCAAAATTGCGCCCAGAGTTTTCGCACTGATATTTTCCAGCGTAATTTCCCCGCCCGTGATTCCGGCAGCGATGATAAAGCTTCCGGCTTCGATTCTATCAGCAACAACATTATGTTCCGCGCCATGGAGCTTTTCCACTCCGGTGATTTTTAGAACTGAGCTACCTGCGCCTTCAATTTTTGCGCCCATTTTGCTTAGGCATTCACATAGATCCACAATTTCAGGCTCGGCAGCAGCATTATGCAATGTGGTTACTCCATCTGCCAGAGTTGCTGCCATCAGGCTATTTTCAGTTGCACCTACCGAGACTTTTTCAAAATATATATCTGCGCCGCGCAGTTTTTCGCATTCGGCGATAACATAACCTTCTGCAATTTCAATCTTCGCGCCCATTTCTTCGAGGGCTTTTAAATGCATATCAACCGGACGCGCTCCGATGGCACAACCGCCGGGCAGGGAAATTCTGGCTTTCCCATGTTTCGCCAAAAGCGGGCCAAGCACGATAATTGATGCACGCATACGCCGAACCAGCTCATAAGGTGCGCTTAATTCGCGGATTTCATCGCTATGCATGGTGAGTGTATTTCCGGTGATATCATCATCACCAGTGCCGAGTTTTACGCCCAAATGTGCGAGCAAACGCGCCATAGAGGTGATATCGGCAAGGTTGGGAACATTATGCAGCACCAGCTTTTCATCAGTCAGCAGGCTAGCACACATCAGCTTAAGTGCCGAATTCTTTGCTCCGCTAATTTTCACAACACCGTTTAGCGGTTTGCCGCCATTTATGATAAAACTATCCATTTGCCTATTTTTATATTCTTGTAAAACCCCTATTTGCCGAGGTGGATATATCTTCTAGCTCTTTATTGCCTTTATATTCAAGGTATTTTGTAAATAAATTATCACGAATCTTTCTGGTGATGCTGAGATTTAAACCGGGAAATGGATTAAACGGGTTGATACGGCTGGAAAACCATAAGGTCAGGCGTGAAAATCCGGCAGCGCCTTGCCCACGGCAATGAAAACCCATTGTGTCGGCGATTATTAGAGTATTTTTCTTCACCGTAAAATGCTTTGCGGGCGGCAAGCCAAGATATTCAATATCACGCTCCAGCGCGCGAAAAGCCCCGCCTTGTGTATATTCATTTCCGCGTATCGAGGATTTCGAGCTTTTTAATATGCTCATTTTATATTCCCATTTTATGCGTTTCCAACTTAGCTTATGCGAGCCGGGAACATAAATAAACGGTGCGTTTTCCTCCTCAACATCTGCCATAAAAATCCATGCTTTCATAGTTGGATGGAAGGTGTCTTTATGCAAAACTTTCTGCGGGTCGCCCTGTTTCTTCGTGGCTTTATGGAAAATACATTCAATAAAACTTCGCGGAAATTGATTGCTGGCAGAAGTATAGCGCAATAATCGGGAAAGATATTTGTTTTGAAATATATGCTTGTAAGCAGGTAATTCTTCAGCTTTTTTGTGGGTCATATAAAGACGGCGCGTCAAAGTTTCACCCTCGATAATATCCCGCGCTTGCCCCTGATAATTATTGATTTCGGATAGTAATTCCTCAAAAACCTCGTTTTCCAGAAAATTCTCCTTGAGGATATAGCCGTTTTTGGCGAATTCTTTACGGTCATTGGCGGGGACGAGAAAAAACATCAAGCTTCGTTTGAAGTGATACACACCATAAGCCAGCACCATTCTGAACACATGCAGCCCTAGAATATTGAGGGTTTTGCTGCCGATTATTGGATTATTTCCGAAAAACTTTGCGGTGGTGAAAACTGATAAAACCCATATCGGTAAAAGCAATATATTTTTCACAGATTTTACTGATTCGCGCATGGCAAGATTCAGGAATTGCTGAAGCGTGCGGAATCACCGGGATAAACGCCCAAGAGCTTTACTTTGCGGGTGAAAAACCCCAATTCCTCAATGGCAAGTTGCACGCGGCGCTCTTTTGGATGCCCCTGAAATGAGATGAAGAAATCCGCCATATCGGATTGCCCGCCGGGGATGTAGCTTTCCAGCTTCAGCATGTTGACATTATTGGTCGCAAACCCGCCGAGTGATTTATACAAAGCCGCCGGAATATTGCGGATGGTGAACAGTAAGGTTGTCACAATATTATCGGCAGGTTCAGGGTCAATCGGCTCTTTTGCCACCGCGATGAAGATCGTCTGATTATCCTGCGCGGTTTGCACATTTCGCTGTAATATATCGAGATTATAAATTTCTGCTGCCAGTTCCGAGGCGATTGCGGCCTTGGTTTTATCCCCGCTTTCGGCAATATTCTTGGCGGCAATTGCGGTGTTTAATGCCTCAATTTTGTTGAGCCCCAGCTCTTTTATAGATTTTGCACATTGCATCAAAGCTTGCGGGTGCGAAACTACATCCTTGATATCTCCGATTTTTGTGCCCTTTACTGCCAATAAATGATGTTCAATTTTCTGGAAATATTCACCGATAATATGCAATTCCGTGTTCGCAAGGATATTATGCACTTCGGCAACTCTGCCCGCATAGGAATTTTCAATCGGGATTATACCAATTTCAATTTCACCATTTGAAACCGCCTCAAACACATCTTCAAAAGTTGAATATGGTTTAGTTTGCGCATAAGGGTAAGCGCGGCGACATGCCATATCAGAATGCGCGCCCTCAACCCCCTGATAACCGATAATATTTTTTGTCATTGTAAATTACATCCTTATTTAATAGTAATGTTTTAGATATTATTAGGTTACTGTCAATTAGAAGAGCTTATGAATTATAAAAAAATAGCAATTGTTGCAGATGATTCCGCCAAGGCTAAGCAAGCCAAGGCCGAACTTGTGCAGAAATATCAGCAAATTGACGATGATTTGCGCGCGGAGCAGGCTGAGCTGGTGATTGTGCTGGGCGGTGATGGATTTATGCTGCACTCCATGCATAGGCTGATGAATTGCGATATCCCGATTTATGGTATGAATTGCGGAACAGTCGGATTTTTGCTCAATAGTTTTAGCCTAGATGATTTGGAAGAGAGGATTAATAGTGCGCAAATGGCAACCTTGCACCCGCTAGTGATGAAAGCAAAATGTGAAGATGGTACGGAAGTTGAGAAGCTCGCTTTCAATGAAGTTTCGCTGCTCAGGCAAACCGCGCAGGCAGCGCATATAAAAGTCAGCGTCAATGATATGGTGCAGATTGAAGAAATGATTTGCGATGGTGTGTTGGTTTCCACCCCTGCAGGCAGCACGGCTTATAATCTTTCTGCAAATGGGCCGATTATACCATTAAGCGCAAATGTTTTGGCGCTCACCCCGATTAGCGTGTATCGCCCAAGAAGATGGCGTGGTGCGCTTTTGCCTTGCGATAAATCAATTTCATTTGAGGTGCTGTATGGCGAAAAACGTCCGGTTTCTGCGGTGGCAGATTTCCATGAGGTGCGTAAGGTAAAAAACGTGGAAATCAAGGAAACGCGGGATTTTGAAATCAAATTGCTATTTGATAAAGGTCATGCGCTGCAAGATAGAATCATCAAAGAGCAATTTACCTTATAAGGAACTGGCATGAAAGATTGCAAGAAAGCTGAATGTGCCATCAATATAATCAATAAATTCCAGTGGTTTACCTCTCCGTTTCTGCTGCTTGGCGTGCGTCTTTATGTGGCATGGATATTCTTCAAATCGGGCAAATTGAAACTGGATTATTATCTGCAAGATAACTGGGATACGGTGATATATTTGTTTGAGGAGGAACATCCGGTGATTTTACGCAAAGATATTGCCGAATCTTTGGGCGTTGAGCCGATTCAATTTTTATCAGCCGAAAACGCTGCTGTGATGGGAACGGCAGGCGAGTTGGTGTTTTCCGTCTTGCTGGCATTTGGTTTGGGCGGAAGATTTGCCGCACTTGCATTGCTATTTATGATAGGTGTAATTGAGTTTACCTACAAAGCTTTGCCGGAACATGATATGTGGGCATTGCTGGCATTGGTGATTTTGGTCTTCGGTGCGGGCAAATTTTCCATTGATTATATAATTCGACACTTTTTCTCTAAAGAAAAATAAATTTATATTGATAAAGCTTTCCGCCCTATTTAGTCTGTGGGTATGTATAAGCAAGAATTGCTCAATTTCTTTCATGAAAAAATCCTCAAAATCGCCGCAATAGCGAGCGCGCTGCTTGCATGCTATATCCTGCTTTCATTCCTTTCCTATAATGCGGAAGATCCTTCGCTGAATAATGCTACTGATAAATATCCCTCAAATTTCATGGGGCATAGCGGGGCATATCTTTCCGATATTCTGTATCAATTCTTTGGGATTGCCGGTGCGCCGGTGATGGCACTCATCTTCATGATGTGGGGCTATAGATTTTATAGCGGCAGATTCATCTCAAAATTATGGCTGCGCGCCTTGTCACTTTTTTGCGCAATGAGCTTTTCCGCTTCAGTATTTTCAGCAGTTATGAGCTCAGGCGGGGTGATTGGTAATTTCGTTAAGGGCAAATTATATCTGGAGCTGACTGCGCCAATTTATAACAGCATCTTCATTGCCCTGTTCCTGCTCGCCGCGCATTTTGCTTCCGGCTTGCGCTTGCGTGAAACCAAAGAGTTTTTCTCAAAAATTTCATTACCATTCAAAAAACTGGTAGGATATGCCAAAGAGCCGCAAGTTAAAAATTTCCCGCGTAAGAAATTTATTATTCGTGATAAGGAAGAGCCAAAACTCGGTGAGTATAACTCAAAAGTTATGCCGAGCGGCAAGATAGAAAAGGCTAAGCGCCCTGCAAAACAAACCAGCTTATTGCTCGGCAATATGGCCGATGATTTTGAAATGCCGCCACTGGATTTATTGCGTGAAGCTCCAAATCGTTATCTCACCGCGCGCATGAGTGAATCGGCACTTTCCCAGAATGCGCGGATATTAGAGGGGATTCTCGAAGATTTTGGCGTAAAGGGGGAAATCAGCAGCATTAGCCCGGGGCCGGTGGTGACGCTTTATGAGCTTGAGCCGGCAGCCGGAACAAAATCCAGCCGTGTGATAGGCTTGGCAGAGGATATTGCACGCTCAATGTCGGCAGTTTCCGCGCGGATTGCGGTGATACCGGGGCAAAATGCCATTGGTGTTGAACTGCCAAACAGTAAGCGTGAAACCGTATATTTGCGTGAATTAATAGAGTCGGAAATGTTCAATAAGACCGATTGCAAATTGCCACTTGCTCTGGGTAAGGATATTGGCGGCAATCCGATAATCACCGATTTGGCGAAAATGCCGCATTTATTGGTTGCGGGTACGACAGGTTCGGGTAAATCTGTTTCGATTAATACGATGATTCTATCATTGCTGTATCACTTGCCGCCAAGCAAATGTAAGTTCATCATGATTGACCCGAAAATGCTTGAGCTTTCAGTTTATGATGGTATCCCGCATTTGATTACGCCAGTTGTGACCGAGCCGGGCAAGGCAGTAGTTGCGCTGAAATGGGTGGTGCGCGAAATGGAAAACCGCTATCGCCTGATGTCAACTTTAGGCGTGCGTAACATAGACGGTTATAATGCCAGAATTGCCGAAGCGTTGGAAAAGGGTGAAACTTTGGAGCGTACCGTGCAAACCGGATTTGATAACGAAACCGGACGGCCATTATATGAGAAAATCCCGATTGATATGGTCAAATTCCCATATATCGTGGTGATTGTTGATGAGATGGCAGATTTGATGCTGGTTGCCGGAAAGGATATCGAGGCTTCCATCCAGCGTTTGGCGCAAATGGCACGCGCGGCGGGGATTCACCTGATTATGGCAACGCAACGCCCGTCTGTGGATGTGATTACCGGCGTTATTAAGGCGAATTTCCCAACCCGTATCAGTTTTCAGGTTACTTCAAAAATTGATTCACGCACAATTCTTGGTGAGCAGGGCGCAGAGCAGCTTTTAGGGCAGGGCGATATGCTTTATATGGCAGGTGGCGGCAGAATCAGCCGTATACATGGGCCATTTGTGCAGGATAGGGAAGTGGAGAAAATCGTTGCTTTCCTCAAATCGCAAGGACAGCCGGAATATCTTGAAGAAGTTACCATGGAGCAGGATGATTCCGGCGATGGTTATGGCAGCGCAGGAACAGGCGGATATGGTGGCGGTGATGATAATAGTGATGCGTCTTTATATGATAAGGCGGTGCAAAATGTGCTGCGTGATAAGAAAGTTTCAACCAGCTACATCCAGCGCCGCTTGCGTATTGGCTATAACCGTGCGGCAACATTGATTGAGGAGATGGAGCAGCAAGGTGTGATATCCGCGCCGAATGTTGCGGGTAAGCGTGAGATTCTTGTGCCGACAGAGAATGCTTGAGGGGCGAAAGTCTAAGGTTTAAAGCTGAAATTAGTAACAATGTCATTCCAGCGCATGCTGGAATCTAGGGTTTGTGGAATGCTGTGCTGGATTCTGGCCTGCGCCAGAATGACAGGGTTTTAGGTTGCAAAGTTACATCCTAAAACCTAGCTCCTAAAACCGTCATTCCCTGAGTTTTCAAAGAAAATTCTAGGGGAATCTATCCTGCACGAACTCTTAGTGTTAGCTTAGTAAATAGTCAGCAGTCAGCAGCTTAGTTTCCGGCGGCAGGCTCAATTTGTGCGGCATTTGCAGGCGCTTTTTCATCAGTCAGAATTGCCAAATCCGATTTTTTCGGAGCAACGTTCAGGCTTGCAATAATCTTCTCACGTTCTTTTTTAAACGCTGCCAATGCCTTGCCTTCCAATTCTTCCTTAATCGGCAGATTGGCATTTTGCGGGTTTATCTGCGTGTTATTTTTCAGAACTTCATAATGTAAATGCGGGCCTGTGCTCATTCCGGTTGTGCCGACATAAGCGATAACTTCACCTTGCTTTACGCGCTTGCCATTTTTGATGTTCTTGGCGAATTTATTGATATGCGCATAGGCAGTTGAATAGGTTTTATTATGTCTGATTTGCACATAATTGCCATAGCCGCCTTTGCGTCCGGCATATGAAACAACTCCATCACCTGCGGCATAAATCGGTGTGCCGCGCGGTGCTGCAAAATCTACGCCTTTATGCATTTTTGAATAGCCGAGTACGGGATGCTTTCTCTTACCGAATGTGCTGGAAATTCTTGCACCGTTGACTGGTGTGCGCAGCAATCCTTTTTTCACGCTTTTTCCATCGCCGTGATAATAACCCAAAGTGCCGTCTTCTTTTTCAACCGCGAAAATCTCGATATCTTTGCCGTTAAAATTCATTTTGGCATAAAGCGGGCGGCGTCCTTTGAGGAATTCGCCATCTTCGTTTTTAAACGCTTCATATAAAACCGTGAATTCATCGCCGCTATGTATATCACGCTGGAAATCAACAACAAAGCTGAGCGCGGCAATAAGCTGTAATGTAACATTATCTGTCACGCCGGAATTTACCATAGATTCATAAAAGCTGCTTTCAATTTTGCCACTGGCTTTGACGGAAACTTTTTCAAGCGGAATTTCTTCCAGTTTGGCGCTAAAGCTATATTGGGGCGCATCCGGTTTGTTGTTTGCTTCTGCATCCAGCTTGATTATTTCCTGAATATTCGGCTGAAATGTAATGGATTTTATATGAGTTTCATTTTCCGCAACATCAACTTCAAGGGTGATTTCTTGTCCGGCGCGGAGCTTACGAAGTTCAAAAACTTTCTTCAATGCTTCAACCGCATAGGCAATTTCATTATGGCTGATATTTTCTTTTGAAAGCAATCCTGCCAGCGTATCGCCTTTTTCAATCTTGATTAGGCGAATATTTTCATCTTCCTCAGGTTGCGATAAGCTATCTGCCTCAATAACTTTTAATGGCTGGGTTTCTTCTTCCTGAGCGGCAATTTCATTTTCTCTTACCGGAGATTTTATTGGATTGCTCGGTAGGCTGGCAAGGCCGGAGGTGACGAGCGCAAGCCCGCACACAAAAGATATTGCCAGAATTGTGAATAGTTTATTTCCGCTAAAATTCGTCATAATACTCCCCTCTTTCGGTGGAAGTTACATAATATTTACCTGTTCGTCTAGTGTGCTTATAATTTTTTTTTCACAAAGGCTTGACTTATATATCTTAAATCATTATTACGCTACTAAACAACTAGGGAATTAGGGATATGTCGCAAGTACCGAAAAGAACAGCAACTCAACCACTACCGACTGTCGTCGGTAGGTTGATGGGAATCAATGTAATTGATGATCG
>Ga0066640_10000875_pt1 | contig 18019 bp, 17 predicted proteins | sample CryGeyCG2114_020_2_FD_59505 | JGI IMG/M metagenome (GOLD analysis project Ga0066640, IMG submission 59505) | Groundwater microbial communities from aquifer - Crystal Geyser CG11_big_fil_rev_8/21/14_0.20 | ecosystem: Environmental > Aquatic > Deep subsurface > Groundwater | place: USA: Utah... | reverse complement strand
GAAGTTTGGTTCTCGTTTATATTCTTCGAGGGGAATATGATCCATCAGTGGGACTTTCATCAGTTGAATCAGTCCTTTACTGTGGAAAGCGCTTTCTTTGCCGTCAAGTAATTTTTGCTGATTGGATCAGCCAATGTCTTTGATATGTTCATAGATATTTTCAATCGTGTGGTATTGTTTAATGAGTTTTTCGGCATTGACTTTGCCAATACCTGGTACTCAGGAGATATTGTCACTACTGTCACCGACCAAGGAGAGATAATCAACGATGGATGTCGGTTGATATTCGCATTCTCTCACAAAGCTTTGATAGGTGGTTGCTCTGTCATACATTGCGTCGTAACAAATAACATTGTCAGTAATGAGTTGTTTCATATCTTTGTCACCGGTGATGATGGAAATTTGTATCCCGTCTATGGATTTGTATTGGTTGACAACTGTCCCTATCAGATCATCTGCTTCATATCATGGTGATTCGAGTGATGGTAAGTGTAATTGTCCGAGGAGTTCTTTGGTATGTCAGACTTGTCGTTTGAAATCATCTGGTGCTGGTGGCCTTCCAGCCTTGTAGTCCTCGTACTGTACATGTCTTATGGTTTTGTGGGGAGCATCTCGGGCTATGACAAAATAATCTGGTTTATCGAACAGGAGTTTAATCATCATTTTACAGACACCGAAGATGGCATGGACAGAATTGCCGTCATCACGGTTCAGTGGAGGTAAGCCATGATAGGCACGAAATAAAAAACCTGACCCATCTATGATATATAATTTCATCTCTTGATTCACTCGTAAATACCATGAAGATAGGTAAATAAAGGAGGGATACAAGGGGGAAGCTTTTGTATGTATTATAGTATATTGACTTAGAATTTAGGATATTGTAAAGTCAATGTACTACGAAGTAAACTCGCTCCATTCAGCAACAAAACTCATTCGCTACGCTACTGGTTTTGTTCCTGAATTCCACTACCATTTACTATAATATATTGAGCAAACACTGATTGATGCTTCAAACACCGAGTCTGTCATATTGATCCGGCACCCAAATTATTCGTTTGTGGTGCCGGAGAAATATCTTATTATTATAGCTATGTTTAGTATAATATAAGATCTTCATCCCGACCCATGTCGGGACAAGGGAAACTCAGGATGACACCTTGTTGTCGTTTATCAGTGATTACTTAAGAATGTCTGAATATTACGGACGCATCACGAATGCGTCCCTACGGGGTTTTAATTATCTGTATCACGAATGTATATAAAAAACACTCAAGCAATGAGAGATTTGGGGCGTGTCTGTGCGGGGAAATATCAGAAAATACTTCTTCATGGAGTTTTGGGCGCGGGGAAAACGACCTTTGTGAAATGATTTGCTCAATGACTAGGTCTTGACCCACAATCTGTTCACAGTCCGACCTATACTTATATAAATATGTATGATGAGAAACTCTTACATATTGATATGTATAGATTGGAAACGGCAAAGGATTTGATTGAAAAATGAATCCTTGATGCTATTGCTCATCATGACTTCATCGTCATAGAACGACCCAAATTTGAACACTATTATATTGATGAGACACGGACTTGTCTTACTATCGTTGTGGAAGGTGAAGAATGAAGAGTGGTAGAGGTGAAAGAATAGATAATCCTATCCTCCCTTTATCACGCCCCATATTTTGAAGAAGTAGGAGACGATGACCCAGCTCAGGCCTATGACCAAAATTGCTATGAGCAATCAGGTGAGAATCTTCCTTGCTGTCGTGATGCCAGCATCATATTTGACAAAAAAGAGACGATAAAATGCATAGATGAGGTAGACCAAGGCAATGAAACTCACCAACCCAAGGATGATATTGATGATGTTGATGATGAATTTGGTGAAACTATTTTCTTCTGCTACATTGTCTTCCAATTGGAATAGTTTGATGAGTTTGTTCAAGACACCATCTTTTTGGCCAATATTTTCGTTGTACAATATCTTTCATGGATCGATGGGTGCGTCGATGGTATTTTGTCCATCACCATAGGGAAATTTGACATTGTCTATGGCAAAAGAAATACTGAAACTAGCCAAAAAAATAAGGATAAGGAAGAGAATATTTTTCATAGGCTAGGTGGTGATAAATCCAATAATTTTGAAGATCAATGAGACAATCAGCCAACTCAAAGCGATGCCAGCAAGTGCTATCACGGCCACCTTGAGTCATTCAAGTCATTTTTTGATGGCGTCATCTCCTTGATTGACCAACATGAGAATGCCATGATAGATCAAGTATATCAATGCTATCAATGCCAACAATCACAAGGCATAATTTATCACCTTTTTGATCAGATCCAATGTTTTTTCCAAACTTGTATCAAAACTTACATCATCTTCGGGCCCGATTATATCTTCTCCTTCAAAATTTCAGATGATCTCTCCTGCGCCATTCCTGAGAGGATTTCCTTCGATGTCATCGACCTTGATGATGTCGTTGATGTCGTCGGGGAGAACTTTATCATTTGCTTTGATTCACCACTCAAGCTGTCCTCGGGCAAAGGAGCAAATCATAAGAGTGGAGAGCAATAGTCAGATGAGTGTTTTTTTCGAGGACATGGTATCCAAAGAGATGAATATCTACATCATGAGTATAATCATTGCTCCTGGTGTTGGCAAATATTGTCAAAGGAAATCATCTGATGCTGTTTATTCAAACATTCTCTTGAGGTCTTCGTCTTTCATCATTTGGATACTTCGCATGGGATCAAAGGTCACATCTATATTGATTCCCCAATCAGGAAATTTTTCGTGGATTGCATTGATCATTATCTCTTGCATCAATTCACCGGAGGGACAGGCTGGTGTCGTATAGGTCATATGTATATCAATGATATGATTGTCTCTATCAGCCTTGATGTCATAAATCAATCACATTGTTCGAATATCAATCAGTGGAAAATCTGGGTCATAGACCGTTTTAATTTGTTCTTCAATGTTCGTGATGATCTCTTTGTTTTGTTTTGTGGACATGAGAAGGTGTGATAAAATATGTGTTTTTGCTCCTCTTTGTCATCCTGAGTTTTCTTTTTTCTTGTCATCCTGAGTTTGCCTTGCCCCGACAAGAGTCGGGATGAAGATCTTAATTCCTTGTTATCCTGAGTTTTCTCGAAGGATCTTAGTACAAGATGTACAATTAGATTCTTCACTTTGTTCAGAATGACAACTTTGTTCAGAATGACAACTTCTTTTCAAAGGATCTTAGCCATAGCACCTAAGGTTGTTCTCCTGTTGAAAAATAACCGAATCAGTTTCATCAAGAGAGACCTTTTTTATCGATTATGATTTGCTCTCGCTGGTTGGGTGAAAAGGAGGATATAGAGGAGAAAAAATCAAATGACTATCACGGCACCCAACAATTTTGTCCGCATAGAGAGGAGGAGTAAGACAACATTGAGAAGTGCAAAGAGGCCAAATAACAATGACATTTTGTAGCTGTCAGAAGCCTTTTCTTGTGTTTGTTTGTTGCGAATGCTGGTATTGATGCCCAAAAACACATAGAAACTGACTCACCGTGCTATCAAAAATACCGCAAGGAGACCAAATCCAATTCCTACGCCAGGATCTTCATAGACATTGATGAAGTTGTAGAGAACAAACGCTATGATGATTCCCAAAAGTATTTTGATAATTGCTCCTATGTGATAATAACGCATCAGATGGTTTTTTGAAAAATAATAAAAAATACTATTACTGGATGATCTCGTCTATGATGACCTCTTCATCATTTTGGTCTGATTCATTGCTTCATTCTTCGTGTAGTTGCAACAAATCGCTGGGGGATGGGGTATAGAGCATATCACTCCCTCCTTCGTACATTTTGTAATAGATCATCTGCCGTACACAGCTAGCGAATGGAATACAAGTATATGCAAGAATGGGTGGAAAGAGCAAAAACATATATATTTTATCTGTTGCTGTGGCCAAACCTGATACTTTGAAAATGATAGCAAAGAGCAAAAAAGACAGACCAACTCCCAATGATGCACCTATGATGTGTGAGAGAGAATAGTGTGGATTGATGATGATATCACCCTGAAGCAACGATATATAAGCTGCAAATATCACATGCAAGCCGACAACAAAAAAAATCGTGTCGAGATTGTCATTGAACATGATGTAGATAGGCGACATGATGAGAAATAAAATGACATTGGTGATGAAAATACCACGAATCCATTTGCCCATGGAAGAATATTGTTTGTGATAGAGCGTACTGAAGAGTAAGGCTATGATAGTATTGCCGACGAAAACAATCACAAAGACAACCATCAATAATAATAAAGGAAAAAGCGGATTTCAGACGAACAAAGTACTCGAATCTACTGCACGAGTAATAGTATCTCCTATCAATGTCAAAATAATAAACATCAGTGCTGCCAACAATCACCCCATGACCAATCCTATGGCTGTTTTGGATATAATTTCTTGGCCACTACTCTGGATAGGAGTAGTGTCTATTGATGAGAAGGAGGGCATAGCTATTTGATCCAATAAAAAGTTTTATGATTTTTGGCAAGAGATTTTGGTCAGCTGTTTCATCATCTTTTTGGAGGCTTTTGGAGATGGAGAGGTAAAGGAGATGACATAACTTGCTTGGTCATCGACGAGATATCATTGTGTACTATAATATCGAATATCTCCAAGTGGACTATCAGTGAAGCTAAACGAATGAATAGCTATGTCTTCATCCTCACATGCTATATTTTTGACTTGAGATGAGAGAATTTTGTATCAGAGGAGATGGGGGAGATTATTGATGTTTTTTTCTCTTCGGGTGATATTGGTCTGGCTAGCCTGTGTATCCTGATATGATACGATGATGATATTGTCTGAGAGTGTCGTAGGATCGGTTGTTTCGTCTCTCATGGTGAATGCAAGGGCCTTGTCAGCCATATCTCACAATCACTCACTACTCACAAAATAATTGTTGTATTCACTGGATATTTCCCATGTTCGATGACCAAATTCAAGCGTTTTGCTTGTTTTTTTGCCACAGCCACTCAGGATCATCATGGTTAGTATTCACCCAATCAGTAGCGGTAGTTTTGCACTATATCTCATGTTACACAAAAACATAAAGCAATGCCATGACCAATCCACAACCCAAGCCTATACTCAATCCTCTCATATAGGTATGTTCGGTGAAGTCCTTATCCTTGTAATGTTTGACCAGCATGATTTTGATCATGAGATAACTCATCATCATCCCACAAAAAACCAAATATCCTGGTATCAAGATATTCTTGATAGCCACATAAGATTCGCTTTCTATCACGAATGATCATCTCAAAAAGAAGACTCAGACCACAGCGCTCAGTATATAAAATATTATTTTGATTCTTGTGTAAAACTTTAGCATCTCTCAGGAACTGATTGATGTAAAAATTATTCAATGGTTGTGTTGCCTGATGCTTGTAGTGATTCTTGTCATTCAACTCACTCGACCACTTCATTCAAAAAGTCTTCTATCATCTTGATATCTTCTTGGGTCACTTCCTCACCACTCTCATCTATATTCCCTGTTTGTTGAGTCAACGTATCTGGTGTTTTGATCTCGCCTGAATCAGATTTGTTTGATAAAAAAAACCATGCTCACCATACAAACAACGTGACTATTGCTATGATTAGCAAAGCTCATAATAGTTTTTTCATGTGAATACAAAAAAAATAAACTGATATTTCTTTCTAGTTACACTAGTCTTGTCACAAACGAAATCAAGGTCAAACACTGGATTGAGACTATCTTTGTATGTTTTATGAGTAAGATTTTACACATGTCAATTGTATTTTTGTTTTCGTTTGAAAAAAAGTTATTACTGATGATTTTGATGGGAAATAATAACTCCTTATGATGTGTTTTGATGTGAAAATTGATTTCTCACCAAAGGGTCTAATGTGCCTGCGGAGAAAATCAGGCAGAGCTTGTCGTGTGTTTGTTGATCAAGATGATTGATAAGTTCTTTTTCATCACTGATATAGCGTCAGGATATTTTTTTGGCAAATATTTGAGCTATGTGGTGATTGTCCTGTGGGGTGAGGGACAAGGTTTCTTGTGTTTTTTGGACGATAGGTGCTCGCTGTTCTCTGGCAGAGTAAATAGTGAAGACGACCACATGGTCCGCTTGTTGGAGGGTGGCGAGAAATTCATTTCGTAGTCATACGAGCCTTTGAGCCTGATGAGGTTCGAAATAGACGATGAGTTGTTTGTCGGGAAATTGTTTTTGGGTCGCATTGATGGCATGGTCAATAGCGTCAGGATGATGACCATAGTCACTATACACACAAGCTCATCATGTGGTCATTCATAAGTACTCCATTCTTCTCCGCAATCATATGAATGATTGGAGTGTCTCTTTGATTTCTTGTGAGGGAAAGGTGTATCAGACCTTCTCTTGATAGTCTTTGATAATCGTGTCGAGCAAAGCTGAAACAAGTGAAGCATTGATCTGCCAGTGTTGGCCAAACAGATGGGTGAAATGGTAGTCGTCAGGATGAATATTTTCTGAAATATTTTGAACGGAGGAAGATAATGAGGAGTGGTGGAAGTCCATAATTTCTGTCATGAGAATTTCTTTTGTCTTCTCGTCTGCTACTATTGTCATGCGTTTGACGCCATGAATAAATTTTTGAAAAGCTTTTGTATAGTCTAGCTGCGTTGGAAAGCAATCTTGATGGTCATAACCGATATTGGTGATAAGTGCGTAATCTGTATCGTACAAAAGGAAGTGCTCTCTGAATTCGCAGGCTTCCAAAATCAGAAAAAATTTTTTGACGATATCCATGGGGGGGAGAATGCCTTGGACGATATGATCTATGAGTAGTTTGATGTCTCAAGTGTGGTGTGGGTTGATGAGGTAATTGTTGTTGTCATAATCGGGCATCAGTGCACCCACGATACCTAGTCCAAACTGTGGGCATATATGGTTCATCGCATGGATCAGTAATCATGTGCAACTACTTTTGCCATTGGTCCCTGCTATCGAGATGGTGATGAGATGTTTGGATAATTCAGCAAGGAATTCACTATAGGTAAATGGTCTATGATAGTGTTTGGTATTTTGTGCTTGGAGAGCATAGGATTGTTGCAACTCAGGTGATTGTTTGACGGAATCGATATCAGTATAGATGACAAAGTCTTTGGGATGGACAGTATATTTTCCATGTCATATAATCATCCTGATGCCTTTGTTGTGTAATTTCTTCGTAATCTCTCCTTCTGATGCATCAATACCTACGATATTGGTGTATCATAGATCATGAAAGATACCAGCCAAAGCTGACATCCCTGTTCATCAGACACCTACCAGGACTATATTGTGGAGGAATTTGGACATGAGTGGTGGGAAGTAAAACATCTGTTGGTGGTGTTGTTTGGGGACTGGAACATCGTCAACATCGTCATTCCCGGAAACAACATCGTCATTCCGGAAACGAGTGAAATAAGTTGTCCGGAATCCATTATCCGTGCTAGTGGATCCCCGCCTTCGCGAGGATGACTAATCTGTCATTCCGGAAACGAGTGAAATGAGTTGTCCGGAATCCATTATCCGTGCTAGTGGATCCCCGCCTTCGCGAGGATGACCGGGGATGACGAGAGGGTAAGATGGCTTTTTGTTTGCTCGTTTTTATATTTGTACGTTGTTGCATCTGTCATCTTTTATCCATTTGCCAGCTCCATGCAAGATATGACAAGGAGAAAGTTGACTTATATGTCTTTTTTTGTATTATTATTGTGTTTCATCTTTTTTTTGTGATACCATGGTACAACAGATTCAGCAACAGAAGGAAAAACTTAATCGTGTTATTGATAAACAAAAAGAAGGTGTTTGATTTAATGAAAGTGAATTTCTTCAAGTTTTTAAAAATAATCCTAAAGAAGCGATAAGCTATCTCAAGGAAGCTTCAAAATTAGGAACAGATTACTTTTGTAAATGTACACATACACGTCATAATACCTATGAAGAACGGTTCGAACTACAGCAATCGACTAAACATCAAACATCTCTTCCTTCTTAATCAATCTTTTCTTTTAGAAGATTATACAAAACACTCCCCTTTGGGAGTGTTTTTTGTTTTGTATCAATGAAACTGGTAAGAAACAGGTGTGTCTAACCTTCTCTTTTGAAAGCCATTTTGCCTTTTTCATCGGATGAGAGGAAGGAGGCTTTGATTTTTTCGCCTTCTTTGAATCTGGTGGTGGGATCAGAGACTCACTGGCCGATGTTGGACACATGGATGAGTCCTCCCTTGCCATTGGAACAGGTGATGAAGACACCGTATTTTTCTACTCTGGTGATCTTGGCATCAAATACCTTCCCTATTTCCATGTCTTCAGCTATTTCTTTGATGAGTTCTACTGCTCTGGCGATGACATCTTTGTCTTTGTGTGTGAGGAAGACCATGCCGTCATCTTCGATATCTATTTTGACTCCGCCTGCCTTTTCGATGATCTTGTCTATCGTCTCTCCTCATTTTCCGATCACTTCTTTGATCTTGCTTGGATTGATTTTCATCACATGGATAGTAGGTGCATTGTCACTCACTTCTTTTCTTGGTTCTGCAATAGTTTGGAGCATGAAATCCAATATCTGAGCTCTGCCTTCGTTGCCTTTGATCACTGATTCTTTGATGATGGAGACAGGTATCCCTTTGAGTTTGGTATCTAGTTGCAATGCAGTCACACCATTTTTGGTGCCAGCTATTTTGAAGTCCATATCTCCAGTGAAGTCTTCGGTACCCATGATATCAGTGAGAACTTGATATTTGTTGACTGTGATATCATCATCTGCCAATTCTGTCATCAAGCCCATTGCAATCCCACTCACGGGTGCTTTCAAAGGAACTCCTGATGACATCAAACTCAAGGTAGAAGCACATACTGATCACATCGAAGTGGATCACCCTGAGCCCATACATTCTGATACAACTCTGATGGTATAAGGAAATATTTCTTTGAGAGGAATCATATATTCCAATGCCTTTTCTGCCAATTTACCATGTCAGATCTCTCTTCTTCCTACACCCCTGATACCTCTTGCCTCATTGGTACTATAGGGGGGGAAGTTGTAATGGTGCATATAACGATCTACTCCATCGTCAAGTTCCATGGTATCTTTGAGTTGCACGTCGCCAGGTGATCACAGGGTGACAGTGGATAATACTTGCGTATCCCCTCTTCGAAATATCGCTGAGCCATGGACACTTGGTAATGTATCGACTTCACAATACAAAGGCCTGATATCGCTTGTTTTTCTTCCGTCCAATCTGACAGAATCATGTATGGTGTGTTTTCTAATATTGTTTTTCAAGGCTTGGAAGACTGCCATTTTGACTTTTGCTTTGGTGTATTCTTCATTTTTTTCATCGGCAATCATTTCTTTGGCAGCATCAATCACTTCATTTCCCAAATCGATATACATTTCGCCAAATTCTTCTTTGTTGAGACGTTTGAATTCTGTCAATTTTTCCTCTGTCAAGATAGCTTCTACTCGGATAACTAATCCTTTGGATGCTTTGTTGTAGACTACTTTTGAGCTTTTGTCTTCTCCTGGGCGATCCTTGAGAAAGTCGACTTGTCGTTGGATGCTTTGATTGATGTGCTCTTGGGCGATATCCCATGCTCCTGCAAGAATTTCATCTGATACTTCATGTGCATCACATTCGACCATATTGACATTATCTTTGGGGCCAGCGACCAGTAAGTTCATTTGACCTGTTGCTATTTGTTCCAAACTTGGATTGATGATATAGTCGCCATCTTTGTATCCAATCCTGACAGCTCCTACAGGTCCAGCAAAAGGGATACCTGCTTTCATGGTAGCCAATGAAGATCCGATGATACTCATCACTCCGAGGTCTTGAAAACCATCCAAAGCCAAAGGTGTCACCGTGATGACGACATCATTGACCATCCCCTTGGGGAACATGGGTCTCAGAGATCTATCGGTGAGCCTTGCATACAGTACGACATCATCTGATGGTTTGCCCTCTCTTTTGCGAAAGCGTCAGCCTCCAATTTTGCCTGCTGCTGCATAACTTTCTCTCCATTCGATCATCAAGGGCATAAAATCTTTGCCTGCATCAGCTTCTTTGCTCATCACTGATGTGATCAAGAGCATATTATTGTCAAACTGGATAGTGATTGCACCATCAGCTATGACCGCCATCTTGCCTGTCGTAAAAGTGAGTTGATGGTCTCATCGTTTTCGTGATTGCTTGTGTTCGGAAAATTGTCTTTGTGTAATCATTGCTTCGTAATAATGTTCTAAAAAAACCATCTTTTGGTTTATGCACATGAAATTTGATTGAGCGTTCCAATGATTATAACGAACGGTGAAACGGTAGAAGTGGCTGATGCGAAACATGTGTCATCAGGCTATCCTATCGCTTTATCGTTGCTTATAATCATCAGTGCCAGACACTCCTTTTCCATGTGTCAAATGATTATATAGACTCACTCTCGTATTGCAAATCGTAGAGATGTCTGTATTTTTTATTCTCCGTAAGAAAGAGGATTTTATCTGTTTTCCATATGCATGTGACATATACTTCAGCATCTCGTCAAGCGTTTTTCTCAAAAAAAACAAGAAAAACAAATCGTTGGCACCCTTGTCATCAAGTGATTGCAAGATTATTTTCAGAGAGAAGATGTGGAGGGCTATGTCAGGCATCACATCGTCTTTGTTCGCACCCATGATCAGACGCTTAAGATTGAACTTTTCCGCAAACAAAGAGAAATCTTGCAGTATCTTCAAGCATACCTCCAACGTTTGGGCTATAGCTATATTCTCAAAAAAATTCTTCTGAAGTAAATTGGCCTTATCTTGGCACTATTTTGGTGTTTCTTATTTTTCCCTTCTGATTTCTTTTAGTATTCAAAGTCATTTAAGTATTTACTAATAAATATTTCTCATAAAAGTTTGTCATACTGAACGAAGTAAAGTATCTACGTTATCATATATTTTTGTATTAAAAAAAGATCTCTCTTCCGACTCTTGTCGGGACAAAGAAAACTCAGGATGACATTTTTTTTATCAGTAGTTTACTTAATCTTTGATGATCGTGCCTTTTATCTTATCGGTTCCTCGCAAGTGGATATCGTCCATGTTGCAAATATATATTGGTAGATTGTTTTCCATCGCGAGTGCTACGGCACTAATGTCGATGACATTGAGTTTGCGTTCGATGACTTCTTGATATGTCAAGGAGTCAATTTTGGTAGCGTTGGGATCTGTTTCTGGATCCGCTGTGTAGACACCATCGACTCTCGTGCATTTGATGAGGATATCACAATCAAGTTCCAGTGCTCTATTGACTGATCAAAGGTCTGTTGTGTTGAAAGGATTGCCTGTGCCTCAGGTGCAAATAATTATTTTTCATGACGTGAGAGCTTTGACTGCCTTTTCTTTGTTGAATATCTGTATCCATCTGTCCATTGATATAGCGGAAAAGACTTCAACCTGAGCTCACAACTGTTTGATTACTTCAGCAAAAACAAGTCCATTGATACAGGTGGCAAGCATACCACAAGTATGAGCAATAGTTTGATCAATTGCTTTTCCTTCTTTTCTTCATCTGAAAATATTCCCTCCTCAGGTCATGAGAGCAATCTGATATCATTTTTTTTGGAGAGCAACCAATTTGGCTGCAATATTTTCAAGCACGTCATGATCAAGATCACACCCATCTACTCATCACAGTGATTGTCAGGAGATTTTGAAGAAAAGGGTTTGTGAGGTCATAATATTGGGAAAGATAAATTATTTTCTATTTTTTTCTTCAGACTGATATCTTTGAATGATAGATATATATAATTGAGCAAGTCATAAATTTATTCTTAATAATTCTGTTCGTTCGTTTCTTATACTAGTATTGTATTGTGGTACTAATCAGACTATTTCATCATAATCATATCATCGTTCTCATTCACTCAGAATTTGTTCACATTTTTTTTCTTGATCAAACAAATAGAGTTTAATTGTATTTAGTTCTTCATTTGAAATGTTTCACAATAAGCTTTTATTAAAATAACAGGCCTTAGACAAATTTTCACATAAAGAATTGATCTGGGTCATGTTCTCAATCTCTATTGATGCAATAGCATCTATATTATTTGGTAAAGCAAGAAGCTCTATGTCATCCTTCAAATCACTCACTGCACCCAGTGATCTATCAAACATTTTTTGGGTAAAGTCATTATTACGAAGTATTGATCTTTTTTGTACTTCTTCATCTCGCTTTTTCTCTTGATCTTTTATGGTCTGAGTTAAAGCATCTTGCTCAATATCTGCAATCAAATCAGCCTTATTATGACCGATATCGATTATATTTAACTTATAATATTTATCCTGCGCATTCTGTTCTATATTTGAATCAAATATCATGATATCATTCATCACTAAATACATTTTATTGTATATATTTCCTTGCTCAAGAGAAAATATTTAATAAAGAGTCTTTGATATCTACTTTACATTGGTAAATTTTGTAGTGCTTCGATTCTTTTTTCCATGGTGGGGTGTGAATGGAAAATATTCATCCAGCTTTTGCCACCGGCTATCATGAGAGTGGCGAATGCATCTTGTTTGATCTTGGTGTCTTGGTGCAATGCTCACAATTTTTTCAATGCATCTATCATGTCATATTTACTGCCAATCATGCGTGCACTGCCTGCATCAGCCTGGTATTCTCTGTGTCTTGAATAGGCCATGAGGATAATGGAGGCAAGGATGGAGAGGGTTATATCCAACACGATGACTACCAAAAAATAACTCATTCAACCTATGGACTTACCCTCATCGCCACCGACATTTGAGATAGCCATAGCGATGACTCTTGCGAAAAATATAACAAAGGTATTGAGGACACCTTGGAGCAAGGTCATCGTCACCATATCTCCATTGAGGATATGAGACATCTCATGTCAGATGACAGCTCTCACTTCTTTTTCATTGAGATTTTCAAGCAATCAAGTTGACACTGCAATCAGTGACTTATTTTTGCTTGGTCAGGTCGCAAAGGCATTGGGAGTTGCATTGTGGTAGTATCAGATTTCTGGTATTTTGATGCTATGTTGTGATGCGATTTGTTGGACTGTTTGATAGATCATGGTCAATTTCCTCTCACCCATAGCAGAGTTGGCATCTATCAATGTGATTTTGTAAGCTCTCTTGGCCATCCACCTGGAGATTTGGAGATTGATGATGGCACCAGCGAAACCAAAGAGCAATGCGAAGATGAGTAAACCCGTATAGCCACTACTTGTGATACTGATACCAAAATATCTTTCCAATATCTGCAAGATAATGCTGATCATGATGATGATCGCAATATTGGTGAGGAAAAAGAAAAAGTATCTTTTGATATACTGCATTGGTGAGGTAGTAGGTGATAAAATGTGGTGTTATGTTTGTAGTGAGATGATGATCGTTTTCAAGTTACACTTGAGAAGAGAGTAACTCTCACAACAATTCTTTCTCAGTGTATTTGGTCTGTTTCATTAGTTTTCAAATTTGATTCGACCCTGAAGGGGTCGAAGATATGAGCACAGGGCAACGCCCTGTGTCTAGTAATAATAAATAAGAGAGCCCTGAAGGGGCGAGAGATTTTACAATGCTCTGGTGCGATACTCTTCCACTATCTTTGCAATAAACTCATCAGCTTTTATTTCTTTTTGATCTTTGCCCCTTAATGATCTGACATTGACAGAATGATTGTCTTGTTCTTGTTGACCGACGATGAGTAAATAAGGGATTTTCATCATTTCTCCGTTTCTGATTTTTTTGGCAAAAGAGTCAGTTGAATCATCACATTCAGCCCTGATTCATTGCGCTTTGAGTTGTTGGAGGAGTTTGTCAGCATAGTCATTAAAAACATCTGCAACGGGGATAATTCTCGCTTGCACTGGCGCAAGTCGGACGGGGAATGCTCATGCAAAATGTTCGATCATGACACCCATGAAGCGTTCGACGGAACCTAATATGGCAACATGCAAAACTGCTGGACGATGAGCGGTTCCATCTTCACCTATATACGTCATGTTAAAATTTTCAGGCTGATTGAAGTCAAGTTGGACTGTTGTCAGCTGTCGATTTCTTCCTATAGAATCTTTGACTCTAATATCTATTTTGGGGCCATAAAACGCAGCCTCACCTTCTTCAATAGTATAAGGGACTCATCGTTTTTCTGTTGCATCGATCAGTATCTGTTCGGACAGAGTCCACAGATCATCCCCACCAAAATAGTTTTGTTTATTGTGAGGGTCTCTGACGGATATTTCTACTTTGAAGTCGTTGAAATCGAAGGTATTGTACACGTACTCCATGAGTTTCAAGATCATATCTATTTCTTCCTTGATTTGATCATGACGAACGAAATGATGGGTGTCATCTTGAGTCAGACATTTTACTCTTGTCAGTCCATGGAGTTCTCCTGTTTTTTCGTTTCTATAACAAGAGGTGTTTTCTGCTACTCTATAGGGTAGATCTCTGTAGCTATGCTGCTGTGCATTGTAAATTTCAAAGTGATGTGGACAATTCATGGGTTTCATGACAAATTCGTCACCATTGTGATCTGTCATAGTAGGTAACATGGCATCATATTTTCCCAAGTGGCCACTTTTTTTGTACAAATCTACTTTGGCCATGTGTGGTATGCACACAAAACTATAATTGCGTTTTTCCTTTTCTTCTCTGATAAATTTTTCCAATTCGGTTTTGATGATATTCCCCTTTGGTAAAAAGAGAGGAAGTCATGCACCTACTAAATCGGAAAACGCAAACAATCATAGCTTTTTTCACAAGACTCTATGATCTCTTTTTTTTGCTTCTTCCATGAGGTCTTCATAGCTTTTGAGTTCTTCTTTGTTTGCGAATATAATACAATAAATCCTTGTCATCATCTGATTTTTCTCATCTGCCTGTCGATAAGCTCATGCTATCTTATCTACTTTCATGGCAGTTGGGTCTAAGTCGATTTTGCTATTTTCAATATGTGGTCATGCACACAGGTCGATGAAGACTGCTGCTTGATTTTGATCTATCGTCTTGTTCGCTCTGAAAAAATTTGTTACTGATTGATATTGGGTCAGATACTCTTCTTTTGCATTTCTCATATTGTCTACGACTGCCTGGGGGACAACATTGAGATAATAGCTTACGAGAGTTTCTCCTTGTTGTGCAAATTTGTCCAAGAGTTCGTTTTTGAGGATTTGCTGGGTCAGCTTATTGATTTGATACGCTTGCTTCAAAGGACATTCATATCTCACAAAGCTTTGTGGTTCATTGACTACTTGTCTCATATTTTTCATTAGATCTTTGCTTTCGTTTTCACCACACATGATGCCGTCAGAAAATCAGATGTCATAATAACATCCATTGTCCAATCGTGGGCCCGTTCATAAATTTGCATGGGGGTCTATAGTCCTTTGTACTGTTTGAGCCAAGATATGTGCTCGAGAATGACGGATGGTTTCGAGAGGGAAGACTTTTTTTATTTCCTTTGACATTGTTTGGATGTAGTAGTAAAATCATCCTAGTGGTAGGAATTTGTGCTACGATTACAAAGCTAATTGTTGAGATTAATTCTGTCTTTTTTTGAGTTAGTAAAAAAGATGGATACGTTCCAATATTTTTTTGTTCCTTACTTATGTTGTTACAAAATACTTCTTTTGAGATGGAAAATATAGATTGCACTACTCCAAGATATCACTGTCATGATAATAAAGAGCGTTTCAAAACCAAATTGTGTGACAATAAGGCCACCTACAACGGCCCCCAAGGCTGCTGTAAAATAGTTCATTGATTCTCGAGCACCCCGTTGTGATCAGGATTTATGACCATCAAGATGTTTAGAATACACTGCATCAAATGCGGGTGAATACGTTGCTTCTCCCAAACCGATAACGGCTTGGACGAGGAACAAGAAGAGGATAGAATCGACCCGAATATATAAGAAAAAGCCTAGGCCCATGATAGCATATCACAGGACAACTATCAGTTCGTTTTCTTTGACGATATCACTGTATTTTCCCGAAATAATTGTTGTGAGTCCAGCCATGAGTGCATAAATTCCTCCCGCTATACTTGCATCCATCAAATCACCTCACACTTTTTCGACAAACAGTGCATAAATCGGACCCAGCATTGCTCACGCCATCAATATTATTGCATTGGTGGAGAGAAGTATACGCAAAGGTTTGTTGAGGGTGATGAATTTCATATTTTGGGGAACTTTAAAAAGTCGGGAAAGGGATTGGGATTGACTATTTTTCTTTTGCTAAAAAATATTATAGTTTATTTGTTTGAAATGTCAAAAAACGGACTGTAGTAGTCCGTTTTTGCATGTGATTGGCTGGAAGTGTGTTCGGTGGGTGATGAGGGAGGGAGGAACTCTGTGCTTGAGGGGAAAGTTGTCATTCTGAACGAAGTGAAGAATCTTATTTTTATTTTGTACTAAGATCCTTCGAGAAAACTCATGATGACAAGAACATAAGATCTTTATCCCGACTTATGTCGGGACAAGGGGAAACTCAGGATGACAGATGAGAGAAAATTCAGTATGAAAGAAAATGAGTGGGTACGTTTGATGCTAAGGAAACAATCTGTGATTGCAATATTGTAATTGAAGCTCGTTTGAGTACACATTGTATGGTATCATACATTTTGTTTTGATCATCCTGTTTGGCTATCCCGGACGTCTTTTCTGGATATTGTTTTAATTGTTTTACAGCGATTGATGAAATTGATTTTTGTGACAGGATGAGTGATTTCGGGATTGTGAAAATGAATCACCGCAGCATCGATTGGGACATTATTAAAATCTGCTTGATACAATATTTCTATTATCAAACTGGATCCATATTTGAATGTCGATGCGGGGACGATGTCGCCCTATGAACATGGGGAAGTATTTGTCACTGATGATGGCCATGAAACAGATCTTGATTTGGGACATTATAGCAGATTTATCGATGTTCCGCTTTCCATCGACAATAGTATTACCACGGGCAAAGTATACAAAAGAGTTTTGGACAAGGAGAGAGAATGAGCATATTTGGGTGATGATATCCAAGTCATCCCACATGTGGTCAATGAGGTGAAGGAAATGATTTTGAATGTAGCAAAAGACTATGATATTTTGCTTGTGGAAATAGGCGGGACAATTGGCGATATCGAATGACCGCATTTCACTGAAGCAGCAAGACAATTGAAAAGAGATTTGGGCAAAGATAACGTCTTGTATATCCATGTGGTCTTGCTCCTCTATTTGAACTTTTCTAAGGAATTCAAAACCAAACCCATCCAACATAGCTACAAAGAACTCACCAGATTGGGTATTCAACCTGATATCATGATGTGTAGATCAGGTTTTCCTATTCCTCAAGGGGTCAAAGAAAAAATTTCTCTCTTTTGTAATATTGATTTGCCCGATATCATAGAAAATGTGAATTGTGAGTCGATTTACCAAGTGCCTCTGCAACTTCAAAGGCAGAATATTGACAAGATAGTTCAGGAAAAACTCTGATTGACTCAAAAACTTTGTCAGATGGAGAATCGGAACAATCGTGTTGCTCGCTTGATCAGTGCAGAAAAAAAAGTGGTGATTGGTATGGTAGGGAAATATGCTGCTATTCAAGATTCGTATATCAGTGTGGTAGAGTCGCTAAAGCATGCGTGTGCGGCACATGGTGTGAAATTGATCTTGGAATGGATACATGCAGAAGATTTTGAAGATGAGTACAAGCATCTTGCCGTCAAAGACAAAATTGATGGCCTCATCATCCCTTGAGGATTTGGTACAAGGGGCATGGAAGGAAAGATTGCTGCTGCTCGTTTTGCTATGGAGCATCAGATTCCTTATTTGGGATTGTGTTTATGATTACAAATGGCTGTAGTAGCTTTTGCTAGATACCGTTGTGGCTTGGATGACGCTCATACAGTAGAAGCACAGCGTGCGACCCAACATCCTGTGATT
>Ga0066640_10000868_pt1 | contig 18090 bp, 18 predicted proteins | sample CryGeyCG2114_020_2_FD_59505 | JGI IMG/M metagenome (GOLD analysis project Ga0066640, IMG submission 59505) | Groundwater microbial communities from aquifer - Crystal Geyser CG11_big_fil_rev_8/21/14_0.20 | ecosystem: Environmental > Aquatic > Deep subsurface > Groundwater | place: USA: Utah... | reverse complement strand
GCGATCCAGGATGAGATCTTAAATCTTTTGCGAGAGCTGAAGGACAAATTTAACCTTTCAATAATTTATATTACCCATAACTTTAGTATTATTAAGTCACTTTGCAGTCGGGTGGTGGTGTTAAATAAGGGGAAGTTGGTAGAAGAGGGGAGAGTTGAGGATATTTTGCAAAACCCTAAAGAGCCGTATACCCAAAATCTGATCAATTGTGTTAAAATACTGAACAATTATTGTCCGACGTAATGGGGGGTGGAAAAATGAAATTAACTGATAAACTGTCGCAATCAGCGAGTTCCCTCTCTCTGGTCTTGATGGTCATTGCCGCGCTCTCGCTGGTCGTGGCGTTCTATAGTATTTAAGGATATCCAGGGAACCAAGGTTATCAAGAGATTGGGGATCAAGGGAACAAAGGAGATCCAGGACGATTAAAATTATCCTTTATATGCTTCTCTCCTTGATATCCACCCAGCCTTGATTTTCTAGATCTTCTTGATAACCTTAGATTATCTCTTCGCGTTATAACCTTTTTTCTTCAAAAAGTGAAATTTTTGCCAAAAGCACACGATAGATGTGTGGATTCAATTTTGATTAGGAGGAATAAAACATGGGAATGCAAGCTGCTGGAAAAGTTAGGTTGGTTGAGTGGTCGAGACAACTGAGAAAAGAGGCTACCGTAACTCCCCAGGGGCCTGGGATAATAATGAGGAAAATTGCTCGGCACAATAGCATAGAAGAAGTCAGCGCTAACTTATTTTGTGATGGTGAGCAATATTATGAGTTTGAGATGCCAGATACGTTGGGGCACTATACTGTTTATCCGCCTGCTCTTTCATTGGGTAGGTTGATGTACAACGTTGCAGTGCGGGACGAAGAAGGTGGAGTAGCTCGCTCTTTTGTTGTTGACGATAGGGTTGTTAGAACGGTTGAAAGATCTGGTAATTATTTTGCTGGTCCAATGCCAGTTGGGGATGGTTATGCCTTTACTTTTTGGGAGGTAATAGGGGATCGTAATGTTCAGGCTTCTGTTGATTGGAATGGCCGGATTATGGGTCCATATGATCGTGTTAATGACCTCTGTGCTCCTGGGGATATGGGACTGATGACCCACCCTTATCCTGATATTACAGCGATTATTCCTACGGGAGGGAATAAACCTACGTTTATTGCCCAGCAAGGAGAAGCTCGTTTTGCTGTTTTTGGGACAAAAGAAGGGGATAGGTCACTGCGTGTTCCATCAACACTAACCCCCCCATTTAAATTGCAGAGTGATGGCTCGCTCTCGTATCCCGCTCAACGGAGAAATTCATGGTTTGGCCGTATTTTTGGGCCCGATTGGGTTGATTGTGAAGCGAGTATTGAAGGATAATTATTGAGATTATCTCTTCGCGTTATACCCTTTTAAGCCAATATACTTTGCTTTAGCCCCAAGTTCAGCTTCAATTCTCAATAATTGGTTGTACTTGCAAACTCTTTCCGAGCGGGCAGGGGCGCCGGTTTTGATTTGACCGGAATTTGTGGCAACTGCTAAATCTGCAATCGTGGTATCTTCTGTTTCTCCGCTCCGGTGCGAGGTCATAAAAGTATAATTAGCTGCCTCGGCAATCTCCATAGTGTACAAAGTTTCAGACAGTGTCCCTATTTGGTTGAGTTTGATTAAAATTGAATTGCCAACCCCTTGCTTAATCCCTTTCTTTAAGAAATCAGGATTAGTGACAAATAAATCATCACCAACCAATTGGATCTTGCCCCCTAATTTATCAGTTAAAATCTTCCAGCCAGACCAATCTTTTTCTGACAAGCCGTCTTCAATCGAGATAATCGGATATTTTGCCACCCAATCAGCATACATCTCAACCATCTCTTCAGAAGAAAGGGTGCGCCCCTCGCTCTTTAACTGGTATTTCCCCTCTTTGAAAAATTCAGAGGCAGCAGGATCTAAGGCAATAAAAATCTGCTCGCCTGGCTTATACCCGGCTTTTTCAATAGCTTCAATAATAACTTCAATGGCCCCTTCGTTCTTAGTTAACTTGGGCGCAAAGCCCCCTTCATCGCCAATGGTGGTGGCAAAGCCCTTGTCTTTTAAGACCTTTTTTAAGGTTTGATAGATTTCACAACCCGCGCGCAAGGCTTCGGAAAAAGAGGGCATCCCAGCCGGGGAGATCATAAATTCCTGGCACTCAATGTTCCAGCCAGCGTGTGCCCCGCCATTCATCACGTTCATGTTAGGTACTGGCAAGGTAACAGCTCCTTCTCCGCCAATGTATTTAAAAAGCGGAACCCCGTAAGTCTTAGCCGCGGTTTGGGCTACTGCCAGGGAAACACCGAGCAGGGCATTGGCCCCGAGTTTGCTTTTAAACGGAGTGCCGTCCAGCTCCAGCATTAAGTTGTCGATTTTTAATTGTTGACTAACCGGCATGCCAATCAGTTTTGGGGCGATTATTTCGTTGACATTCTTAACCGCGGTGTAAACACCCTTGCCGCCAAAGCGCTTGTCTTCTTTATCGCGAAGCTCGAGCGCCTCATTTTCACCGGTTGACGCTCCTGATGGGACGGCTGCTCTGCCTACAGTGCCGTCTTTTAAAGTGATTTCTACTTCAACAGTAGGATTGCCTCGCGAGTCAATGATTTGCCTTGCCTCGATCTTTTCAATTTTCGCCCCAGCCTTAGCCCGGTCAATGAAAAAGTAGTCTTTTTTGAGTCTTACCATGATGATTTTTCCCCTTTCTTGAATTGTCTAATGTCTTTATATTATCACAATTTTTAGTTAACGGAAATACCAAGCGCCCGCATCCTCGAGATCAAACTTGATCGCGGCATTTTGAGCTTTTTGGCAGCTTGAGTGATGTTGCCGCTGTTATCTGCCAGTGTGGTCTTAATTTTTTCAATTTCAAAGTTTTCCAGGGCGTCTTTGAGCCCTGAAGGGGAGAGGGGTTCATCTTCGATCTCGATTTCTAGACTAAAAGGTAAATCTTCTTTGGTAATAACTTCACCTTCAGATAAAACCACCAGGCGCTCGACCATATTTTGCAATTCCCTGACATTGCCGGGCCAGCTGTAGGCGAGAATTTGGGCCATCGCCTCTTTTTCCAGTCCGTGAATATTTTTGTTCAGGATTTTATTAAACTTGTTAATAAAATAATTGAGAAAGAGCGGGATATCTTCTTTCCGCTGGCGCAAAGGAGTTAATTCTATGGGGATAACGTTAAGCCGAAAATATAAATCTTGCCTAAACTTTCCTTCTTCAATATGTTTATCAAAATCAATGTTAGTGGCAGAGACCAGGCGAATATTAATGGGGATGCTTTTCTCTCCTCCCAGGCGTTCAATTCTGCGATCTTCCAGCACCCGCAAAAGTTTGGCCTGCATCGCGGCCGGCATACAGCCGATCTCGTCAAGAAAGAGTGTTCCGCCGTCTGCCAGCTCAAATTTACCCACCCGCCGCTCCATTGCCCCGGTAAAAGAGCCCCGTTCGTGGCCAAAAAGCTCTGACTCAAATAAGTTTTCTGGGATAGCGCCGCAATTGACGGCAATAAAGGGTTTATTGCCTCGAGAACTTTTTTTGTGGATGGCGCGGGCAACTAATTCTTTTCCTGTCCCTGACTCGCCGTGGATTAAAACAGTACTGTTAGTTGGGGCGACACTTGAGATGGTTTTAAATAGCTTTTGCATAGCTTTGCTTTGGCCCAAAAGATCGCAGTATGAAGTAGCTTGTTCCAGTGATTCTTTGAGCGAGGTGTTTTCCTGGCGCAGTGCCCTTTTTTCCAAAGCTTTTTCGATTAGGGCAATCAGTTCTTTAACGTCAAAAGGTTTAACTACATAATCATAAGCTCCGAGTTTCATAGTCTCAATGGCAATATTTAGATCTTTGGAAGCAGTGACCATAATGACCTCAATATTCTGGTCCTCTTGTTTAATCTGCTCTAAAACCTTGATTCCGTCCATTTTCGGCATGCGGATATCTAAGATGACCAGGTTGATGGCAGTGGTATTTAAAGATTTAAGAGCCTCGGTCCCGGAGTTGGCGATTTTAACTTCAAATTTTTTAGCCAAAACAGATTGGTAAGTCTGGAGCAGGTCTTGATCATCATCAACTGCAAGGATAGCAGGCTTTATTTGGGACATAATATGAGTTTAGCAGGCTGTAAAATCCTTGTCAATTAAGGGAAAACGGTGGTACAATCAATTTTCATGGGATTATTTTGGGACTCGCTTTTTTTAACTTCACTGGCCTCCGCGGCTTTGGGTGTTTTTGTCTGGCTCAAGGGAAGAGATAAACTTTCAAATATAACTTTGGCACTTTTGTCATTGGTCATAGCCCTCTGGTCATTTAGCCAGTTTATGGGCGGGATTTTAGATGACAAAGCCCTGGTTTTATTCTGGACCCGGCTGGGCATAGCCAGCGCTTGTTTTATCCCGGTCTTTTTTTTGCATTTTATTCTGTCTTTAATAGATAAAACAAAATTAGAAGCCAGATTAATCAAATTTGTCTATGGTTTAAGCTTGGTTTTTCTGATCCTTGATTTTACCCGACTATTTGTGGCTGATGTTGGCCCAACAATGGGCTATAAGTTTTATCCTAAGGCTGGCCTGGTTTATCCATTTTTCGCAATTTTTATCTTTGCAGTTTTTATTTATGCCTTTATTAAACTGGTCCTGGCCATGCTGAACGCTTCCGGCGAAAAAAAGAACCAATTGTTGTATGTTTTTTTCGCTTGTTTAATCGCTTTTTTGGGAGGAATTACAAATTTTTTCCCGATCTGGAATATTAATTTTCCTATTTTAACGACCTATGTCCTGCCTGTTTATCTTTTGATCACGGTGTACGCGATTGTAAAGCACCGCTTGCTCGATATTTCTATTATTATCCGTGAAGGGTTGATCTATTCCGTGTTGACCCTGGTTTTTGCCGGCTTTTATGTGATAGCCGTTCTTTTTACTAATTCATATTTTCAAACCTTGGGTCATTTTGGGCCATTCTTAACAAGTTTTTTGGTTGTGGCGGTTTCAGCCTTTGTTTTTCTACCGTTAAGAAATAAGCTGCAGGGGGTTGTTGACCGGATCTTTTATCGTGGGGAGTATCGTTTCCAAAAAACCATTGATGATCTGTCAGAAGAGAATAGGAAATTGTTCATCAAGCTTTTACAAGCAGATAAGTTAGCGGCGCTGGGGACCCTGGCGGCCGGGATGGCGCATGAAATCAAGAACCCGCTGGCTTCAATGAAGGGGATGACTCAGGTGCTCGAGGAAAACCTGAATGACCAGGGATTTCTTAAGCAGTACCAGGCGGTGGTTGATCGCCAAATAAGCCGGATCAATGATATTGTGGAAAAACTTTTGAAATTCGGCCAGCCGCAGAAACTTGATATTAAGCAAATTGACTTGGTCCAGGTGATTAATGATGTCTTGGCCCTGCTTGAAGCGCAGCTGAAAAATAATAATATCCAATTGGAGAAAAAGCTCCACTCAACGATTATGCTCGAAGCAGATGCCGGCTCACTTTCCCAGCTCTTTTTGAATTTATTCTTAAATGCTATTCAGGCGATGCCTGATGAAGGGAGAATCTTTCTCTCTTCAAGGTTTGCGCCGGACGGCCGGATTTTAATTGAGGTGGCTGACACGGGGACTGGTATTGACCAGGCCGCCCTTGGCAAAGTATTTGATCCGTTCTATACTACAAAGGCTTCTGGGACCGGCATGGGGCTGGCGGTAGCGTATAGGATTATCAATGAACACCAGGGGGAGATCCAGGTCGAAAGCATTATTAAGAAAGGAACTACCTTCAAAATATGGCTACCTTTAAGACAGTTGGGATTAGTATAAAAGCGACCCCGTTTGCCGAGGCTGATAAGCTGGTTACCTTATTTACCCGTGAACACGGCAAGATAAAAGTGATTGCCAAGGGAGCGCGCCGCATCCCCTCCCGCTTGGCCGGTAGGGTAGAGCCATTTTCTTATGGTGAATATTTTATTGTTAAGGGGCGTAACTTGCATATCCTTTCTCAAGCCACCCTTTTTGAGACCTTCCAATTTGTTCGAGAAAATGAACATATGCTCTTGTCGGCATTCCATCTGCTAAAATTAATTCACGCTGGGACAGTTGAGGGCCAGGCTAATCCGGAATTATTTGACCTGCTTGTCCACAGCTTGGCCAGGTTTAAGAAAAATGTTGCCCCAGCCAGGATAGCTAAGGACTTTGAAAGGGATTTTCTGGTTTTAGAAGGGGTATATCAGGAAGATGGCGATTCAACCTTAATGATGAGTGAGCATTTGGGCAAGGATATTCGTTCATGGTAGTTAGTTTTCGCAAGGTCTTATCAAATTTTGGCTTTTTAGCCCTTTGGTTTGGCCAGTTAAGCTCGCAGTTGGCTGATCGGGTCTTTGTCTATGTCTTAATGATCCTGGCTTATCATTTAACCCATAGTAACCTGGGGGTGGCTGTGCCTCTGCTTGCGTTTGGTCTCCCTTCAGTCCTGTTTGGCCCATTAGCCGGGGTTTTTGTTGATAAGTGGGACCGCAAGGCGATCTTAATTGTTACCTCAATTATCAGGGGGCTTTTGATTTTGCTCCTGGTCCCGCTGGTTGGCGAATCATTAGTGTTAATCTTTGGCATAAGCTTTTTGCTCTATACCGCCACCCAATTTTTTGCGCCGGCCGAGAGTGCCTCGATCCCGGAGCTGGTGAAAAGCGATGACTTGATCGTGGCAAACTCTTTGTTTATGATCACCTGGATGGGGGCTTCGGTTGTTGGTTTTGGTTTAGGGGCGCCGCTGGTTAATTTCTTTGGTACCGAAGGGACCTTTATTGCTTCAGCCCTACTATATTTTGCCGCAGCCATTGCTGTGGCAGTGGTGCCGCTTAAGCCATTAAATAAAGAAATTAAACAAAAAGAACACACGGTGCTTAAGGACCTGGTTTTTGGCCTTGCGTTTGTCAGGCGCCACCAAGTGGTTCGCTACGCGCTTTATAAATTATTTGTGGCAACAGCGGCGATAGCTATTGTTTCACTTTTGGCAATTTCTTATGCCGAACAAGTCTTAAAAATAGGGGAGAAGAACTTTGGTTACCTGATTTTTGCGGTGGCTGCCGGGATGTTTGTGGGGATGGGGCTGCTGGAGCGGCTGCGCAGGGTGATGAATAAGGGGACGATTGTGATTGTCAGTTTTATTGTCTCTGGTTTGGCTTTAGTGGCAATCGGCCAGGTTAGCGACCTCTACCTGGCGCTCTTGAGTATCTTTGTGTTGGGGGTAGGGAATATTTTTATTACCTCCTCTATCCAGACGATTTTGCAGCAGCATATCCCCCGACAAATTCGCGGTCGGGTCTTTGGGATCCAAAATATGCTCATCAACTCCGCGTTTGTCTTTCCTGTGATTATCGCTGGCTGGCTGGCTGATATTTATGGGATCCAGGCAACGATGTCAGGTTTGGGGTGGTTTGTCTTGGTGGCTGGCGGGATGGGGATCTTTTTTAAGAAGTTTAGGGCAGTTTAAAATCCGGCTTCAAACAGTTTGTCAGGCAGCCCTGTATTGATCTTAAAGTTTTTGCCGTAAAGGCTGACGTCAAGCCCAACCAAGAATCCGCCAGCGACCTGGATAGCGCTTTTACCGTAAAAACCGGTTGGGACCCAGATATCTTTGATTTTTTCATACTCAACATTGATTTTGCCGGAGAGCTTTTTGTCGACAAAGACCATCTCCAGCTGGCGCAAAAGATATTCGTTTGTATCAATGTGGAAATAAATTTGTTTGACGTTTTTTATGACCCCTGGTTTGGGAATTCCCAGCAGGATAACTTTGCCTTTTTCTTCTTTGTAAATAGAGAGTTTAAAATTGTGGCTCATAAGTTTTGGGTTGTAACCGACAGCCAGATCAGGGGCGTTAATGAGCTTAACGTAAAACCGTTGGCCTTTTTCGTCTATTTTACGTAGCTTATTCCCTTGGCCAAAATAAGTAATTTTATTTAAAGTGGCTTTTATCTTGTCAGGATATTTAAAATAACCGATCCCTGTTTCTTTTTTGGTCCCAGTGCAGCCCAGCAAATGGAGATTATATTGCAGGGTAAGATTGGCAGTAGCGTCTTTTATCTTGGCATAGTTGTCGTTTACTTTGTCTACGATTTGCTGGGGGGAAAGACTGGCTGATGAAGTTGAAGCAAAAAAGAAGTAAGCAACAATGACACCAATAAAAAATCTCCTTTTCATGCTCTTATTATAACATTTAGATGGATTAATCTGGATAAAAAAATACCCCCGCAAATAAATTGCGGGGGTAAGTTTATGGTTATTATTCACATGTACGAAGATTATCGACTGCTGCATGTGGGCGCATTTCCGGGTGATTAGGCTCTGAGAAGTCTGCTCCAGGCAAAAGCATTACCACTGTTGCGTCTGTGCAGATGCGTTTCCCTCTATTTAAGGCTGTCACTGCTTCGGAACGTGGCATGCCAGGAATTACTGCATTGGCCAGGTCTTCTACTATATAAATAGTTCCCATCAGAGAAAAAGAATCTCTCTCCCCATTGAAAATAATGGCTACTTCGCTAGGGCTAGCGTCTCGATCACCAGCAGGATCTAATTCTCCCCCTCTCCAACCATACATCTGAATTTTGGGGTTGGCAGAACAAATGGTTTCTGGGAAAGGCCTAATTTGATTCGGGGTTACTGGTGCTAGCCTAACTGTGTCTTCCGCCTCATTAAACGCAACTATTTCAACATTGTCAACTTGGAATTGAAGCTGTTGGTATCTGTCGACGTGGCAACTGTGGCAACCTGCAGCCGGGGCAGCGGTAGCTGCTAAACTTAACAAAAGCTTTACCCTGGGACTCGTGAGGACAGTTCGTGCGGCATTTAAAATTGCTCTTCCTATTTTCATTTTTTTTCTCCTTTGGGCTCAAGGCCCTCTTCCTATCATATATATCGTTACTTTTTTCAAGAAAATTCACTTTATTTGTTTGGGCCGTTAGAATATAATAGGCACATCATGAAATTCTCTGGCCTGCCCGATAAATCCGGCCATTTTGGTAAATTTGGGGGGCGATTTGTCCCGGAAACCCTGATGCCGGCGCTTGAGGAATTAACAGAAAAATATTGCGAGATCAGAAAAGAGCCAGAGTTTAAGGAAGAACTTAACTATTACCTGGAAAACTATGTCGGTCGGCCAACGCCGCTTTATTTTGCCGAAAGACTGACCAAAGAATTTGGCGGCCCCCGAATTTATTTAAAACGCGAAGACTTAAACCACACCGGAGCCCACAAAATCAATAATACTATTGGCCAGCTGTTGCTTGCCAGGAAGATGGGGAAAAAGCGGATCATTGCCGAGACCGGGGCTGGCCAGCACGGGGTAGCAACCGCAACCGCAGCCGCACTTTTTAACCTGGAATGCATTGTTTACATGGGGGAAGAAGATGTCAGGCGCCAAGCACTCAATGTTTACCGGATGAAGCTCTTGGGGGCCAAAGTTGTCCCTGTTAAATCCGGCAGCCGCACCCTTAAAGACGCGGTTAACGAAACTTTACGCGACTGGATGGCAAGCTCAACAGATACTTTTTACTGCCTTGGCTCTTGTGTTGGCCCGCACCCGTACCCGATGATGGTGCGTGATTTTCAATTGGTGATTGGCGAGGAAGCCAAAAAACAACACCTGGCAATTGAGCGCAAACTGCCGGATTATTTAGTCGCTTGTGTGGGTGGAGGGAGCAACTCCATTGGTTTGTTCCACCCGTTTTTAGAGGATAAAACAGTGAAGATGATTGGGGTGGAGGCTTATGGGGCGGCTTCGATTTCTAATGGTTCTTTTGGTGTCTTGCATGGTGCTCTGGCTGATATCCTGCAAACCAAGACCGGCCAAATTAAAACTACCCACTCAATCTCTGCCGGGCTTGATTATTCTGGCGTCGGGCCAGAGCACAGTTATTTACGGGAAATTAGCCGGGTTGAATATACCGCGGTGACTGACAGGCAGGCTTTGCAAGGTTTTAAAAAGCTCTCTAAACTGGAAGGGATTATCCCGGCGCTTGAGTCTGCCCACGCGATCGCCTATCTTGAAAAATTAGCGCCAAAGCTTACTCGCGCGCAGAGTATTGTTGTCTGCTTGTCAGGCAGGGGAGATAAGGATGCGGAAGAGATTAGAAATCTTTAATAAGCGCAAAGCGCTTATTACCTATATTACAGCCGGCGACCCGAGTTTAGCAGCAACGGAAAAATTGATTTTTCAGCTTGAAGCCAGTGGGGCAGATATTATTGAGCTGGGGATCCCTTTTTCAGACCCTCTAGCTGATGGCCCTGTTATCCAGGCTTCCCACCAGCGGGCGCTTAAAAAAGATGTTGCGCTGGCTGATGTTTTTAAGTTAGTCGCCAAAGTAAGACAAAAGACCCAAATCCCCATCTGTTTTATGCTCTCTTTTAACCTGGTCCTAAAATACGGATTAGAAAAGTTTTACGACAAGATGAAAGAAGTCGGGGTGAATGGGGTAATTATTCCAGACCTGCCGCCCGAAGAAACCACTCACCACAACATCTTTTTAGTCGCGCCGACGAGCACAGAACACAGGATTAAGCTGATTGCAGAAAGGTCAGCCGGGTTTATTTATCTGGTTTCAGTGGCTGGGATAACCGGCCAGCGCGAGCAATTGGCCGGCAATTTGCGCAGTGTGATTGGCAAAATCCGTAAATACACCGACCTGCCTATTGCCATTGGTTTTGGTATTTCAAATCCCAAGCAGGCGGCAGAGATGGCTAATTTAGCCGACGGAGTGATTGTTGGTTCAGCCATTGTTGACCTGATTGCCAGAAAAAAATATCAACAGGTTGAAAAGTTTGTCCGCTCCCTTAGGGTTGCGATTGATGCTGATTCATAGGCTTAGCTTACGTATCCGCCAGTTTTATTTTTCCCGCGTTGCCAAATATACCAAGGCTGACGAAAGTTTTGCACATAGCTACTTAAATATTCAAGAGTGGGCGGTATTTTGCCAGCTCCCCTGGTTTGAAAAGAAACACTCGGTAGTTGTAGGCCGGAGGATGCTTTTTGAGGCCAAGGAGCACCCGGAGCTTGATGAGCGCAAGCTGGTCCGCTTAGGCTTACTCCATGATATCGGCAAAGTCTTAGAACATAATTCTATATATAGTAAGGCCTTTATGGTTTTGCTCCGCTTTTTTATGCCAAGGCTTTATGATTATCTGGCTGATGTTGGTGAACATAAACGCTTATTTCGCCGCTTCTATGTCCACAAGCACCACGGTAGGGAAGGGGCTCGTCTTTTGGAGAGGATGGGTGAGAGCTCGGAAATCTTGGCAATGATTGCCAAACACGACCCGCATTTAAACCCTTGGGGAGAAGATGATCCGCTGGCATTAAAACTGTTGCAAGAGGCGGATTCTAGTTACTAGGATATTCTGAAGTCACCGTCGTTTGGATCCCACCTCGCACATTGAACTCTCCGACAATCTTAACTTTTCTCGGCTTACACGCCGCCACAAAATCATCAAGAATCTTATTGATCACTGTTTCGTGAAAAGTCCCCTCGTTGCGATAGGAGACAAAGTAGAGTTTTAAAGACTTTAATTCAACTAAAATTTTGTCAGGAGTATATTCTATCTTGATTGTGGCAAAATCAGGGAGGCCGGTCTTGGGGCAGACGCAGGTGAATTCGGGAAACTCAATATTAACGGTGTAGTCCTTGTGCGGATATTTGTTTTCAACGGTTTCGATAGCCATTAATTTCATCCCTTAATTTCTTAGCTTCCCCACGAATATCATCGGCATAAATAATTGAGCGCGAAGCATTGATAATGGATTTTTCACCAGAGGCGGCAAGGGTTGCTTTTAAGTCTCCCCCTTGGGTGCCGATCCCTGGAATTAAAAAGTATAAATCCGGAGCTATTCCCCTAACTTCCTTAATCTGTTCTGGTTTAGTGGCGCCAACAACCAGTCCGGCGTTTTTTCCCCAACCTTTGACTTTTTCCGCAACTTGCTTGTAGATACTTGTTTGAAAGTCGTTGGCCCCTTTGTTACTGGTTAAACAGAGGACAAAGACCCCTTTGTCTTCAAAATCAAGGAAAGGCTGGAGTGAGTCCTGGCCCATATATGGGCTGACAGTCACGGCGTCTGCTTTGAAAACATTAAAAACAGCTTCAGCATAAGCTTTGGAAGAGTTGCCGATATCACTGCGTTTAGCGTCAAGAATAACTGGAATATTATATTTGTGGATTAATTCAATAGTCTTGATTAAGGATTGCAGGCCAAGGATGCCGTAGCGCTCATAAAAAGCGATGTTTGGCTTATAAGCACAGACTAGATCTTTGGTTGCTTCAATAACTTGGGTGTTAAAAGCTAAGATAGCGTCGTCTTTTTCCTGGAGAGAGTGGGGGACTTTTGCCAAATCAATATCTAAACCAACACAAAGGAGCGAATTATTCTTTTTTGCAGCCTGCTCAAGCTTAGCTTGAAACGTTGTCATCTTTGTTGTCTGTCTCTGTTTCAATCTCTTCCGGTGCTTCTTCTTCTACCTCGTCCTCCATCTCTTCCTGTTCCATTCGGTCTTGTTCTTTCTTAGCAATCATGTCCCCAATAGTGACCTTAGGTGTCTCGTCGATTGGGTTGCTGGCCATGACAGCTTTGGCTTCAGCCTTTTCCTTGTCAATAATCACTTGCTTTATGGATAGGCCGATTCTCTGCTCCTCTGGCAGGATGCGCAGGATTTTAACGTCAACCACATCACCAATCTTGGCCGCCTCGTCAGGCTGTAGGATCCGCTCTTTTGACATCTCTGAAATGTGGATCAAGCCTTCGAGGTTATGGTCGAGCTCGGCAAAGGCGCCGAATTTGGCAAAGCGTAGGATCTTGGCTTTGACCACCTGGCCAACCTTAAAATGGTCAGTGGCTTCTGCCCAGGGATCTGCCTGGAGCTCTTTAAGGCCCAGGGCCACTTTTTTATTGATCTTATCAACCCCGAGTACAAAGACCTCCAGCTCTTGGCCGACTTTCAGCATTTCCGAGGGGTGTTTCACCCGTTTCCAGGAGAGCTCGCTTAAGTGGATGAGGCCTTCAACCCCGCCCAGGTTCACAAAAGCGCCAAAGGTCTTAAGGCTGGAGACAGTCCCTTTTCGTACTTGGCCGACTTCCAGCTCGTCAAAAATTTTAGAGGAGTCTTCTCTGTTCTTTTCACCGGCAGCCAATTTGTGGGAAAGAACTATTTTTCCCTGGCGTCGGTTGACTTCAATTACTTTAAGCGGCAGAACTTTGTCTTTGAGGGATTCCATGGCTTCGCTCCCTTCGCGTTTGACCTGGGAGGCTGGGACAAAACCGCGCAGCCCGGCGCAATCGACAACTAAACCACCTTTTAAGACTTGAATAACTTTGCCGTTAAGTACACTTTTATGCTTGTAGGAGTCATAGGCCTTTTTCCAGACAACTTCCTGGTCTGCCCGCTGTTTGGAGAGGACGATGTTCCCTTCTTTGCTTTCCAGGTTTTCGATCATGACATCAATGATGTCGCCAACTTTGAGGTGGTCGCCAGGGGCGATCTCTTCAGGGAGAATAATGCCGTCGGCTTTATATTTCACGTCAACCAAAACACCGCTTTGGTCGATCTTTAGGACTTTACCTTTAACAATGTCGCCGACCTGGTATTCTTTGAAAGTAGCGTCATAGCTGGAGGCTGTTTGCTCTGCCGGGCTGATCTTGGTGCCGGAAAACTCTTCTTTTTTTTCTTCTTGAGATTTGGTTATTGGGTGGCTTGGTTGTTGGGTGGCTTGGTCCTTGTTTGTTTCTTGTATCTTGCTTCTTGTTTCTTCTGCTTTAGCAGTAGTTTTTTCTTCCTTTTTTGATAAAATCTGACTCTCTTTGAGGGTCTCTTTAATTAAATTTTCAACTGCCTCAAATTCATCATCACCCTTGGACTTATCTAAACTTGTTCCTGAATATTGGTCTGTCATTTTGTTTTCCTCCTAGAGGTCGGTTAACCCAGCCCTCATCCGGGTTTGTCCTAACCTCATAGCTATTTTTTCGCCGCCTTCTCCCGAGGGGAGAAGGAGATGTGCGTTAACGACAATTAAATATTTTGAATTACCAGGGTGAGGGCTTTTTGACACCTGAATAATTCATCCAAAGCATAATTTTATCACATTTTAAGTGAAATTTCCAGGGGGAAGGGGCGATAAAGAATTGTATGGATATACAAAGTTTATTTATGTGCCCGCCTGCCCAGGGGCCAATCATCAGGAGTGATAATGGTAGGGAGGTGTGTGATTTGCATGGAAGCGAGCCAGCGCGGGTAATTGATTTTGCCTCTGCCGCAATTTTTGTTGAGCGGGAGATTATTTCTATTGATGCTGACATTATTGATTGGGGAGAACATCACTATCAAGTTTATCAGCCTAGTGCCAACATCACTTATACTCCGACTGTGACTAGATATGCACAGGAGATTTTGCCGGTCTTAGCTAGAGCAGGAAGAAGAAATCTGTTGCTTGAAGCGATCCCTACGGGGTCAGAGGTCCAAGCTGAAATTAATTGGTTTTATTGGGACCAAAACAGGCAGATCAATGCAGCTAATACCCCTTTTCTTTGGCGATCTATTCAAGGAAATGATAGTGATGGTTTTTTGTTATTGTTTAATGAAGCTAGAAGGCTTGGAGTAGATATTTATGGGGGAGGGTTAACTGTTGAGCAGGCGAGAAACACAATTTGGCGCGGTGATTATCTCCAAAGGAATGATTTCAGGCGTTTAGCTGCGGGATGGGTGACGCAAAACATGAGGGACAGGGTGGATGAGTTAAGAAGAAATCATCCGGGTATTAGGCTTGATATTTATGGAGGGTGTGCTCATAATAATATTTTTGTTACTGCAGAAGATCTTGGCCGAGGGCGTAATTATGGCGAGTATTTTCGTTCAAGATTTGGCAGGAGATATGTTGTTGTGGATTTAATTACTCCTTATGACCCCCCTGTTTCTACCTGTCATGCCAGACGGCCAAATCGTTTGTCTCAACGAGGGGTAACTGTGGTCAATGATTTTACATCTTCTTACACTCTGTTTTTTCTCCAGAACTGAAATTTTTAACAAAAAGTGTCGATATATATGTGGGGAAAGGGTATTAGGTTGTCCGGTAACCTGGATATAGGGAACTTTAAAATGATGCAAGTTTCAAGGTGTTTGTTACGATAATAATAGTGTAGAGAAAAGTTTGTAGTAATAAAAAAGATACCCTAAGGAGGTAATTAAAATGGTAAGAGTAGAATTAAATAATTGTGATTTTAATTCATATCTTTCAGGGAGGCAGAATGGTACGAATAGAAGGGGCGGGGCTGCGGAAGGTGAGCCAGCTGTTCCAGCTACGGCTCCTGAAGAGTCTGGTGAGGCTAGACCAGGGACAGGTAATCCATCAGAAGTTGTTTTTGGTGATGATGTTGTTGAATCAACTTTTATTCCTCCTCAACGGAGCGGAGTTCTAAGCGTTGTTTCTAGCGATGATGCTGTGCCTAATTTTGATTTTGGTGGAGATGCTCATTCTGGCAGTGTTATAGATTATATTGTTGATGGTGAGGGTGTTCCAGCTCCTCAACCGCCAACTCCTCAACCGCAACCTCCTGTCCAAGAAACGCCAAGGCCAGCGCCACGCCCTGATTTAAGGGCGCAGTTGGCGGCTGCCGGGCAGCGGGCATTGGCTACTATGTCTTTGGGGGACGATTTACATCTTAGCTCTGAAGTTGGAGAAGTAGACTTAAATCTTGATGCAGAATATGAGGAAGTGTCTGTTTTGCGAGGCCAGGCACAAAGGTTCTTAGCTGAACGTCCAGTTGTTGAGGAGGCTGATGTTAGCGGCCAGCCAGTGGCTGACGAGACAACGGGTCGGCTTTTGAATATTGGTCGTTTCCTGCTTGACAATCATCGATTTATGCCTGGTAGCAGGGAAGAAATACAGTTACAAAGGATTCTTGTTTCTGCTGTTTATACAAGAGGGCAAATAATTGAGCTGCAACATATCTTGCAGGGTCTTCGTGGCGATGATCCAGGGGCTTTTGATGGTGTGGCTGACTACTTGAGTGAGAGAGGAATAAGACATGGTGAAGACGCAGTTGAGGGACGAGCTGAAATATCTCTGTCTGATCTGTCTGGGGAGTGGTTAGATTCAGTTGTCAGGGATGCTGGAGCATTACCAGAGCAACATCCATTAAGGGTCACCATTGAAGCTGATGCTGCTCGCGTAAGACACGCCACGACTGCTGAAGAAAGAGAAAATGCTTTTTACAGCCTGACTGAGAATTATCGAACGTTAGAAGACCAATATCCTACAAGAGTTGAAGCTGCTCGAGCCGGATTTGACACCAGCACTGATATCTTTGATGAGTTATTAGGACATGCTCCGCTGAGAGAACGACCTGTGCGTAGTCCTGGCGAATAGCGCTATTAGAAAAGTGTAGTTTGAATCGATATTTTAGCCCCCGAGACTTTCGGGGGCTTTTTTGTGCCCCTCCACTTGACAAAAACCGCTTCATGCCTCAAAATTAGATAGTTATGAATTATGGCTTGGGCTCACATTTTCTGCTGGATTGCTATGGCTGTGCCAAAGATAAGTTAAAGGATGTCTCGTTTATCCATAACCTGCTGGATTCTTTTCCGAGCCAAATCAGTATGACCAAGGTTTCCCAGCCCAATGTTTTTAAGTATAACGGCAAAAACGCGGATGATTGGGGGGTCTCGGGAGTTGTCTTAATCGCTGAATCGCATATTTCTATCCACACTTTCCCTGACAAGGACCACGCTTTTATTGACATCTTTTCCACCAAGGATTTTGATACTGACAAGGCTCGCCAGATTTTGATGGAGGCTTTTTGTGCTACCCATCATGAAGAGGATATTCTTAATAATGGGCTAGAAAGCGCAGTGTCAGCGCCCAGCCTGGTTGGCATGGTCCAAGACTTTTCCAGCGCTCCGATTGTTTACCACTAGCATAAAAAAAATGAAGTTCCTAGATATTGAACCAGAGTTTTCAAGTTATAAAACCGCTAAATTTGTTGTTATCCCTCTCCCATATGAAGCTACCACCAGTTATGGTCAGGGGACAAAAAATGGGCCGGCCGCGATCCTTAAAGCCTCACAGTATGTGGAGAACTTTGATGAGGAATTAAAGCGTGAGCCGTATAAAGCGGGGATACATACTCTCGAAATGTCAAATGTCAAATGTCAAATGTCCAATGTTGGTAACGTATTGAAAGATGGTAAGATACCGATTGTTTTGGGTGGTGAGCATTCGATTACTCCAAAAGTTCTCGAGGCCTTTGAGAATATTTCTGTGCTTCAGCTTGATGCGCATGCGGATTTGAGGGATAGCTATCACGGCTCAAAAAACAGTCATGCCTGCGCGATGCGGCGAGTTTTAGAAAAGCATTCGTTAGTTCAGGTGGGGGTCCGCTCCCTTTCCCAAGAAGAGTGGCGCTTTGCCAAAAAAAGCGGTCAAGACAAAAAAATCTACTTTGCCAAAGATGGTTTGCCGCTGCGTAAAATTTTGCGCCAGCTCTCTAAAAGAGTTTATATTACTATTGACCTTGATGTTTTTGACCCGGCCGTAATGCCGGGGGTGGGGACGCCGGAGCCAGGAGGCTTTGGTTGGAATGAGATTATTGGGTTTTTGCAAAAGGTTTGCCAGCGCAAAGAGGTGGTGGGGTTTGATGTGGTTGAGCTTTGTCCAAAAAAAGGGGATTTAGTCTCTCCCTTTACTGCAGCTAGGCTGGTTTATAAGCTGATCAGCTTTTTGGTTTAGCTGTTGTTTCGCCGATGGCTAGATCAACTGGCAGGGTCATTCGCCAGGCAACTTTTTTCGGGTTTTTCATCAATTCAAAAATTGCTTCAATGGTATATTTGGCAAGTTCATCAACTTTTACCTTGGCTGTGGTGAGTTTTGGCAGCAGGCTCTTAGTGTATTTTGGTTGTCGCAAGTCATCAAAACCAGCGACCGAGATATCTTGCGGAATATTAAAGCCTTTTCTTTTTAAATATTCATAGGTGCAAAAGGCAATGGGATCGCTGGCGCAGACAATGGCGGTTGGCGGATTAGGCAGGCTTAGAAATTTATCAATTTGTTTTTCTACGT
>Ga0066640_10000864_pt1 | contig 18125 bp, 18 predicted proteins | sample CryGeyCG2114_020_2_FD_59505 | JGI IMG/M metagenome (GOLD analysis project Ga0066640, IMG submission 59505) | Groundwater microbial communities from aquifer - Crystal Geyser CG11_big_fil_rev_8/21/14_0.20 | ecosystem: Environmental > Aquatic > Deep subsurface > Groundwater | place: USA: Utah... | reverse complement strand
TGGTAGACGCACTGGATTTAGGTTCCAGCGGGGCAACCCGTGAGAGTTCGAGTCTCTCCTTTCGCACCATGTTTAGGGTCTTCCCCAAAAATCTATATATAGTGGCGGATGAAGCTGAAGGGTTAATTTAAAAAAACTAAGCAGGGGGGCTCTTTAAAAAAATAAAATAATTTCATTTTAAAAATTTTATGATATAATAGGTCAAATGTTAATATTTTAAGGAAAAGGTTATGCACAGTGTAGATGCTAGTGCAGCGCGTATAAAGGCAGCTCAGTCCCGTCAATCAAAAGGCGAGGAACGGTCAACGGAAGCTGCTCCATTGATCGAAAAACCTGAAGAAAGAAAAACATGTTTAACCTGGTTGTGTGAATGCTTGGGTTTTGCTTCCGCACCTAACACAGAAGGTGATAGGCCATCAGCGCCTGGCGAAAAATAGCCTTAAAAACAATTTGCTGCTAAACAAAACTTGTGCAATAATCCTTAAATGAAGAGGTGTATTTTAGGGGTTTTGCTTTGATATTTAGTTTTCTGTATGTCCTTGCATTTAGTGTGGCAAGTGTTTTAATCCAAAAACTATATTCGAGTATTTCGCCTTTTTTTTCTTTGCTCATTACAGCAATCATAGCAACGGTGTATTTTAATCTTGTAAACGTAGGCAAGTTAAAAAAGCTCTATCGCGACTGTTGGAAAGAAAAAAAATTATGGCTTGCGGTAATGATCACTATCTTGATCATGTGGAACTGCACCATGAACGGTCCAGGGTTACTGGGCGCCTCATTCTACACTTTTTTGGTTTTTGCTTGGCTTGGGGTTTTAGGATATGTTTCACTTGGATTGAAAGAAAAAAACAAAATAGCCTTATATACCGGAGTTTGTATTTTAGTTTTGATTTTTGTAGGAATCGGACTTGTATTTCAGTCTTTTTCTTTGAAAACAGCACTAGGTGTTGTTGTCGGTCTGATCGGCGGGGGCAGTGTTTTTATTTATTTTAAACAGAGCCAGGCGTTGATTAAGCGCGTTAAGCTTCCTCCAACCCAAATTCTAGCGGTACGTTTTTATTTAACGATTATCGTTCTTTTCATTTTTGTACCTAAAGACAGCTTTTCTGTATATTTAAATTTAGATAATGTTTCATATTTAGTTTTTCTGGCTTTTATTAGCTTAATTATCCCCTTGTATTTCTCCCAAAAGGCCTTAGAACATATTTCTTCAGAGCAACACGCCATCATCAACAGCCTGTGTCCGATATTTGCGGCTGTTTTACAGGAATGGTTTTTCAGGGATTTAAACTGGAATTTTGTCTTTATTTATGTGCTTTATAGTGCCACAATTGCAGGATCATATTGTATGACACGGATTCAAAAAAGGAAAAAATCATGCGCATAATTTTTCTTGCTTTATTTGTTGGGCTTGGCTTCCTTACCAGTGCATTTGGCACAGAACAAACAATCAGATTGGCTATTTTTGATAATCCACAACCAGATCCATCTAGGGTCGAAACATCGCAGGAGCTAGAAACATCCTATGAGCGTGGCATCATAACAGCCCTCCACGTTGCAAACTCCATGGGCTTCAATATTGAAGAAAAAACCTTTTTCCATGGAAGCAGCTTGCTTGGTATTCTTCAGCAGGTTTCAAGCGTAAAACAATGGAGTCCAGATGTCATTGTTGGTTTAAATGGTTCAAACGAATTTTTTATGTCAAAAACTTTCTTTAACGACATTCTTGTTCTGTCTCTTTCAGCAACAGACTCTCAACTTAAAACTTTGCCTAAAAGCTTTTATAGTTTAGGCATTCCTGATCCTTATGTGGTTAATGCGATTATTAAATTTATCAATCAACATAACCCTGGTGCTAATTTATTTATAACCGTTGCAGCCGAAAGTAAAGAAGGTGTAGATTTCTCAAACTTGCTTTCGCAAAAATATAAAGAACAGCATTCTTCTGCGCAAGTTATACAGCGTAAATTTTTAACTGATAATATGAATATGTTGGATATGAAAACATTTATGTCGGGATATCAAAAAGGCGATGTCATTATTGTGATGGCGGCAGGTTATTATTCTGCAATTGATCTCATGAACAAAATAGCAGGCTATCTTCCTAACAATCCGATATTTTTAACGTCATCGGATAACTGGGGTAATCATGCAACACCTCAAATTATGAAGGGGCGGTATACAGCTTTCAGAATGGATACTTTGACAGGCAGTAAAGATAAAAGCAGCTATAAATTATTTAACGATAACTATAAAAAGATTTATCATGCAGTCCCTCAAGATGCGATTAGTTTTGTGACCTACCAAGCCATAATGTCCTTTGTCACAGCATTAAAACAATTTCCGCCACCTGCCAGTTTATCTATGCGAGATGCAATTCTTTGGAGCTATCAAGCAGCACTAAAGAAAAATCCAGATTGGTTTCGCCCTCCCGGATATGTAGTCTATGAGTTAAAGAACAATCAAGAAACTTATTTTGAGACAATCCCATAACTTAAAAATTAGCTATCATAATGAAAAAACAATCGCTCACCCATCAAATTAAAACTGTTATTGGTAATCGCATTCTAATTTCAGCTTTATTCTTGATCTTAATTATTATAGGGCTGACTGTTTATGATGTTTCAATGAGCATTAATCAACTTCGTAGCAGGGTAAATGAAGAAATGAAGCCGCTAGAAGATTTTGTGATTAGTCAAGTTATAATTGATAACGTGCAGTCTGTTGATTTGAAGCTACAAAGTTTTAACCAGCAAAACACGTCATTTCAAGTTGATTGGGAGCCGTATAGCACACCCGCATTTCAGTCGATTATCTGGCAACCCCCATTTTCTTGGGCTTATGACTATAAACTAGGAGAAATTGCTGGATACCAATTCGGTTATTTTAAAGTTACAGGTTCTTTTTTATCGGATAAAGCACTCGTTTATGATTTGGCAATTCGTTTTATGTTGCTGGTTATATTTGCACTTGTTGTGTTGCTATTACTATTGCCGTTGGCTAAAAAAATCCCTCAAAAACTATTCGTTGAACCTATCAATCATTTTATTAGTTTAATTGCAAATCCGGAAATGAAGCGTCGCGAGTTAAAACACATCTTGCCCATTGAGTTACAAGAACTAGAAAACAAAATCATCAAGCTTTTGGAGGGCATGAAGGAGCACGAACAACAAAAAGCAATTATTGAAATTGGTAAAAATGCAGCCCAGGTTGCTCATGATATTCGTTCGCCTTTGGCTGCCTTAGATACTATTGTCACAAGCCTTTACGATAAAATTCCAGAACAAGAACGAATCATGATGCTTACGGCCTTTAGGCGCATTAATAATATTGCAAATGATTTGGTCTCAAAATACAAGGGTCACGATCAAGGCTCCAATGCCCCTGTATTTGTATATGTTGCAATTAAGGATATTGTTTCAGAAAAAGATTTAGAATATGGTTCTAAAAGAATAAAATTTAACTTGACGCTTGATAGCCCCAGTAGTGCATTTTTCCTGACAAATGGTGATTACACGGAAGTACGGCGGATGTTTTCAAATTTGATCAATAATGCCGTTAATGCTATGCCAAAGGGTGGAACAATTCACATTCACTGCGGGGTGTCAGGCAATCACATCACGCTTAAAATTAAAGATGAAGGCCTCGGTATTTCTAAAGATCGCGTGGCTGAGCTTTTGTCTACTGATGAACAAGCCAAAGCCGCGGGTATTGGTCTTGGCCTAATGCACGCTAAAGAGTATATGCAAAGCCATGATGGTTTATTTGATTTAGATTCAAAGACTGGGATAGGTACAACAATCACGCTTTCATTTAAAAGGAAAATTACACCGCAATGGCTGGTCGAAAAAATTGAATTTGATCAAAGTAAACTGATCATCATTATTGATGATGATGCAAGCATTCATGATGTCTGGACCAAAAAATTTGAGGGACATTCTATTAAACGCTTAGATTTTTACACTACTGCAGAAGCAAGGCATGCGCTTGGAAAAGATAAAATTGATCCAGGGCTTATTTTGTGTGATTACGAGTTTATGGGCGATAATGCTACAGGATTGGATTTTTTAGAGGAAATTCAAAAAATGGATTGTCAAAAATATTTGGTTACTACCCATGTAGATAACCAAGAAATTTTAAACCGTTGTGAGGCAATCAGTTTACACTTGATTCCTAAACACTTATTGCCTTATGTTAGCGTACAGCCCCAAAAAAGCATAATAGGAAGTGCAAAAAGCCTCGATGCTGTTTTTATCGATGATGAACCCTACAACCATGAGTTTTGGCAGTATGCGGCTAAAAAAAATAAAAAAAGACTCAAGTGTTATTCTGGGCTTGCTGATTTTGATCGCGAATCGAGTCATATCTCTTTTGCTACGCCAATTTATATTGATTTAAATTTACAAGATAATATCAGGGGGCTTGATGTTGCAAAAGCTTTAAAGGATCGTGGTTTTGAGAAGCTCTATATTGCAACCGGGTTTATTGATTTTGACCCGAACGACTATCCTTGGCTTGCTGGCGTTATAGATAAAACCCCGCCATTTTAACCTTTAGCGATATTGTATTCTTTCGCTTCCTTGTCAAGTGCTTGTAAATAACGATCAAGCATCTTCGCATCATGGGAAATTTTTTCTAAAAGATCTACAATTAGATCAGGGTCTCTGGTTTCGGCAAGGTCATTGATTTTTAAATTCAGGAAATTAACAATGGGTTTTAAGTCATGGACTACATTTGCAATGTTACGCATCTTGTTCAAATAAATTAATGAGTTGCGTACATTCTGCCACAATCCAGGCATTTTTTCCAATCACATCAATACGACCATCTCGCATTAAAAAATACTCGTTGGTCTCAGCATTTATTTGTAAATAACCTGTCAATATTTTTTTTGATTCTGTAAAATAAACGGCAATAATAGAATCGGGTTGTAAATTTAAAGAAATACAAAATTGGAAAGCGCCTAAAACGTATGAATGCAAGGACCAAGCAAACTCTTGAGGCAAGCGCAAACAAAAATGGCTATGCACTTCTTCTGGTTCGTAAAAGGGCCATTCTTTGTAAAACGGTTTATACAAGTGGTTAATCGAATAATTACCTTCAATAAAATGAGTAAGATCATCCAGTGACAAAATAGGTAATCGCCTATTTTGTATTTGGGTTTTTTCAATAAATTCAGGGTCGTCAAACTTGGGAATGTTGAGGATTTTCGCAAGATCATGCAAATATTTTGATTTACGATTTGCTTTAAGAATATCATGTAAATGTTGACGTGAAATCCCCAGTTTTTTAGCCAGATCTGATTGCGAAATTCCTGATTTATCAATGTGTTCTTTTATTTTTTCGCCTAAATTTTGCATTTTTAACTTTTTTGATGGTTATTGACGAAGGTATATTATACTGAAAGCTTTGTAATGTAAAGGATACGCTATTATATTTACATTGTTTAAAAAAGTATTGACATAAGTAAATTGATGTGTCAATATTGCTTTACAGTTTTAAGCTTATTGTTTTTACATATAAATAATTTTTATATAATTAAGGAGATAAAAATGACAATGCAAATTCGCCAACTAACGAAAAAAGGTGATCCCATGATCAGAGTACAATTGCCGGAAGCCCTTGTGCGCACACTTGAGGGTTCAGCTAAAAAACACAAACGACGTGTTCAGGATCAGTTTATAAAAACATTGGCCGAGACTTTTAAAAATGAAGCCTTTTTTGATAGGGCGTCTAAAAAGTTTATTCCTGACTTACAAACAATTTATCAATCCCGCTAACCAATCGGAGAACCTCAAAATGGAAACACACATCAAAAGTAAAAAAGAACTGCTAATTGAAGCTCAAAAAGAACAGCAATTAGCAAAGCTGTTTAATCAATGCTTACAGCTAATGGATGCAGTTTATCGCAAACAGCACCAGAGCAGCTGTAAACAAGCACGTGAATTTTAATTAACGGAGGATGTTATGAAAATCGAAAACCTAAACTTAGAAAAATATGCACAAGTGATATCAGCTGATCTAATGAGCGCGCTTAAAAAATCTGCTGAAACCAACGGGGTGTCTCTAGATATGGAGATTGCCTTACGCTTAATGACCTGTATGAATGCACCCGAGCTAAACAAAGACGGAAAGTTGTTAAGTCAAATTGTGCACAAAGATTTTTCTCAGGATGATGCGATAGCGGAATGTAAACGTAATCGTGAGCACTGGCTTTATGTTTACGAAGTTGAAAAGCTACGCTTGTTTTTAATGTTCCAAACTAAAATGCAGAGGAAGATCAAGGAAAAATTTATGGTTATTGATGTCAAAATCGAGACAAAGCGCATTTTGGCAGAAATGGAAGCCAACGAAAATGCGAATAAGAAAAATAAAAAAGGTGACGAGTAGCTTTCACCCGCCAACAGGAGCTAAAATCATGCAAAGCACAATAACTATAAAATCAGCACAGCAAGGTTCTGAAACAGGTATTGCAATCCACTTTGGACAAGGTCAGTTCTTTTGGTCGTGCCAGCGTGGCACAGACCTAAGCGATTTTGATGCTTTGCTTGAGTATTATATTCCTGGCCTCGATTTTAAAAAAATTACATTCAGCACTGCTCGTTGGTGGGAGCGGGAGCTTTATCACCTGCTTTCATCCCACAAGCAGGAACGCACCAGAATTAAAGCATTTTTAGCTTTGTGTGAACGCATCCGCAAAAGGTATGGCAAAACCACAGAAGCCAACCCAAACGATGCAAGCGTTAAAACTTTAATCAATAGCATTACACGTACGGCTTTAAATAAAATCTATTTAGCGGGTAACGCTAATATTTTTTCAGGGAAGAAAAGCTGGCCATTCACTCTTCCTAGGAGTCTGTCAGGCTTAAATGATCGTAGCGAGAAAATTGACAATAATGGGATTTTGTATGTTCAATTGAGACGAATAGCACGGCCTATTTAATGAAATTGAACGTGAAAAAGGCCGTTATTGTCAGTTTTCGCAGTAGATCGATTTAAGCCTGACAGACTCCTAGTAACCATGGCCAGCAAGAACCCCGCTCCCGTGGAGACGTGCCAGTCTCAAGGAATGTGGCTGGCTTTTTTCACATTAGTATGTAGTTTGATAAAAAACAAGATTAGATTTATATTTGAGCATTATTTAAGGAGATATCATGGGAATAATTAACAGCAAAAAGAACGGGCTGTATGCTTTTATCCAACCTGTCAAAGCACCAGATGGCAGCGTGCAGGTTGCCTCAGCACTTGCACCGCAACAGTTACTCATAACCCAAAATGTGGCTTATCTCAATAATTCACCCATTGACACAACTGGTTCTATTCACCCATTAAGCTTTCAGAGTCCTGACTTTAATGGCTTAATGAGTGGAACAAAAAACGGCGTAGCGAGAGCTGCTACAGGTTATTCAAGAACCATGATGGTTAAAGGCAAGCCCGTTGTGACCAATAGCACTAAAAAAATCATTAACTATGGAAACTGCCCAAGCAGCCCCATGGTTGCAGCAACCAACTCAAAAACTTATGCTTATATTGCTGATAATGGTGGGGGCAATTCTGGATTTAAAGGCAAGCCAGGCCGACAATTGACACCTGAGGAAATCCAAGCTATTCAAGAAAACAGCAAACGGATACAGGAAGAGAAACAAGCGCAATTAAATCGTTGTTATAATACACCGCCCACTCCTGCACCCAAAAGCATTTTAGGTAAATGCCAATATTATGAATGGCGCAACAATGATTTTATTAAACGCCATGAGGGCTGCGACCATGACAGCCCGCCGGATTATTACTTGCAATATGGGCTGGTGTTTTGCCGTTTGTTTAGTAACGAGCTTGCAGCTAAAATGGATACTTATGGTAAAGGTTGGATTGATCGCACCCGTTTAAATCTGCAAGTAGACATGGAGGCGTTTTTAAAAGCAAATCCGACTTGTGAGCTTGATAATCACAAGTTTTATGAACTTGCGTTTCAGTCGCATCAAAAAGCTTATTTAGATGCGGGATTTTTGAATTTATCAGAAAAAGATGTGGTTCAGTTTTTAGATGTACATAAATTTGTTGAAACTTTGGTTATTCCAAGTGGTGTACGCACTATGGCTTTTTTTCAAACTTTTGACTTGGGTAAACTATATTTTGAAACGCATAATAATAGCGAACTTGGAAAGGTTGCGGGGTCAGCAGAAGAGATAGCAAAAGAAGGTTATTATTTGACTGGCACTCTTGCTGATTCTTACGTAGAATGGCTGCATACTCATAAAATTTATTACTTAGACCCATTTAATCAAAATCTTGAATAAGCTAGGCATTATGCAAAAATTAGAATCTTCAAAGTTAAACTTCTTAAGAATAGCTTGTTTCTTTATTTTTAATTATGCGGTTTCAATTCCATTGACAAATTTTATGATGTCTTGGCTTTGGGGGGATGCTTTTTTCTTTTCCGTCATTGTGATGATACAGCTCGCGTTTTCCCCATTGCTTTTGCTTCTATTTTTTATCTGTCGGCGCATCCAAAGTTTGACAGCTAGGGTTTTCTTTATATTGGCGTGGACTCTTTCCACGGCAAATTTTTTAGAATTTTTTGCCATTTTTTTATATCAACCGCATAATCTCAGCGGAGCTGTCGGATTTGATTTGTTAGGAAACATGACATTACTTTTACCAATCTGGCTTATTCTCGCTGTGATTGAGTTGGCTTTGGTGGCGTTATTTATCCCGCAGTTTAAAAGCAATCGACCTATAAAATATTATGGTTTTATCCCCTGCTTTTTAGTTAGTGCGGGAGTCTTGTTTTTTACTTATTTAATTGCAGATACCTCTATGAAAATCGATGCCATTTTTATATTCATCATTGCGGCCTTTGCGGCGGTCATGATTTTTAGTACTCAAAAAATTCACCACAGTTCAACTAAGCATAAGTTTTTGTTTGATTATATTAGCTTATCAGCAATAACGACCGTGTTTGCGTGTGTTGTACCACCTCATGCGGGTTTTAGTTTTAAGGCTCTCATTGATAACATTGGCGGAGTTTTAATGATACCACTCGTTTTATCGCCTTTTTTAGTATTAATGGCAGTAGTACACTACAAGTTAATAGGTAAAAAGTAAAAATTTTTGCTAAAATGAAAAACCCTAAAAATCAAGTTGTTATATAAAAAACGGGATTGGCTCGAATTTAGTGTATAAAAAAGTGTATAACTTTTAATAAATACCCCTGTAATGCTTATTATTAAAAGCACATTCAGTCTCTCCTTGACCATGTTTAGGGTCTTCCCCAAAAGAGGGGGCACTTTGTTTAGGCACATAATACTTTAACTCTAAGTCTGTAATTTTCAAAGTTTTGACTTTTAGAGCTGCTTTTAATCAAGAAAAAGCAATCTTGGCAACTTTTGCAACTTTAATATAGTCCATGAACTTCTCAATAACGTGACTATGTAGTTCATCTGTTTGTGTGGGAAGTGACAGGTAACGAATTGTAATTAAGAAGCCACCAGGTTCTTCCTGATGCAATTTAATAAAGCTTTGCGTTTTAAGTTGCTGTTCCGAGATAAAGTTATCGCGTACAAATTTTTTGAGATAGTGTTTGGACTCAAGATAATAATGTTTGACTTCCTTATCGATGAGCTCAGCTAAAACTGTTTTAGCTGTTTGAATGTCACTGTCAGGCGTTAAAATGATATTAAACTCTTGCCAATTAAAAGGAAACAACTCTGATAAATTGACAATTGGCGCTGTAATAACTAACCCATTGGGAACTTTAATAATTTTACCTGTTGTTTGATCGCCGCTTTTTTTAGGGTCACATTCAAGCATATGAAAATAAAAAGTACGAATCGAAGTGACTTCACCATAATAGTTACCGACCTGAATGCGGTCTCCTGTATGAAACAGTTCACGCCAGTAAATCAGGGCGCAGCCAATAAGGTTCATTAAAGATTCTTTTTGGGTGATGGTTAATGCTGCCGCAATAATACTGAGAAAGGTAAACACATCGGAGAGGCTATCTAACCAGACGCGTCCAATAAAGTAGATTGATAACACTAAAATGGTATAAAAAGCCCGGGTGCGCCAAGTATAGCGATGTTTAATGTTCTTGAAGCGGCGGTTGATTGTAAAGCGTAAAATTAAATAAATTACCCATAAGATCGCTATAATCAAAAGCGTGATAATAAAGTTTTTTGCAGTTGAAGTTCCCCCGACAAAAGTACTCGATAGATCTATGTTTTGAAAGGTAATCGGATTAATCATAACCACTCCATTTATATAAAAGTCACTTGCTTATGGTGACGACTTAAACAAAAGTTTGCTATAGTGTTATCACGCACACGATAGATATTTGCAATGAGCGAGCCCTGGCTTTCATTCTACCCTAAAAACATTCCTGCAGAAATAGAGATCGGCAACCAAACCTTGCAAGATCTGTTATTGGATGCAGAAGCAAAGTATAGTGATATAAAAGGCTTTGCCTGTATGGGCAAGGAAATGACCTATAAAGAGCTTTTTGATCAAGCTCGGGCTTTTTCCAACTATTGCCGTGAAGTATTAAAACTAAGAAAAGGTGATCGGCTGGCCTTAATGATACCGAATGTGTTGCAGTACCCTATATGTTTATTTGGTGGGTTGTTCGCAGGGCTGACGATTGTGAATTTAAACCCCTTAGATAAAGCTGAGTCTTTAAAAAGTGAACTTAAAGATTCAGGAGCCAAGGCGATTGTCGTTTTAGAGAACTTTACCACTGAACTTGAAAAAATTATTGAGCAAACAGATGTCGAGAAAGTGATTTTAACTTCCATTGGTTCACGACATCCTTTTTTAGAGCGTTGGCTGATCAATAGTTATTTACGTTATATTAAAAAAGTGATACCCACGTGGCATTTGTTGGGAGCGATTCGATTACACGAAGCCTTGAAGCTAGGCGAGCAGTATACTTTCACAAAGGCAGCGATAAAGCCGGATGATTTAGCATTCTTCCAATATACAGGTGGTACCACAGGTGCTGCCAAAGGGGTGATGCTTTCACACAGAAATATTGTGGCTAATTTATTGCAAATTCATGCATGGACGAAAGAAATGCTCAAGCCACAACAGGAGGTTGTGCTTACAGCTCTGCCTTTGTATCATATTTTTTCGTTGGTGATTAACTGCTTCTTGTTTACTTTTTTGGGTGGGCGTAATGTTTTAGTGCCGGACCCCCGCAATATTCCCAACTTGGTTTCAGTAATGCAAAAGAGCGGAATAACTTGTTTTTGTGGGGTTAACACCTTATTTAATGCACTTTTACACAATGAGGCCTTCCGTGCCATGAATCACTCGCCTGCGGTGGTCATTGGTGGTGGAATGGCTGTGCAAAAGGCCGTAGCGGATGAGTGGCAAAAAGTAACAGGTTCGGTTTTAATTCAAGGTTATGGGTTAACCGAAACCTCACCAGTGGTAACCATTAATCCACTTGATGCAAAAGAATTTACAGGTAGCATTGGTCAGCCGATTCCAAGCACGAAAGTTTCGATACGAAATGATGAAACAGGTAAGGCAATGCCTTTGGGTGAGGTGGGCGATTTGTGCGTGCAGGGCCCGCAAGTGATGCAAGGTTATTTTCATCGAGGACAAGAAACGGCAGAAGTGATGCGTGATGGTTGGTTGCACACAGGAGATGCGGCCTACATGGATAAAAAAGGTTTTATTTATATTGTCGATCGGATTAAAGATATGGTGGTGGTTTCAGGTTTTAATGTCTATCCGGCTGAGGTCGAAAATATGCTTAAAACCATGCCCGGTGTAAATGAAGTTGCGGTAATTGGAGTGCCTGATACCGACCATGGTGAAGTGGTAAAAGCTTTTATCGTACCTGAAGCAGAGAGTAAGCTCACAGAGAAAGCGGTGATCAAGTTTTGTCATGACAAATTGGCTGCCTACAAATGCCCGCATTTTGTTGAATTTAGAGATTCCTTACCCAAAAGTCCGGTAGGGAAAATTTTGAAAAAAGATTTAAGAGCGCAAAAAAAAGCGTAACCATTTATTTTATGAAACATGAGGAGAGAAGATGAGTCACAGGATTGAAACGGATAGCATGGGTGAAATTAAGGTTCCAAATGAAAAATACTATGGGGCGCAGACAGCGCGTTCACTGGTTCATTTTTCGATTGGTGAAGAGCATATTCCTTTTGAGGTGATTCATGCTTTTGGCTATCTTAAAAAGGCAGCGGCGATTGTGAATTCAGAGTTAGGCTTGCTCACCAAGGACAAAGCGGACTTAATTTGTAAAGCAGCGGATGAAGTGATTGCCGGTAAACTCGATGCGCACTTTCCCTTATTTGTGTGGCAGACAGGCTCAGGAACGCAATCCAATATGAATGTGAATGAAGTGATTTCCAATCGCGCTATTGAAATGGCTGGAGGGGTTTTAGGAAGTAAAACACCCGTGCATCCCAATGATGATGTGAATAAATCTCAAAGTTCGAATGATACCTTCCCAACAGGAATGCATATCGCAGCGGCTATTGCCTTACACAAGCGTTTAATTCCAGCCATTACGACCTTGCGTGATACCTTGGCCAAAAAATCAAAAGACTTTATGAAGTTGATTAAGTCTGGTCGTACGCATTTAATGGATGCAACGCCTATTACTTTGGGTCAAGAGTTTTCAGGTTATGTAGCACAACTAGATGATGCATTAGCGCGTATTCAAGCAGTGTTACCGGGCATTTATCAATTGGCTGCAGGCGGAACAGCAGTCGGAACAGGTTTGAATACTCATCCACAGTTTGCAGTGAAAGTGGCTGCAGAAGTTGCAGCGTTAACCGGTTTATCTTTCGTTACTGCACCTAATAAGTTTGAAGCATTGGCAGCACATGATGCTATTGTGTTTGCCCATGGTGCACTGCGTACGCTTGCAGGTTCTTTAATGAAAATTGCCAATGACATTCGCTGGATGGCTTCAGGCCCACGCTGCGGTTTTGGAGAAATTCATATTCCTGAAAATGAGCCAGGCTCTTCAATCATGCCAGGTAAAGTGAATCCCACCCAATGTGAAGCAATGACGATGGCGGCAGTGCAAGTGATGGGGAACGATGCGGCCATTATGTTTGCAGGCTCTCAGGGTAACTTTGAGTTGAATGTTTACAAGCCGGTTATGATTTTTAATTTCCTCCAAAGTGTACGTCTTTTGGCAGATAGCTGTTTGCACTTTAACAAGTTCTGTGCCGTTGGCATTGAGCCAAATATCGAGCGTTTGAAATACTATTGTGATAACACCTTAATGTTGGTCACTGCCTTGAATACCCATATTGGTTACGACAAGGCTTCTAAAATTGCTAAACATGCCTATCATGAAGGACTCACTTTGAAACAGGCGGCGTTGGATCTGAGTTTAGTGACTGAAGCTGACTTCGACAAGTGGGTCCGTCCTGAAGATATGATTGGTCCAGGCTAATGTTAAAGCTTGGCGTTGTGGGGCGTAAGATTGGCTATAGCCAATCGCCCTTTATCCACAGTGCGTTTGGTCACATGTTCAGTCTTGCTGTGGATTATACAATCCAAGATGTTGGAGAGGCCACATTTAAAGAGAAAATTCAGCTCTTGCGTGACGATGGGTTTGCAGGTTGCAACATCACAGTTCCTTTCAAAGAAGATGCCTTGGCGATGGCAGATCAAGCTTCTGTGTGGGCACGTGAGGCAGGAGCTGCAAATACGTTTAGTTTTAAGCCTGATGGTTCAATTCTCGCGGATAACACAGATGGTCGCGGTTTAGTGCGTGATATCACCGAAAACTTGAATTACAGCCTGAAAGACAAACGCATATTGATCTGTGGTGCAGGAGGCGCAGTGCGAGGTATTTTAGCACCTCTGCAGGCGCAAGGGCCGCAAGAGTTGGTGATCGCCAATCGTAGCACTAAGCCAGATTTAAACACCACAGACTATGCGGCATTAGCGGGAAAGACCTTTGACTTGGTTATTGATGGCACATCTTTAAAAACCGAAGCCTTACCTTTGCCTGACTCTTTGCGTCTTGGTAAAGAGGCTTTGGTTTACGACTTAAAATATGGTGCACCTTCTTTTATTTTAGACTGGGGCCGCAAACAGGGTGTGCAGGTTAGTGATGGCTTGGGCATGTTGGTTGAGCAGGCCGCCTTTGCATTTGAGGTTTGGACAGGCCAACTCCCTGAAACTAGGTCTGTCTTATTAAAATTGCGAGAACGCTTATGCGCCTGATTTTGGTGGGTGGCCCTGCTTCTGGTAAAACAACAGTTGGGCAGCTTCTGGCTGAGGCATGGCAATGTCCTTTTGTAGATACCGATCACTTAATCGCAATCAATGCAGGGATGTCGATCCCTGAAATTTTTGCTCAGCAAGGAGAGTCTGGTTTTCGTGAACAGGAAACAGAAGCGCTGAAGCTAGCCTTGCAAACCGACTCCTGCGTCCTGGCCACCGGTGGGGGTATTATCAAAAAACCGGAAAACCGCGCTTTGTTGAAACAAGAGCTACAGGTTGTGTATTTAGAAGTTTCTGTAGCAACGCAGCTCCTGCGGACGGAAGGTGATACCTCGCGACCTTTATTATTGGGCCAAGATCGACAGGCTATTTTGGAACATTTATTTGCTGAGCGCGATTCACGATATCGAGAAGTTGCAACGCTAGTGGTTGATGCCAATCAGGAGGCGTCTCACGTAATAGCTGAAATAAATCACACCTTAGCCAAGCGGACCTGAATCCTTTATAATTTGGTTTTTAGTGAAGCTGTATCGAGAGTTATGAAAATTGCGTTGCTGTGTGGTGGCCCATCTAAAGAGCGGGGTATTTCTTTAAATTCAGCACGCTCTGTGCTCGACCATCTTGAAGGGCGTGAGATTGAAATCATTCCGGTGTATTTTGATCATCATAAAAAAGCTTTTGCCATTTCAACAGCACAGCTTTACTCCAACACACCATCAGATTTTGATTTTAAGCTTCAAGAAACAGCAAGGCCACTGTCAGAGCAAGATTTGGTTGCGTTGTTAAAAACAGCAGATATGACGTTCCCGGTGATTCATGGTGAGTTTGGAGAAGACGGTGAGTTACAAAGATTTTTAGAGGCGCACAATATTCCATTTGTAGGAGCAGGTGCGCAGGCCTGTGAGGCAGCATTTGATAAATTTAATTCAAATGTGCAGATCGCCCAACAAGGTTTTTATACTTTGCCTTCTATTGTTTTTGAGGCCAAAGCGGACTCCAGCTTAGAGCAGCGCCTAAATGATTTTTTCAGTGAAAACAACATCACTCGCGCAGTGGTCAAGCCGGCAATGGGGGGTTCAAGCATTGGTGTGTTCTCCGTTAACAGTGTTGAAGAAGCAGCCGAGCGTGTGACCTATCTACTGGAGGAGGCAGGTCATCAACGCGTGGTAGTCGAGCCTTTTGCGCAAGGTGTAGAGTTTACGGTGATTATTTTGCAAAATCGTTTTGGCTTACCCATTGCTATTTTACCCACTGAGATTGAAACAGATTACACCAAAAATCAGATTTTTGATTTCCGTAAAAAATATTTACCCACACGTCATGTGACGTATCATTGCCCGCCACGCTTTAGTAATGAAGTCATTGAAAAAATCCAAATCCAAGCAGAGCAGTTGTTTGCATTATTCGGCATGCGAGACTTTGCCCGTTTTGATGGTTGGCTCCTTGAAAATGGTGAATTATGGTTTTCTGACTTTAACCCTATTAGTGGGATGGAGCAAAACAGCTTTTTATTTCAACAAGCAAGTCGAATTGGGTTTTCGCATCGTGGCGTGATTCGCTTTGTGGTTGATCATGCATTAAAGCGCTACGGAAAAAGTTTACCTGTTTTTAAGCCGAAGCAGAATAAGCAAAAAGTTCATGTGCTTTTTGGTGGCAATACAGCTGAACGCCAAGTTTCATTGATGAGTGGGACCAATGTATGGCTGAAGCTGCGTCAGTCAAATTTATACGATCCCAAACCATTCCTGTTGGATTTAGACGGTCAACATGTTTGGCGTGTGCCTTATCAGTTAGCACTCAACCATACGGTTGAAGAGATTGTGTATAACTGTGAGCATGAGTCTGAGCATCGCGAACGCTTATCTTATTTAGAGGCCAAAGCCCGTTTGCGCATGGGCCTGTCACTGCGTAAAGGTTCAGATGAATTTGGCAGTCCTGAAAAAATGACTTTGGCAGAGTTTATAGAATCTTCACCTGCTGTTTTTATCGCCTTGCATGGCGGCATAGGCGAAAATGGTACGTTGCAACATCTTTTAAAAGAGAAAGGCATTCGCTACAATGGGCCAGATGAAGAGACCTGCCGCTTGTGCATGGATAAGTGGCAAACGGCCAAATTTTTAGCAGAGCAGCAGATTGACGGCCTGTTGACCATTCCCGGCGAGTCACTTGATACCCAAGAAGTCTTACGCTTAAATGTCAAAGACTTAGAAGCCTTGTGGCAGAAGCTCAAACAGGATTTATCTGCCGATACTGTTGTAGTGAAACCCCAGTCTGAAGGCTGTTCAGCTGGGATTGTCCACTTATTCACCGAAACAGATTTTATTCGTTATGTTGATGCTCTGCGTGAAGGTGTGATGTTTATTCCTGTTGGTACCTTTAGCCATCAATCTGCGATTGTTGAGATGCCGTTAACAACACCTGGTCGCTTGTTAGTTGAGCAGTTTATTGAAACCGATCAAGTGCGCGTCAAAGGCAGTAGTCTTGAGCATAAGCCCGTTTCAGGTTGGGTCGAAATGACGGTAGGTGTGCTAGAGCAGCAAGGTAAGTTACATGTATTGAATCCAAGCATTACCATTGCAGAAGGTGAAGTTTTATCCTTAGAAGAAAAGTTTCAAGGTGGAACCGGGATCAACATCACGCCACCACCGGCAAGTTTAATTGCTAAAGATAAATTAAATCGTGTTAAAGCAACTGTCGAAAAAGTTGCACAGGCCATCAACTTAACGGGCTATTGTCGTATCGATATTTTTGTTGAGTTGACAACGGGCCAAATTTCAGTGATTGAAGTGAATTCCTTGCCAGGGCTTACGCCCTCAACCGTTCTGTATCACCAAGCTTTGGCAGAAAAGCCCGCAATATATCCCCGTGTATTTTTAGAAAGTCTGATCAAAGCATAAATTTCATAAAAAGTATTTTATTGTAATTTTCCTAAAAATCAGGTATAATTTTTTATAAGGTTTTTTTAGGAGATTGGTCTTGGCTGCAGGTGGTGGTGGCGGTGATTTGCCAGAATGGGATTTAAGTGGGGATTATGCTAAGCCATGGTTAGATAGGGTTGAAGATTGGTTGAGCCATCGTGGCCGTGAGGACCTGTCAGATACAGACCTATCGGAATTGGCCTATAGCCTCACACACCTGGTGTTGCCAGGAGGTGGGGCCCGTCAAGATTTGTTTGATCGAGTCACCCGAATATTATGGTCGCTTCAAAATAAACTATTTGGAGACGCTGTCTCTATTGAACGTAGCTTGTCCGCTACCGCGCTACTGTCGAGAGCGATGTTTCATCCGACGGCTGTGGCTAGTACATTTGCGTCTCGCATGGACTCGTCTGAAAGTCTTTTCTTTAAAGCAGTAAGCAGCTTTTTAAATCATTTGACTCCACCTCGTGAGTGGCCATTAACGCAGCATAGCATCATCAAAGGGCTAACACATTTAGGCTCTTTTAATAATAATGGTTTATTGGTTCGCTCGGGGATAGTCGATTCCGTGCTCGATATATTAGCCCTTGAGGCAGATGCAGCAAGAGGGGACGTTTTATCTGAAGTGATTATTAGAATAGCGAATGCAAGAGGCTTTATGGTTTGGCCGGGTGATCACCTGATCGGAGGCTTAGTTCCTAATGTATTGAGTTTGCTGTATGATGACAGTGTTACACCGCCATTTATCATTCTTGACCTCTTGATCGGGTTGGATGATGTCGATGATGCATACTTTAGGGAAATGGTATCTGATGATCGATTTTCAGGTGTTATAGAGGTTGCCAAAACTGTGTTAGAAGACGATACAATATCTGGTCATCACAAATCCAGAGTGCTGTCTTTTTTAGAAAAACTGGTTACAGACCCCGAGTATTCAGCAGATGTGAAAATCCGGTTAGATGTCAGTGCCAGTGGGCTCACGGGGTTGCTAGTCAGTTTATT
>Ga0066640_10000862_pt1 | contig 18128 bp, 13 predicted proteins | sample CryGeyCG2114_020_2_FD_59505 | JGI IMG/M metagenome (GOLD analysis project Ga0066640, IMG submission 59505) | Groundwater microbial communities from aquifer - Crystal Geyser CG11_big_fil_rev_8/21/14_0.20 | ecosystem: Environmental > Aquatic > Deep subsurface > Groundwater | place: USA: Utah... | reverse complement strand
CATAAAAATCCATGGGTTCTTCCGATTGAATTTTCGAAAGACTGCCTTCGGGATCAAAAAAAGCCTGAGCAAATTTTTTTAAATTCGAGGTGTCTCCTTCGACCTGTCCTTTTATTCCCGGGCTATCACCGCCCGTATATGTGCCGAGCATTTTTACTTTAAAATTATCCGAACGCAGTTCAAAATCGGCATCACTTCCTTCTACTAACTCACCTATATCACCTGAAAATTTCACCGTACTATCACCCGTAGAGAAATCCCCATCTAACTGATAAGGCCCCAAAACCGAATCAATTTCAATATCGGCAGTTATATAGTCTACCGACTTTTTTTTATCTTGAATTCTATATGATATAGTACCGTTTTTTATGCTAATTTTATTTGGTATTATATATCCCGATGACACCTCACGCTCTTTAAACGCCTGCCTTAGAATATTCCAGTTTTTAGTTCCGTCATCTAACTGCTCTATCTCTAACACGGGATTTACCAGCTCAATTCCCGTTATATCAACCTTACCGGAAAGAACTTGCAAGAATGAGGATTGAACCTTAATCGACTCAACATAAATTATATTAGCAGCGGCAGCATGCGGAACATTCTGCACAGAGATATTGTAAACATTCATTTCAGGATAAGGCAAAAACGATATTTCAATATCGCCGTTTATCTCAGCATTCAGGCCGGTAGATTTCTTAATAGTATTTATAAGTTCTTGCTTATAAATATTAGGGTCTACAACTAAAGGGGCAACAAGAAGTGCTGCAACTGCAAACATCGCGAGCAAAAATAAAGACATTAATAGTCTCTGCACAAAAAACTCCGGCTTTCGCTTTTACAATTACATATTATAAGTATATACCATACAAGAAATAAGAAATTTAGAAAATAAGAAAGCTAGAATTATTTCTAATTTTCTTGATTCTTAAGTTCTTGATTAATTAATACTAAACCATAAATTATCCCGATGCACGAAAATAGTTTTATGACCGCCACGAATATTGAAGACATAATACCCGGCCTTAACCCCGAACAACAAAGCGCCGTAATGCAAACCCAGGGCCCTTTACTGGTCCTTGCCGGAGCGGGAACAGGGAAAACAAAAGTGCTTACATCACGCATAGCCAATATTTTAATGCAAGGCACATTTCCCAGCCAAATTCTTTCCGTAACATTTACAAACAAAGCCGCCAAAGAAATGGCTAATAGAGTGGCATCAATTACAAACGGTCGATCTGACGGCTTGTGGCTTGGAACATTTCACTCGATATGCGCCCGTATGCTGCGTCGCCATGCTGAAATTGTCGGTCTGAAATCGAATTTTACTATTATAGATACCAGCGATCAGTTGCGCCTGTTAAAGCAGGTTTTCAGCGAAAATAATATTGATGAAAAGCGCTGGGATCCGAAATTGATGCTTTCCATAATAAGCAAGTGGAAAGATAAAGGGTTAACCCCTAAAAAAATCACATTTAACGATGTAGGAGAATTTGCAGGCGGAAAATCATTAAAGCTATATGAAGAATATCAATCGCGTCTTAGAGCTCTAAACGCCGCTGATTTTGGCGATCTTTTATTGCACGTCCTTACAATTCTTACAGAAAATGCTGATATACTGGCCGATTACCACCGTCAGTTTAAATATATTTTGGTAGACGAGTATCAGGACACCAACGTTGCGCAATATCTATGGCTTCGCCTACTTGCTCAAAAGCATAAAAATATCTGCTGTGTTGGCGATGATGACCAGTCTATTTATGGCTGGCGTGGAGCTGAAGTTGGAAATATTTTGCGTTTTGAAAAAGATTTCCCGGGTGCAAAAGTTGTGCGACTTGAGCGTAATTATCGTTCAACTTCGCATATACTTTCTGCCGCATCAGGGATTATAGCAAAAAACACAGGCCGCCTTGGTAAAACTCTATGGACAAAAGGCAATGATGGAGAACCCATAAAACTAATGTCATTATGGGACGATCAGGAAGAGGCTAGAAAAATCGCCGACGAGATTGAGGCCTTACAGCAGATGCATCAAGCAAAAGCGTCCGACATTGCCATATTAGTCAGAGCCGGCTTTCAAACCAGAGCCTTTGAGGAATGTTTTATAAGCCGAGGAATTGCCTATAGGGTTGTCGGAGGCTTGCGCTTCTATGAACGCATGGAAATAAAAGATGTTATCTCATATGTGCGAGTGATAGCGCAAAATGAAGATGATCTGGCATTTGAGCGGATAATCAACACGCCCAAGCGCGGTATCGGCCCCTCTACCATGCAACAAATCAGAAATCGCTCCCGCGATTACGGCATGTCTATGATGGCTGCAATAAGGCAGTTATTGTCAGAAAATGCCTTTAAAAATAAAATGCAACTTACATTATCGCAGCTTATCGGAAACTTCGATAATTGGGCGGCAATGATGCATAATTCAGATATATCAGTGCCGGAATTTGTAGAAAATGTAGTAAAGCAATCAGGCTATCTTGATATGTGGAAAGCTGATAAAAGCCTTGAATCACAAGGCCGTATCGACAATATAAAGGAGCTTTATCATGCACTGGATGAGTTCGATACAATCACAGACTTCTTAGAACATGTAAGTCTGGTAAGCGATATTGAATCTGCCAATCAAGATGATATGGTTAATATAATGACTTTACACGCGGCCAAAGGTCTGGAATTTGAAAATGTGTTCCTTCCGGGATGGGAAGAAGGAACATTCCCACACCAACGCTCACTAGATGAAAAAGGCGCAAGCGCACTGGAAGAGGAGCGAAGGCTTGCATATGTCGGTATAACAAGGGCTAAAAAACGTGCATATATATTATATGCGGCAAACAGACGTATATACGGCCAATATCAAAGCAGCATACCTTCCCGCTTTATTGAAGAGCTGCCTGATGAAAATGTAGAAAAAATAAATCTTAATAACGGCTTTAACTTTTCAAGCCGCAATATAACTAAATCATACACTCCGAAAGAACCTACAAAACCTTTAATTTCCAAAGTCAGTCAAACAAGTGAGGCGGGCTTCAATCTGGGGCAAAAAGTTTTCCACGAAAAGTTCGGGAATGGAAAAATTGTAGGAATTAGCGGAGACAAGCTAGACATAGCCTTCGACAAGGCCGGCCTTAAGAAAGTCATAGATAGGTTTGTAAGTTAAACGTTGCACACAAACTTAATTGAGCTATAATACGCTAACCTTTAATCTTATATCACTACAAACATGTCCACAAATAAAAGAACGAAATTTGATTTTCCTTTAGAACGAATAGCAATTAATATCCCCCCAGAAGAAGAAAATATCGACATCCACTCTTACACTTACCAAATACAAGGAATAGAAGGAGCGGCTAGATCACTCTATGACTCTATTATATTAGACACTCCTACAGAAAGCCTTCAATTTGCTGAAAATGAAATATACAATTTTTATGATGATGAAATAGTCAACCTATCAACGGATGAGCCGGATGAATACAAACCAACAATACCATTTTGTTACAATCTCGCGATCGTAATAATTACAGATCCAGAACTCTTTGGTGATGTAAAACCGCTTTTACAAGATAGTAATACTTCTACAGATGACAAAAATAAAGTACTTAGTATGATTTTTTCTAGAGCGGGAGTGCAAGTAAACTCGGAAATAATGCTAAACAATCAAGATAAATTTCAATACGCCACAGATTTGATATTTGGTATTTTACAAGAACAAATTCAGATATCGATGCCCCCTGACAAGGCTCTTGTTTCTCCTATAACCGAAACTCCCCATCATTCAACAGATCCAAATATTCCTCTATAATAGTATAATTAACAGTTGAATATTATAAAAAACCATGTAATATTCAACACTATATATTGTGGTAGATTAAGTTATAATCACACCATATCTGGCAAGTAGCCGATTATCCATAAATTTTAGGTATAAATAGGGGTATTCCGGTGAAAAGGCTTTTTGCGTGTATATTATTCCTCCTTTGCATAGGGATTTTTACCGCCTCTTATGCGGAAGCCTCTGCGCGCGCGCCTATGCAAATAAAAGCGATAAATACAAAAGATTATATACGCATATTTTTTTATTGCGATCAGCCGACAAAGTTCACTCCCCATCTACGCAATGACTCCCTTATCGTCACGTTTGATAAAAGCTTCAACCCTGACTTTTCGAACATAAGCAAAACTTTATCAAAAGACATTGAGTTTGCGACCTCAAGCACCGATGGTGAGACTTTACTATTTAAATTAAGCGGCAATAAGTTTGGTTATCGTAAATTCCTTGGTGAAAATTTTGTAGGAATCGACCTAATCAGAAAGAAAACTCCTGTAACAAAAGAAGCTGTTACACCTCCCCCTCCTACGCTACCTGCTAAAATTGCAGCTAAAAAAACAACGACACCTCCTCCGGCTTTAAAACCAAATAAGAAAGCAGAATTGTCGCTCCAGCGCAAATTCACACAAACTGCTACAGAAGAAAAAATTGAGGTGGCTCAGGCCGAAATTCCCGAAGAAAAAACCTTAGAAGAGCCAATTGAGAATACAAACTCAGGCGAAATAAAGGAGGAAATAGAAGACGGTGAAATAGTAGATGTCAAGGAACCGGAGAATAAAATCGCACAAATCAGTACGGACGAGGAAACTGAAAATGAAATTAATGAAGCTGATAATTTAGGTCAGTTAGAAGGACTTATTGAAGAAAAAGAGAAACAAGCAAACGCCTCTAAAGAAGAAAAAATACGTGATTTTACGGAAAAAAGCACCATATCATTTAACTTCGAAACACCGGAAACTGGCGCGGCGGTTTTTACGCGCGGTGATTATTTGTGGGTGATTTTTGATCGTTATAAAGAATTTGATATTAGTAAAATAGTATCTGACAACAGCCAGTATTTTACAGACGAATCTGAACAAATAGATAATAAATATTATACGATTATTCGCCTTAAAATGATCGACCCGCTAAATACGGTAGCATATAAAAGCGAAAATGAATGGACAGTCGCTATCACTGAAAAGTTAGTTCCTACCATATATGAGCCAAAAATAGACCTTTCAATTAACGAACTGACCGGCTCAAAAGTCTCAATATTTGGACAAGAGGACATAAATCCTCTTAGGATGATAGACCCGGCCGTTGGCGATGAAATAATAATACTCCCTTATACAAGTGATAACATTGCAATTAACGTAACAAGAAAATATCCCGATTTTTATATAATTAAAACTGCCCAAGGCGCTGTAATAAATCTAATAGCAGATGGAGTACTAGCTGAGGTTGCCGGAGAAAAAGTATCTATTGCGGGCCCGACCAATAAACTAGCAGGAAGCGCCCAGGCAGAACTACGCGAGCTGCGTGAAAAAGAGTTAGAAGCCAAAAGGTTAGCCGACCTTCTTAAGCAAAAAGGTAATGAGCTTACATTACTACAGTTTAAAAATTGGAAATTAGGAGGAGACGCGACATACAGCCAAGATATAGTTGATCTTCAATGGAAAATAACAGAAGCAAACTGGAACGACAAATCCTCAAAACGTCTTGAGCTAGCAAGATTTTATTTTGCTCACGGCTTTTATAAAGAAGCTCTGGGAGTTTTAGAAATAATAAAAGAATTTGATCCAAAATACGCAAAGACAAAGGACGTACGCTTTTTAGAAGGAGCAACAAAATATATGAGCCGGCGTTATAAGGATGCGCTTGATCTATTTGAATCTTTTGACTTAAAAGATAAAAAATTAAAAGAACGTGAGGCCGAAGAAATAAAATTTTGGAAAGCGGCTACAAATTTACGCATAAGCAATCTGATTCAGGTTGATCAGTTTATGTCAAACAACCCACTAAATGAAAAAAAAGAAGGGGAAATTGATGAGGGTAGTAAAATTGAAAATACGCGCCTCATGCGCGACACATCAGAACGTCTCTTGAAAATAATTCGCAAGATGGATCCTGACTTTGTAAACGCTGATGAATTGCAAAAGCTTGAATCTACTGCAAGGTTTGTTACCAGCCACTATCATGAAGAGATAAAGCGCTTTGAAGAAAGCGACCTGTATGCAACAGGCGATGCGTTTGAAGCAGAAGAAAATAAATTATGGTGGAGTGCATCAGATGTGCGAGCGAATAACGCTACAGATTTTGTTTTTACAAAAAACATTGATTCATTCTTAAAATATTATCCCGACCATATTTTTAATGATTTTGCCTTGTTGGGTCTGGAAGATAAGCTAAAGAAAAATGATCTTGTATCAGCCGAAGAAATACTTAGCTCATTTAAGGAAGAAAACCGCCACCGAGAAGCCAATAGCATTAAATTTCTGACCGGACTATTTAACGCAAAAGATGAAGAATCAGATAAAGCAATCGAAATATGGGAAACTCTGGCAAAAGATATTGACGATGGTTTTAATCGGATCCGCTCACAATACGCTCTAACAGTCTTGCTGCTTAAAGAAAAACAAATAGAAGTTGCCGATGCCATTGACAGGCTTAACACAGTTCGCTCAGCTTGGCGAGGCGGAGTATTGGAGTTTCATGTGCTAAAAACTCTTGGCGAGTTTTATATGGAAGAAAAAAACTATATGGAAGGAATGAAAGTCTGGAGAAATACTATTGCAGCCTTTCCCGGCTCTGACGAAGCTTTGTTAGTTGCCAAGAAAATGAGCGAAAAATTCGTTCAGATATTCAGCCATGGTGAAGCTGATAATATGGATAAATTTGACGCTCTAAGCCTATTCCTGGAATTTAGGGAGTTAACACCGATAGGAAAACTTGGGGATGAAATGATAACACGTTTTGCAGACCGTCTTGTTGATGTTGATTTGCTTGATCGCGCATCGGCTCTTCTAACGCACCAGGTAAGGTTCCGCCTCTCCGGTGACGATAAGCAGAACGCTATTGTAAAGCTTGTAAATATCCATCTTATGAACCGTCAGCCACAAGAAGCACTTGATGTTCTACGCGCAACGAAAAGCGATAATATAAGCAATGAAATGAAACTAGAAAGAAAATATATTGAGGCAAGGTCTCTTATAGAACTTGATAAAAGTAATATGGTGCTAGCCCTTTTAAAAGGCGACGAAAGTCAGAGAGCTTCATTCTTACGCGCCGAAGTATACTGGCGCAATCAAGTATGGAAAAAGGTGGTTGATGAACTGGAAACTCCGTTCCGTGATATTCGCCGCGAAGAAAAAATGCTAAGCAAAGCCGAGACAGAGCAGCTATTGCGCCTTTCTGTTGCATACGCCCTCACAGAAAACAAGAAGCGCCTACAAATTCTTTATGAAGATTTTGTAGACTTGCTTCCTAACAATGAAAATAAGAAAATATTTACCTTTGTCTCTACTGATAGAGGGCCGGTTGACCACAGAAACCTTGAACATACCCTTGAGTACAATAATATTAAGGATTTTCTTATAAAATACATGGATAAAACAAGCGCCGCAGACTCTTAATGAGCAGTACTGCTATCGCGCTTCTGTATGGAATAAAATATACTTTCTAAATCACGAGGCCTTGCCGGCTTCATAAGATATTCATCAGCGCCGGCTTCCAATCCCTCACGCACGTAATTATTGCCAAATTTTGCAGAACACATAACTATTTTTGGCTTTATGGCAGATTGAATTTTTTGAACTTCGGATAAGAAAGTAATGCCGCTCATTTGTGGCATCATCCAGTCTAATATAATTATATCAGGCATGTTTTTCTTGCAAAACTCCAAGGCTTCAAGGCCGTTTTCAAACTCACATACAGAAAGACCCAAAAGTTTCGCAACTTCAGAAGTTAAAAGTCTTGAATTTTTATCGTCATCCACTATCAGACACAAAGACATGACAAACCCACATTAAAATTGTTTATCCCTTTATTATTACATGCATCGGTTAATAAACTATTAATAGTTTAGAAATACAATAGAGTGTTGCAACTGCTAATTGCTGCGATCTAATGGTTGTCCGACCCTTAGTAGAAAATGTTACGTAACTTAGCGGGAATGGTAATTTTAAAATGGTAAATCTATACCTACAAATATTAAAAGAACCGAAAATAATAGGCACTATGCTGTCTATCCTAATAATAACGTCTTTATATTGGCTTTTTTTCCTTAATAATAAAATTCCCCACCAGATGCAGGAGATACTACAAGCCACAAGTATTTCATCAGTTATACTTCTTGCTTTGCTTTATATATTGAGCGCACGCCTTGCCGCACGTCACGAGATAGAACTAGTCGTACTTAAGAAACTTCTTTTTGGCGTAATTCAAGAAGAAGATAGGATCGATAAAAATATGAGTAAAGTTATAACTCGCCAGAAATCTTTATATACAAAACTAAAGAATCAACAAGTCCAGTCAAAAATGGTTTTAGACCATATAATGGACAGTGTAATATGTATAAATAACAAAGGCCTAATACAATCTTTTAACACATCTGCCGAAGAAATATTCGGATATTCTAAAAATGAAGTGATCGGTAAAAATATTTCTATGTTAATGTCAGGTGAGCATAAACAGAAACATAACTTATATATCAAAAACCATGTAAAAGGAAAAAAATCTCACGTAATAGGCGCTGAACGAGAAATAATGGCGAAGCGTAAGGATGGTTCAACATTCCCTATAGAAATTGAAATAAATGAAGTTCATACAAAAAACAGATCATACTTTGTCGGCTTAATAAGAAATGTAACAGAAAGAATCAAATCAGAGGAAAAGCTGCGAAAATATACCGACCGCCTTGAGTGGGCACATTTTGAAATGAATCAAGCTCGCAATGAAGCCGAAAGAGCCAACCGGGCTAAAAGCTTATTTCTTGCCAATATGAGCCATGAGATCAGAACTCCTTTAAACGGAGTTCTTGGTATGACGGAACTATTACTTAATACAGAGCTTGATAATAAACAGGAAAAATACGCCCATAAAATATATCGTTCCGGAGAAACATTAATGGAGATAATTAATGATATTCTCGATTTTTCAAAAATCGAGGCTGGGAAAATGCAACTTGAAAACGTAAGCTTTAACCTGAAAAATATAATAAAAGAATGTATAGAGATATGTGATATAAAGGCTAAACAGCGCAATGTAAAAGTGTCAATCAATTACGCCAAAGATGCTGCGCTCAGAGTAAAAGGCGACCCTGCTCGTGTGCGCCAGATTATCCTAAACCTAATCGCTAATGCCGTAAAATTCACGAAAGACGGTAAAGTAGAAGTTAATGTAAAAAACATTAAAACTACAAAGAGTCATACTACTTTAAATATATCGATCAAGGACACGGGAATTGGAATTTCCGACGAACAAAAAGCTAAAATATTCGATAAATTTGCACAAGCTGATGATTCAACCACTCGTAAATTCGGGGGCACAGGTCTTGGCCTTGCAATATGCAAGCAGCTCATAGAGTTAATGAATGGAAAAATTGGGGTTGTTAGTAAACCAGGCGACGGATCGGAATTTTGGTTTGAAATTAAATTTGCACTAGATAACAAGAAAGAGGCAAAAAATGAAGAAAATAACAGAGAAGTTTAGTGGAGTAAGAGCACTTGTTGCCGATGACTATTCGATAAACTCAGAGCTTGTACAAGAAATGCTTGAGATGATGGAATGCCATGTAGATAGCGCAGAAGACGGTCAACAAGCCTCTGAAATGCATAAACAAAACAACTACGATATTATTTTTATGGACATACAAATGCCGGTAAAAGATGGCTATGAGGCAACAAAGGAAATAAGAAGGTTTGAAGGTGATAACAATCACACACCCATTATAGCAATAACCGCAAACGCCCTTCAGGGTGACAAAGAAAAATGCCTGGCAGCAGGCATGGATGACTATATAAGCAAGCCTATCAGAGGTGAAAACCTTGAGACAATACTTACAAAATATATAGAAATGAAAAAATGATGAAAAAAGCTCCTGAGAATAAATCTCTAACTATTTTAGTTATCGAAGATAACGAAATGTTCCGCCGCCTTGCTCTTGAGATGCTGTCGGGTCATAACTCATCTTCTGCTAAAAATGCCGCAGATGGAATGTCCCAATTTAAACGAAAATCACCTGATATCACATTCCTTGATATCGGACTGCCCGACAAAAGCGGCCTTGAAATTTTAAAAGAAATGAAAGAGATATCGCAAGAAGCTTTCGTTGTTATGCTAACTGCGAGTAATGTAAAAGCAGATGTGAAAAAATCTGTGGAACTGGGAGCCGACGGTTACATAATAAAACCATTCTCACGCAAACAAATAAAACATTATATCGATCAATATTTAGAATCTATAGGACATAAACCGCATGAAGACTGATAATAATCTTTCAGTATTAATCGTAGAAGACGAGGAAATCTTCAGTGATCTTGCATATCAGGTTTTTGAGGGATACCATAGGTATATTGCAAATAGCGCAATAGAAGGTCTTGAAAAATATGAAAAATTATGCCCTGATATTGTTATGCTGGATATTGGGCTTCCTGACATGAGCGGTCTTGAGTTACTTGCTAAAATAAAAGAATATGATCCTGAAGCATTTGTAGTTATGCTTACAAAAAGCCGTATAGCACATGATGTAAGTGAGGCTAAAAAACATGGGGCGGCCGGGTATATTTTAAAACCGTTTTCATATAACAAGGTCAGAGATTGTATTGAAAAATATAAAGAATATAAAACAAAACTTAACGAGCTTTCGCCGGATGAAAGAGCCGATAATTTAATTCGCAACTTACATATTGAAGCCTTAGATAAAGATCTTATTTTGCAACAAAGTCAGGATAAGAAGCTAAGCGAGCATCAAAGGGCGGTAAATGAGGCCATCCGCAACTGGAGTATTTTGTTTGTTGATGACTATCCAACCAACCGCGAAAAGGCTGGTAAGCAACTCCAAAAACTAGGGTGCAGCGTTGAATTGGCGGCAAGCGGCGAAATAGCTTTGCAGAAATTAAACCGTAAAGAATATGACTTTATATTACTTGATTCTAATATGAATCCGGGCATGAGCGGTTATGATACGGCAAAGAAAATACGAGAAATTGAAAATGAAAAAAATCTCAAAAAAAGCATTATTGTCGCGATGGTTGACTACACCGATGAAATTGAAAAAAAACTATGGATAAATGCGCAAATGGATGATTATATCAAAAAACCAACGAGATTTTTTGATTTACGCCAGAAGATAGAAAAATATATAAATTTGATTTTAGAGAAAACCAATGGGCAATAAACTTGATGATATTCTATATGAATATGAAATGATGGCGCATACTATGTCGCATGATCTGCGTGACCCACTAAGACAGGCCATAATAGACTGCGACGAAATGCATGAAAAAGATTTGGATGAAGAGTCTTTAAGTAAAACCTCACAAATAATGGAAAATATTAATGAGGTTATTATGAAAATTGCAGCATTGCGTGAATACTCATATCTGGTAAATCAGAAAAAATTTGAAATATCCACCATCGATTGCAACAACATAATCAAAGAGATACAAGACGATCTAAAGGATGATATTGAAAAACACAATGTCCTTATTAGCTATAAGGATTTACCTGAAATTAAAGGCAATAAAGAACAAATAAAAACACTTTTTAAAAACCTTATTGATAATTCTATAAAATTCAAAAGCTCAGAAACGCCTGATATTGATATAAAATTCGAAGATAAAGGAGATTTGTGGGAGTTTGAATTTAAAGATAACGGAATAGGAATAGAAAAAGTCTATCGCGAGATAGTTTTCGCTATTTTCCAAAGGCTAACACCGGAAATAAAGGACGGCAGCATGGGAATAGGACTGCCTTTTTGTAAGCGAATCGCTAAAAATCACGGCGGTGATGTATGGTATAAATCAACAAACGGCAAAGGAACAAGCTTCTTTGTCACACTTGCTAAAGATCAGGCGAGAAAATAAGCTAACTTTACTTTTATATTGACTATAGAGTTAACCATAACATCAGCTAATCCACATCTCGGCTTTTGCATTTCACTTTCTGGATATTTAGTAGTAGCTCTCAAGCCCTTGTAATAATATTGGGGGTTATTCCACCGCCCAAACATAGTGCGTTTACATTCTTTCGAGAAATCGCTAAGCGCTCCGTTAACCTCTTTCTGAGAGTCAGCCTGATTAACAAATTCACCAATTTCTATTATTGCCTTTTTTGCAATATCCACATATTTTTTAATAACTTCATTTAATTCATTTCCTAAAAGATACGATGTCACAATAGCCGCGTCACCAACAACTAACATTCTTTTTTCCTTATCTACAATACTCTGCGCCTTTGAGGATATAGCATCAACCGGCTTGACATCATGAACTGTATCGAGTTTAACATCACCCAATGATTTTGGATAGCGTTCTTTAAGTTGAGACATACATTCTTTAACAAAATCTTGTAGTTTTCCCTCACCATCATTCCAGTCCTTAGGTAGGCTTGCACAGAAAGCAACTTTTACCTTCCCACCCTTAACACATCTTAATGTATCCACTAAAACACAAGCTCCATCAATTGTAATAAAGTCAGTGGTTACAACTTTTTTACCTTTAACCTCATAAGAAAGATTTTCTGAGCAATTTGTCTCAAATCCAGCAACAACTGATGGTGTTTTTAGATAATCCTTGATTCCGGGGTTTATATTATTATCAGGTTCTTCATCAAATTTTCTAGCACCACCGATACCACACGCAAGAGAAAGAGTAGAATAATTAATAGCTTCTTCAGACTCTCCATTTTTTATAACAGCAGTACAGATTCCATTTTCATTTTCAACCTTTAAAAGCTCATGTCCCCATTTAACTTCAATATCATATTTGTCTTTTAGAACCCTTCTTAACACAGAGTTTAGAACTTCAATAGGCACTGAAATATGCTCAGACTCCCGTTTAAAACCTACTCCAGATGGCCAACCTTTGTTATATTTTAATGAAAGCCACCGGATATTGTTTTTTTTATGAAAACATTGTTTTTTTAAGCCATCAACTATTTGAGGGTCAATCTTATTTAATTTCTTTATAGTTGCATTTTTAAGTATAATAACGGCAGGGTGGTTTTCCTGAGACTGCTCAGGCCTCTTTTCATAAATATGGATTTTATCTTTTATAGAACATTCTTCCTGCTTAAAATGTTTGGCAAGTTCCAAAGCAAGCACAAGGCCAGTAGGGCCTGCGCCAATTATAAAATGAGGATCTTGTTTTTCAGGTATTGGCATCAAAAATGTAAGTTATGTAATTATCGTAAAAAGCTATATGTAGAACAATAATAACACAAAAGAATAAAAAATATAACTAATACTTTAATAACTGCTAAAGAACCGCATTAACACGCTTCTTAACCTCATCTTTGCCTAAAACTTCGAGCACCTCAAACATATCAGGTGATACATGCGACCCTGTGATAGCCGCACGCATAGGCATCATAACTTTTCCAAGTCCGATATCATTATTCTGTGCGAATTCACGCAAGAACATATCAATATTATCTTTTTGCCAATTATCTACCTTATCAATCTCAGTGACTAATTTAGTCAAAATAGTTTTTGCGTCATCATCAAGAACTTTAAGAGCCTTAGGCGTAAATTCTTCGGGAACTCCGGCATAAAACTCAGCAGAATCAGCCAGTTCCACAAGATTCTTAACTCTTCCTTTTAAACTGTTCATACCCTTAGTAATAAACTCTATGGATGCAGTTTTAAGAGCGGAACCTGTTTTTTTCTCGATTAACGGCACCACCAATTCAACCAGATGAGTGTTATCCGATTCTTTTATATAGTGAGCATTAAGATTATTTAGCTTATCAAAATCAAAACGTGAGGGTGATTTCCCCAGATTATCTGTATTAAACCACTCTATTGCTTGCTTTGTAGAGATTATTTCGTCATCACCATGACTCCAGCCAAGACGCAACAGATAGTTGCGCAATGATTCCGGCAAATATCCCATATCGCGATAAGCATCGACTCCCAAAGCGCCATGACGCTTAGACATTTTAGCGCCATCAGAACCATGTATAAGAGGAATATGCGCAAAGACGGGAATGTTCCATCCCATAGCCTCATATATCAGCTTCTGGCGGCTAGCATTAGTTAAATGATCGTCCCCGCGTATTATATGAGTTACTCCCATATCGTGATCATCTACTACTACCGCGAGCATATATGTCGGAGTGCCATCTGAACGCAGTAGTATCATATCATCCTGCTCTTTATTAGATACAACCACCCTGCCCTGCACCAGATCGTCAATAAATGTTTCTCCCTCTTGTGGAGCTTTTAGCCTTACCACAGGAGAAACGCCTTTTGGAGCCTCTGAAGGTAAACGATCACGCCATGTGCCGTCATATTTAAACGAGCGTTTTTCATCTTGCGCTTTTTGGCGCATTGAATCCAACTCCTCTTTAGAGCAATAACAATAATAAGCTTTTCCGGCATCCAGCAGAGCTTGCGCCACCTCTTTATGACGCGCAATACGTGCAAACTGATGCACCTCATCACCATCCCAATCAAGCCCCAACCAGCGCATGCCGTCTAAAATAGCTTCAACAGCCGCATCAGTTGAACGCGCACGATCAGTATCTTCAATTCTAAGGAGAAATTTACCACCGTTCTTTTTTGCGAAAAGCCAGTTAAAAAGCGCGGTTCTAGCACCTCCTATATGAAGAAAACCAGTAGGCGAAGGGGCAAAACGAGTAACTACAGTCATATTAAACTAATTCCAAATAATTTACGCAAGTTAATCACTGGAAAATAGTGAAATAGCTACATACTGTCTAGCTTTATATTCATGGGAAAATAAGGCGGTGTTCAGTATAGATAGATTTAACATTTCCGTTGCAAAATAGGTGGTGACAGATCCCTTCTCCCTTTTTGGGAGAGGGAATTGCGCTGTGCTATTATATAAAAATCTATTTTTAATGAACACTCCCGAAAATAATTAATTATTCAGAAAGCGGCAAATCTGAATCGGATGAGGCATAGTGGCCTACAAGTGATAATATATAATCTAAGTTCTTAATTGCATCTACGTCTTTTACTTCGCGCAGAATATATTCTGTAAGTTTAGAAGCGATCTCTTTAGTAACACCTTCGTTTCGAATCTTGCCTGCATATTCATCAGTAACCTTTCGTAATGCAGTAATCAAAACCTCTGTCGCCTCTTTTAAATCAGGCGGAAGATTTGCTCTATCATAAATAACTCTAAACCCCTTGTTACTGCTATCCATAAGTAGCTTTCTTATATTTAATACCGGTGTTTGCGTAATGCGAGCGGCTTTAATCTCGAAAATACCTATATTCCCCATACATAATGCATATATAGGCGATAATTCATCTGTTATTTTTAACTTATCCATAAGCTGGCAGAACTGATAATATTCAGAATCACTACTACGCAATCCCATAACTTTCATTGTCGCTACGTCGCGGCTTCTTTTTACCACCTCATCCATACGGGCAAAAGCATCAGGATTTCTTTCCTGTAATTTACTATATATTGTTTCAGAAATCTTATCAGCAAGGCTCTCTACTATGGACATAGGGAGGGAAGTTCTTTCTACCATAGAAGCCATGACATCTTCTTTATCACCAAACTCTTCAACTATCTGATCAAGATTATCCGCAGAAAGGGAGGCTCCTTCATTTTGAAGCAATGTCCCCACCACTTCTTCATTATGTGTTTCAATCAAAGCCTCAGAAAGGTTTTCAGAGACCATTTCACGCTTTGAAATTGATTTTTGCTTTTCAACATCTCTTGTTGAATTTACAATTTCGATAAGATCGGAGTCAGTCAGAACCTCAGAGAACTGTAAAACAGGCAAAGCAACCTCTTGCACATCGTGCGCCAGACTTAGAATCATATCTTTAGGAATATTAGGATGGTCTTTTATAGCTTGTGATAAAGCCGATCTTATTTTAACTTCGGTGTCTTTTACAAGTGTGCCGAAAATCCTGGCGGCTGTTACCATATCCGTTTCATTAAAGCCGCCACTTTTATAGTAATCGGCTATCTTCTTGGTAATTTCCATTTTACGCTCAAACGGGCTTTTTATTAAGCGATTTATGTCCTCTTCGGAAAGTTCGTTACTACCAATATTATCGGTTTCTTCCGACATGCTTCAATACCTTCAAAGTGTTTAACGCCACTATTTAACATAACATCAAAGAATTAAAAATTAGTTAATGTCCTTTAGTTAGTTAATTTCATTTGCTGTTGCTGCCGCCTTGAAAAATATGGCTTTGGAATGGACTTTTTAACTAAAGGCTTTTCCTTCGGAATAGGAATACCGTTTTTTCCACGAACCGCCTTATATAATGCATCTTTGGATTGTGAATTGTCTTTTTCAGAAGAGATGGCGCTTGCAAGCATTTTCAGCCTTATACGCTCCCCTTCAATTGCACCGGCAAGTGCGTGATGATTTTTAAAACCGGCAAGATCAACAGAGTTTCTGCCCAGAGCATCTGTTTTTTCAAGGTCTGCTCCGGCTTTAATCAAAATATCCGCCACATAAGAAGATCCGGAAAGAGCCGCAAGCATAACAGGGGTGTATCCTTTAAAGTTCCTCATTTCCAAAGCTACGGATTTCGTTACTAAAAAATATGCAACAGACGCAGAGTTGTAAATTGCCGCAAAATGAAGTGCGGTATCACCGTTTTTCAGTCTTTTATTAATATCCGCGCCATATTTTACCAACAATTGCGCAATTTCCACATGATCATCTTCAGCGGCAAACATAAGTGGTGTTACACCTTTATTATCAGCAAGATCAGGGTCAGCACCTCTTTTTAGAAGCGCCTGAGCATAATCAACCCTAGCCATTGCGATAGATGCGAGCAATGGAGTCAGACCGACATAATTTTGAGCATCAACCGCCGCATCCATACCAAGCAATACGTTAGCGGCATGAACATTATTTATCGTAATAGCGTATAATAAAGGAGTATTTCCCTGACTATCCCTGACCTCAGTTGTGCCAAAGCGCTTTATCATAGCCCGCATAACATCAATATTACCGGAGGCAACACTTTCAAATAAAATCTTTTTATACTCATCTTCATAAACGACGGCCGGTAAATGAGAATTTTCTTTATTATAGAATTTTTTGCTTATAACGGGTGAAAGACGCACGGTTCTGTAGGAGTGATCCGGCTTTTTATGCGGAATAAACCTGCCAAACTCAGACGCCTCTAATTTTTCCCGTTCTTTTTGTTGGGCAAGTTCCTCGGCTCGTTTACGCTCTTCGCGCTTTCTCATATATTCTTTACGAACCATCTGCCAGTATAACGCGTATTCTCCGCCACCGCCAACACCTGCTTTACCTTCTCTTTTAGCTTGTTTTTTCTGAGCTTCTTTTAAAAAGGTATTAACTCCGCCCTCTTCTTTGCTCAAAGGATCCCCACCTTCTTCAATAATGATGGGTGGTGCCAGAGATATTCCCGGCGCTTGTCTGCCTTCAGGCTCTGCATTTTCATCACCTTTGATAAACTCTTTCAGGCTCTGAACAACACCTTTTTTAGGCTCACCAGAAGAGCTCTCCTCATCTTCCGGTTTCCCTATTACTATTTCATTTTGTTTACTTTCCTGCTCATCTATAGAAACAGGGGCAGAAACTTCTTCGGCTGTGTTTATATATATACCTTCAACGGGAATACCTTCGGAGTTATAATATTTACCGTCTTTTTCGACTATATCATTAGCCATAAGATAGGTTTTGCGAATAAACTCATCAAGCTCATTAGTCTGCTTATTCTCAGCAGGTTCGGGTTTTTTGTTAGCTTGGCTATAAGATGAAAAAGAAAACACACCGACTAAAACAAGCAGTGTAAAAAATCTAAACATCTTATATAATGACAACGGCATAATATCCCTCATTGCAAAAAGACGTAAGATCACTCCTCATCATCTTCTTTGGGGATTAACTTTTTTATTTCTTTGGTAACTATCTGTTTTACTATTATCGGTAAGTTTTCATTTAGCCATTCAGCAAGAAAAGGCTTCATAGCTTCAATCGTCAGGTCTTCTAATGTGGTCCCTCCCCTGCTAACAGGAGAATCAACATGAACTTTAGGAATATTACTCACCAGAGTTTTTAAGGTATCCTCGGTTTCATCTGCGGTTTTTTTAGTTAAAAGAGCTTCTTTTTTCTCATCATC
>Ga0066640_10000859_pt1 | contig 18188 bp, 18 predicted proteins | sample CryGeyCG2114_020_2_FD_59505 | JGI IMG/M metagenome (GOLD analysis project Ga0066640, IMG submission 59505) | Groundwater microbial communities from aquifer - Crystal Geyser CG11_big_fil_rev_8/21/14_0.20 | ecosystem: Environmental > Aquatic > Deep subsurface > Groundwater | place: USA: Utah... | reverse complement strand
TGATAATTCGCTAAAACCATCACGATATTGAGCTCAATATGGGCATTATGCGGGAGTGGGTATAGATAAGTCAAATTACAGAAGCAAAAAAATTTAAAAAATTATTCATCTGAATTTTTCTGGCTGGGGCGCGGTTTGTTCATCATAAAATCTTTTTGTGAATTTACCTGCCGCATCTCTTATTCTATCAGCCATGGTAGGTATATGCTCATAATCTTCCGGCCCAGCTCCACTGCTATGCCTTGCTATTATTTGGAGGGCATCAAGCATACCCAAAACAAGATTGAATGGCGCAAAAACCAAGGTTAGACAACCAAATCTGCTCTGATTATCGGGCTTTGACATAAATTAATTTGTTGAAATCTATCTTGAATAGAACTCGATAACGAGGTTCGGTTCCATTTGCACCGGATAAGGCACATCAACATAAATCGGCTGACGGATATATTTCGCAGTCATCTTCGCAGCATCAACTTCCAGATAAACCGGAATTTCACGCTCTTGCTTTTGCGTGGCTTCCATTACAAGCGGCATTTGCTTTGATTTTTCTTTGATTTCAATAACATCGCCATCTTGCACTTGATAGCTTGGGATATTACAAGATTTGCCATTCACCAAAACATGTTTGTGTGAAACCAACTGACGAGCGGAGAAGATTGTCGGCGCGAAATTCGCACGATACACAACCGCATCCAAGCGTCTTTCCAGCAAACCAATCAAAAGCTCGGAAGTATCACCTTTTTTACGCACAGCCTCTTCATACACGCGTTTGAACTGCTTCTCAGTCATGTTATAATAACCTTTGAGCTGTTGCTTTGCGCGCAGCTGAATGCCAAAGTCGGAATATTTCTTACGACCTGCCGCAGCGCCATGAATACCCGGAGGAAATGCACGATAGTTAAAGGCATCTTTTGATCTGCCCCAGAGGCTTTTACCTAGGCGACGGCTGATTTTATATTTCGATTTTACAATTTTAGTCATATAATTTCTTCTGTTTCCAACTTTTATAGCGTTAAAAGGACTGCGGAATATAGCCAAAAAAAGATTTAAGTCAAGCCTTATTCTCTTAATTTTTAATCTTAAATTTACAGATATTCTTTTCTAAAAATGGCAGCATTCTTTTCCGATATGTTTACGGTCAGGCAAATCTTATCCTTCAACTCTTTTCGTTTTTGTACAAATCCATGACTATAAAGCCATGCCAGCCCCTTACTATCGGTTATCGGCAGTTCAAATTTCTCGGTTTTATTGAATTCTGAGATTTTCTTATCCAGCATTTCCAGCAAATCGGCAATTCCTGCACCGGTTAGCGCAGAAATATTTAACCCGTTTTTCGGCTTCTTTTCCAGCAAATCAATCTTGTTCAAAACTTCGTATGTACGGTTATGCAGCTTTTCTTCAACGCCCAAACCGAGCAGAACTTCTTCCACATTTTCCTTTTGCTGTGTGGTTTGCGGATGAGAAATATCACGAACATGCAATAAGATGTCAGCCTCCACCACCTCTTCCAAAGTGGCGCGGAAAGCGGCTATCAACTCAGTTGGCAAATCTGAAATAAAACCAACAGTATCCGACAAAATCACCTTACGCCCCGATGGCAGCTTCAGCGTGCGCATGGTTGGGTCGAGCGTGGCAAAAAGCTGGTCTTGCTCCAGCACCTTCGCTCCCGTCAGGCGGTTGAAAAGCGTGGATTTTCCGGCATTCGTATAACCCACCAACGCCACCACCGGATATGGTACTGCTTGGCGGGGTCGGCGATGCAGAGCGCGGGTTTTGACCACTTTCTCCAAATCTTTTTTTATCTTGATTATGCGCGTATTAATCATACGCTTATCAAGCTCAATCTGCTTTTCACCGGGGCCGCCGACAAAGCCAAAGCCACCGCGCTGACGTTCCAAATGCGTCCAGCTTCTAACTAATCGTGATTTCTGATATTCCAGCGCCGCCAGTTCAACTTGCAGCTTTCCCTCATTCGTACTTGCCCGCGCACCGAAGATTTCCAGAATCAGGCCGGAGCGGTCAATAACTTTCGTATTCCATTTTTCCTCAAGATTGCGCTGCTGAATCGGCGAAAGCTTAGAATCCACATAGGCTAATTGAATGTCATTATTAGTTATATACTCACCTAATTCCTCAACCTTGCCGCTACCGAGCAATTTATCGGGATGTGGGTTTTTAAGATTGACAATCAAAGCCTGCGCGCAGTTCAGATTTATTGCCTGAGCCAGCCCGATTGCCTCTTCAAGCTTATGCTGGGCGTCGCCCGTACTATCCCTGAATACCGGATGGATTATCAGGGTTTTAGCAGATTTTTCGAGTTTCTTTTCGTCTTCCACCAGAGCTTATGCGAAAAGTTCATCATAAATATATGCCAGCGATGAAACTGTAATCGGCATACTCAGGAAAAGCCCGAAAATGAAAAAGTTTTTATCAATAAATGCCGGAGCAAGTGCCACTACCAGATTTATTGCTATGAGCGCAAGAATCACGCCGAAATTATCCGCGCCCATGCCCATAACCTTCTTCAATGACTGTTTTGCCGCGCCGCCCAGCCCCAATGAGGTATCAACGATAAGAAATGGCACAAAAGAGAACATAGTCACGACAAATAATAATACCACGACACTTACCAAGCCAACAAGCTGATTCACGCCAAAAGCGATTGTATATAGCGAAAAGATTGCGGATAATATGCCCAGCGGAATCAGGCCTTTTTTCACTTCTATAAAGGTTTGCTCAAAGCTAAAAGCCTTACTGCGCTTGGCGTTTAATATATAGCCGAAAAACAGCAAATATAATGTAGTTGCCAATAGCGAGATTATATAATTGCCGATGGACGGGTAATCCGCGAAGATTTGAATCTTCTTCAGTCCACCATTTAAGGCAAATGCCACAATGAGGATTGTAGCGAATCCAACCGTAAAGCCAATAACGTTGCGCACCCATAAATCCACCCCGTCAGCTAGAACCTTTCGGAGGCGCAGCACTCTTTTCTCCTTCATTTGCGAGGCTTTATTGATTCCCACCTGCTCTTCCAGCAATGTTGCAATTTCGGGAAAACTGGTCGCAGGCATAAAATTACCGTTAGCAGCATCCGCAACTAGCGTGTCAGGCGCTATTTGTCTGGTTTTCACCTTCTTTATGATTGCAATTATGTCAAAAGGCCCTTGTTTTTGCCCGTTAATTACTACGTAGTAATCCATTATTAATCCTTTTTTGCTATTTCTGGTCTATTCGTTATAATTATTATATATAGTTTTGGCTATAATTTAAGTCTGGATTTCGACAAAGCAAGGAAATATGTGGCAAAAGATTAAAAAAGAGATTGATACAATCTGGCAGGCACACAAAAAACAAGGGCTTTCCGGCCAAATGTGCCTGTATAGTATCGCCGAAATTGAGCCATGGCGCAGCAAGGAACAGGGTTTCGAGTTCTGGTTCAATGAAGCCGACACGCAAAAAGCCGTGAATCAGGCAAAATTCCATTATAATGAAGGCAAATTGCCAAATACGCCGCTTTTGCTCAATCCAATCGTGCATGATGAGAATAAAAAGCCAATCGGCTCCGGTGTGGCATGGGCAACGGCACTTGCATTGGGAATTGCCAAATTAAGCGGTAAAGAGCAGGAAAGGCTTTCCGGCATTGGCGCATATTCCGATTTGATTTCGCGTAGTGAGAATAAGGATGCAGGCTTAAAAATCATCGCATTTTCCAACCGCATATTAAAACCGCTTGAAGATGGAACGGTTGAAGGCTGCCGTGAATTATACGAGCTTACCGATGTTGATAGCGAGGAATATTATAAATCATATATGCTGGGCGGACTTTCATATTTAACCAAGAACGGCTCATTCAAACATGAAAATCTTGATACTATGCTGCCGCCCGAACCAAAAGAAATTGATATTCAGATAGTCAAAGATGCCGCAAAATGCTGGAATGCCTATGACCGCCATCATATTTTGTTTGAGCGTTTCGGGGTTGATCCGGATAATATTGAGAAGAATCTGAAATATTTCAATCTCTGTGCGCGAAATTTTGAGTTCTTTGATAAAACTGGCCCGCAACGCGAAGGCTCAGAAGAAAATTTTGAATTTGTCGTGGAAGGCTTAATCCCGCGTGGCGCAGTTTGTGTGCTGGCTGGTGCAGGCGGCACGGGTAAATCATCCATCGCACATGAATTATGCGTAAAAGCCGGAATTGATTATGCCGAAGACGAAAAACAGCCAATCTGGCTCGGACAACCGGTGAATACTAAATTCACCAAAGGAATCTGCGTATATTTCTCCGGTGAAGATGGCCCAGCCGTAATAAATGCGCGCGCGAAATTGTTTGATCCGGAAGAACGAGCAAACCGCGTGATGTTCCAACGCGCCGAGTTTCGCGATAAGGATGAAACCCTGCCCGAATTTATGAAACGCCTCGCCACCATGCCCGATGTGCCGATTATGGTGATTGATCCTGCCAGAAAATATCTCGAAGGGGATGAAAATAACTCGGAAGTCGTATCGGAATTTTTTGAAGCGATTGAAGAATTTGCCGTCAGGAAAAATTGCGCGATGATTGTCGTTCACCATTTGGAGAAGTCTGCAAAACCTGAATCCTGCGCCGAAATTCTGGACTTACTACGCGGCTCACAGGTTTTTATTGACCGCCCGCGTGTGGTTTTGGGATTATATCGCGACGGCCCTTATACCGTGGTTGGATTGGCAAAATGTAATATCCCGCCGACTTTGGGGATGATAACCGAGGAACGTGTTTTTGCGCGCGACCCGAAATCATTGCAACTTATCTGGCTGCCGGGTGAAGAGGGCGTGCGCCGCACCACTCTTTCCGAGGAAGAGCTGGAAGAAATCAAAACCCTGCGTGAAATTGAAGAAGCAAGAAATCAGGGCTGATGCTGCACCGAATGTTAGCTTGACGAACCGCAATGGTTAGTATTTATTTACCCGATGAAAATTGTCAGGCCAAATCTATTTCAGGAAATATTAGTCGAGAATGGCGGCAAATTCCCACCTCTATCAGATGAGGAAGGCAATACCTACAGAAGAGGCGGAAGAAAAATTTATGAATTGCACACAAAGCATGTTTGGGGATTAGGTTATATTGGAGGCGAATTTTCACGCCTTTATGAAATCGAAGTACCGAGATTATATGAAATAGAAAATCGAAAGGCCGAACAATCAAAAGCTATGGAAGGGTTTGACATAAAGGGAGCTCTCACCAGACAAAGTGCTGCTGTTTTGCTGGAAGCACCGATATCAAAATTCGGACATTCCGTGTATGATATTTATTGGAAGATGACTGGCGCAGTTTATGCTCATGAGCTTGGACATGGTGTTGATAAGCCCGAATTCCGAACAAACTCCAGCGAATCCAATCAGGTTGCGCATGCAGAATTTCGCGCAGATATTTTCTCTGCTGCATTATATTCAGAATATTGGATGATAAGCTTCCTTCTACATAACGCAATATTGAAAGAACACTCCCTGATTGAAAAAGGCTGGGAGGCAAGAGTTGCAAAAGCCAATGCAATGGACGGCGCGGTGGCTGGCGGTCATCCCAGTATAAATGACCGGATAAACAATATTATTCACGGCACTGCTTCTCCCGAATGGAAAAAAATGATGCAGAGACAGGATAAGGCAAGCATGGATGGTTTGATGGCTGCCGCCCCGTTTATCTAATTCCCGATTTCTATTTATTTTTATTCCTGATTGCGCTATCTTTCCGGCAACAAAACTTTTGGAGAAAGATTATGGAATTCGGTATTATAGCAATTTTAGTCGTCGCGGCAGTTATCCTGTTTATGATGGTGAAAATCGTCCCGCAACAGGAAGCATGGGTGATTGAGACTTGGGGAAAATTTGATGTTATCCATCAGGAAGGTGGTTTGATTTTCCTAATTCCGGTTATGCAACGTGTCGCCTATAAACACAGCCTCAAGGAACAAGTGGTTGATGTGCAAGCACAAACCGCGATTACCAAAGATAATGTGAGCCTTAGAATTGACGGGGTTTTATATGTAAAAGTTATCAACCCTGCCGATGCTTCTTATGGTGTTTCTGACCCATATTTTGCCGTAGCACAATTGGCACAAACCACGATGCGTGCAGAAATCGGAAAGATGAACCTCGATAAAACTTTTGAAGAGCGCGAAACGCTAAATACAAATATCGTAAATGCCATTAATGACGCAGCCGGAAAATGGGGCGTGCAATGTATGCGTTATGAAATCAAAGATATCAACCCGCCAACAACCGTATTGCAAGCAATGGAATTGCAAATGACTGCCGAGCGTCATAAGCGTGCGCAAATTCTGGAATCGGAAGGTAAGCGCGATGCTATGGTCAATGTTGCAGAAGGTGATAAGCGTGAAGTTGTTCTGGAATCAGAAGCAGCGATGCAAGACCAAATTAACCGCGCAACCGGACAAGCAGAAGCGATTCGCCAAGTGGCGCTGGCAACTGCCGATGGTATTCGTGATGTGGCAAAAGCGATTAATGAGAAAGGCGGAAATGACGCAGTAAGTTTGCGCGTGGCTGAGCAATATGTTGAGGCTTTCAGCAAGCTGGCAAAGACTTCAACCACCGTGCTTTTGCCTGCTGCTACAAATGATGCGGGCAGCATGGTTGCACAGGCAATGACAATTTTTGACAGTTTGAAAAAAGACAATAAAGCGCATTGATGCAAACTAACCCTCCCCCAGCCCCTCCCTCAGGGAGGGGAGTTCTTGTTGTTGCTCCCTCAGGGAGGGGAGTTCTATATATCCTTCCCCATGAGGGGGGAGTTAGAGGGGGGTTATTTTTTGCGATATTATTATCCATATTATTATGCTCACTAACCTACTTGCCAGCATTAGCCGAAGAAGAAACAGCTCTAGCAAAATCTCACGCAATTTCAATTTATGGCGATGTAAAATACCCGTCTGACTTTACCCATTTTGATTATGTGAACCCAAATGCACCAAAAGGCGGGGAGATTATCCTGCCGGAAATCGGCACGTTTGACAGCCTCAACGGAAATATATTGAAAGGCAAACCCGCCGGAGATTTGGGTTTGTTATTTGACACGCTGATGACACCTTCTATGGATGAAACGGCAACAAATTATGGGCTGGTTGCGGAATATGCCGAAGTGCCGGAATCAGGCAAATACATAATTTTTTATCTGAATCCGAAAGCAAAATTCTCCGATGGTACAAAAATCACTGCCGATGATGTGGTATTCACTTTCAACATAATTATGGAAAAAGGCCATCCATATTATAAAATTTATTACGGTGAAATTGCCGGAGTGGAAAAGCTCTCTGATTCCTCGGTAAAATTCAATTTCAAAAACCCGAAAAATAAAGAGCTGAAATATATTATCGGGCAACTCCCCGTACTTTCCAAAAAATATTATGAAAGTCATGAGTTTGAAAAAACCACGCTCGAACCGCCGCTCGGCAGCGGGCCATATCTGGTGGATAGCGTTGAGCAAGGCAGGCAAATTACCTATAAGCGCAACCCAGATTATTGGGCGAAGGATTTGCCGGTCAATCAGGGTATGTATAATTTTGACCGCATTCGCCATGAATATTATATGGATGTGAATGTCGCGATTCAGGCATTTAAATCCGGCTCACTAGATTTGCGTTATGAAAATGTCGCCAAGAATTGGGCAACTGCATATAACATCCCTGCGGTTGAAAGCGGCAAAATCAAAAAAGAGAAAATCTACCACCAAATCCCCACCGGAATGCAGGCTTTTGCATTCAATATCCGCCGCGACAAGTTCAAAAACAAAAACATACGCAAAGCAATTTCCTATGTGCTTGATTTTGAATGGATGAATGAGAATTTATTCTATGGTTCATATGAGCGCACACAAAGTTATTTTGAAAACTCAATTTATGCGGCGCGCGGATTGCCCGAAGGTAGGGAGCTGGAATTGCTAGAAGAATTTCGTGATAAATTGCCTGCCGAAGTTTTTAATGAAGAATTCACACTGCCAAAATCCGATGGTAGCGGCAGAATCAGAAAAAGATTATTGCAAGCAAGAAATATTCTAGAACAGGAAGGATATAAAATTAAGGACGGCGTGCTTATTGATGAGAATGGTAAGCCGTTTGAGGTTGAATTCCTGCTGCAAAATGGCAGCTCGCTCGATAGGCTGATGCCATCAATTGTCAATAATCTGAAAATTCTGGGAATTGAAACTAAGCTGCGCGCAGTTGACGCTTCGCAATATAAACAGCGTATGGACGAGTTTGATTATGATTTGGTCACCGTGGTTTGGGGGCAATCCAACTCACCCGGCAATGAGCAGATGAATTATTGGCACTCGGCAAATGCCGATACAAAGGGCAGCCGCAATTATATCGGGATAAAAAATCCGGTTGTAGATGCGTTGGTGGAAAGGCTCATCATTGCCGAGGATAAGGAAGATTTGGTCGCAATTTGCAAGGCGCTCGATAGGGTGATGTTGTGGGAATATTATGTTATTCCGCATTTTTATGCAGGTTATTTCCGCATTTTATATTGGGATAAATTCGCCCGCCCCGAAACTTTGCCAAAATATGATTCGCAGTTCGGGCTATGGACTTGGTGGGTGAAGTGATTGAGGGTTTTAGAAGTTAGATGTTAGATTTCATTATATCATTAATTCTTACATCTAATATCTCACATCATACATAGCTCACGCTATCTTCTTGAATTTGCGGTTTTGTTCGGCGAGATAATCATCGCCCAAACGGCGTTTTTTATCTTCCAGATAATCCTCAAAATTGCCTTCAAACCATTCCACATGCCCCTCGCCCTCATAAGCCAGAATATGTGTCGCAATGCGATCTAGGAAAAATCTATCATGGGTAATCACCACTGCACAACCGGGAAAATCGAGCAATGCCTCTTCCAGAGCGCGCAAAGTTTCCACATCCAAATCATTGGTTGGCTCATCAAGCAGAAGTAAGTTCACACCGGTTTTCAGCATTCTGGCGAGATGCACACGATTGCGCTGCCCGCCTGATAAATTCCCGACTAATTGCTGTTGTGAATCTTTCTTGAAGTTGAAACTTGAAACATAAGCGCGGGATTTCACTTCACGCCCGCCCAAATCAATATGGTCATTGCCACCGCTGATATTTTCCCACACGGATTTTGAATCATCCAGCGCATCGCGGCTTTGGTCGATATAGCCCATTTTGACGGTTTCACCCACAGTGAATTCCCCGCTATCCGGCTTTTCCTGTCCGGTGATGATTTTGAATAAGGTGGTTTTACCTGCACCGTTTGGCCCGATAATCCCGACAATTCCTCCACGCGGCAGGCTAAAATTCAAATCTTTCAGGAGCAATTTATCGCCATATGATTTGCAAACATTTTCTGCCTTGAGTACAACATCGCCCAAGCGAGGCCCTTGCGGAATAACAATTGCGGTGTTTTCCAGAGTTTTATTTCCCGCTTCTTTAACTAGCTCATCAAAAGCCTTGAGCCTTGCCTTGGATTTTGACTGGCGGGCTTTTGCGCCCTGACGCACCCATTCCAACTCGGATTCAATTGCTTTTTGTCGGGCTTTATCCTGCGATTCTTCAACCTGCATACGCTTTTCTTTTGCTTCAAGCCATGCAGTATAATTCCCTTCATATGGAATGCCCTGCCCCCTATCCAATTCCAAAATCCAGCCAGTGACATTATCCAGAAAATATCTATCATGGGTAATCATCACCACAGTTCCGGGATAATCGGCCAGATAGCGCTGCAACCACCACACGCTTTCCGCATCCAGATGGTTGGTTGGCTCGTCAAGCAACAACATATCGGGTTTTTCCAGCAGCAATTTTGCCAACGCTACACGGCGTTTTTCTCCGCCGGAAAGCTTTGCTATTTCAGCATCTTTTGGCGGGCAATTTAGCGCATCCATAGCAATATCAATCTCGCGTTCAATATCCCACGCATTTGTTGCATCAATTTTTTCCTGCAATTCTGCCTGTTCTTCAATGAGCTTATTCATCTCATCGTCAGTCATTTCTTCGGCAAACTTTGCTGAAACTTCGTTGAATTTATCAAGCAGACCTTTGCGCTCACCCAATGATTCCATGATATTATCAAAAACATTTTTATCGGGATTCAATTTTGGTTCTTGCTCAAGATAGCCAATTTTTGTGCCTGCTGCCGGCCATGCCTCGCCATCAAATTCCTTATCAATTCCCGCCATGATTTTCAGCAGGGATGATTTACCCGCACCGTTTGGCCCGATAACACCGATTTTTGCACCCGGATAAAATGACAGCCAGATATTCTCAAAAACCGGCTTTGTACCGTATTTTTTGGTGAGTTCTTTAATTACGAAAATAAATTCTTTGGACATAGTTTTGATGATTTTTGCGAGGAAAGTTACATATAGAAATAATAATAAGCGCCGACAATCACCGCCAAAAGCACGATTGAACGGAATATAAATGCAGTGACCTTAATCACCAGAAACAGCCCGAAAAGCAGTGCTACAATCACCAAAATATCTTCATAACTCATTATTTACCTGCCCGTATATTGTTGAAAGAAAATATATATTCCCACTCCGAAAAGCAACAATAATAGAATTCTATAGCTACGCCCAACCATGCGCTTGCCCATCATAAAGCCAAAGCCAAACGCAATCGCTATCAAGCTTAACAGCGCATAAATATCAATCGAAATTACCTGATTGCCATCCATTTTGCGAGCTTATCGCTTTTCGACAAAGAAATCACGCAAAAGTTTTGCGCTTTCGGTTTCTGCAATCCCACCATAAATTTCCGGACGATGATGGCAAGTTGGGTGGTTGAACCAAAATATCCCACCGCGCTTTGGGTCATGCGCGCCGAAATATAAACGCCGGATGCGTGCCAGACTAATTGCCGTTGCGCACATCGTACAGGGCTCTAATGTCGTATATAAATCGCATTCAGGAATCTGCTCGCTTCCCAGAATCCGACAACCTTCCCGCAATACCAAAATTTCAGCATGAGCGCTTGGGTCGGAATCTCTGCACACCCGATTTCCGGCTTTGGCGATAATCTCATTGTCCTTTACCAGCACCGCACCAACCGGAACCTCCTGCGCGATTGCAGCATTATGCGCCTCGGCGATTGCAATTTCCATAAAGTTAGTCATATTCAGAACATGCCTCCATTGAAAACTTATATTGACCTGCATTGCGAGCGAACGCAAGACGGATTATTCGAAGAACCTCTTAATACGGTCACAAGCTTGCTATTTATAGTAGCCGCTTATTTGCTGCATAACGAATTCAAAAAAACCGAGCAGAAGATTTTCTCCATCCGATTCATGATAATCATGATTGTATTAATCGGCATTGGCAGCACGATATTCCATATGAGCGGGCGTATTTGGGGAGCATTAGCCGATGTTATACCCATCTCAGTTTTCGCCGTGGTGTTTATATATAATTTCACCCGCCATGTGCTGGGGCAAGGCGTGCTTATTTCACTATTATCATTTTCGCTATTCGCGGGCGGAAATCTGATATTCAAATCATTCATTGGACGCGCACCGGATGGCTATTTCTCGCTAATACCGAGTATTGTTATCATGTTTTTACTGGCGATTTATATGCTTTGGGCAAAAAATCCTTCTGCGCGCAATTTCCTGATTGCCTCATTTATCGCTGCAATTGCCATAAGCGCACGCACATTAGATACATTTATGAACCGCGCCGGAAGCTGCGAGCAATTGCCGATAAGCCTGCATTTTTTATGGCACAGCTTCATGGCGATTTATATCTGGATAGTAATGCGCGAACTAATCCTGCGCCAGCGCGCGAATTATCCCTCTTAATGTCCGCACTTCCTGCGCTGAAAACTCGGCACGGGTTAACATGGTTTTGATATTGCGCATCATCCCCGCTTTTTTCTCATCAACCTGAAAGAAATCTCTGGCAGTGAGTGTTTCATCCAGATGTTTAAACAGAGAATCCAGCTCCGATTTTGTCGCCAATTCCCTGTGCTCAGCATTCTTGGTTTTTGGTGTTTTTGAAAATTCATAACAAACAATCCCCACGCTCATTGCCAGATTCAGGCTTTGATAAATCTCGCCCACCGGAATCGAGATTATCTTATCGGCCAGAGCAATTTCCTCATTGGAAAGCCCGCTACGCTCTGCGCCGAACAATATCCCGCTTTTAGGATTTCGCGGAGTTTCGCTGATTTCTGACAAGCTCAAAACTCGCTTATCCAAATCACGATTGCGCGCCGTTGTGGCATAGATATATTGCAAATCGGCAATTGCATCTTCAACTGAATCGAAAATTTGGGCATTCTCAATCAGCATTTTTGCACCTGCCGCCATCTCAATTGCTTTTGGATTTGGCCAACCATCACGCGGAGAAACAAGGCGCAAATCAGTATATCCGAAATTGAACATGGCGCGTGCCGAAGCGCCGATATTTTCGCCCATTTGCGGGTTTACGAGGATTATTGCCGTCATTAGTTCAAAATATTAGAGTCAGGGTCGATTATTGAATCAATATACCTGCCCTGAAATAAGGAAATTCCCAGCGACTGACCATAATAAACCGCTTCCCGATTATCGCAGCGTGAAAGGATAACGCGCGAATTGCCGCAATCTGATATTGCCTGCTTTAGACGCTTATTTTCCGCCGAATCAATATCGCTTTTTATATCGGCATTCCAAAACATTTTTGCCAAGTCAAAACCCAGCGAATTCCGGTCTACTTGCAGGAATCCAAGCGAATCCATGCCATCCAGACAAATTCTATAACCGGATTTTTGTATCATATTTTTTGCCGTCATAAATGCTTTCATATTATTGAACAAATCGGCAAGCTGGATTTCGATAATGATATTTTTCTTGGTTTTTGCGTCAAGTCCACTATCAAAAAGTGCAAAATTCTCGGAAAGCAAAGTTTCGATATTTAAATTGAGGCTAATGGCCGAGCGCAAATATGTTTGCGGAGATTTACGCACAATTTCCAGCACTCTGCGGTCAAGAATCTGCGTGAGATATCGAAATAAAATCCGATTACTGGCAAGGTTGATATTGAGGGAAATCAACTCCGACAAAGATTGGATGTTGATATATATTTCATTGAAAATGGTTTTAAAACCATCTGCTTTCGCCGCGCAAATCGGCTGTTTGCGTAATGCCGGACTAATATTGGTTTTGCCAAGCTCGCCCTCAACATTTACCAGTTTTTCCGGACTCAAAAAATGCGGGGCATCGGGACGCAGCTTTTGCGCAGGCTTGTTTTTATCCAGCTCCTTGAATTTATACCGCGCGGCGCCGAAAAACTCCGCCCAATTCTCGTTCAACTCATAAAATTTGCAGAATCTCTCATTATCCTCGCCCTCATCATTATAGGCAAGCGGGTCATCCATATATAAATAGCGAAGTTGGAAAACTAGTTTCTTGAGCGCATTCGGTGCTGCTTCCTCACATACTACAAAAATATCATAATCGCTGGTAATCACCACCCAGCCTTTTGCTTCACGCAATAAATCATTGATGATATTGACGGAGATTTTTAGCTGATAATCGGTTTTATAATGCTCTAACAACTCAGAAAAACAGAAATGCAAAGCATAGTAACCGTTATGCGATTCCTTCAATGCGCCCAAAATATCAAGCAATACTCTTTCCGAGCCTTTTTTATGTGTTGTTAGCATAAAAAAAATATTATACTGAATAGAAATAACTGACAACCGATAACTGAGAAGTAATAGACTAACATGGCTGGACATTCAAAATTTGCGAATATCAAACATCGAAAAGGCGCACAAGATGCTAAACGCGCCAAAGCTTTTACCAAACTCGCGCGTGAAATCATCGTTTCTGTGAAAACCGGAATGCCCGAACCGGAAAATAACCCGCGCCTGCGCTCTGCCATTGCTGCTGCCCGCGCGATGAATATGACAAATGACCGTATTCATTCTGCCATCAAACAAGGTATGGGAAATCAGCCCGGAGATGATTATGAAGAAATGCGCTATGAAGGCTATGGGCCAAAAGGCATCGCCGTAATCGTTGAAGCGCTAACCAATAACCGTAATCGTACCGCCAGCGAAGTTCGCTCTGCCTTCACCAAGCATGGTGGGAATCTGGGTGAAACCGGAAGCGTGGCGTTTAGTTTTGAACAGGTTGGGTTGATTGAATATCCCGCCGCTACAGCATCCGAAGAGGAAATGCTGGAAGCAGCAATTGAAGCAGGGGCAGATAATTGTGAGAGTGATGAGTTTGTCCATTCAATCACTTGCAAACCCGATGATTTTAGCGCGGTACGTGGTGCGCTGGAAGAAAAATTCGGCGAAGCTGAAACCGGACGTTTGAGCTGGAATCCGGCAAATACAGTTGAAGCTGATGAAGATACTGCAACCAGCTTGATGAAATTGGTAGAAACATTAGAGGATAATGATGATGTCCAATATGTTGTCACCAATGCTGATATTTCTGATGAGATTATGGAGAAGTTGGCGATCTAGCAGTATATGGAAAATTGAGCATGGAACATGGATATAGAAATCTCGAAGTTTGGCAATTCTCGAGAGAATTGGCGAATTTGGTATATGATTTAACTACCAACTTTCCCAAAGAAGAAATTTATGGCTTAACAAATCAAATGCGTAGGTCTGCCGTTTCTGTAGCTTCAAATATTGCCGAAGGTAATGAGAGACATGGCAAGAAAGAATTTATTCATTTTATAGGCATTGCTAGAGGTTCGTTAGCTGAACTTGAAACACAAGCAATAATCGCCAACGATAGAAATTTTATGGAGAGAGATAATCTGGGTAATTTGCTGGAGCTAACTTCTAAAATAGCTAAAATGCTATGGGGGCTTAGAAAAAGCTTGGAAAGAGATAATCAATGATCAATGCTCACCGTTCCAAAGTCATACTCGGCATCGACCCAGGATTGCGCAAAACCGGATGGGGCATTATTGAATCGGTAAATAATAACCTCAAATTTGTCGCCTGCGGAACAATCAAAACTTCTGATAAGAAATCATTATGCGAGCGGCTCGGTGAATTATCTCAAGGTTTGCAGGCGGTCATAAAGGAATATGACCCCGATATTGCTGCAATTGAAGAAACCTTCGTCAATATGAACGGACAATCCACACTAAAGCTCGGACAGGCGCGCGGTGCATTGATTGTGACTATGGTAAATGTTGGGCTGGAAGTCTTTGAATATTCCGCAAGGCTGGTGAAGAAAAGCGTTGTCGGAAGCGGAAGGGCAGAAAAACACCAGATAGAAATGATGGTCAAAACACTTCTGCCTAAAGCAAATCCGGACTCGGAAGATGCTGCTGATGCTTTGGCGGTGGCCATCACGCACTCGAACCATTCAAATTAATCTTCATTACGAGGACGCATCGCCGAGGAAGCAATCCAGAGCAATTCACAAAAACCCTAGATTGCCACGCTCACCCTGTTCGCTCGCAATGACGTTTCGTGAGTGCCGGAAATTTCCAACTCAACAATCTCTCCCACTTCATAGCCGGAAATTTGCACCGGTAAAAACTGTTCGGTATGGCCTTTATTCTCGGATTCAATCAGAACTTTTTCGGTTTTTCCAACCCGCGATTCTAACAATCTCTGCATTTGAATTTCACCTTCTGCGCGCAAAATTGCCGCCCGTTCTTTGCGGATTTTTTTCGGCACTTGATTTGGAATTTTTGCAGCAGGTGTTCCCTCACGCTCCGAATATGGGAAGATATGCAGATGCGTCAATCCAAGTTCGGAAATCAGGTTCTTTGTGTTCTCAAACATATCATCAGTCTCAGTAGGAAATCCGGCAATGATATCTGCGCCAAACACCACATCTTCCCGCAAACTTCGCGCGCGTGCTACAAAATCCACTACATCCGCCCGCAAATGTCGGCGCTTCATGCGTTTCAAAATCATATCATCGCCCGCCTGCAAACTAATATGCAGATGCGGCATAAAGCGTTTCTCATTTGCCAGCAATTCAAAAACCTCGTCATCAACCTCTTTCGGGTCGATGGATGAAAGCCGCAAACGCGCTAAATCGGGAATCATTTTCAGCATACGTTTCGCCAAATTTCCCAGCGTTGGCCTGCCCGGCAAATCCAGCCCATAATCGGTAATATCAACTCCGGTCAGAACAATTTCCCGAAAGCCTCTTTCCACCAACTGCTTTGCGTGTGAAATAATATCTCCCACAGGGACAGAACGATTATTCCCACGGCCAAACGGGATGATGCAAAATGTGCAGCGATGGTTGCAGCCATTTTGGATTTGCAGAAATGCGCGGGTTTTGCCGTCATAAGAATCAACCATATGCAGCGCAGTTTCCTGCAATTCCATAATGTCGTTCACTTTGGATTTTTCACCATCAAGGTTCAAATAACTTGCCTTCTCTAACTTCTCCTGATTGCCCAAAACATTATCCACCTCGGGCATGTCGGAATATTTTTGCGGATTAATCTGCGCCGCACAGCCGGTGACAATAATTTGTTTATCGGGATTTTCGCGCCGCGCTTTGCGGATTGCCTGCCGCGCCTGACGCTCTGCCTCGGATGTTACCGCGCAAGTGTTGAAGACAATTGCATTTTCCACGCCGGAGCGCGCCAGATTATCGCGGATAACTTCGCTCTCATAAATATTCAAGCGGCAGCCGAATGTTACAATTTGGTTTTGCATGGGGCGCGGAGTATAGCTATAATCTCTTGGAATTACAATTGATTATTTAAATAGAGCTTCATCAAACTCACCGTGATATGGGGTTGCGACCTTTCCGGTCATCAGCACATAGCCTTCTTCATGCCACTCGATAAGCAATTTTCCGCCCGGAAGTTCTACCACGGCTTTCGGTTCTTCTATCAGCTCCAAAGTCACGGCCAGCACCAAGGTTGCACAGGCAGCCGTGCCGCAAGCCAGAGTTTTTCCCACACCGCGTTCCCAAACTTTCATACGGATGCTGTTATCTTCATTTATTTCTGCCACGCTAACATTTGTCCGTTCGGGGAAGATTTCATGCTTTTCCAGCAGGGGGCCATAAGCGCGGAGGTTAATTGCGTCAATATCATCCACAAAAAATACGATATGCGGATTGCCCATACTCACCGCCGCAGGCTCTTCCAGCGGGCCAACGCTTAGCGGTAATTGCAACACATCCAAATCTTGTGCCAGCGGAATCTTATCCCAGTCAAAAACCGGCTCACCCATATTCACCGTAACTTCATCTGCTCCGGCACGCTTGACCGTAAGCAGGTTAGATTTTGTTTGCACCGTAACTTCATCCTTGCCCAATTCTTCTATGAGCATAAAACCAACGCAGCGTGTGGCATTTCCGCAGGCTTTCACCTCGCTACCGTCAGAGTTGAAGATACGCATAAATATATCGGCTTTTTCCGAGTTTTCCAGCAACACGACTTGGTCGCAACCTATGCCGAAGCGGCGATAAGCAATCCATTTGGCTTTCGCCGGAGTTAGCTCAAATTTCTGGTTGCGCGTGTCGATGACTACAAAATCATTGCCCAGCCCATTCATTTTTGTGAAGCGTATCATCACAACCCCCCTTTCATCCCCCCTATAAGGGGGGAGTTAGTTGGGGAAGTGTTCATTTTTGTGAATTTAATCATACAAAAACCTTAAAGAGCGCCTTTCGTGCTCGGCACTTCATCTTTTTTCCGCGCGTCAATTTCAATGGCAGTGCGCAAAGCCCTAGCTAGACCTTTATAGCAGCTTTCAACAATATGGTGGTTATTCGTGCCATAGAGATTTTCCACATGCAGCGTTATTCCGGCATTAAATGCAAAAGCCTGAAACCATTCTTTGAATAGTTCCGTATCCATTTCGCCCACCTTATCGCGCGCGAAATCCACCTTCCAAATCAGATATGGGCGGTTGGAAATATCCAGCGCCACGCGGGTTAGCGTTTCATCCATCGGGATATAAGAATGTGCATAGCGCGTGATGCCTTTTTTGTCGCCGAGCGCTTTGGTAAATGCCTCACCAATAGCAATTCCGCTATCTTCCGTTGTGTGGTGAAAATCAATGTGAGTATCGCCCTTCGCGGTGAGCTTTATGTCAATCAGCGAGTGGCGGGAGAGTTGCTCCAGCATATGATCAAGAAAACCAATGCCCGTAGAAACTTCATATTTCCCCGTTCCGTCAAGATTAATCTCGACAGAAATTTGGGTTTCCTTGGTATTTCTTTCAATTTTT
>Ga0066640_10000856_pt1 | contig 18205 bp, 12 predicted proteins | sample CryGeyCG2114_020_2_FD_59505 | JGI IMG/M metagenome (GOLD analysis project Ga0066640, IMG submission 59505) | Groundwater microbial communities from aquifer - Crystal Geyser CG11_big_fil_rev_8/21/14_0.20 | ecosystem: Environmental > Aquatic > Deep subsurface > Groundwater | place: USA: Utah... | reverse complement strand
CTTTGGTTGATGATGTTAAAGGGATGAAAATCGGGGTTATTAAAGAATTACTTGGCGAAGGAATTAGCGAAGAGGTTAAAGCATCAATTAAAGAGGCAATTAAAAAATATGAAGAGCTGGGAGCAAAGATTATCGAGGTCTCCCTCCCCTCTTTTGAATACGCGGTTTCAACCTACTATCTAATAGCTCCCGCAGAAGCCAGTTCAAATTTAGCCAGATATGATGGGGTTAAGTTTGGCCACCGCAGTAAAGAGGCAAAAGATTTGATCTCCATGTATTACCAAACAAGAGAAGAGGGTTTTGGCCAAGAAGTCAAAAGAAGGATCATGATTGGCACCTACGCACTTTCAGCTGGCTACTACGACGCTTACTATTTAAAAGCACTGAAAGTTCGGACCCTGATTAAACAGGATTTTGAAAAAGCTTTCCAAAAGTGCGATGTCTTAATTTCACCCACTGCCCCATCTGTAGCTTTTAAAGCCGGTGAAAAATCAGAGGATCCGCTTTCCATGTATCTTTCTGATATCGCGACTATCCCGATCAATCTAGCCGGCCTGCCCGCGATTTCTTTGCCGTGCGGATTCAGCAGCAACCTGCCGATCGGCCTGCAGATAATTGGCAGAGCGTTTGACGAAGAGACCATTCTGCGCGCTGCATTTGCCTTTGAGCAAAATACAGAGTGGCACAAACAAAAACCAGTGATATAATATACCCAATTATGGCTAGGAAAATTTTTGTCTTTTTTTTAACCCTGCTGATTTTTCTACCTATGGCCTTAGCCGAAACAATCGACGGCATTAATTACGACGAGAAATATTTTGGCCCGATCGCCGGCACGGTCTACGGTTCTGCCCCACCTAAAATAGATAAGATTACAATTAACAAGCAGATAATTACACCCAATGAACAAGGGGACTTTAAGGTCCCTGTCCAGCTTGCTGCCAACGAAAAACATGTGCTGGTAGAGATAGAGACAAATGGGTATAACTTAAGTAAAAAATATTTGGTCGTCCGCCATCCAAAAACCACCCGCAGCTTTGAAATAGCCATTACCAGGAGTGAATTCTTTAAACTAATATCTATGACACCCCAGCAGCCTGCGGTTGCAGAGAAAGAAACAACAACCACTACCTTAAAAACCTCAAAGACTCAAGCTAAAAACTCAACTACGGTTACACAATACTCCAGCACTACGACAGCTTCAATGCCCAAGCCGCCTAGTCCCCCAACCCTCCAGCCACCTGGCTACCCAACTACCCAACCACCCAAAGCCAAAAAGGGCTGGTTTGATTGGTTTAAGAAATTAATGCCTAAAAAAGAAGAACTGACAACAAAAAAAATCTCTCCGGCTGTTGAAGAAACAATGAAAAACGAAGCAATCATCATTGTCCAGCGCGACAGCCAACAGATTATCAGGGGTGAGATCAAGGATTATCTTGGCCAAGAAGCGACCAACCAGGCAATTTATGAGATCTTGCAGCGCGAAGCCCCAACAGCCCTGGAAAAAGAGGTGGGCAAGATCATTGCCCGCGATGTCCCTACCGGCGAGGGCCTAAGCCTAATCAAGCAGGAAATCGCCAAAGTTGTTAAACGCGAAGCCCCGAAAATTATTGAAAAAGAGACCATAACCCTTTTATCTTCAGGTGAAGGCCAAAGAATAATTGAAAAACAAGTAGCTAAGATCGTTACTGCCAAACTAAACCAAATCTCAATTACCAATTTGGCCAAACAATCAATTAATAAAGCTGACTTGCAAAACAAGGCCCGCTTAACAATTATCGAAGAAGCTAAAAAAATAGCCAGCAGCGACACCCTGCTCCAACTGGCTGACAAGACTATCAAGGAACAAGCGCTTGGCGCCATTGACCCCAAAACTCTAAAAGAGATTATCAACCGGGTAATTAAAGAAGAGACCCAAAAAGTGATTGCTGAAAAAGCCCAAGAAATTTTAAAAACAGAGACCCAAGAATTCTTAAAGGCTGAAGCTGAAGAAAAAGCTAAAACCCAAGTTAAGCCCCCCAGCCTCATCACTGACTCCGGCAAATGGGGGGGCTATGACCTGGTGTGGGAAATCGAGCCCGGCAAACTCTTACTGGTCAAAGATACCAGCAAGCAATACGCTGGCCATATATATTATGTTAGAGAACAGCTCTGGTTACCACTGGATGAACTCACACCGGAACAACTGCGCGAAGTCTTAAATAAAGGTAAATTCCCTATTATAAAAAAATAAGTTATAATTAACTTATGACCACTCAATACGAAATTGTTATCGGCCTGGAAACACATGCTCAGCTATCAACCATCAGCAAAATGTTCTGTTCTTGTAGCATCAAGTTTGGCGCCGACCCAAACACAAACATCTGCCCCATTTGCACCGGCCAGCCGGGAACGCTACCGGTGGTTAATAAAAAAGCCATTGAACTAGCCATAAAAACCGCCCTGGCCTTAAACTGCAAAATTGAGCCACAATCTATCTTTGCCAGAAAAAATTACTTCTACCCTGACCTACCCAAGGATTATCAGGTCTCCCAGTATGACCTTCCCTTGGCAACAAAAGGGTATTTAGAAATAGAAGTTGAAGGAAAAACCAAAAAAATCGGGATAACTCGAGTCCATCTAGAAGAAGACGCAGGCAAACTCACCCACCAGGGGGCAGCCAGGATTATGGGGTCTGAAGGTTCATTGGTTGATTATAACCGGACCGGCACCCCGCTGATGGAAATTGTGTCAGAGCCTGATATCCGTACTCCGGAAGAAGCCAGCGCTTATATGGAAAAGCTGGCCTCGCTGCTCCGCTACATCGAAGTCTGCGACGCCAAAATGGAAGAAGGCTCCCTGCGCTGCGACGCCAATATCTCGATCATGCCAATCGGCTCAAAAGAGTTTGGCACCAGGACCGAGCTTAAGAACATGAACTCATTTAAGGCTGTTGAAAAAGCCATGGTAGTTGAAGCAGCCAGGCAGGAAGAAATTATTGAAGACGGCGGCAAGATTATCCAGGAGACCAGGGTTTACGATGACACCACTGGAACAACCTCAAGCATGCGAAGCAAAGAAGAGGCCCATGATTATCGCTATTTTCCAGAGCCGGATCTGGTTCCAATTGAACCAAGCAAGGAGTGGATCGCAGAGATCAAGCAATCACTGGGGGAGCTCCCCGCAGAGAGAGAGCAGCGCTTCTACGACGAATACAGCCTGGCTGCTGATATTAACAAACTTTTGATCTCCAACCGATTAATGGCTGATTTTTTTGAAGCAACAGTCAAAGATTTTAAAAGAGAAAAAGCAAGCATTGCAGCCAATTGGATTGTTGGCGATCTGACCGCTTACTTAAAAGAACACAAAAAATCCATAGATGAGATTAATTTTACCCCGACCAAACTGGCAGAACTCCTCTTTTTAATTGACACTGGAACCATCAGCGGGACAACAGCCAAGACCATCCTCATAAAAACCCTGGAAACAGGAAAAACAGTTAAAGAAGTAGTAGCCGAGTCAGGGTTGACCCAAATTAGTGATGAAGGAGAACTTATTAAGGTTATTGAAGAAGTGATTAAGAACAATCCCAAGCAGGTTGAGCAATACAAAGGTGGTAAAACCACGGTTATCGCCTTTTTTGTCGGGCAAGTGATGAAAGCAACTAAAGGCCGGGCTAATCCGGGGTTGGTTAATAAGCTGCTTAGCCAAAAACTAGCCTAAGATGAATAAGCAGGCCATTACCTATAAGATCGGCAACTCGCTATATTTAAACATCACCAACCGTTGTCTTAATGACTGCGGGTTTTGCATCAGGCGCAAGGCCAAGAATTTCAATGGTGAACATCCTCTCTGGCTAGATCAAGAACCAACAGCCGAAGAAGTGATAAACGCCATCGGCGATCCAAACCAATATGACCAGATTGTCTTTTGCGGCTACGGCGAACCCCTGATCAGGCTGGATGCAGTAAAGGAAATAGCAAAAAAAATCAGAGCCCAGCAACCCAGCAACCGAACTACCAAGCCACCAGTAATTAGATTAGATACAAATGGTCAAGCCAACTTATTCTGGAGCCGTAATATTGTACCGGAGCTAAAAGGCCTGATCGACCACGTTATTGTCTCTCTCAACGCCGAGAGCGCCGGGCTTTACCAGGAGCTCTGCTCCTCTCATTTTGGCCAAGCCGCCTACCCGGCCATATTAGACTTTATCAAAGAGTGCAAAAAATATATCCCGCAGGTTGAAGCCTCAATTGTCGGACTTGATATCGTTAACAAAGAGGCCTGCCAAAAAATCGCCGGACAATTGGGTGTCCCCTTGCGCATCCGCCCCTACTATGAAAATAAGTATGTCAGATAATTTCAAACACATTCCTGTTTTGCTACAAGAATCTATTGCTTATTTAAACATTAAAGATAACGGGATTTATGTCGATTGCACCCTTGGCGGCGGTAGTCACACAGAGAAAATCAAAAGCCAAAAACCAAAAGTCAAAATTATTTGTTTTGATTTAGATCAGGAAGCAATTAGGGCTGCCAAGGAAAAGTTAGGAGAGGGAACAACATACATCAATGATAACTTTGCTAATATTAAAAAACACATAACTGAGCCAATCGATGGTTTCCTATTTGACCTCGGGGTCTCCTCCCATCAAATTGATACTGCAACCAGAGGGTTTTCTATCCGGGAAGACGGGCCACTTGATATGAGGATGAGTCACAGCCAAAAACTAACTGCTAAAGAGATTATTAACAGCTATTCCCACGAAGCCCTAACCGAGCTCTTCTTCCAATTCGGCCAGGAGCGTTTTTCCAGAAGGATTGCCAAGAGAATTACGATCGAACGCGAGCGAGAAGAAATTGCAACCACCAGCCGGCTCAAAGAAATTATTGAAAATGCTATCCCTACCTGGAAAAAAAGGGAAACAACAACCCGAATTTTTCAAGCCTTAAGGATTGCGGTCAATAATGAGCTGGAGAGCCTGCAAACTGCACTTTTAGATGCCATAGAGCTGCTCAAACCAGGCGGCCGGATCGTAGTTATCTCCTACCACTCGCTGGAAGACCGGATAGTTAAGCATACTTTCAAACAATCAGGCCTAAAGATTTTAACAAAAAAACCGGTTCAGGCCAGTGAAGCAGAAAGTTCTTCAAATCCCCGAGCTAAAAGTGGTAAGCTTAGGGCTGGAGAAAAGGAACCGCGACGTTTAGTCGCAGGTTCCTAGATAAAATCATGCCAAAGTCTCATAAATACAAATTTCGCCGGGCGATCTTAATTCTCTTGCTTTTTGTCGGCTTAGCCGCTTTTCATCTTTTTATTAACACCCAAAACATCAGCCTCAAATATAAATTAACCGATCTAAAAATTAACCTAGCTGATCTTAAAACTAAAAACCGGCTGCTGGCCATTGATGTTGCTAGAAAGGAAAACTTAAAATTAATTGAGCAATCGGCTAAAGAAAACCTAAAAATGTCCTATCCAGACAAAATCAGTTATCTTGTAATTTCGAAAGAAGCGAAGGCGAAAGCAGATACTGCCAAAAGGAATCCCCGCTAAAACCAAGAGACTCTACCATCCCCTGGCCAAAGTTAAAAAACGAACTCTCCTGGTGGTAAAAAATCAACCTCGGTTCACCTATAATTTTCGCCTCACCCTTAGCCAGCTCCACCGCATCAGAAAATCCCCCAAGCTGATCAACCAGATTAAGCTCTTTAGCCTTGTTTCCAGTGTAAATTTGGCCCTGTGCAACATCTTCAACTTCTGATACCGTCATTTTTCGGCCTTTAGCCACGGCATTAATAAATTCATCATAGCTCTCTTTTTGCAGACGCTTAATTGATTCAATTTCTTCCGGGGTCATCTTGCGCAGGCCAGAGAACATGTCCGCGTGCTTACCCTCTTTAACTGTCTCTGTCTCGACATCCAGCTTATCAAGCAAGCCCCTGATATAAGTCATGTGTCCAATCACCCCAATACTGCCGGTAAGACTTGACGGGTCAGCAATCACCTTATCTGCCCCGGCGGCAATATAATAGCCGCCTGAAGCGCCTATGTTACCAATAGAAGCAATCAAGACTTTTTCCTTTTTCCTGGCATATTCCAGTGCCTGGTAGATCTCGCCCGCTGCCACCGCATCACCACCCGGGCTGTTAATGCGCAAGATAATGGCTTTGACAAAAATATCATCACTGGCTTTCTTAATATATTCAGCAATACTTTCCGAGCCGACATAACGGCCGCCAAAAATATAGTTCTCTCCGCCTTTGCCCGAGACCAGCTCACCATCAATCTCAATCACTGCCACCCCAAAAACCTTGGCCAAGAAAAACTCCTCTGGCTCAACTAGTTTTGGCTCAATAACATTAGCCTGTTTCCCTTTATCACCCGCAATTTCAGCAGCCACAGCTTTGGCATCTTTATAATAACCGATCTCATCAACCAGTCCCTTCTCTTTGGCCTTTTTAGCTGAAAAGATCATTCCATCGCCAACAGCCTTAACCTCTGACAGCTCAAGCTTCCTATCCTGGGCAATATCAGTGATGAGCTGACGGTAAAGATCTGCCAAAAGGGTCTTGACCATCGCTTCCTGCTCCGGGGAAAACTTCTCCCTAGCCGGATCAAAAGCATCCTTGTATTTACCCTGGCGAAAAATCTCTTGTTCCAGGCCAAACTTCTTGTACAAACCTTTGTAACGATAAACAGAGATACTCTTCCCAAAACCGCCAATTGCCGCACCTGGCGGAGCCACGATCTTATCGGCTACTGAAGCTAAGTAATACTCGTCACCAACCGCGCTCCCTTCCACATAAGCCACCACCTTTTTCCCGGCTGCCTTAGCTAATTTAAGTTCGCCACGCAGCTCCTGGACAATGGCCATCCCACCTAAGCCACCCTCAAAGCCACTGATCTTGAGCATAATACCGTCAATCGCGCTGTCCTTAGTCGCCCTTCTTATTTCTGCCAGCAAAGAATCAAGACCCGCCTGGTAGCCGCCTAAGAAACTATATTCATCACGACCACCTTTTAAGTGGCCACCAACATCGATTAAGGCATATTCTTTAGGTTTGATAATCGAGAAAGGGCGCTCACGTCCCGGCAAAAATTTTATCCCACTTTCAAAACGCTGGACTGTTTGGCCGCTGGCCAAAAACTTGGCCGCGTAGTCAAAAGAGAAAAAAGCTAAATCAAGAGAAAGCCCTGCTGTTGGTTCACTCCGATCAAGGCCGGCACGCACCGTCATCCCTTTGATCACGTTGAGATCAAGACCCAAGTAACCATAGGTTTGGCTCCCGTTATAAAACTCGACATCAGAAGCCAAGGTAACCCGGCCATCAAGCGGGGCAAAACTGGCGCCTAAACGAGCAAAGCCAGGAACTAATCTGTTGCTGCTGGTAAAGAGGTCTCGTCCGACTAAAGCCAGGTTAAAATTAGGGGTTATCCTAGCCAGAAAACCAATATCGCCTGACCACCCTTCCTGCCGAGCGCCGCTAAAAGTCCACTCAAAGCTCTTAAACGTTACCCCCCAGTTGAGCCAGCTGCTCCGATTGCCAAAGCCGGTCGCATTGGCTGACACCTCATTAGAGGCCGCGTCTTTAATTTTCCAGGAAGCATGCCCCAAAAAACCAAGTTTTAAAAGATCAAAATTCCCCTGGATTTGTTTCTGATCAGAGTCAAGGGTGCCGTAGCTGTAAGCCAGGCCAGGAGTTGCCAGGCCGGCTGGATTATAAATAACCGCGCTCGCGTCGTCGGCCACTGCGCTGTAGGCAGACCCCATTCCCATGGCGCGGATGCCAACCCCTTGTTTCATCGCAATGTCGGCCACATTCTGTGAAAATGCGGGAACCGCAAACAGCAAACAACAAACCGCAAACACAAACTTCTTAATCATGATAAAATAGTATACATGATTAGAGTACGTTTCGCACCCAGTCCTACAGGAGCCCTGCATATAGGGGGGGCACGCACTGCTTTGTTCAACTGGCTCTATGCCAGGAGCCAGGGGGGGAAATTTATCCTGCGTATTGAGGATACTGACCGCCAGCGTTCAACCACTGAAGCTAATCGGGCAATTTTTAGCGGCCTTGAATGGCTAGGGCTTGATTGGGACGAAGGACCCAATGTTGGCGGCGACCACGGGCCATATTACCAAACCGAACGCCTCGACATTTACCAAAAGCACATCCAGCAATTAATTGATGAGGGGAAAGCCTACTATTGCTTTTGCACTTCAGAAGAGCTGGAAAAACAGCGACAAGAGGCCGCTGCCAGGAAAGAGCCACCAAAATATAACGAGACCTGCCGCCAACACAGCAAAGAACAAGTTAAAGAACTTTTGGACAAGAAAACCCCCTATGTTATCAGGTTTAAGCTGGACCCAACGGGTGAAATCATCATCGATGATAAGGTCCGCGGAAAAGTCACTTTCAAAAACGAAGTTTTGGATGATTTTGTTATCATGAAATCAGACGGGTTCCCTACTTACAACTTTGCCTGCGTGGTTGACGACCATTTAATGGAAATTTCCCATGTTATCCGCGGAGACGACCACCTCTCCAACACCCCCCGCCAAATACTATTATATAGAGCCTTTGGCTGGCCCCTCCCCAAATTTGCCCATCTCCCAATGATCTTAGGTAATGATAAGCAACGGCTCTCCAAACGCCATGGCGCGACTTCAGTAATAGATTATTCAACCCTTGGCTACCTGCCTGAAGCAGTCTTAAATTATATTGCCAAGCTCGGTTGGGGACATGGGGACCAGGAAGTTTTTTCCCGTGACGAGTTAATTAAATTTTTTGCCCTCAAGGGAATCACCAAGAGCCCCGCAGTTTTTGACACGGATAAGCTGAACTGGCTCAACGGCAAATATATTAGAACTATCCTGCCGGAACGTTTAATTGACCTGTGTGAGCCGCTGCTGATCGAAGCTTACGGCAATCACGATATTAACTATATTAAAAAAGTGGTCCTGGCTTTTCACGATCGCCTGGTTTTAATCCCTGACATTGTCCCTATCTCAAAATATTTTTTCCAAGAGGTGGAAGAATACGATCCCAAGGGAATAGAGAAACATTTTAAAGGTGAGCACGCCAAGAAAATCTTGGAAACCTTAAAAGAAAAACTTAGCAAGCTTGAACCCTTTACCAAAGATCAGATCGAACCGATTTTTAAAGATTTGGCAACAGAATTAAATGTTAAGCTCGGTATTGTGATCCACCCCTGCCGCCTGGCTCTAACCGGCGCCTTAGAGTCTCCGCCAATGTATGATGTAGTGGAGGTTTTGGGGAAGGAGAAGGTTGTGGAGCGGCTCGAGAAAGCCATTGTTTTTTTAAGCTCAACCGCATCATCCCATGTTATAAAAATATAGTAATCTATCCGAGCGAACAGGATGTCTTAGTTTGCACAAAGCTTTCTCCCTAATTTGATAAATGGACTCGGAGCGTTCATAGCCAAAAAGCACTGTCAGTTCCATAGGCGATAACTCCTCTCCTCCTATACCAAATAGGCGGCTTAAAACAGCTCTCTCATTTGGCAATAGGCTTTTCAAGACCTCTCTTGTCTCTCGGGAAAGTTCTAACTGCTGGATTACGCTATCTAGACAATCGGGTTCTCTATCTAGATCAACATCAACATGAATGTTCCAAACAGGCTGCCCACTGTTTGTTGTAAGACCATCCAAATCCTCCCAAAACACCGCAAAATCCATAGCATCAATCAGCTGTTCTGATAATTTAAGCAAATACTTATTATCCGGGTTCTTGATTATCTCCACCCTTACCAAGGCCCGCATTACGGCTTCGAATTTATCCAATAAGCTTGGAGCCAAAGAGTAAAAAAGGTCCTGAAGCTTTTCATATTGACCGGTGGTTAAAGGCAAAACCTCCCCTTTCATAATTTTTAACACAAACATATACGTTGAGCGGTCTTCTATTAATGACGCCACTGATCCCTCACTGGCTGTCACAACCAACCGTCTTACTAAATCAGTTAATCGGCTGGCTTCTGGCTCAGCTTCCGCGGGCATCGGAAAAAGCTTAGAAACTATTTCCAAGCGATCCTCAACCCAAGCTGACAACAATTTAGCTTGCCCTTCACCAGCAGCCTCGGCAATTGCCATAACGGTTGAACGTTTACTTGGCAGATCACCAGTTAAATAACGATCAAGCTGGTCAGGAGCTAAAGCAACTGTCCAAGCCATTCTTAAAACATCAAAATCAAATTTTGTCTCGAGTAGCTTACGCAAAACTTCGCCAAAGCGCAAAGAATGAACAACTTTATTCATCCCGGCCGTAATCCTTAGATCAAATCGCAACTCTCCAGGAACCTGGGCGCTTCCCTGCCTTTTCTTGCTGGGCAAAGCAAAACCACTTGATTGCCTCTCCTCAAAAGCAACTAATGGCTTGAGCCGGCCATGCTCCGGATAATCCGCTAGGCCAAACAAGCGAGGGATATTCATAGGATTAAAAAGATGAAAACCACCCCAAGCCATATCAACCACTGTCACGGTCCGTTGTACTTCCCCCTCTTGAACAGCTAAAGCCCGACCAGTACGCTGAGCATAACGTGTCCAAGAATTTGTCGCATAAGTGTGGATAATCCCTTCAGTCCCATAAGCCCGAAAACCATAGGATAATTTATTGATACTCACCAAGACCTTGACCTTCCCAGCAACATAATCTCCAACCACAGCTTCAACTGTTACATCGTCCATATCAGAGTGAATCGCTGCTGCGCAACATGAACCAAATTCCCTATTAAACGCCTCAACTAATTGATCAGCTTGCTCAATTCTAGCCACAAAACATAAAGTCTTTTTCCCTAAAAGTTCTGCCTTATAAGCTACAAGAACTTGTTGGGCAACCTTGCTAAAATCTTTACTGGTTAATAAAATTTCACCCTCCACCGCCAGTGCTTCTTTCTCACCACCCTCAAGCTCAACCCGAACCCCTTCTACCTGGTGTAGATAACCATTACGAATAAACCAAGGCAGACTCCTCATAACTAAAACACCATCTTGACCAAAAACCTGGCTGATGTGGCGTCGATCTGTCCGTTCAGGGGTTGCCGTTAAACCAAGCAAGAAGCAATTTGGGTTTTTCTGGATATTATTACTTACTGAGAGAAACCCGAATTTAAGCAGTATTCGCACCCACAGTGGTGCTACAGAAAAATTGGCCTCGTCATACACCACTAAGCCATATGCCTTTGGATCTATTTTGTCTACATGCTCTTGCCGGCCAAGGGTAAAGGCGCTGGCCAAAACCACATCCCCGCTAAAGTCTTTGTGCCTACCATCTACTACACTAATTGAGCCGGCAAAGTTCCTCTGCAAATCTTCAGCAATGGTTCCTGTAATAATTTTGCTTGGAGCAACTATTAAAACCTTCTTACCAGGATAGCGCTCTTGAAATCTGGCAATTAAGGGGGCTAGACAAAGAGTCTTGCCAACCTGCCAAGGAGCAACTATATAACCACGATCTAAACCTTGTTGCATTGCCTCTAAGACAACTTCAATAAATTGTTCTTGATACTGTCTAAGTGTGACCCCAAAAGGCAATTCAAGCCCCGCCTCTCCCTGCTGAGGACTATTTTCTCTACCAACGCCAACGGCAACTAAACATTTTTCGTTTTCAATAGTTATCGCTGATAGCGGGACAACTAAATTCTCATAGGTTTCCCCCCCAAGAGTGACCCTTTCCAAAATCACGGTTGCTTTATTTCCAAGCTGACGCGAATGTGAGGCAATCAAAACGGGATATGATTCACCCTTAATCTTAACCTTACCTCCCAATAAAAAGGTGGGAGAAACCCCCCTATCTGTTACCAGCTTACTACTCACACCAAGAACAAAATTAGTTGTAAAAAGATTGGCAAAAATATGCTTAGGGAAAACAAAACCTTGTTGATGTTTTAGCGCCCGACGCGTAACCGCCAGCACCCCGCTTAAAACATAAAAGCTACCAACACTGGCTAATCTTTGACTCATAGTTTTCACTCCTGTTTTGAACCTTTCGGCTTCTCCAATATTTATCGTCAGATTTTGGCCAAAATTTCACTTCTTGAGACAACTAATCTAACTTCTCTATAACTGCCCGCCCCTCCCTCTCCAGCTCTAAAACCTGCGCTTCAAGCTCTTCAAAAATATGGCGGGTTTGCAAAGAGAGGGAATCAGCTAGCAAAGCTGCCTCTTGAGAGTTGCCATTCCCTGTCTTTTTTAAGGTTGACCAGTCACCAATCAAGCACATCCGCTCTTTGGCCCTAGTGATACCAACATTAACCCGATGATAATTGCCGACAAAACCGGTCTCTGGCGGCTCCTCCGGATTGCTGCGGACAAAAGAGATAACCACGCATTTATTTTCATCCCCTTGAAAGCCGTCAAAAGTAGAAACCCAACGCTTAAAATAAGCCTGTGCGACCTTCGGCAGAGCCCGCTGAAGGGCGCTGATAATCAGCTCAACCTGGGCTTGATACGGGGTAATAATAGCAATGTCATCAATGCCAAAGCCCTGATCAATTAAATGTTCAACCTCCCTAACTACCAAAGCAGCTTCCTGGTGGTTGCAATAACTTGTGCCGACAAAACTTTCTCGCTTTTGAGCATACGGTAAATTTGAGGTGTCAACAATTTTTAAACTGTCAGCCGGATAAGTCCACTGGCGCTCATCTTTGGCCAGTTTAAAATAGCGACTCTCTTGGTTAATCATGATCCGTTCGTCATAGAAAATACGTGAAGCCAAAACTATCATCACCGGATTGATCGCCCGATAATTTCTATCTAATAAAATATGGGGAAAGTCAGCCAGCATCAATTCTTCAAGCAAACTACGCTCAACTAACTCTGTTTCCCGATCATTAAGCCCAAGTTTTAGGGCACGCCCTCGCTCCAGCGGAAAGGGCTCAAGCTGGACATGATCTCCGATCAAGACCGCCCGTTTAGCCAGGGCTAGGGCAGCATAGCTTTCCGGCTTAGTCGCCATTGAAGCCTCATCAATTATAACTACGTCATAGTCGCTAATATCTCGCTCGATCCGCATGCCGCCAACCCACTCGGAAAAAAGCGACTGCCGCATCCCTTTTGCTCCTTCATCAACCAAAAAATTAACGCCGGCGGCAATTGTCCCGACAAATAAACAACCCTTACTACCTGCTCTATTACGCTTAAAATTTTCTCTGGCAGCCGGCTCCCTAACCCAATAAGACCTGGCTGCAACAGAAAACTTTTCATCACTTATCCCTAGCCGTAAAACCGGCAGGTCGCGAAAACTGCCATAGCGATCTATCCGATCAAGAAAAACATCAGTTGCCTTATGGGTGGGACAAACATACAAAACTCTCTTACCATCGCGCACCAGGTGCTCAACAACTTTCTCCAGCAGATAAGTTTTACCTGAACCAGCCGGACCATGAATTACGGCTAAAGGGTTTGAATCTTCAAGAATCAAACGGGCAGCAGCAGCTTGCGACGGATTTAACCTCATGGCAAAAATATTGCCATTCGTAATTGATTTTGGTTGAAGTTCAGTTGTCTCGCCTTGTATACCCAGAGCATATCTAAGAGGGGCAGAGAAAGATTGATTAATCTTAATTCTCTCCAAAATCCCAGTGAGTGCCAGCCGTTGTGTCTCCAGCCACTTATTATCAAGCAATTCTTCTTCTATTGACACACGTCTGCTTTGGGCCTGCCCACACTTATCCAAAACCTCAAGCAGCAAAGGGAGTTCAGCGACCCTGTCCTCCTCAGTATATTGACCAACTAAAAATTCGAGCCTTCTGGTTTCAGCCGAGGAAAGGTTGTAAGTTACAAACATTGAAGGTTGTAGAAAATTCTGATTTGATTGATCAGCAACATCGCAAAACGGGTCCAACTCATCAAGCGGAATGTGTTGCAAAGCCAAACAAATAAGATCAATAAACGATAAATTAGGGTCGGCCTTAAACAAAACAGCCCCAACAAAACCTTTGAACATCTTTTTTTCACTTAGCATTATGTCCAACAAATCTTGACGAGTTATTTGAGTCACGCTTTTTCCAGGATTGTTCTTTTGCCAGAGCCGGACTAATTCACGAACCTTGCTTAACAAAAAGTACATGCTTTTTGATTGCACCCTAGCTTTGGAAGTGACAAAAAGCCGGCCAACTGGATTAAATGGAGCCGTACCAAAACCCAAAGCATCAAACATAAATTTCAATATGGTCCTTTGTTGTCGGTCATGGCGATCACGGTAATAATAATATAAACGCGTTGCCAATGTCGCACCTTCTGTTTCCGAAACAGCACCCAGAAAATCAGCACTGCTTAAGCCCCAAATCGATTTACCGTGCTGTCTGGCTAAGCTTTCTACAATTTGTCTTTGTTCACGAATGCTCATTTCTCCCCACTGCCTGCGGGATTGGTCTTTATGAATCCGTCTGCGCCGAATTTTTCTGGGCATGTTTTCCGGCTTTTCAATGCCTAGCCGTTCCATAATAAACGGCATTATGGCTTTCCCCATTCGGTCCGGGTGATTTTGGTAATAGAGATACAAGCCTTTTAAAGACGAACCAATTTCTTCGACTTCCAACTTCAACTCCTTGGTCGTAAATTGCCAAGGATGCGTGGGCCCAACTCTTATAATTTCCCCTAGTTTTTCAAGCAAATAACGTTGGGTTTCAATTGGCACAATCGCCCAATCAATTCTCGTTTGCTTCTTGAGAGCTGCCACTTGCTCAGCAACAGATAAAGAAGCAAAAGCTCGTAAGCCAAGAGCTTTAAGAATTAACCTAGGAGTTGACATCCCCTTATTTTCTAGGGAGTCTCCCCTATTATAATGATACAAATAGTAGTTATACATTCCCCAAAGAGTTCTCCCTATTTCCTCAATATAACTTTCATAATTCTCCGGGGTTAACTCAAACGGCTCTTTCCCTTTTAAGACAGCTAATTGCTGAACTAAATATTTCTGGGTTGCCAGGGGAACCGATGACCAAACAATACTTACACTTTTCTTCAAGTGAACTAATTGGTCAACTATGGAAAGAGAATCAAAAGTAGGTAAACCTAAAGCATCAGCAATAAACCTAGAAGTTGGTATTTTTGCTCCAGATTGCTTCCCATAATATTGATACATTCCGTATAAAGTCGTTGCAACCTCTGGCAAAGTTGTATTCTTATAATCAGCCTGCTCCAGCTGCCAAGCTTGCTTTTGGCAGATTGCCGCCAGCTTTTCGACTAAATATCTTTGGGTTTTTAATGGCACCGTCTGCCAAGGAATACGTTTCCCTTGCTGCTTGCTTATTTTTAAGGCTGCCAGTTGTTCGGTAAGATCAAGTGAATCAAAATTTGGCAAACCAAAAAATCGAAGAATATACTTAGGCGTCGGCATCTCCCCTTTTGCTGCAGCTTCATTAACACAAAAATACCTGTACAAACTCCTTAAATTTGTGCCAATTTCTGGCAAACGAATATTTGTATAGTCAGGAGTATCCAGCTCCCAAAGGTTTTTTCCTGCTGCTCGCGCCAAACAATAAATTAAATATTTTGCAAATTCACGGGTTTCTCTTTGGGTTTTTTCAGAGGGGTGCCGCAACCCTCTCTGCCAATATATCCCTTTGGGAGAGATGATCTTATGCGAAGTTAAGGCTAACCGGAGAGCCGCAACTTCCTGACTTGTTCCTGGCCTAAGATTATCTATCATTTTGCCTAGTCCTTACTGACACGCCACCGGCGGATTCGGATTTGTCGGCAGTTGCCAGGCAGTTGCACAATAAGCCTCCAGTTGCTGAATCACTAAATTTAATACTCTTTGCTGGTTTGGCAACAGCGCAGAAAGTTGGCGTAGTTCAACAATTCGAGCACTTAAGAATTCAATATAACCAAAGGGATTCCTCTCCCTCGAAATCGCGCAATGCTGATAAAGCGGTGCCCAATTTATTTCGCTGGCAGTAATTTCATAACGAAAGTAACCAAGGGAAGACGGAATGTTATATCCTGATAAAACTATTTGCCCGGCAGCTTGGTCAAATTCAATTTGATAAGGAGTTTGATTATCTCCTCTGGTAAAACTGGCTGCAAAAACCTGATTATGAACCTCTTTAGAACCTAAGCCCTTAACTACACCTGAAACAGTAGCAACATTAAATACGTCACTCATAGCAATCGCCTCCTTTTCTTATGGAACTAGACCTAACAAAGAGTGCATTTGAGCCCTGGCAGCTGCCAATTGCCCCAATGCTTCTTGTACGGTATTGCAAGCCCCCTTTCTTTCTTGCAATTTCTCAATCTCAGCACTTACCCTGGCTGAATCTTCTTGCAAAATTCCTGGGACAACATCTATACCCTGCTCTCCTAAACCAGCAAGTTTTTCTTCAATAAAATAAAATTGCGCCGCAAGCGCATAAAGTTGATGAAGTTGGGCTTCAATCTGCTCTAAAACAGCACCAACACTTTGACCAGTCTCCTGACGACTGCTAGCTGTTGACAGATCAATGAGTATTTCTTGGCGGCCAGCCACCCCCTCAAGCTCTAAAGTGGCTTTGGCTAATGTAACCAATCGCATTACTCCTTCACCTATAGGGCTAGCCTGCTTTTGGTCCAACGCCTTTACACTCTGTTGGAAAAAATATGCTAATTTATCTTTGAGTGCGGTAATGGTTTTTTCTGCCCTAGCCTTAACCCCATAAACCCCATCGCCCAAATCAACGAGAATGGCAGCTTCACCAACAATGTCTTTACATAAAAGATAAGCCTGTGGCTCTAAAGCTGCTGGCACCACAACTTGCTTGCCGCGCTTTACCTTTTGGGCGTTTGCCTCAATATGCTCCAGCAAACGCACCATCAACTCCGGGTTAAAGTTATCTTCACCGCTGGCTCGTTTTAAAATAATGTCTGGTTTAGTAATTAAATGGTCTCTAAAAAACTTGTCAGTGTATGATCTTCCCAGCATGCCATCTAAGCTTTTAGATAAATTCCAGGAATGGCGGCAATAATATCCCCTTTTTAAAGGATGGGTTGTCCGCCGATAATTACTTCTTGATATCCGCTCTCCAAGCAGCTTATCAACAAGCTCATTATGAAAAAAATCTGTGCGTTCAAGAGGCTTGCGCCAAGCAAGATATTGCTGGAATTTTTCCGGGTGATCTGCAAAATATTTTTCAGCCAGCAAAATATCAATAATATTAGCTGTCCAGTGTTTACTAAAATCATGATTAATGCCCGATTTTTCAAAAAGGGCAGAGACAGGATTATCATCAGACAGGTGTTTATTAATCGCCAAGTTAAAAACAATTAATGGCAAAAAATCATCTGGGACATCATGAAGGACAAAAATACACCCAGCCAATGAAATCCCAACCTCACTCGGAACATCACCCAAAACAGCCATCTCTTCAGCATTAACAAAAATAAATTCTTCTTCCAGCACCTCTGACGAGCCTAAGCCAGAAGTTGGTTTTGGCTGCCCACCCAAAGATTCAAGGAGCACCCCTTGAAGAACAGCAATTGGCAAACTGACTGCGAAATGCGGTTTACTCTCCCACAACCTCTGCGCCAATTGGATGGCAGCCCTCTCAACCGGGGAGAGAAGAGACAATTGCGGTCTCATTACCTGTCGCTGCTGCATCACTAGTTCTAGTCTCATAATCTATTCCCTCCTTATTAAATCTTGCAAATAACTGATAACTTGAATAAGCTGGCTTTGCTCTGTCACATTGGCCAGCGACAGCATCCGTTGCCTAATCAAATCTATCTGGCGTTGAATTAACTGCCGATATCTTGGCAATGACTCGCAGCGCCTAACCGTACCGCCCGACCTGCCTTCTTGGAAAACCACTTGTGTTCTGTTGATGCGAAAAACATTTGTTCCACCCATTGAACCAGGTCCAGGTACTTGAGGAAAACGCCCAATAACCAACTCATTTTCCGCTACCCGAACCTGATAAAGAACCCCACCATACAACTGGCCTTCTGGCGGCGGCACTTGAAGAGAAATCTCTTTAAAAGAAAAACTAACGCCTGCTCCCTCTTTGCTGCCAAATCCCTTTACAACATTAAAACCAATATTTAAATCTCCCATTTTAATCACCTTCCTCTCACTTACTTATCACACAAATGTTTCAAAAATTACACACCTAAACATATAAAACAAACAAGGATAATATATATTTATATTGATTTTATGATATAAAATCACTGCTGTCCCAACGTTTATTTAAACAACGAAATCTGCTCATAGCCTAAATCATGAC
>Ga0066640_10000849_pt1 | contig 18273 bp, 15 predicted proteins | sample CryGeyCG2114_020_2_FD_59505 | JGI IMG/M metagenome (GOLD analysis project Ga0066640, IMG submission 59505) | Groundwater microbial communities from aquifer - Crystal Geyser CG11_big_fil_rev_8/21/14_0.20 | ecosystem: Environmental > Aquatic > Deep subsurface > Groundwater | place: USA: Utah... | reverse complement strand
ACGGGTTTGCGCCCAGGGGAAAAGTTATTTGAAGAGCTTTTTTACCACAATGAAAGCTTAGTTGAAACGGGGCATGCAAAAATCATGAAGTCAGTTATAGAGATTGATTTTATGACATACAAAGATAGAGTTGATGGTTTAGTAAAACAGTTTGATCAGTTATCAAAAGCAGAGATGTTGAAACTTTTGAAAAGCATTGTCCCTGAATATCAAGGAAAATAATCTTAGAGTCTTCTTTCTATTATGCCGATAAGAGTGATTGGACCAAATGGAGTCGTTAGATATGAAACGTGCCTTTGATGTATTTTTCGCAAGTCTGTTCTTATTTATATTATCCCCATTTTTATTAGTAACGGCTTTTTTAATCAAAATCTCTTCAGAAGGTCCGGTTTTATTTGTTTCAGAGAGATGTGGTCAAAATGGACAACTCTTTAAGTTTTTAAAATTTAGAACTATGAATACAGGTGCGCCTTTAATGGCAAGCCACTCTATTGATGCGCCACAATATTTGACACGGATTGGTAAATTTTTACGGAAAACCAGTTTGGATGAGTTGCCCCAACTTTGGAATGTAGTACTTGGAGAGATGAGCCTGGTTGGACCAAGACCCGTTATTCCCGCAGAAACTGATTTGGTTGAACATCGTAAAGCATTAGGGGTAGATCGAATTTTGCCGGGGATTACTGGCTGGGCTCAAATTAATGGTCGCGATAATCTTTCGGCAAAAGAAAAGGCCGGTCTCGATTATGAGTATATGCAAAGGCAGTCATTTTGGTTTGACTTAAAAATTATCATGATCACGATCTGGAAAGTCCTATTTGCACATGATATTACACATTGAAAAATTGTCCGATATTCGGTAAAGTACAGCGGTACTCATCAACAAGGAAATGGAATGGCACGTAAAAAAATAGCACTTATTGGCGCAGGAAATATCGGTGGAACTTTAGCACTGTTGAGTTTGACTAAAAACCTGGGTGATGTGGTCTTGTTTGATATTGCTGAAGGCGTGCCACAAGGTAAAGCCTTAGACTTATCGCAATGTGGTCCGGTTGAGGGTTTTGCACATTCCATTACAGGGACCAATGATTATAAAGACATTAAAGATGCAGACGTTGTAATTGTTACCGCCGGCTCACCACGCAAGCCTGGAATGAGTCGCGATGACTTGTTAAGCATTAATGCTAAAGTGATGAAGTCTGTTGGTGAGGGTATTAAACAATATTGTCCTAAAGCCTTTATTATTTGTATCACTAATCCTTTAGATATTATGGTCAGACTACTGCACCATTTTTCAGGTGTTCCAAGTCATATGATTGTTGGAATGGCTGGAATTTTAGATTCCTCACGTTTCCGTACATTTTTAGCTTGGGAGCTTGGTGTTTCAACTGAGCAAGTTGAGGCGTATGTGATGGGTGGACATGGTGACTCAATGGTTCCACTAACCGGTATGAGTAATATTGCTGGGGTTTCATTGCGTGATTTAGTAAAGCAAGGGCGTTTAAGCCAAGAGCGTTTAGATGCGATTGTAGATCGTACCCGTAAAGGGGGTGGTGAAATTGTTAACCTGTTAAAAACGGGTTCAGCCTTTTACGCACCTGCCGCCTCAGGGATTCAAATGGCAGAAGCTTATCTTTTTGATAAAAAAGCGATTTTGCCTGTTGCAGCACTCGTGAAAGGTCAGTATGGCATTAATGAGCCTTTGTTTGTTGGTGTGCCAGCAAAAATTAGTGCTAAAGGGGTTGAAGAAGTCATTGAAGTTGAGTTGTCTGCTGACGAAAAATCCAATTTACAAGTTTCAATTGAGGCAGTGAAAGAGTTGAATGTAGCTGCGGATAGTTTAGGTCTATTGAAATAGACGTGCTTTTAATAACAATTAAACGTTGGGCTAGCTAAGCATAGACCAAGGCTTGATACTCTTCCTGTAACATTGTTGTGATCGGATATACGCCATTGCCAATGTCTTGGCCATCCAATAGGCGCACAGCTACAATTTCTGTGGCTGTGCCGCACAATAAAATTTCATCTGCCGTTTTTAATTCTTCAAGAGTGAAATCACCTTCAGTTACTTTCAATCCTTTGCGATGGGCGATTTCAATTACAGTTTGACGGGTGATCCCATCTAAAGCCGTTTCCAGTGTTGGGGTAAATAGTGCCTGGTCTTTCACAAAGAAAAGATTTTGGCCGCTGCCTTCACAAACAAAACCTTTTTGATCCAGTAGCAGTGCTTCATCGGCTCCAGCGAGTTTAGCCTCTTGTACAGCAAGTGCAGAATTCAGGTAATGTCCAACAGCCTTTGCTTTGATCTTAGTGCTGCTGATGGCAAGTTTACGTATTGATACGGTTTTGAGGTGAATACCTTTAGAGTGGGCATGTAGTGCATCCCATGGCCAAGCGGCAATGAGTACTTGAACTGGAAGCGCACGAATATCAAGACTCATGGTTCCTTGGCCCAAAAATATTAAGGGACGAAGATAGGCTTCTTTTAAGTGATTACGTTGAATCACTTCTTTTTGCCAAGTATTCATTTGCTGGGGTGTGTAGGGAATCGTTAGGCCAAGTAGCTGAGCAGAGCGAAATAGGCGTTGTGTATGTGCTTCAAGTTGAAAGAGCTTCCCATCATAGCTACGCAAGCCCTCATAGGCACCTGCTCCGTAATGAAGGGTGTGCGTGAGTACGTTGACGTTTGCGTTTTCTAGAGGTAGCCAGTCACCGTTTAAACAGCACATGAGGTCTTTCATGATGAAAGTACCAAACTACCAGAAGGGTAGGAGCCGAGGATTTTGACCAGTGCAAATTTTTTAAGAATAGCAAGCGCTTGACTTACCTTGGGATCATCGACATGGCCCATGAGGTCAAAATAAAAAATATAGTGCCAAGCTTCATCTTTTGAAGGTCGGAGAGAAGGTAGGCTAATATTAATTTCTAAATCTGAAAATGGCTTAAGCAGCTTCACCAAGGAGCCAGGTTCATTTGGAATATTCATAACCAGCATGGAGGTTTTATCTTTGCCCGTTGCTTTAACGGCTTTTTTACCTAACACAATAAAGCGTGTTTGATTATGTGCAGAGTCTTGAATATTTTCAGCGACGGCTTCTAGGCCGTATAAGCTGCCCGCTAAGTCACTGCCAATCGCAAGACCAAATCCTTCTTCCTTTACTTTTTTTACGCCCAAGGCAGTGCTGTAAACGGCAACTTCTGCTGCATCAGGATAATACTCACGCAAGAATTTCTGACATTGTGCTAAAGCTTGAGGATGACCATAAATTTTATCGGAGGTTGCTGTTTTGCTAATACCCCATAAGTGATGTTGGATCGGCAATACAACTTCGCCCATGATTTTGACAGAGGAGTTGACAAGTGTATCCAGCGTTTCATTGACCACCCCTTCAGTTGAGTTTTCTACAGGGACAACTGCAAATTCAGCGCGATCATTTTCCAGTAAATGAATTGCATCAGTGATCGTTTTTGCAGGAATAGCGTCTACATCATTTCCAAAATGCTTGAGTAGTGCAATGTGGCAAAAACTGCCTTCAGGTCCAAGAAAAGCAATTTTCATATTTTGTTCCAAGGAGCGACAACTGGAAATCACCGATTTAAAAATATTTTCAATGTGTGTTTCTTTCAACGGTCCCGGGTTATCTTGGGTTACACGAGATAATATTTCCTTTTCGCGCGCAGGATTATACACATTGGAGTTTTTGGTTTTAGCTTTGACATGGCCCACTTCAACTGCAATTCCAGCGCGCTGGTTCAGGAGCTGTAACAACTGTGAGTCAAGAGCGTCAATTTTTATACGTAGATCAAGTAATGTTGTCATAGTTTAAGTCCTTTTGAAAATGCTCAATTAGGTTGTGTTTGTTTTTTTTGGATCTTTCATTAAAAAGACCAAAGCGCATGCAGTTGCCATATATCCCACTAATAAAGATAAGGCGATACGGTAGTCATGGGCAGAAAAAATCAAAACACCGTTGGCATCTGTACCACTTGCACCCATGTCAAGAAAGCGTCCAACCAAAGGTTCAGTGAATGAGCCAAAAATAGCATCACCACTATTTACTAAGGCAATAACCGTTGCAGTCACCGCTAGGGAGTTCATTTCCTTTCCTAGAGCAAAGCATAGCATAAATGAGCCAATACCAAAGCCAAATAAAAACAGTAAAATGAGTAAGCTAAAGTAGCTCAAGTGAGGTAGGTACACTACTAACACTAAGCTCCAAAGTGAAAGAAAAGTTCCAGAAAACATAACACCTTTACGATTGCCTAAACGATCAGAAAGCAGCCCGAGCAAAGGCCCACCTGCTGCAAGCCCCAGAAAAGCTACAGAGGTTAGACTTGCAGCATCTGTTGTTGTCAAATTAAATGCTGTTTTGAGAAATGGAACACCCCATAAGCCACCAAAAACAGAAATGGGAGTGAAAGTTAGACCACTGTATATCGTTAGTAGCCAGTTTTCTTTTTTACGAAATACGGCAAAAATGGCTTTCCATGAAACACCATATTTTACATCTAGTCCGAACTCTGATTTAGGGCGATCAGCAACAAAGATATAAAAAAACAATGCAACCAGTCCGCCTACTAAACCAATAACAAAAAAGGTATCACGCCAACCAAAGTGGCTGACCAACATTGCCACAGGAGCTTCACCAAATACAGCGCCCAGCATAGCCGCAGTTGCAAGTAATCCACTTACAAAAGCAAATTGATTGGGCTTAAACCACATGGCCGTACTTTTAAGATAACAGACAGTTGCAAAGGCTGTACCAAAACCCATAAGGGCACGTGCAAGGCCTGCATCAAGTAAATGGTCTGTTGTTGCAAACCAGGCAGCTCCTATCCCACTGACTAAGATGGCAATTGCACTTAAGGTTCTTACGCTAAAGCGATCTAGGAGTACGCCAACCATAATTTGTGTAAAAAAGTAGGCATAGAAATAGCAGGCTGCCATGTTGCCGAGTTCAGCACCATTAATGTGAAACTCATCCATTAGATTATTGGTGATGATGCCAGGGAAAACCTGCAAGGTATACTTATAAAATAAGAAACTGGCACATAAAAGTACAACCAGCCAAGGATAAAAAGATTTTTTCGTTAAAACGCCAAACACAATACTCTCCAAATTAAGATCAAAGATTTTAGACTAAAAAGACACAGAATGGAAATAATAAAAGAATAATTGCCCTAGTGGGCAATAAAAATGGAGAAAATTGTAAACAAGACCACGCCGCCAAGCAGGGAAGCCTGGGCAAGTGCAACAAGATGTAACTGTTTGGTCTTGGATTTCATTAGAGTATAATTTTTGGAACAACAGTAGGATTATAGGTAAATATGATTTTCATGTCAAGCTATCCTGGCCATTTTAGTTTATTTCCGCTACAATGCGGCTCTTTAGAGTTTGAGAGTTATTGATGCATCCTAATATCACCATTGCTGTTCGGGCAGCGCGTAAAGCAGGCGCAATCATTGTTCGTGCTTTGCCTCATTTGACAGATATTGAGGTCAAGGAAAAGCACAGCAATGATTATGTGACAGATATTGATCTGAAAGCAGAGCAGGCGATTGTTGAAATTATCAATGCCGCATATCCTACAGATAGTTTTTTAACCGAAGAACAGGGTGAGATTTGGCATGAAGATCGTGACACAGTGTGGGTGATTGATCCCATTGATGGCACTTTAAATTTCATACATGGCTTTCCGCATTTTTGTGTTTCAATTGCCAAAAAAGTACAAGGAAAAGTAGAACAGGCTGTAATTTTTAACCCTGTGACACAAGACCTGTTTACCGCGACACGTGGTGAAGGTGCCAGCTTGAATGATCGCCGAATTCGTGTTGCAAAGCGTACGAATTTGCATGGCGCTTTAGTTGCCAATAGCTTGCCTCGTTCTAGTGGAGGAGAGGCGTTGTTGCAAAAAATTAATGAAAAGCTTGTTCCAGAAATAGGAGCAGTACGCCGAACAGGATCAAGCGCACTTGATTTAGCATTTGTAGCGGCGGGCTATCTCGATGCTTTTGTATGTGATCATTTTCAAGAGTGGGATGTTGCAGCAGGCATGTTGCTCGTGCGCGAGGCCGGTGGGATGGTGGTTGACCTGAAGGGCAGTGATGCGGTTATGGAGCAGGGTCAGTTGTTGGCGTCGAACCCGAAGTTGTTGAAGAGTTTGCTGCCCTTGTTGCGTTAGCCCTTTTTTCTGCATTACGACGCTGCATAAACGCTTCCATCAGTGCAAGGGCTTCCTTACTGTTCTGCTGTTTTTCATAGTCTTTAGGGGAGCCAACAAAGTGCTCTTCCTCTTCGCCTTTCCTAGCGTCTCCGCCATGTGCCATAAAGGGTGCCCTTAGTTTTTGTTAAACATCTAAGTTTGCGACGTTCAGAGCGTTGGTCTCAATAAAGTTACGGCGAGGTTCAACTACGTCACCCATGAGGGTTGTAAAGAGTTGATCTGCTGCAACTGCATCTGCAATCGCAACGCGAAGCATTCTACGCACGCTTGGATCCATGGTGGTTTCCCATAGTTGATCAGGGTTCATTTCTCCCAGACCTTTGTAACGTTGGATCGTTTGACCACGTTTGGCTTCACGGAATAGCCATTCCAGCATGTGCTTAAGGTGATAGACTGTTTGTTCACGTTCACCGCGTTTAATCGTGCTTTCGCCGGCAATAAAAAAGCCCTGTAATTCTTTGACTAGATTGGCAATCTCTTGATATTCATAAGCTGTGAAAAAAGCCGAACCAAATAAATATTGGCGGGTGATGCCATGTTCTATGACACTTACAACAGGAACAGCAAGTCCAGATTCATTTTGTTGGCAAGATAACTCAACACGAAACTTTGGAGAGGACTCTAAATGTTTGCCTAAGTCACTCCACCAGGATTCTACTACTTTAAAGTCGCTAAAATCAGTGGGTGCAAGCGAATGATGTACAAGGCCCCATAACAGGATTTCTGGATAGCGGTGTGCTAGGCGCGAGATATGCTCACTAACCTGTTGAATTTGTTTCAGTAGCTTTTCCAGTGCTAGTCCAGTAATGGCTGGAGCGTTGGCATTGGGTTTAAACTCTGTATTATCCAAAATAAGCTGTAGGAGGTGCTCATTGAGTGCAGCATCATCTTTGATATAGGTTTCTTGCTTGCCGCGCTTAATTTTGTATAAAGGGGGCTGGGCAATGTAAAGGTAGCCACGTTGGATAATCTCGGGCATTTGCCGATAAAAGAAAGTCAGCAAAAGTGTACGAATATGCGCACCATCGACGTCCGCATCGGTCATGATGACAATTTTATGATAGCGGAGCTTGTCTGGGTTATATTCTTCGCGGCCAATTCCACAGCCTAAAGCGGTGATGAGTGTTCCCACTTCCTGTGAGGCTAGCATTTTATCAAAGCGGGCTTTTTCCACGTTGAGAATTTTACCTTTCAAGGGAAGAATTGCTTGCGAACGACGGTCACGCGCTTGTTTAGCTGAGCCTCCCGCAGAATCTCCCTCCACCAGATAAAGTTCAGACAAGGCTGGATCTTTTTCTTGGCAGTCAGCCAGTTTGCCAGGTAGGCCTGCAATATCAAGCGCACCTTTTCGGCGTGTCATTTCACGGGCTTTACGCGCTGCTTCACGTGCGCGTGCCGCATCGATCATTTTTTCAGTGATGGCGCGTGCTTCAGCTGGTTTTTCTAACAAAAAATCTTTGAGCTTATCGGCTACGGCTTCTTCTACAACAGGGCGAACTTCTGATGAAACTAGTTTGTCTTTAGTTTGTGATGAAAATTTTGGATCAGGTACTTTCACAGAAAGCACACAGGTTAAACCTTCACGGGCGTCATCGCCGGAAGTGCTAATTTTATGTTTTTTTGCAAGACCTTCAGATTCGATAAAATTATTCAAGGTGCGTGTTAATGCTGCACGGAAACCGGATAAGTGAGTACCACCATCACGCTGGGGGATGTTGTTGGTATAGCAGAATAAAGTTTCTTGAAAACCATCGTTCCACTGCATCGCAATTTCAACGGTAATGCCGTTTTTTTCAGATGTGGCGTTAAATACAGTTGGGTGAATTACAGATTTGTTCGTATTCAGGTATTCGACAAAAGCTTGAATTCCGCCCTTGTATTCAAAGGTATCTTCACGTTCAGAGCGTTCATCTTTCAAGTGAATACAAACACCAGAGTTCAAAAATGAAAGCTCGCGAAGGCGTTTGGCTAAAATGTCGTAATTGAAAGTGACGACATTACTAAAGATTGTTCGGGAGGGTTTGAAACGAATTTCTGTTCCTTTGTCAGTTGAATCTCCCATAACAGCCAAAGGTGCTTCGGGTTCTCCCAGATGATAAATTTGTTTGTGGACTTTGTTATTGCGATGAATAGTCAATTCTAAGGTTTCAGACAGCGCATTTACAACGGAAACACCCACACCGTGCAAACCACCTGAGACTTTATAGGAGTTTTGATCAAACTTGCCCCCAGCATGGAGGATGGTCATGATCACCTCTGCTGCTGAACGGTTTTCAGTGGAATGCATATCGACAGGAATACCCCGCCCGTTATCTCTAATGCTCACGGATTCATCGGAGTGGATAATTACATCAATTCGATTGCAGTGACCCGCTAAGGCTTCATCAATTGAGTTGTCGACAACTTCAAACACCATATGATGTAACCCTGAGCCATCATCAGTATCGCCGATGTACATGCCGGGACGTTTGCGAACAGCTTCAAGGCCTTCTAAAACCTTAATGCTGGACGCATCATATGTTTGATCTGCTTTTTTTTCTTCAACTGCACTTGCCATAAATTTCAAACTCCCTTAAAACATTAGGAAATTGTAGCATAGAAGCCTAATTTTAGGGAGCAGTGTACAGTTAAATTCTGACTACCATGACATCCGCTTTAGCACCATGTAAAACTGCATTCGCCGTTGAGCCAATTACAGCTGAACTAATGGCTTTACGCCCATGACTGCCAATTACAATTAACCCGGCATCTACATCTTCTGCCAAGGCTAGAATTTCTTGCTTAGGCAGGCCAATCTGGATATGCAAGTTTTTAGAGTCAACTGGAATTTTTTCTTTTTCAACCAGCGCTTTCAATTGTTTTTTAGCTTCTCCACTGAGGTCAAACTCAATAGCAGGGTAATAACCTAAAGCTGCAACATCTGCAACAACATGAATGATATGTAAGGTTGCATTAAATTGGGCTGCGAGCGCAATCGCCTTTTCACGAACAATACGATTATCTTCAAATAAGTCAGTAGCGAGCACAATATTTTTGTAGGGGAAGCTTACTAAACGTGTACCTTTTGGATCAATACGAATGGTGAGGACGTCAACGCCCGATAAATGTAAGATACCATTCGCAGTGGAGCCGAGCATTAACTCAAAGCCATGTTTGCCATGACTGCCGCAGACAATTAAATCAGCAGAAATTTCTTTTGCCAGCGCGACTACTTCATGTTTTGCAATACCTTGGCGCAAGAGTAACTGGGAGTCGTCAAAGTCAAACTGTTTTTTTATTTCAGTAAACTTTTCTTTAACATGTTTGCCTACTGCATCTTGAAAATCATAGGCAAAAGGAACAGATGAAATAATGTGAGGCGCCACATGAACCAAGCTTAATTTGCTGCCGTAAGACTTGGCAAGGTTTAAAGCCTCCTCGATTAGGGCGGTGTCATTCTCGTAAACATCAACGGCTAAAAGAATATGGTTATACTTTTTCATGTTTTCTCCTGCTTTTATTTGATACTTAAATTTTACGCCTTAGCAAGCAAAAGTGCAATTAATGTCAATCCAATGTTAGGAAGAAGATTAAAAATTCGGAGAAAGAGCATGCTTAGAAGTCTCATTTTATATTGGATTGGTGCTAAGACAGCCGCATCCTCAATAAATGTTTGAGTTGTTCTTTTTCTTCTGGTGTAAGGTCTCGGATAGTGCTTAAGCTCTGCAAGGCTGCAAGTTCTGCCTCTGGGTCAGAGCCTAGTTTTTTAATCAAGTCCAGCCATTCTTGGGATATATTCTGGATAGCACTGGGGTAAGCATGCATTGCCAGCATTGACCATTCTTCTTGCCTGGGATCATCACGAAAATACTCTAGAACCTGTCCTGTTGTTTTTAAGGTTTTTTCTTGAATCAGTGTCAGTAAGTCTGATAAGGCAGGCAGATTTGAAAGTTGCGTGTGATCTCCTTGGTTGGCTAAATCAGGATTTTGGAGCAATAAAGCCAAAGCTTTTTGTGACAGATTAAGCTGTCCTTTACTCATGGTGTGTTCATGGGGTGTATTTTCAGGTTTTTCCAGCAGTTCCATGATTTGTTCAAAAGTAAAATTAAAGCGGTGAGCTAGTGTATCCAATAAAAATGTTTTGTAGGGTCCAAGAGGCAACAGTGCGTGCAAGGGTTTAAAAGCGAGCATAAATCGGGACTTTCCTGCAGGTGTTTTAAGATTTAAACCCTCTTCAAGTTTGCGAATGAGGAAATCTGCCAGCGAAAGCGTTTCGGTGCGTAGGCGCTTTTCAAAGGCGGCTTTGCCTTCTTTTTGTACCAGAGAATCGGGGTCCTCACCATCTGGGACAAAAAGAAAGCGAACATCCGTCTCACCCGTCATAAATGGAATGGCCACTTTCAAGGCACGCCAGGCTGCTTCTTTACCGGCACGATCACCATCGAAACAAAAAATAATTTCTTGCGTTTCTTGTTTTAGCACTCGCAGATGATCTGATGTTGTGGCTGTGCCCAATGCAGCTACAGCGTAAGTAATCCCATGTTGCGCGAGCATCACTACATCCATATAACCTTCTACTACCAGAATCTGTTGGAACTTATTGTGCAGCTGTTTAGCTTCAAATAGGCCGTAGAGCATTTTGCCTTTGTGAAATAAGGGTGTTTCAGGAGAGTTAAGGTATTTAGGCTCGCCTTGGTCAATGACGCGTCCACCAAATGCGACAACGCGGCCTCGTTTGTCGTGAATTGGAAACATAATCCGGTCACGAAACTTATCAAAAACCCGACCCTTGTCATTGTAAGACATCAGGCCAATTTGTTTTAGCATTGCTGTTTCTGGTGGGGTGGGTTTTAAAAACTTTAATAAACTGTCCCAGCTATTAGGTGCCAATCCGAGACTAAAGCGTTTGGCTGTAATTCCTGATAGGCCACGATTTTTTAAATACTGCACGACTCGGTTGCGTTCAGGGTTTGATTTGAGTTGGTCTTGGTAGAATTGGCAGGCTTTTTCCATAAGCGTGTAGAGTGTTTGAAAGTCCTCTTTTTTCTCATGTGTGCCTTGCTCGCGTGGAACTTCGAGACCTTGTTGACGCGCAAGTTCTTCGACAGCTTCAATGAAGTCCAAACGTTCAAAGTCCATCAAAAACCCAATGGCATTGCCATGCTTTCCACAACCAAAACAATGGTAAAATTGCTTAGGTTGGCTTACGGTAAATGAGGGAGTTTTTTCTTGATGAAATGGACAGAGGCCATGATAATTCGCCCCTTTTTTCTTAATGGCCATTTTGGCTTGAATGAGGTCAACAATATCAATGCGGTTAAGAAGATCTTGAATAAAATACTGGGGAATTTGAGCCATGCGAACTTGATCCCTCAAAGAAATAACCCCTCCGAAAAAAAGAGGGGTATTAAATTAGCTGCGACGAAAGCTTCCTTCACCAGGAGTTCGATTCATTTTTTTCTGATAACGCTTGACTGCAGCAGCTTTCATGCGTTTACGTTTGGTTGTGGGTTTTTCGTAAGCTTCACGTTTGCGTAGCTCAGCTAAAACACCGGCTTTTTCACATGAACGTTTGAAACGACGAATCGCACCTTCAACATTTTCATGTTCTTTTAAACGAATGGACGGCACTTTTAAATCACCCCCTTAGAGTGCAAAATTAATTTTCGATAACGAAAGGGGAGCAATCATCGCATAGATTTTTAAAAATGTCAAAATTTGGGTTGTTTTTGATGGGCCACCCATCCGGCTGCTTTATAACGACGTGCTTCAGCAAGCGGGTCAGGAGCCGCATAAATTCCACGCCCGACAATGATGATATCGCATTGATCGCGAACGATGGCTTGTTCTGGTGTGCGAAACTGTTGGTTTTGTCCATCTCCAGTTTTATCGAGATGTACACCTGGACTCATCACGATAAAAGGATGCTGGCTAGACAAGGCTTCTTGCGCAATAAAACCCATGACAAACTCAGGGTGCTGGTTTGCCCACTGCACAATAGTTTCGGTGTATTCAGGAGTCAATAAGTTATCTTTTGAGCTCATTTGTGCAAGTAACAACAGGCCTGTTTCAGGCCTTGCAACTGCTTTTAAACTCTCAATGATGCCAGGCCCTGCGATACCGTGCGCATTGATGATGTCCGCCCACTCACTGATGTGATAAACCCCTTGGCTAAACTGGTGTTTTACGGTTTCGCCGATGTCAGCAAACTTGCGGTCTTCAAAAATTAAGAACTGATGTTTTGCAGCTAAGGCTTTCAGTTGGGTAATGAGGTCTGTGTCAAAGTCTTCAATAATATCAATATGTGTTTTGAGTACTACAATTTCAGGCCCGACAAGGTCCGCCAGTTTGAGGAAATCGGCTTTTTGGGTGACATCCAGTGACAAGCATAAATTACTGTGTTTGCGCTCCATTAGTTTTTGTAGTTTCACTGTAACCGGGTGCATCATAGTTTAAACTCCTGGCCATTGATTGTGGTAGAAACAGGCCAACCTGTTAGTTCCAGACCTTCATAAGGTGACCACCCTGCTTTACTAAACAGCATTTCTTTTGTTAAGACTTTTGTAAGGCTCAAGTCTACAAGGACATGGTCATCATTATCGGGTAAGTTGAAAATGCGTTTTGGGTTGGTGTGTGTGAGTTCAATGATTTTTTCAAGAGATATTTTACCTTGATGATAGGCATCTAAAAGCAAGGGCAGCGTAGTTTGCACGCCTGGAACCCCTGAGGGGCACTTGCAATAACCTTGCTCTTTTTCATGCTGAGAGTGGGGTGCGTGATCTGAGCCAACCGTATCAATAATACCCTGACGAATGGCTTCCCATAAAAACTCACGATCAGCAGGATCACGCAAAGGCGGGTTCATTTGAGCCTTACCATGCAGATCTTGGTAGCGGCGAGTGTCCATAAAAAGATAATGCGGTGCGGTTTCGATCCAAATGGGTAAGCCTTCTTGTTTAGCTGCCTGTAAAAACTCAACTTCAAGGCGTGAGCCAATGTGTAAAGCATAAAGACGAGTGCCATATTTGCGTGTTAGCACAACGGCTTGCTGTAAGGCACTGAGTGCAACTTCAGGTGAGCGAATCTTAGAGTGACAAGGAAAGTCATCACATGCAGACTGCGCGGTTCGCTCACGAATCATGGCTTCACTTTCAGCATGAACAGCAACGAGTAAATCAAGCTCGGCACAAATTTTAAAAAGTTTATCTAAACTTGGCTCATCGTCCATCAGTAAGTCACCAGTGCTGCTTCCCATGAAGACTTTTACGCCTGAGATGATGTCGGTAATCGGTTTGTTGGTGCTTGGATCAATGAGCTTATACAACTCATCAAAGTGATTTCGATCTGCACCAAAAAACAAGCGGTAATGCAGGGGAATTTTAGCTTCAGCCAATTGGGCGTCAATCAGTGTTTTTTTCTCAAGGAGGCGTTCGTACGTTGTGGTTACCGGTTTAGTGTTAGGCATGTCAAACACAGTGGTGACTCCCCCTGCAATCGCTGCCTTGGGGCCAGAGTGCCAGTCTTCTTTTTCCGATGCGCCAGGTGTCCGAAAATGAACATGTGGGTCAATTAAAGCTGGAAGTTTAACAAGTTGGGTCATGTGCGATACTCCGCGATGTCACTCCGTACAAACTCGCCCTCACAATAATGACAGGAAAGTCGAATATCACCGCGTGTCGCTTTAACATGGAAAAATGAGTCCATGGGTTCAGTATGTGTAATACAGTTTTGATTAGGACAGATTAAAATCTTATGCAGCTCCTGTGGTAGTGCCGCTGTCATTTTCTCAACGACTTCAAAATCGCGGATTAAATTAATGCGTGCTCCAGGTGCAAAAACTGCGATTTCGCCTGCTTCAATCTCTGATAAAAACCGACCTTCAATTTTGAGGATGTCTTTTTTACCTAGACGCTTACTTTCAAGGTTTAAGCCCAGTGTAAGTGCATTATGTGCATCTTTCATCTTCAGGAGCTCAACAATCCGTAAGGCTTGTCCAGCAGGAATGTGGTCAATTACAGTGCCATTGTGAATGGCTTCAACCATCAAAGTTTTTTTAGTGGTCATGCTTGTACTCCCAAAGCTTTTACCAGAATGGCTTGACGTACGACGACGCCATTTTTGGCCTGTTCAAAATAAGCAGCGTGAGGTGTTGCGTCAATTTCTGGAGGCAGTTCTTCCTGGCGAGGTAGGGGATGCATGATTTTAAGGTGTGGTTTGGCATCATTAAGCAAGTCAAGGTCAATGCTATGATATTCAGGTACCGCAGTTGTTAAGCGCTCTTTTTGCAGGCGAGTGAGATACAGGACATCTGTTTTGCTCATTACATCTGCAACAGTACGATGAAAAGAAAATTTTACACCCCGCATTTTGAGTCGTTCAGTTAGATGGTGAGGAAGGGTCAAGCCATCGGCAGCGACAAAATAAAGGCGCATATCGAACAGGGAGGCAGCCTCAACCAAAGAATGGATAGTGCGGCCATATTTTAGATCACCTACTAATGCAAGACTTAAGCCCTCTAATTTTCCAAATAGCTCTCGGATTGTAAATAAATCAAGTAAGGTTTGCGAAGGGTGTTGATTAGCGCCATCTCCGGCATTAATGATGGGGGTGTCAACTTGTTCAGCTGCAAGGCGAGCAGCACCTTCATTGGGGTGGCGTATGATCACGGCATCGCTGTAACTCCCCAAAACGCGAACAGTGTCACTTAGAGATTCTCCTTTAGCAAGTGAGGTAGCTTTTGCATCAGTAAAGCCCATAACTTTCGCACCTAAGCGCAGCGCAGCTGCTTCAAATGAAAGACGTGTGCGCGTTGAGGGCTCAAAGAAGGCCAAGGTGATGAGTTTATTTTTAAGGAGTTCTTTTGGTGGTGTTGCTTTAAATTGTGCTGCTAAATCAAGGTAGGAGAGAATATCTGCTTTATTTAAATCTAGAATGGAGACGAGGTTCATGCCAATTTCTAAAAGTGGATTTGGGGGATTCTAGCATATTGTGTTCTGAAATGCAGGGTGTTCAGCCCCTCCAAAGAGAATAAACTATGCAATAAAAAACTTAATCTTGCTGTAAATACTCATTCCAAGATTTGGTTTTCAAATCTAGTTTATCTAACTCTGTTAAGCAGCGTAGCATCAGTTCCGCAATTTTTGCATTGGTAATTAATGGGATGTGATGGTCAATGGCCAGACGGCGAATCAAAAAGCCATCGCTCGCGGTTTGGCCCTGAGGTAAACTGCCTGGAAGATTGATAATCAAATCCACACCGTCATCAGCAATCACACTACCTACATTGGGTTCGATTGCTTCTGATACCTTGAATACACAGCGGGAGCCAACGCCTAGATTTGCCAGATAGTCATGTGTTCCTTCGGTACAATACAGTTCAAAGCCTTTTGCTTCAAGTTTGTTCAGGAGTTTTCCAAAGCGTGCTTTATAAGGATTTGCTAAGCTAATCAAGATGCGTTTGTTTTTAATTTCTTGTCCGGTCGCTTGCCAAGATAAATAAAAGGCTGACAGTAAGTCATCTGCAATACACGCCACCTCACCCGTTGAAGCCATTTCAACGTGGGCAACCGGATCAGCGCCTTTGAAACGGTTATATGAAAATTGTGGGCTTTTTACAGCAACATGATCAAGCTCTAAAGTGTTGTAAGCTTGCTTTTTATATTGGCCCATTAAAACTTTCGCAGCAATCTCAATGAAATTATAAGGTGTGACTTTGCTGACAAATGGGAAGGAGCGTGAAGCGCGAATGTTGCATTCAATGACCATTAGATCATTTTCTTTGGCAATAAACTGAATATTAAAGGGGCCGTGAATTTTTAGGGCTTTAGCTAGTTCGCGTGTAATTTGCTTAGCACGACGAATCGTTTTTAAATAAAGCTTTTCAGGAGGTAAAACAATTGTGGCGTCTCCAGAATGCACGCCTGCATTTTCAATATGTTCTGCAATTGCTTCAATGACAACATTGCCGTTCATGGCAACAGCATCCATTTCCAGTTCTTTGGCATTTTCGATGAACTGAGACACCACAACAGGGTGTTCCTTGGAAATGCGTGTTGCTTCTTTAAGGTAGTTGAGTAAATGTGATTCATTTTCAACAATACTCATTGCCGCGCCTGATAAAACATAAGAGGGACGCAAGAGCACGGGATAACCTACTTTTTTGACAAAAGCTTTAGCATCTGCGAGTGAGCCCACCACAGCCCATGCAGGCTGATCAATGTTGAGTTTGTTAAGCAAGGAAGAGAATTTTTCACGGTTTTCTGCTTGGTCAATGTTGTTAGGGTCGGTCCCTAAGATTGGAAATCCAGCCTGGTATAGTGGCATAGCAAGATTATTGGCAATTTGACCACCTACTGAGATGACCAGGCCTTCAGGGTTTTCAAACTCCGCAATGTCGGCAATACGCTCAAATGTAAGTTCGTCAAAATAAAGACGATCTGATTCGTCATAGTCCGTTGAAACAGTTTCAGGGTTGTAGTTCACCATAATGACTTTGCGACCGGCCTGGCGCATGGTGCGCACAGTGTTCACCGCACACCAGTCAAACTCGACAGATGAGCCAATGGCATAAGGACCAGAGCCTAATACTAAAACAGGTGCCTGATTGGAGGGCTCAATATCATGCTCTTCACCATGATAGGTGGTATACAAATAGTTGGTTTCTGCAGCAAACTCACCTGCAAGCGTATCGATCTGCTTTGTATAGGGCTGTATACCTAAAGATTTACGTAATTCACGTATTTTAGACTCTGGCCTATTTAGCCATCTTGCCAGCACCTTGTCGCTAAAGCCCAGACGTTTTGACCTTAGTAGGGTTTTGGCCTCCAGTAGTGGAAGGTTAGTTTCTGTTGATTTTAGGTCTTTATTTTCGGGCCGGTAAGCTTGCTCAAACTCTGCAATCTCAAAAATTTGCCATAGAAACCATGGGTCAATTTGAGATAATTTATGTGCTTGTTCTACTGTGCCTTCGCCAAGGAAAAATTGATATAAGGCAAATAGTCTACGGTCTGTCGCAAATTCAATTTCATTTTCAATGTCAAAGTTTGCTGGATAATCGCTTAGGCCATCTTGACCAATATTCAACATACGTACTGCTTTTTGTAGTGTTTCAGGGAAAGAGCGGCCAATCGCCATCACTTCACCCACGCTTTTCATTTCTGTGCCAATACGGCGACTTGCTGCTTTGAGTTTATGCGTATCCCAGCGTGGAATCTTCACTACAATATAGTCAAGCGCAGGTTCGAAGAATGCGCAGGTTTTTTGAGTCACTGAGTTTTTAATTTCAGGCAGGGTATAACCCAAGCCAATTTTAGCTGCCACAAATGCTAAGGGGTATCCTGTTGCTTTAGATGCCAAAGCGCTTGAACGTGATAGGCGAGCGTTCATTTCAATAACACGATAATCACCGTTTGCAGGATTAACCGAATACTGAATATTACATTCACCAATAATTTTAACAGCACGCGCGACTTTGAGCGCAACGTCGCGCAAGAGTTGGTGCTCTCGATCTGACAAGGTTTGTGCAGGAGCCACAACAATACTTTCACCTGTATGTACACCCATTGGGTCTAAGTTTTCCATATTGCAGATGGTCAGTGCGTTGTCTGCTGAGTCACGTACAATTTCATATTCAAACTCTTTCCAGCCAAAGAGGTACTCTTCGATTAAAACTTGGGGCACGACGTGTAAAACCTCACGTACGGCTTCTTTCAATTCTTTTTCAGAGCTGACTTTACCTGATCCCAAGCCGCCTAACGAAAAGGCGGAGCGCATCATAATGGGGTAACCTAACTTTGTCGCAGCATCTACAGCTTCTTGTACGGTTGTAGCAGCAAAACTTTGCGGTGTTTTAACATCAAGTGAAAGGAGTAAGTCTTTAAAAAGCTCACGATCTTCAGTGAGTCGAATCGTATCAGGCGATGTGCCAAGCACACTGACATTGTATTTTTTAAGAATGCCGGCTTCTTCGAGTTCCAAGCCTAAATTAAGAGCTGTTTGTCCACCAAAACCAAGCAAGATCACATCCGGGCGCTCTTTGGCAATAATTTCGGTCACACAGTGTAAGTTGAGG
>Ga0066640_10000846_pt1 | contig 18292 bp, 14 predicted proteins | sample CryGeyCG2114_020_2_FD_59505 | JGI IMG/M metagenome (GOLD analysis project Ga0066640, IMG submission 59505) | Groundwater microbial communities from aquifer - Crystal Geyser CG11_big_fil_rev_8/21/14_0.20 | ecosystem: Environmental > Aquatic > Deep subsurface > Groundwater | place: USA: Utah... | reverse complement strand
CGCATTGCCTAATCCAACATAAGCATAACTATTCTTATCATCTAAAGAAATGGCCTTATTTAAATATTCTATAGAGGCATCTAAGTTTCCAGCACTCATATTCTCGCGGGCAAGTTGCAGTAATTTACTTGCTTCTGAAACATCTTTATTATCAGCGCAATAAGCGTCAAATACAGGATACCATATAAAAGTTAGGGTAATTAAAAAAAATACTACCATAGATGATAAGGATAACTTTGTCATCTTTACCTCCTCGTTTAAAAGCTATATCATAGCTTAAGCTAAGTATACCAACTTTACAAAGAATTGTAAATGAATCTTATTATATAATACTTTCAATTTCTTATATTATTTAATATGATTTCACCTTTCATATCTTTTGGCTTAGAGATTCCGAATAGGCTCAAGACTGTAGGAGCTATGTCGATAATTAAAGGCCTTTCAACATCTATCTTTTTATTAGCAAATATAACCCCTGGAATTAAATCAGGATCTATTAAATGGTCGCCGCTCCATTTCTTCCTGTTGTCTTCTATAAGCAAGTTTGGCGCCCCGCCCAAAGCAGTCTGCCAGGATGCGCGATAACCTGCGTTAAACCCTACAAACAAGTCCGGACTGTCTTTTACATAAGGTCCTTTAAATATTTCTTCCTGTAAATAAACATTTTTCATAACATGTTCTTTAGTTTGCGGGTCTTCAAACTGCCTTAAACCCATAGCTATAGTTTGTTTTAAACCTTGGGCTTCAGATTCGCTCACAATGCCATAATATTCCCTGCCAATCCTATTTATATATATTCCGCCAAATCCCAAAGCATACGCCTTTGTCCTGGACCAATCTATGTCTTCTAAAAACTCCCTACCCTCATTTACGCCTCCTTTTAAAAAGAGATATCCATTCTCTAAAAGCCAGCGATTAAGATGAACGGCCCTGCGAAAAGAATTGAACCCATGGTCAGATAATACGATTAAAACAGTATCTTCATCAATATCTTTTAAGACATCTCCGACTATCCTGTCGATCTTTTCATAATATTTAAAAATAGTGCCCTGAAATAAGGGATTATTCTCATAAAGAGGGTGTTTCTGGTCTATGTAACGCCAAAACATATGTTGGACCATATCCAGGGTTTCAAAATAATAAAAAAATAAGCCCCCTTTAAAATCCTTTAAGCCATATTTTAATATTTCTTCATTTTTATTCAGAATCTCGTCTGTCTGTTCCAGGAAAGCCTTTTCGTCTAACCTATTTTCAGCCAAAGCCCATGTATCATGCGGCATGCCCTGGGTATAATAAAGGCCTATTTTTTTAGACAGTTTTCTAGAATAATCATGCGGATAAGTTATAGGGAAAAGTGGCCTTTGTGGGTCAAAGTTTATTGGGGTTACATATAATTTAAAATCAGGTTCAATATTATCTAAATAAAACCGCGCTATGCCATACGCCGTCTTGAATGCCCCGAGCTCAAAAGACACCCTTTTCCAATCGCTCCATACCCTTTCTTTGAGAATAAACTTGTTTCCCTGCAATTCTATATATACGCTTTCTTCTTCCGGCTTAAGAGTAATTCTTAAAGGAACACTGCTTTTGTTCTCTGAAACTCCATGTAATAATTTTGGGCCATAGATATTAGTTAAGATTATGTTTTTATTGGGCTGAACCCCTATAACCCTGCCGCGGCTTTCTTGGTCCTCTTTTGACAAGGTTTTAGTGGTATAAAAAGAAAATCTGCCCATTGTCCCTGATATATCCGGCACACCCATCCCGGAAACCATTTTTCCAAAAATGGCTTCCGGCGGAAATGTATTAGGGCAAAAATAGATAAAACTTGGGATTTTGTTCCTGGAAAGGATACCCCAAAAATTCTCGCCTTTTTTGCGTATTTGAATCTCAACCCTGTCTCTCCTGTTTGAAATCTCATTTAAACTTAGATAAAGGCCATAATTTTGCGGATCGCGCATAACAAAATCAAAGATACCATGGCTGCCAGGGTTTAACCCTGTTGAAAAACTTGACCAAACTACAGCTGTTTCAGAAGGGATAATTGTTGTAAGCCGGCTATAAGAACCGTTATTCTTTAGATATGAGAAATTAGGTAGTTTCCCATCCTGCATAAGCTGCTCGGTTACTTTAGGGTCCATGCCGTCTATGCCTAAGATAACCACCTTTTTTTTATTTTCCTGTTTATGCATCGTCAATCCTCCAATAATTAAAATTATCAATAATACAACATATACCCAAAGAAATTTCCTTAAGAATTTAAAAAACATGTTGAAAAATAAAAAGAGGCTTCCTAAAAGCGCTATTAACATGCCCCACAAAAGAGATGTATTCTGCGCAAAGACAAAGCCAGAACCAGGATCGATATAATAATTGACCATTTTATTCCATCAAATAATAATTCCTGCTGCGCAAATTTCTTTATTCTGCCGGAGAATAAATCTGCCTAAACTATTCACCTGATAAAATTTTTTAACCGCAACTGGCCTTCTGACAAGAATAGACACCTCTGCAATATCGGTATTATCTATATTATCGGATTTCTTTTTAAATTCCAATGTCGCGGTATTTACAACCTTGCATATCTCTCCAATCCTGGCATCGGCCTCCTGGGCCAGGCATCTAAATATTACATTACTATTTATATTTAACGGATTGACACAGAAAATCCTGGCTTTAATTTCAGTTGTAATCGCAGGTGGGTTTGTCTTATATACAATCTGGCCTCGTTCTAAATTATTCAAGCCGGTAAGCGCTATGCCTATAGATTCTTTTGCATTAGCATGGGATTTAGATTTATCAAATAGCTTTATCGATTTTACCCTGTATGTTGTATTTGAAGGAGAAACTTTTACCATCTCTCCTTTTTTTATGCGGCCTGAGATAATGGTTCCAGCGTAGACTTTCTCTCCCTTTACATCATACACATCTTGTATGGGAAAATAAAAATCCGAGCATCTTTCTTTTTTGATCTCCTTATCCAATATAAGCAGAGCTTCCAAAAGAGATAATCCTTTATACCAAAACATTTCTTCAGAACCAGTAGCAAGGTTTTCCCCTTTCTTTGCGGATATGGGAATGCAAAACCTGGGCTTGATCCCCGCTTCCTTTAAAAAAACGGATATTTCTTTTTCCGTTTCTTCAAAAACATTTTTTTTAAAATTCGCTAAATCCATTTTATTTAACACGATAATAATATTATCGATTCCAAGAAATTTTAAAACGTTTATATGCCTTTTTGTTCCTTCACTTATCAATTTTTCTGTATCTATAACTAATATAGCTATATTGCCATAAGAACTGCCGCATAGCATATTTTTAAGCAACTCACGATGTCCAGGAACATCTATAAAGAGAAATTCCTTGCCTTTCCTATTTTTACAAAAAACCTGGGTACTATCCATGGTTAATTGATTTTGTCTCTCTTCTTCTAAACTGTCTAATAAGTAGGCAAACTCAAAATCACGTTCCAGCCTCCGGCAAGTGCTTCTGATTTCTTCCATTGTCTGTTTGGAAACAGAGCCCATTTCATGCAAAAATCTCCCAATCAAAGTAGATTTTCCTGAATCAACCTCACCAGCCACTATTATCTTTAGACAGTCTTTCATTTACATGTAACCTAATGATCTTAATTTTTGCATCATATATTCTTTTTCTTTATCCTGCGTCCGCCCGGATCTCTCTCTAACCTGCGTAATCTGGATTTCTTTAATAACTTTGTCAATATTATCAGCTGGCGAATCAACAGGCTGACAGCAGCACTCGCATCCAACGCTCCGATATCTTTTATTGTTTTTGGAAAGGTAAAGGCCTAATATCGGCAATTTTTCTTTTTTTATATACCGCCATATGTCGATCTCCCGCCAGTGAAGCATAGGATGCACTCTTAAGTGCGCTCCGGGTTTATGTTCTGCGTTATAATACTCTGACCATAACTCTAAAGCCTGATTTCTATAATCCCATTCAAAATCTTTGTTCCGGATAGAAAAATACCTCTCTTTTGCCCTTATTGCGTGCTCGTCTCTTCTGATAGCGACTAATAAGGCTGTAAAATTGTTTTTCTTAATTATTTGTTTTAAGGCTTCGGTTTTTAGCATATTACAACAATCGAATCTTCCTTTTTTCGGAGATATGCCATCTTTCAATGCCTTGTCATTTTTAGCTATAATTAGATTCAAATTCCATTTTTTCGAATATTTGTTTCTGAATTTATATATCTCTTTAAATTTAAACCCTGTATCGATATGCACAGCCGGGATAGGAAACTCTCCAAAAAATGCTTTCCTTATCAAATGAACTAAAGCCGTGGAATCCTTACCCATGCTCCATAAAACTGCTAAATTATCCTTATGCTCCCAATAAGCCTCTCGGATAATATATATACTTTTGGACTCCAGATCATCCAAATAGGTATCATTACTCATCTTTTTAATATCTCATATAATCGTTTGCCCAAAACATCGAGAGAATAATCCTTCTCGACTGTGTCTTGAGCCTTACTGCCCATCTTATAACGCAAAACAGGATTTTTAATCAAATCTCGCATCTTTTCCATAAATTCTTCTTTGTTATTCGCTAAAAAACCATTGTATCCATCGTTAATAATACACGATGACTCGCCAATATTGCTTAATACAGTAGGCTTTGCCATCGCCATATATTCGAAAAGCTTAGTGGGGCTTTTTGCTTTGTTAAATTTTGTATCCTGGATTAAAGGCAAAAGGCCTATATCAATATTTGAGAGATAATCAGGGATTCCATCCGGCGGAATCCAATTGCCTATTTTTATTCTATCCCTGCATTTGAAATTATCTATATAGGCATTAATTTCTCTGAAATATTTTCCTTCGCCTGCAATACTCATAAAAATATTATCATATTTATCCGCCAATACTAAAAAACAATCTATAATAAACCTGATATTCTCGCGCATCTCTTTATGATACATGGTCCCAATCCATGAAAAGGTTATCTTAGAATCATCGTCATGAACATTCCTCGGCTTAAAAAGTTGCGTATCCACGCCTGTAGGGATATAATAAACCTTATTATTGAATCTATCTAAATAATTTTTTAAAAATAGGCTTGCTGCTATGCAAGCATCCGCATATCCTGCTATTTTACGCGTAAGAAATTCCATCTTGGAGCTTGGGAACAGGCTAAAATAATATACGGGGTTTTCTCTTATATTCCAGTCATCGCAATCGAATATAAATTTATTTTTATTTATCAGGGAAGCTATAAATGGAGCCAGTGTGTGATAATTTAATCTTTGCATAAAAAAGATAGTGTCTTTTTCTTTTTTTAATAATATTTTCAATGCCTTGATATTATATTTGATTTTATCCAAACAAGACATTTCAAATTCTTTTTCTCCGTATTTAGCGCCTAAAGTATCTGCAAAAGAAAAAACTTCTGTATCTACGCCATATTGTTTCAACGCCTTTGCAAAATTATAACATCTAACCCTGGCTCCTGATAACTGATACCCTTCCCGTGTAATGAAAATAACTTTCATACGTTACTTTGACCCCATAACTTTATCTTTCTTTGCCGAATTAATCAACGAATAATAAATTTCTCCGGCGGGCTTTAAGCTTCCATCTTCGCGGACATAAAGCCCCAGGTCATTATCCCATTTTTCAGAATCGCTGGCATTATCCCAGAGCCGCGCCTGTCTTGTCCATTGCCAAGGCACAAAGCCTGCCGCTTGCGTTTCCAATGAGGCGTTGAAATCTTTCGCCAATTCTTCCTTCTGCTTTATCTCTTCATCTAAACTACAACCAGCCTCGTTCCAGACTTCTTGAAATATAAATGGTTTATCAAGATCTTTGATAAATGTAAATTCCGCAGGTTCATATGTATGCACACAGGCATAATCTAAGACATCTGCTAGATTTAAACTTAAATCATCTCCTATCGTAATAAGGTGGTTATCGCCATGTTCTCTGAATGCTTCTTTAATTTCTCCAGCCCAACTCTTTAATAGATCTAAATCATCTTTACCTAAACGGGGTTCGTTCCATAAATCCCACGTAATGCCTGGCACATCTTTATATCGCGCAGCTAATAGAGTAATAAACTTTTTTTGGGCAATAATTTTATTTTCATCTATAATCCTTTCCTTAAGGCCAAGCCAGCCAACAGGATTACCCATCTCTTGTGGAACTAATGAAAAAATGTCCATGCAAAAAATTAAGCCTTGCTCTTGAGACAATTGAATGATTGCATCCAATATTCTTAAAGACCTTTTTGAAGGCAATGCTGTTGTATCCGCGACTTGAAAATATGGGTCTATTTTTTCTTTAACAACCTGAGAAAAATAATCCCTGAACCATTTAGAATGATGATAATGGATACGGACAAAATTAATACCAAATGACCGCATTGACTTAAAATCTTCTCTTATTTTTAAGATATTTGGCCTGACCCACATTAACTCTCCAAGCTTACTTTCATAATAATTTACCCCTAAAATAAAATTTTCTTTTCCGTTAATAATAAACTTATTTCCTTCTATTTGTATTTTTGGCCCATTTCTCAGAACATCTTTATTTATCACAACAAAACCATTTTCTTCTTTATCTAAAATTATATCGTCTTTCTTCAAAATAGCCCCAATCTTATAAAAACTGCCATGAAACTCTTTAGGGTGCCATCTTTTATTTAATATAATTTTTTGTCCTGAGTTTAACTCAATAGAACTGTTCGAGTTATAAACAATTTTGTCATCTTGGTCTAAAAACTCAAAATCTACTGTGCCTTTTTCTTTAAATTTTCCATTATTCATAACTTTTAATGAAACCTTAACTTCTTCTCCTTGATAATAAGCAGCTAAATCGGTTTCCAATTCATATATAATAATAGGATAAGTTAGATAGTTAATAATGTTTATCAGATTGTCTTGAGCAGATGAATTTTGTGGATTTAAAAAATGCTTTCTCCCTCTTGAGCCTATAAGGCACCATTTATGAGGTATATTTATTGAATCTTTAACATAAGGATTCCTCCAACTTTTTACAAAAACTAATGAATCTTCATTTTTCACATCTTCTGTGCTTTTCAAATAAAAAAAATTACGGGCAGGAATCCTGTAAGGAAAAACATTTCCATGCGTAGGCTTGACAGGAGTAAAGCCAAGGCTCCTGGTAACGCTTAAGCCAATATCTTCATTATTTGAAGATTCATAGTATTTAATACCTAAAGGGGATAAAAATTCTCTATAGGGATCGCTAACATCCACTTTTTGCCACTTGCCATCTACTTTGTCTATAGGTACCCAAAATGGCCTTCCAGCAACGTTTAACAACCCTCCTCCATTGAAAATATATTCCTTTATCTGCGGAAATACTCTGTACGGGAAAGCCTCGCCATAAGGTAAAATAAGTAAATCGACATTATCTAAATTTAAATACTTTTTGTCGCTGAGCTTGGAAATATCCAGATAGGTTACAGAAAAATTCTTTGAGAGATTATCATACAGCCATTCTGGCGTAAGTAAGATAGGTGTACCGCTGGAAGGAAAATCTTGTTCTCTAAATATAACTACCTTGAATTGACTCTTGGTAAAACTGTCTGGTTCTTCGGCATAGACATAATATCCTGATAAAATTAACAAAAAAATAAATACTACTGTTGACTTGAATAATTCTTTTTTAGAGAAACTTGCCAGGTTCATTTATTAATTATAACCTCTTATTGTTTAACTTAATGGCTTTTTCATACGCACATAAAAGATTTTTAGCTGTAACGGCCCAATTATATTCTTCCTCTGCTCTTTTACGCGCTAATTTTCCTAAATTATCCTTGAGACTGCTATCTTCAACCGCTCTTAATATGCCATTAGCCAAAGAATCAATATTTCCAGGTTTGGTTAATATACCAGCCGAACCAAGCATATTAGGCACTTCACCTACATTGCTGGCAACTATTGCCTTTCCTGAAGCCAGATATTCAACTATCTTCAGAGGGCTTTTGCACAAGGTGACTTCATTTTCTTCGAAACAGGCAACGCATATGTCTGCTGCGGCTATATACTCTGGAACTAGCTCATGAGAAACCGCTCCAGTAAAAATAAGTTTTCCATCAAGATTTAGCCCATGCGCTAATTTTTTTAATTCTTCAGCCAGATAGCCGTCTCCTACTATCATAAAAGTTAAATCTTTTTTATAACCGTTTATTATTTTTGACGCTGTTTTGATAAAAAGTTCGACATATTGTCCGCCATGAAGCTGCCCTAAATATAGTACCAATGGTTTTTTTATATCATATTTTTGCCTTATCTTTTTTCCTGAAATACTGGGATGAAATCTTATAATATCAGCTCCCACATGAGCATCAAATATCCTGTTTGCATCCACGCCTAATTTTCTACATTCAATTTTAAGTCTTTTGCTAGCTACGGAAACTGTATCAACAATTTTAGGAATACTATTCTCCAGAATATGTAAAAAGGCCCTTATAAAATTTCTTAAAATGCCAGGCTGCGTAGAAACTTCGTATATCCTTACCTCCCAATCATCCCAGTCATAATGCATGTGTTTTTTTCTTAATATGCCTGCTATCATGGCAGGTATAGCTGCATGGTAAAAACATTTCTGGAAATGAACAATATCACACCATCCTGCCAGCTTGTATAATTTTAGAATATTTGAGATTAATACGTGAGGCCCATGCCTTCTAGAAAAAGGAATGGTAACAATGCCTTCTATGAGTTTTAAAGGACTATGCTTATTCCAATCCAAAGGGAAATAGATTAGTTTTACATTATGTCCCTTTTTAATAAATTCTTTTGCTATATACACAATACGCACTGTCCATGGCTCAGCGCTTGAATATATATCATGAGGATGAACCATAAGTACATTCATATTATCCGCCTGGAAAAATTATAATATTTTTAATCTTTTTAAGGAAATATAAAGACGTGTCTATCAGTATGGTGATGATAAATAAATAAAATAAGACAAAAAACCTTATTTGTCTATTATTCATTCTCTATTATCAATTTTAACCTAATAATATTTATACAGGTCATATTTTTTAAGTTCATTCAGGGTTTTTATTATAGTCTGATGGTTATCGCAGTGGTCGCAATGTTCATCATACAAGACTTGGCCATTGGAAAATTTTACATGTTTATTATCCTTTAAATATTTTGCCTGTCTTCTCCACCTCCAATATTCGACTGAATTCCAAATCTCTTTAAATGATTTTTTATCTAAGTACCCCACAGTGCGCAAATGGCAGCAAAAACTCATATCGTATTTTGCAGGGATTAAGTTAAAGTACCATCCAATAGTACATCCATTATCCAAGAAAAAATCCTTAGACCATGCTCCTGTTTTTTCATCATAGTGGTTTAGCTGAAATTCAAAATTATCTATAAATTTTATGTTGTTTTTCTTGAGTATCTCCGAAATTATAGGAACTTGTCTTTTTATCTCCTCCACTTCTTCATGCTTAAGCTGCAAAAACCTGTTCATCACATCTAATCTTATAAGGTAAAACCTCACTGCATCCGGCGCTATATCCACATCCATCTTAGCCATTTCTACAAGTTGATGATAATTTAAAGTATGTATTACATGACTTATGAGCAGGCGCGGGCTGTTTTTGCCTGCTTGCCTTTTTAAGATCATAAATTTTTTAAGATTATCCCGGACTTTATAAAAAGTCTCGGCTGGCTGTATTGAAGAAATCTCTTCATAAACCTCGGCTGTGCCGGCAGGAAAACTGCAATAAATCTCATTTACGCCTAAATCTATTATCTCTTTTGCTTTTTCCTCATTAAGTAAGATTCCATTTGTAAAAAATAATACTCCAAGGCCTTTATTTCGCGCATATCTAAGCATAGGCATAAACTTATCATACATCAATGGTTCTCCATCGCCTTGTAGTATTACCCCATCTGTCATCATCTCCACAGCATCATCTATAACTTTTTTAAAAATCTCGAAATCAAATTTACGGTTCAAAAATTCTTCCGGATGTTTTACGCTTGGCGTATGCACCCAGCAATGCTGACACTTAGCGTTACATCTATGAAACGGATCAAATACAATGGTCTGCGGCCCAATAAAAGTTTGCTCGGTTATTACGCCTAAAAGCCGCAATAGATCCCTCTCTCTGCCAAGATTGACGTTGGCATGCAGGCCTACTGTATTAAGAATATCCATTAATTTATCATCATGCAAGGTTATATCTATTGTTTCATCATCAATATGTCTTTTTATCTCTTCAATATAATTGATAAAATTCTGGGATAAGTCTTTCACAGGAAAAATCTTGAGGCCTATTAAAGAAAGTCCTATTTTCTTGCCTAAGAGTTCAGCAGAAAATTCAATTATTTTATTTAAACGCGCAAAATTATATCTAGAAAGCCCTACCTTTATCTTTACTTTCTGGCCTTCAGAAACCAGGCGTCTTATCTTATTTATTTTTTTATTAAAATCGCCGCCGTGTCCTGATATCCTATTATGCAGTTCTTCGAAATCGCCAAATATAATAAATTCCTTATTTTGATCTTTTAAATATGCTGTTTTCGCAACTGTTTTTGAGTCAATAGGCTCATTATAGGTAAAAAATGTTTTTATATAACGTGCTATTATGTGAGGATTAAATATCAGGCGTTTAATATTTTTAGAGGAGTTATACCTTAATTCTACTAAAAATAGACTCGCTTTTCTTAAAAAGTTGCGCATCGAAAATCTATTCATATAATTATTTATGGCGTTTCTCTATAACAATTAACCATCCCAGTGCAGTTTCTTTTACAGACCTTTATTTTTTCTCTTATATTTTTTGCTTTTTCCGAAACCCATATCTCGGCAATGCCGGTTTCTTTTATATTCCCCACATGTTCCATTTCACAACATAAGTAAACATTGCCTTTCGGATTAATGTGTATAATCTTATCCCCTAAATTGCAGGGTATCTCTCTCGCAAACTTTTCTGGATCAGAAAAGTATCGCTTAAACCTTTCTAATTGGCCAACAGGGTTATCTATTTTATATCCGCATTTTTTTAATTCTATAATATTATCTATGGCTTTTAATACCTTGACCGGATCTTCCGGCCATAGAAAACCAAAATCCTTTTTTTTATACCAGCTATCATCTACAGGGATCATATTTGGCCTTGTAATAGCCATAAAAGAAAGAGAAAACTGCATTTCATGCGCCCAATTAATTAATTCTGGTATGCCATCTAGATTAGGCCCCATAATAATAGTTTGAATAATTATATTTTTTAATTCCCCTCTGTAACTATTAAAATATTTTAACGCTTCCATGGCTCTGTCGCGAGCTCCTTTTGTACCGCGCAAATAATCATGAGTATGCCCGTCAACGCTATCCAAAGATATGGCTAAAAAAGTAAGGCCAGAATTTGCTATCCTTTTGGCTGTTAACTTATCTATTAAATAACCATTGGTGACCAATGAAAATCTAATCCCTTGCCTGGCAACAAAGTCTAGCAAATCCAGCATGCCTTCTTTTAAAAGCGTTTCCCCGCCGGAAATATTCATCTCGAAAGGAACATTAATAAATTCTTTAAGCGAAGATATGAATCCGCATAACTCTTTGATAGTTATTTCACCATGATCATCATCCGTTTTCCAATAGTTACACATTTTGCATTGAAACATGCACTTGTGCGATACTTCTATGACACAAAAATTTGGCGGCTCAATTTGCATAAACTACCTTTTCAGATATTCATTATCTTGGGGAAATGCACAAATAAAATTTATCACGCAACATCTTTTGCCTGGGCCCTTGGCATCAATCTTTATCCTTATATCATCAGCCTTTTTAGAAGACCAAAGCTGCTTTAAATCGTCTCCTCGTATATTTCCCAATGGTTCTCCGCTAAGATAAATAGTGCCTTTCTCATCTAGGTCTATAATATAATCATGTATACGGTACCTTGTTTCCTCCATAAACCTGTCAGGATCTGTATAATAATCTTTAAACGCCTCCAATTGCGAAACAGGATTCCAAATTTTATACCCGCGCTTTCTAAGCTCTATCAATGCATCTATAAGTTTATAGACTTTGTTTGTGTCTTGGGGCCAAATTTCCTGATAAACCTGGCTTCTAAACCAGTTATAGCGAGATTCCACTAAGCCTGTTTCAAGCAAGGCTAAGAATGATATATTTACAAATAAGCCATTCTTATTAACCCATTCTACAAGTTCTAATATATCATCTAGATTTTTCTCCATAATTATAGTAAGAATGGTTATGGCTAACTGCCCTTTACAGTATTTATTTATATATTCTATGGCTTTCATAGCTTTAGAAAATATGCCGTCAATACCCCTGTAAAAATCATGTGTCTTGGCATTCAAGCTTTCTAAAGATATGGCCAAAACATCTAAATGGGAATCTGCTATCTTCTTTGCCATGTCTTCGTCTATCAGACATGCATTCGTGGAGATTATGGATTTAAAACCCTGTTGATGAATAAAACCGCACAGGTCTAAACACCAATTTTTCAAAAGAGGCTCTCCGCCCATCACATTTACCTCTAAAGGAAAATTTACAAATCCAGACAAAGAATGAACAAATTTCTTGGCTTCTTCAAAAGTAAGTTCATTGGATTGTGGTCCGCACTGCCAAGCCTTGCACATCTTACACTTAAGTATACACCTGTTTGAGATTATTATATCGCAAAATCTCGGATTTTGCGCCGAATTAACCACCATAAATCCACACCTCTATTTTAATATACAACCTACTTGCTATCAAACCAGCAGTTAATTAAAATTTGACAATTCCTTTTGCATTGTTTTATGTTTTGCCTAGCTTGCTGGGCTCTCTCAGAATTCCATATTTCATCAAAATCATACTTACATATATTGTTTATCGGCTCTGACATGAAGCATAAAAAAACATCGCCGCGCGATCCTACTCCAAAATAATTATAACCCAAATGGCAGGCCCCTTTTTTAATAAAGTGCTCCGGATTTTCATAATAATCTATAAACACCTCTAATTGAGCTATGGGATTCCATATCTTATAACCTTTTTCTTTTAATTTAATAATTTGCCGTATAACTTTCCTGACTTTATCCATATCTTTGGGCCAAAGATCCCTGTATTCGTCTTTCGTATACCACATAGCGTCTTCTAGAGTATAAAACGGGGTTGTAATCGCCTGGAAAGTGATGCCAAAAAGTCTCTTATCTGTGCAAGCCCAATGAGCAAGCCTCACTAAATCATCTAAATTTTTATCGCTAATCAGTGTTCCTATCTGGATCCTGGGATCATTCTTTCTGAATTCAGCAACATAATCAATAGCCCTCATTGCATTATGATAAGTGCCTTTTGTGCCTCTTAAATAATCATGTGTTTCCTCATTGCAGCTATCCATGGATATATACAGCATATTTAATCCGGAATCCACTATTTTCTGCGCCATTTTTTTATCTATAATAAAAGCATTGGTGGGAATGATTGTTTCGTATTTCTTCTTGGAGCAGAGATTTACTATATCCAATATCCCATTTTTAAGAAGCGCCTCGCCTCCGCCAAAAGTTACTGAAATATCAGCATCGAATTTACCATCAAGGGAATTTATAAATCCTCTCCATTCTTCTATGGTTAATTCTTCTGCGTCAACAGGGTTTTTCCATGCATGGCACATTCTGCAATTTAAAATACATTTTCGGGTCACTTCTAAATTGATTCTAATAACTCTTTTATCCGAATTTATGCAATTAGTATTCTTATTCATACCAACAATTGATTAAATGATGGCATCCTTTTTTGCATAATGACATTTTAGCTCTTATTTCTTCTGCTTTTTCAGAATACCACAATTCTTTAAGCCGGCTGTTTATTATATTGCCTATAGGCTCCATAAATGGGCACAAATTCATATCGCCCTTTGGGGAAATAGAAAAAAATCCGCTATCAAGTACTTTACATGTTACTTTCTTCAGGAATTCTTCAGGCTGGATAAAATAATTTCTAAAGGCCTCTAATTGAGATATGGAATTGCTTATCTTATTCCGCCTATCTTCCTTCTTGATTCCTATCAGCATGTCTATTACAAAGTTTATCTTTTCTGTATCATTTGGCCAAAACATGCCATATTCTTTCTGCTTATACCAGCCCTCAGACAAAGGGTCATGGAATGGCTGCATAACGGCCTGGAATGATATTGAAGATATACGTTCTTTATTAACAGCCCACTGAGTTAATTCTAGAATATCATTCAGATTTTGAGCCATAATAATAGTGTTGATTGCCAAAAAAGGCCTTTCTTTAAATTCGGACAGATATTCTATTGTTTCCATGACCTTCTTGTAGCTGCCTTTCATGCCGCGCAGATAATCATGGGTTTCTTCTTTTGTGCTGTCTAAAGAAAGGCCCAGATAGTGCAATTTTGACTCTACGAGTTTTTCTATTACCTCTTTACTGAAAAGATAGCCATTGCTGGCGATTGAACTCCAAAATGCTCTTTGAGAACAAAACTTACTTAATTCTAACAGCTCTTGTTTGCGCAACAGCGGTTCTCCTCCTCCGAAAGTAACTGTAAATTTTTTGTCTGAGGTTCCTTTTTCAACAAAACCATCGAATGAAGAAATAAAATGTTTCCATTGTTCAATAGAAGGCCTGCATAAATTGTCATCTTTGACATTCCAAAGATGACACATCTTGCATCTAAAGATACATTCCAGCGTAAGGAGCAAAATGCATCCTTTGGGCCTTATATTTTTCGAAATATCTATCATAATACCAACCCCTCAACGTTTCCCTTGTGCTAACTTATGTGTCGTAAAAACAATTTATAAGATAATGGCATTTTTTTGTACAATTCTTCATAATTTTGGCGATCTGCATGGCATAGCAGGAATTCAGCATTTCTTCCAAACTAGTATCTTTTACATTGCCTATGGGCTTCATATCAAAACATAGTTTTAGTGTGCCTCGAGCCTCAATGTCCATTGCCTTGCCTGCTAATTTGCATTTTTCACTGTTATTTAATTCTTGAGGATTTTTGAAATAAGCGTTGAAAGAATACAACTGAGAAACAGAGTTGAGAATTTTGCTTTTTCTTTCGCGCTTCATTTCTATAAGTTCGCTGATAACATCATGCGCTTTATTGAACTCTTTAGGCCAGAGAAAACTGTACTGCTGCTTTTTATACCAATCCATATCAAAAGGGGTGCTAAAAGGTTGCATTATTGCCTGAAAAGTGACGCCGCCTAATCTATCATTGGATTCGACCCATTTTACAAGAGGAATGATACTATCTAAGTTTTGTTCCATTATAATAGTAGAGATAATTATGCGAAGATTGCTGGAAAATCTTCCAAGATTGTCAATGGCTTCCATTACCCTGCAATAAGCGCCGTTCACCCCGCGCAATGAATCATGGACATTTTCATCCAAGCTCTCCAAAGATAGCCCTATAGCTGACAAGCCAGAGTCTATTATCTTTTTAGCCAAATCCATGTCTATCAAAAAAGCGTTTGTCCCTATATATGTATTAAATTTCTGCTCTGCGCAGAAATTAACCAACTCCAGTATTTCACCTTTCATTAAGGGTTCTCCGCCGGCAAAATTTATTAAGAAAGCTTTATTTGTGGATTTTCTCAACCCCTTTATAAAATTTTTCCATTCATCGATAGAGAGCTCTTCCAGATTATTTTTATATTTCTGTAATCCCCACATATTGCACATCCTGCACTTCAGCATGCACCTATATGTGACAGCGATATTGATTGAGATAAAATCATCTAATTTAAAACTTTCTATTTTATTAATCATTGCTATCTTCTTCAAAAAAACAGTTAATAATTGATTTGCAATTTTTCTTACAGGCCTTTATCTGCTGCCTTATTTTTATAATCTTTTCTGACAACCAAAGGTCCTTTATAAAATCATTTCTAATATTGCCTAACGGTTCCTTTTCGAGACATAAAAACATGTCTCCATGCGAATTCACGGTAAGAGAGTCATGCCCTAAATTGCATTCGCCTTTTTTAACAAAACTGTCCGGGAACAAAAAATATGATTTAAATGCCTCCAGTTGTAAAATCGGATTTGTAATCCTGGAGCCATCTCTTTTCAATCTTATCAATTCGTCAATTGCAAGATTAACCTGCTTGATATCTTTAGGCCAGAGAAAATTAAATTCGCAATCTTTATACCAGTAATTATCTATAGCCGTAAAAAATGGCTGCATAACCGCTTGAAAACTGATAAAAGAAACTCTTTTGTGAGCATCTACCCACTTAACAAGATCTATAAGATCATTTATATTCATAGCCATTATTATAGTATTGATGTGGATCTTTGGCGAATCTGAAGACAGTTCATCAAAATAGGCGATTGCTTCCATAGCTTTCTGATAGGCCCCTTTTGCACCTCTTAAATAGTCATGCGTTTCTTGGTTTAGGCTATCGAGCGAAATAACCAGAGTATCAAGCCCTGATTCTGCGATCTGTTTTGCTTTTTTACGGTCTATCAAGAATGCATTCGTGGTCATGGAAGATTTAAATCCGCACTCTGAACTAAATCTTACGAGGTCTGTAATGCTATCCTTCATCAAAGGCTCCCCTCCTACAAAATGGATCTGCGACTTTTCATCGACGATTCCTTTTAAAGAACTGATGAAATCTTTCCATGCCGAAACAGGCAGCTCTTCAGATTCTTTCTCGCTTTTCCACATATGACACATCCTGCATCTAAGAAAGCAATTTTCCAATACTACCAAATGATAATTTGAAGGATAGCGTCCGGGAGGATGATTCATTTTTAATCCTATTTAAAAAAACAATTTACTATATTGTTACAAGCCAAATCGCAGTTATGCATTTTAATTCTCATTTGTTCAGCTTGCTCCGAATACCATAGTGTTTTTATATTATCTTTTTTTGCATTTCCTATGGGCTTATCAAAACAACATAAAAACACATTTCCCATTTTGTCAATATTTATGACAAAATCTCCTGAGCGGCATTTTTTCATTCCAATCCTTTTTTTTGGATTTTCAAAATATGCTTTGAATAGTTCAAGCTGAGGGGTCTGATTGCTGATTAGGTAGCCTTTTTCTTTTAATCTTATTAATTCATCTATTATGCGATGCGTTTCAAAAACATCTTTTGGCCATAAAAAATTAAACTCATTGTCATCTTGCCAATTATTACCTGATGAAGAAAAAAATGGGCGCGCTATAGCCTGGAAATATAGAGAATCTATCTTGCCGTGCTGCTTGACCCATCGGACATGCTCTGGCATTTCCTTTAAATTTACTCCAGAGAGCACTGTTATGATTTCAATCCTAAGGCTATTATTATGCTTCTTTATATATTCTACAGCATGAATCACTTTCTCATAAGAGCCTTTAACGCCCCTCAGGAAATCATGGGTTTCTTCAACAAAGCTGTCTAAAGATATAGAAATCTGATCCAATCCAGAATCAGATATTTGCCTCGCCATTTCTTCGTTTATTAGAAAAGCGTTCGAAGTCATTATTGTTTTTAAGCCTTTCTTTCTGCAGAAACTAATCAAATCTAAAATCCCTTCTTTTAACAGAGGTTCCCCGCCTGTCAACACTATCTCTCCTCTTTCTTCAAAAATATTGCAAAGAGAAAAAGCAATATCTTTCCACTCATTAACAGCCAGCTCATTGAGATCTTTCTTGGTCTTCCACATGTAGCACATCTTGCATTTTAGAAAGCACTCTGTTAAAAGGCTTACGGAACATGAAAACGGCGGATTAATAACTGGCATTATATTCTCTAAACAGTTTATTTTTGTATTTAACATTAAAATTCATTTCTCGACCTAAACCAGCAATTTATTATATTATTGCAATTTAGCGCGCATTTATGCATCCGATGCCTCATGCTAACCGCAGCCTCGCAGTTCCATATATCAGCTATGCTGCTATTTTTTATATTTCCAACAGCTTCTTTGGAAACGCAAAGAAGCACTTCGCCTAAAGTAGTTATGTTCATAATATAATCTCCAAAATTACATTTGGATTTCCTTATTAAGCCATGAGGGTTTTTATAATATTCTTTAAATAAGCTCAGCTGAACCACAGAATTTCCTATCTTATAATCCTTGCTTTTAAATTCTATTAATTGATCTATAACGGAACAAACTTTAGCCGTATCCTGAGGCCACAGGCAGGCATATTCTTCTTTCTTATACCAAAAATTATCTCTTGGCGTAAAAAAAGGCTGAGCAATCGCTTGGAATCCAATACCTCTTGGGACTGTTGCGAAATACTATTTTTTGTCATTCCCGCGAAAGCGGGAATCCAGAAC
>Ga0066640_10000845_pt1 | contig 18294 bp, 12 predicted proteins | sample CryGeyCG2114_020_2_FD_59505 | JGI IMG/M metagenome (GOLD analysis project Ga0066640, IMG submission 59505) | Groundwater microbial communities from aquifer - Crystal Geyser CG11_big_fil_rev_8/21/14_0.20 | ecosystem: Environmental > Aquatic > Deep subsurface > Groundwater | place: USA: Utah... | reverse complement strand
GGCCGGACATCAAATTCCGACTTTAACAAATACTGGTTCTGATACCCGTTAAGCCGGACGCCGAGCGCCGGGTATTCCTCAACAAAGGAGTCCTCCTGAATAGGGAAAACCGACTGCCCCGCAGGCTCAAAAGTAAGCCCCAAGCGATACGGCCTTCTGGCCGTGTCGCCGGCCGAAGGCCTTCCGGCTTCGTACATAATGGCATACACCCCGTCCTTACTTTCATACATGACTCTTTCGTCAAAGTTCTTCAGCGTTTCGTAGGCGTCTTTCTGATCCAGGATATCAAAATAGATGCTGCGGATGACCTGGTTGCAGATCTCCTTGACCTTGGGATCCATGGCGCGCGGGTTGTCTTGAGCCCAGCTGTTGGCGGCGACGGACAGAACAGCCCCGGCCACAATGGCCGAAATCAAACAGCGGATGATGGGGTTGGAGATATTTCTCATCACTATGACTATATCATATCCACATAAAAATTGTAGCGGTTAAACGCGGATTTCACAGGCAGACAAAGGGCCTGCCCTTTTGGGGCAGGCCCTTTATGATGTTCCTTTGTCTCGCCGGACGATCAGAAGTTGTTTTCCGCTTCCTTGGCCGACATGTCGATAAAACTCTTGATCCGTCGGGAACGCGTCGGGTGGCGCAGCTTGCGCAAGGCCTTGGATTCGATCTGGCGCACCCGCTCGCGGGTCACATTGAACTCGCTGCCGACCTCTTCCAAGGTCCGGCTGGTGCCGTCATGAATGCCGAACCGCAGCTCAAGGATCTTTCGTTCCCGCTCGTCGAGAGTTTCCAGGACAGAACCGATCTCTTCCTTGAGCATCGAGTGCAGGGTCGCATTCGCGGGCGAAACAGCCTTTTTATCCTCAATGAAATCCCCAAAGTTCGTGTCGCCCTCATCCCCGATGGGCGTCTGCAGGGAAATCGGGACCTGGGAGATCTTTAAGATCTCCTTGACCTTCCCGATGGGGATGCGCATCTGGCGCGCGATCTCCTGGGCGGTCGGTTCACGCCCGAACTCCTGCACGAACAGACGTGAGACCCGGATGATCTTGTTAATAGTTTCCGTCATGTGGACCGGGATACGGATGGTTCTCGCCTGGTCGGCGATGGAACGCGTGATCGCCTGCCGGATCCACCACGTCGCATAGGTAGAAAATTTATAGCCACGCTTGTACTCGAATTTCTCAACGGCGCGGATCAGCCCCATGTTCCCCTCCTGGATAAGGTCCAGGAATGAAAGACCGCGATTGATGTATTTCTTGGCGATACTGACGACCAAGCGCAGGTTCGCCTCGACCAAAAGCTTTTTGGCCTTGTTGAACTTGGACTGCCGGATCTTGACAACGCGCAGCTGGTCCTTGACCTTGACGACCGATTCGCCCAGCTCCCTCTGCAATCTCGCCTTTTCTTTCCTGAGCTGGGTGGCTTCCGCCGCCTTTTTCTTTCCCTTAAGGGCCTTCGCGATCTTCTCGATCCGGTCGATGGTTTTGATGATCTCGAAGATGATCTCTTCGTTAAAAGCCGCCGTCAGCTTGAACTCCGCCAACATCTTGGCCGACTTTTCGGAGCCCACGCGGGTATGACGCACCTTGTCCATGATGCGCTTTAAGTCCCTGATCAGCTTGGGGCGCCGTTCCAGCTCATCCTTGATGACGTCTTCCACGTTGATCTCGTCATTGAGGATCTCATTGATCTTCAACAAGGCCCGCTTGCGAGCATAGTTGGTGACATACAACGCTTCCGCCAGCCGCTGCTCCGTTTCCTCAATACGTTTGGCCAGGCTGATCTCCTCGTCCCGGGAAAGCAATGGGATCGAACCCATCTGCTTGAGGTACATCTTGACGGGATCATCAAGCGGAATGAATTTGTCCGAGTAGATATCTTCCTTGCTCTGCTCCTCACGGACCCGGCGGATCTGCTGCTCGCGCGTCTCTTCGTCATCGGACTCATCCCCTTCCTCCGGGGTTTCATCCCCCGCCTCCAGGACGCGGATATTCTTGCCGTCGAGGACCTCGAAGATATGATCGATCTCTTCCGAGGAATCGATCTTTTCCGAAAGCGTCTCATTGACCTCGTCATAGGTCAAGAACCCCTTCTTCTTCCCCAGGATGATCAACTTCTCCAAATCTGTTTTTAGCTCTTTTTTATTCATTCCATTCCCCTTGATATCCTAAATGTTTTTGATAAGCTCATTAAATTCCCTGGTCAATTCGTCAAGCTTTTTGTGGTCATTGGCCCCCCGGGCTAATTCCATTTGCCGCAACAGCTGTTTACGCTGCAATCTCAGACGTTCCTGGCGCAGCCGGTTGATGCAGTCCCGGTGGACGCGATGCTTATCGATTACCACCATTTCCTCCGACGCGGCTAAAGCCGTGATCATCTGCAGTGTGTGCTGGTCCTCAATGGAACTCATCAGGACCGGGAGGGTCGGCTCTCCTCCCTTGTCTGAGATCTCGAACATCTTTTCAACGACCTTTCGGACATATTGATTTTGAAAGTCCGATAAACTGACGACCTCCTTTGTTAAAGTGATAAAACTTTTCTCCTCCAACATCAATTTCAATATCTCCCGCTCAACGGGACGGATCTGGTTCTTAAGGGCGACCTGTTCCTGTCGGATCTCTGATGAGAGGCCGCTAAAGGCCGTGCCTTGGGACAGCACCTTAAGTTCCATCAATAATGCTTCTTCGGAAATAGCTAATATCCGCGCTAACCGCTTGATGTATTCCGATTTGACGATCGCGTTCTTGAACCGGTTGATCGTCGGCAAGATCTCTTCGGCGATCTTCGCCTTGGCCTCAATGGACTCATCGCCGTACTTGCTGGTCACGGACCGCAGCTTGTAATCAAAGAAAGATTCCGCCTTCTGCAGCCGTTCCTTGAACGCCTCGACACCATTCTTACGGATATAGGAATCCGGGTCGTCCTTGTCACTGAGTGTGGCGACCCGCACGTTCAACCCTTCCTCAATCAAAAGGTCGATGCTGCGCAGCATCGCCGCCTCGCCGGCCCGGTCCGTGTCAAACGACAGGATGACATTATCCGTGTACCGCCGGATCAGGCGCGTTTGCCCTACCGTCAAGGCCGTTCCCAGGGAGGCCACAATATTACGCACGCCGTGCTGAAAGGGCGTGAGAAAATCCATATACCCCTCAACGACCAGGACTTGGTCGGCCTGGCTGATCGCTTCTTTCGCGATATGAAATCCGTACAGATGGCGGCCTTTGGTATAAATGCTGGTTTCCGGCGAGTTTAAGTATTTCGCCGGATTATCCTTGTCCAAAGCGCGCGCGCCGAAGGCAAGGCAGCGGTTCTGCGTATCAAAGATCGGGAACATGATCCGGTTGCGAAAACGGTCGTAGTGGCCGCTGCCGTCATTCCTGGCGATGATCAGTCCGGCCTCCGCCATCGTGCCTGTGCTGATCCCTTTCTGCCGCAAGAAATTCATCAGACCGTCCCAGTGCTCAAACGCAAGGCCGAGGGAGAGCTCCTTGGCGGTGTCCAAGCTGACCCCGCGCTGCTTGAGATATTCCCTGGCCGCCCGGGCTTCCGGATTCCGGTCAAAGAGCAAATTCCGGTGATAATACTCGACCGCCAGCTCATTAATTTTCTTTAACTGCTGGCGGACCTGGACGCTGGGGCCTCCGGCGGTCTCCTGTGTCGTCACGTGAATACCGACCTTGCTCCCCAAAATGCGCACGGCTTCCGGGAACTCAACATGCTCCTGGTTCATCACGAACGAAATCGCATTGCCGCCCAAACCGCACCCGAAACAATGAAAGATCTGTTTGTCCTGGCTGACCACGAACGACGGGGTCTTCTCATTATGAAAAGGACACAGGGCCTTGAAGTCCCGTCCGGCCTTCTTTAACGGAATATATGAAGATACCACATCGACAATATCGCACCTATCCAGGACCTGGGCGATCACTTCCTGGCTAATTAGCCCCATGCTTATCTCCGCGAAAGTAACGGAACGCTTTCTTAAATTATATTGGAATGAGGACCGCTGAAGGGTCTCACCGCCAGCCGAGAATCTTACTGTTTCTTTTGCGCGCCGTTCTTGACGCCCAACTGGTACGCCTTTAAATTTTTCTTTTCGTCCGGGAACAGCTTGTTAAAGAAACCGTCGAAGATATCCCCATAAATCCTTGCGGATAAAGCCTGCACCGGACGGCCGAAATAGGACTCGTTAGCTTTTTGAATAAGATAATTATTTCCTGTAACGAAAAATAGAAACAGTATGAAACTGCTTATCAGACTGCCGCGAAGAAACGCTAGGAAGGCTCCCCCAACTTTGTTCACGCCCGGGTGAGGTTCTGCCTTAAAGATAATAATGAACCCTTCCCGGAGGAACTTAAAAACGATTTTGATCAGCAACCAGAACACCAGCAGGGCCAATATCTCGCCCACTTTGATCGGGGCCGCAAAATTAACATTCAATTTGACCGCGGTCACGACATAATAATGCAAGGCAATAAATATGGTAAAGACCATGCCCACTGTCTTAAAAAGCTCGACAATAAGGCCTTTCTTCAAGCCAATATAAAGGGCGCGCAGATAAATCAGCCCTATCAGGACATCGACCCAATTCAAATACGCTAGAATTTTTCCGAACATATTGGCCAGCCGGTACTTAAGCGGTTAAAGTATAACACATGGGTCATACCGTGTCAAGAAAGCGCTATCTTCCCGATATACTTGCAACCCATTCAACATCAATGTGTTATGAGCCTGTGGAAAACTATAAAATCTTTTCCAGCTTGACATTCTGCAGGGGAAATGCTATCTTTTCTTCCACAAACAGAACGGGGAAATTCACCTTTATTTCAACTTTTATATTATAATATGCTAGAGCAATAAAGCAACGAAAAGAACATGAACAATACATTGAACGAAAATCACAATATCGAGCCGGATCGCCTGACGCGCATGCTTGAGGAGCTCAACACCCTCTATGAGGTCAGCTCCGCCATGCATACGACCCTGGACCTCGATCACATCCTCTATATTATCCTGACCAGCGTGACCTCTCACACCGGATTGGGGTATAACCGGGCCTTGCTTTTCCTTGTGACCCCGGACGGAAAGCATCTCGAATTCAAGATGGGGATCGGGCCCGAATCCGGAGAACACGCTAATCAGATCTGGGGCGACATCAAGCGTTCCAAGCAGGACCTCTTTGACCTGATCGAGGTCAGCAATGTTAAACAAACGCTTGAGCAGTCTTCTCTTCACCGGTCGATGAAGGACTTCCGGGTCACGTTAAGTCTGGACAATCCCCCGTTGCTGGCCCAAGCCTACTTTAGGGGAAAGCCCTGGCACCTTCCTCCAACCGAGATCGGCCGCTACGGGAACGACCCGCTGTTCCGGCTCTTTCAAACCCATGAAATGCTCATCGTCCCGCTGATCGCCAAGAATAAGATCATCGGCTTGATCGCTGCCGACAATATTTTTACACGCAAACCCATCAATGAGGACGACATCCGGGTCTTCACCCTTTTAACCAACCAAGCGGCTTTGGCCATCGAGAACTCGCGCCTGCATGAACTCGTCCTTCACAAGAGCCACACCGACCCTGTCACCGACCTGTGGAACCATGGGTATTTCCAGGAAAAACTAGCTGAGGAACTCAAGAAGGCGGACCGTAACGGGCTGCCCCTGACCCTGGTCATTATCGATATTGATAACTTCAAAAACTTAAATGACACCTACGGTCATCAGCACGGGGATATGATCTTGAAAGAAATGGCCGCTGTTTTCCTGCGTTCCTCGCGGGCCAAGGATTTTGTCTGCCGTTACGGCGGTGAGGAGTTTTCGATCATCCTGGGCGAAACCAGCAAAGAACAGGGATGCGAGATCGCCGAACGGTTACGAACACATATCGAGCAACATCCGTTTCCGGGAATGTCGCCGGGTGAACGGATTACCGTGACCATCAGCGTCGGACTAGCCACGTTCCCTCAGGATGCCACATCAAAGGAAGAACTGATCGCCCTGGCCGACAAGGCCATGTATATCGCCAAATTCAGCGGTAAGAACAAAACCTGCGCCAACGAACATCCTCCGCAGTCAAATTAAGCTCCTGCCGGGACTGCTTCCAATTCCTTCTCTTCACTTTTATCGTTAAACTTAACGGAAACGACTTTGGAAACTCCCGTTTCCTGCATCGTGATCCCGTACATGATATCGCAGTTGGTGATGGTCTTCTTGTTGTGGGAAATAACAATAAACTGCGCGATCTTGGCGAAATCTTTCAGCAGATACGCGAACCGCCCGACGTTGGACTCATCCAGGGCGGCATCGATCTCATCGAGAACACAGAACGGGCTCGGGTTGACCTTAAACACGCCGAAGATCAGCGCGATCGCGGTCAGGGATTTCTCCCCCCCGGAGAGGAGGCTGATATTCTGCAGCTTCTTTCCCGGAGGACGGGCAATGATATCGATACCGGATTCCAGCACGTTCTCGGGATCCAGCAGGATCAGCTTGGCCTCACCGCCGCCGAAGAGCATCCGGTAATAGATCCGGAACTCCTCACTGACCTTGGTGAAGGTGTCCATGAACATCTGCCGCGTCTGGCGGTTGATCTTGCGGATGGTCTCATGCAGGGATTCCTTGGCCGTGATAAGATCGCTCTGCTGCTTCGTCAGGAATTCGAAGCGGTTGCGCAATTCCTCGAACTCCTCAATCGCCACCAAGTTGACAGAGCCGAACGATTCGCAGCGTTTCTTGAGCTTTTCGATCTCCGCCCGCAACTCGTCGATATTGACCGGAGCCGATTCTGCCGCCGGGGCAACCTCCCCTTCAGCCGGGACAGCTTCACCTTCGACAGGGACCGCTGCGGCGGCCTCGGCCGTTGCTTTCTTCGCCTCCAACTCCTGATTAAAGGCATCCAGGTCGATCCGGTACGTTTGGAATAACCGGTCCTTGATCTCTTTCTCTTTATAACCGATCTCCTGCTCTTCCATTTTCTGCGTATGAATGGTCTCTTTGATCTGGTCCAACTCGGCGGCGATGGAGGAGATATTCGCCTCAATGCTCCGGGTCCGCTGGGCAACCTCTTCCTTTTGACGTTCATTCTCGGACAGAACGCCGCGCAACGAATCTTTTTGCCCTTTCAAACGCTCAATGGCACTGCGCAGAGTTTCGATCTCTCTCTCATATCCCTTTTTCTTTTCTTCCAGGTTGAAGAACTCCTCTTCCATCTGCTTGATCTCTTCAAGGTTGCTGTCCATGGCCTCCGAGAACATTCTCAGGTTCTCAAGATGGTCTTTCTTCTTGTCATCGGCCGAAGCGATCTCGGTTTCCATCTGGGCGATCGCGACCGTCGTTTCCTCGCGCTCCTGCAGTTTCATCGTGATCATTTCCCGGTTATCCTTTATCCGCAGCTGGCTGCTGGCCAATTCCTGGTTAAGCGAATCCAGCTGGAACGAGAGCTCCTCTTCTTTCCCCTTTAAAGATTTCAGGGATTCGGAAACTTCATCGATCTCAAACTTGAGCAGGTCAAGCTCTTCCTTTAATTTGCCCGCTTCCTCCTGGACGTCACTCTGCTGGGCATTAAAAATCGATAATTTCTTTTCCTGTTCCTGGATGTTCAATTCTTCCTCTTTAATAACACCCTTTTGCTTTTCAAGGCTTGCGTTCAGCTCTTCACGCAGAGCGGTCTTTTCCTGGATCCGCTGGCGTAGTTCTTCGATCTTGAGTGTAATCTGCTGCGGGTCCAGCTCGATGAACTTCGTTTCGCAGATGATCTCATAGAGTTGCCGGTCGATCGGCTGCCCGGGGAACAACTGCAACTGCGGATTATTGACAGGCTGGACTTCCCGCACTTTCCCGATGATCCCGCTATGATGCTCGGCCGGAGGGGTGAAGGTAAAAAGCCGACCTTCGACCACGGGATCGGGAATATCGCGGTATTGAACGGATAATTTCTCGATAAAATCCTTCTGGGAGTTCAGGAACAGCTTTTCCCGTTCCAACTCATCGATCTCTCCCTGGAGTCTGTTCAATTGCTCCATATGCGCATTAAACACCGCCTGTTTCTCGCTGAGATTACGCTTTAACTGCTCGATCAAATGCACCAGGGCGCTGATCTTCTGGGCCATGTCCTCCAAACGGCGGTCAACCTCTTCTTTCTCGCTGATGACCTTGGTGTTCTCAAGGTCTAAACGGCGCTTGCGCGCGATACCGCCCTGAACCTCTTTCATGTTCTCCGTGAGGTTATTCTTGACATGGACCTGCTTGGACGTAACTTCAAGGATGTTCTCTTCTTCCCTGGTGATCGTATCTTTGGCCCGGTTGATGGTGGCTGCGATCCCCTCGAGCGCTTCTTTCTTCGTCTGCAGGTCTTCAATATTCTTGCGCAAGGAAACTTCCAGACCTGCCAAGGACTGCTTGACCTCTTCGATCCGGTCCCTTTGCTGCCGGCAGCGCTCCAGTAGATTTCCCTTATTCCCCTCCAGGCGCTGGACATTGGCGGCTAGGGTCTCTATACGCTCCTCGTTGAACCCGATCTGACGGTTGTTGACCTCGATCTGGCCGTCGAGCTTGATATCCTCTTCCTTGACATCGGCGATCTTGCCTTCAAGTTCCTCTAGGAACTGGCTTTCGTTGGCCAACAGGGCATTCAAGGAATTGATCTCTTCCGTCATTTTCGCTTCCCGGGCCCTGACCTCCCCCAAACGCGCCGAAAGGCCGCCGCGCTTCTCATTGAACTCTTCGAGTTCAATGTTGGCCAGCTGCACTTCCTGCCCTTTGAGCTTCTCGTATTCTTCTTTATAGCGCTGGGCCTTCTTGGCCTGACGCTCGATGGACGCGATCTGGCGTTTGACCTCGATAATGATGTCATTGATGCGCAGCAGGTTCTGCTCCGTATCCTTGAGCTTGTTGAGGGCCTCTCTTTTCTTTGATTTGTATTTGGTGATCCCGGACGCCTCATCCAGGATGATGCGGCGGTCTTCCGGCTTGGCGCTGACGATCAGGTCGACCTTGCCCTGCTGGACCAGCGAGTAGGCTTCCGCCCCGATCCCCGTGCCCATGAACAATTCCGTAATGTCCCGCAGGCGGACCGGCGTTTTATTGAGTAAATATTCGCTTTCTCCGGAGCGGAACAAACGGCGGGTGACAGTCACTTCTTCGTAGTCGACCGGGAGTGTTTTGCATTCATTCGAAAAGGACAGGCTGACCTCGGCGAATCCCAACGCCGGCTTCTTATCAGTCCCGTTGAAGATAACATCCTCCATGGCCGAGCCGCGCAATTCCTTAACGCTTTGCTCCCCCAGGACCCAGCGAATGGCATCGAAAACGTTACTCTTTCCGCAACCATTCGGTCCAATGATGGCGGTAATCCCGGGTTCAAAATTAAGACTGGTCTTGTCGGCGAAGGATTTGAATCCGAAGATCTCGAGTTTTTTGAAATGCATGAACAACTCCTCTCGCTGTTGGATAACTGATTAATGCTATATTCTTAACTTAAATGATCATGTACGGCTTATATCGTTAAACACCCTGGCCGCTGTCCAGCCAGGCGTTGATCTTTTCTTTTCGGAAGCGCCACTGCCCGACAGTTTTAATGGCCGGTATCTTCCCCTTCTTGACCCAGTCATAAACAGTGCGCTTTTTCACCCGCAAATATTCCGCGAGCTCATCTATTGTCATCAATTCGGAATCACTCATCTCGGCACTTTCATTCATTAACAATTATTACACAGTATTCTCAATTTATTATGGTTTATTACAACTGTCAACATAATTTAAAGTTTTTTATTATAATTATCACTAAATACCACTTTCTATTCAGAATAATTCATAGACATTCATTCTAATATGTTTTTATTCAGTAATGTGTGTTTATGATCATATTGTTTCTATAGATTGCATAGTTATACATTTAAAGCGCATATGAACGATTATATGCGCTTGCATACATAATTTACACTATTATTACATCCTTTACTTATCTCGAGGCTGGATTGAGTGAAGAGAGTAAAGAGGTTATAGCGTTACTAACTATAATTAAGGAAGTGACGGCAACGGGAGGTCGATTGTAACATCGGCGCTGTAATCCACGCCGGGTAAACCGAACCCAAACAATCTCAGGAAATTTTCACGGTACCCTTCCAAGTCGGAAACATCCTTCACATTTTCGCTGGACACCTCCGCCCACATCTTCTTGACTTCGGCCTGGACGTCGTCCCGCATCTCCAGATCGTCAATACGTATGCGGCCTTCGGCGTCGACCGGAACATCCTTCCCAGTAAAAAGTCTTTCTGAAAACAATCTATAAATCTGCTCAATACAATCTTCATGAATGCCTTTTTCTTTCATGACCTTCATGAGCAAAATAAAATATAGCGGAATAAACGGGATCGCCGAGCTAGACTGGGTCACAAGCGCCTTATTGACCGAAACAAACGCCCGCCCGCCGGTTTTTTTCAGCTGTTGATCAAGCGCCTTCGCTGTGGCTTCCAAATGGTCCTTGGCTGCTCCTATGGTCCCGTTACGATAAACCGGCGTCGTGACATCCGGGCCGACGTAGGAATAGGCGACGGTAACCGCGCCGTCAGCCAATAACCCTTCCGCCGAAAGTTTGTCGATCCACATCTGCCAGTCTTCGCCGCCCATGACCTCGACTGTCTGGTCAACGTCATCCTTCGTTGCCGACGGCAACGTCACGGAAATAATGCTTTCCGTATCGAAATCAATGGACTTGTTGGTATAGGGGTCGCCGAGCGGCTTTAGCGTCGACTTGCAAAGCTTGCCTGTCTTCGGATGTAATCTCCGTGGCGAAGCCAGACTATAGATCACCATGTCGACCGTTCCCAGGTCCTTTCTGATCGCCTCTGCGACCTGCTGCTTCATTTCATCGGAAAACGCATCGCCGTTAAAACTCCGGCTGTATAATCCCTGTTTCTTCGCCGCATTCTCAAAGGCGACACAGTTGTACCACCCGGCCGTCGCCGTCCGCCTGGCGCCATCGGACTGCTTCTCGAAGAACACGCCGATAGTGGCCGCCTGGCAGCCGAACGCCGTCACGATCCGTGAGGCCAGACCAAACCCCGTCGAGGCCCCGACCACCAGGACCCTCTTGGGGCCGTTGGCGATAGGAGCATGGCTAACGACATAATCAATCTGTTGCTGGACATGTTTGGCACAACCCACCGGATGGGCGGTCGTACAGATATACCCCCGGATCTTCGGCTGAACGATCATTCTTTTCCCTTTCTTTTCCTTTAGCGATTTAAACTGGAAACATACAACGAGAAGATCAATTAACAGCGGCTTTCTTGGCAACGATCACGATGCCGGATGTCGTCACATCAAACCGCTTGCGGTCAAGTTCAAGATCAAACCCGATTTTGGCGCCCGGCGGAATAACAACTTCCTTGTCGATGATCGCGTTCCTGACCTGGGCCCCTTTACCGATCACGACCCCCTCCATGATGACCGAGGCATCCACGACGGCCCCGCGATCGATCTTTACGCTCGGCGACAGAACCGAACTCTTGACTTCCGCCCCGGAAATTATACAACCACCCGAGATGATCGAGTCCACAATATCTCCGGTCTCGGTCTTTTCGCCGCCACTTTTAACGCTGGCGACCTTGATGGGCGGGTATTGGGAGTGATACGTCCGTACCGGCCACTGCTTGTCATAGAGGTTAAATTCAGGGTTTGACTGGACCAAGTCCATATTGGCCTGATAGTAGGCGTCCCGCGTCCCGATATCGCGCCAATACAGAGGCTGACCTTTCTCGTCGATGAAATTGTATACAAAAACATCCTTCTTGTTTTTAAGCATTTGCGGAATGATGTTTTTGCCGAAATCATGCTGGGATTCAGTCGACTTGGCGTCCAGCCCTAATTCATCAACCAGGACACTCTTGTTAAAGAGATAAATCCCCATGGAGGCATATATTCTCTTTTTGTCTCCGGGGACCGTTTTGGGGGATTGTGGTTTCTCCTGAAAACCGCAGACCCGGTTTTGCTTATCGACCTCTATAACACCGAAACTCACCGAGGTTTCCACCGGCATCTGGATACAGGCAACCGTCATATCCGCCTTCATCTCACGGTGATAATCGATCATTTTCTGGTAATTCATCTTATAAATATGATCGCCGGCCAGTATCAAAATAAGGTCCGGGCTATTGTCATTGATCGTGTAAAGGTTCTGGTAGATCGCATCCGCCGTGCCTAAGTACCAGTCGCTGCTGATCCGCTGCTGCGCCGGGACCACGTCGATAAATTCGCCCAGCTGGCTGGATACGACATCCCATCCGGCCAGAATATGTTTCTGCAGGGAGAATGACTTATACTGGATCAGGACATAGATGCGCCGCAGGCCGGAATTCACGCAATTACTGAGCGTGAAATCGACGATACGGTATATCCCTCCGAACGGGACCGCGGGTTTGGCCCGGTCGCGCGTTAAAGGGTTAAGGCGTTCACCCTTTCCACCGGCCAGGATGAACGTTAAAACGTCTCGCATGAAGGTTCCTCTCCCAAGGGGGTTAAAAAATAAGCCCTATTATATTATGAACACACCCGCATTTCAACTAGAACGAAGTCAGGGTGCCAGAGAAGCTTCCAGCTCTTGCAGCTGCTTTTTTATCTCTTCGTTATCCGGTTCAGCCGCCAGCCCCTTGGCCACCTGGTCTCGGACGGCCACATCGTCACCTAGTTTATGATATGTCTGCCCCAGCTTTAGATGGGCTTCTCCGGACGGTTTCCCGGCCTGCACTGCAAGCTCATAAATACGTTTAGCCACATCATAAGCTTTCTCTGCAAATGCAATGTCCCCGATCTCCAGAATATCCGTCGGGCTTCCGGCCTTTATTTTTATGACGCTCTGCAATGTTGACAGGGCCTTGTCGTATCGGGCCTGCCGGGCAAATGTCCGGGCCAACAGATAGTAGGCCTTGGGGTCATTCGGCCAGGCCTCAATGATCTTTTCATATTCTTGCGCGGCATATTCGTATTTTCCCAGGTCATAATAGGCGGAGGCAAGATTTGTCTTTAACTTCTTGTTGCCGGGGTAGATTATGGCGGCAAAACGAAAATACTTAAACGCCTGTTCATACTGTTTTCGTTCCGCGTAAATCTTCCCCAGAATTTTGTACGGCGGGCCGTAATCCGGGTTCACGGCCAGCGCGGCCCGCGCCTCGGCGGCCGCCGGCCCGTACAATCCCATATCCATTAAGGTGTAGGCCCGATTGGCATACCGGTACGGAAGGACTTGTTTTGCCCCAAGCCGGTAGATATCGAGCTCAATGGGCTGCCACCTCGCCAGGTCAATGGCCTGCCGCTCAATGACGGAGCGGTTCTTCTCAATATCCTTCAGGAAAATAACGCCATCGTAATCAAAATACACCGGCACCCATTCCTTCGACTCATAAAGATATTTCAGGATATCCCGCGGGATCGGCTGATACACCGAGTTCAAGAAAACGCCGGTCAGATGATATTTTTCCAGCTCCTCGGCAAATATATCCGCATTGTTCTTTTCCCACATGTCCGTATAATGCCGGAAGAATTCGGGCCCGTAGACTTCCGTTCGCCCGTCGATATAAACCCTGATGTCCGGATAACACCGCCCGACCAGGTACGCGCCGGAATTAAAGTCGTTGAAGAAATCCCCTTTGATTTTGTTCGCAACCAAGAAATCCGCGGCCTTGATCGGATAGTTTCGTTGAGAAATGCCACCAAACTCGCTCTTACGCTCATACGTGTCAAAGTCAAAGTATCCATTAAAAGATATCTGTGTCCAGAAGTGGATGACCCAGATCAGGAGCATGGCCTTGGTGAAAATCGAGACCATGTAAAGGAACCGTTTGTCTGTAAGCCGTATCGGGAGGATCTGCGTATAAGTAATGGTCAACGCATTGGTCACAAAGACCAGATAAGCGGCAAAAGCAAAAAAGATCAGGTTGCGGACGGCCGCCAGCGAGAAGAACAGAAAGATCAGCCAGAAAATGAACCCGCCGATATCGATCTTCCGGCGGTTATAAAAAAAGCTTAGAGCCGAGAGCAGGATCAATAATTTATAAAATGGATAATCCGCGGTCGAGAAGATATTGGCGGCCGTGATCGGCCGCTTGAGTTCGATGATCTTATCGAAGAATATCTTGGAATCCCCGGAGATCTGAAAAAAGACGCCGATCGGATACCAGGCGCCTTTGATCCCCATCGGGTTGATCAGGCAGGCCAGGATAACGACGGTCAGAATGACCTTCATCCGGCGGTATTCGTCATTGGTCAGCCGGCCGATCTTGTTCCATTCATACGGCAGCTTCACGTGCCGCTTGGTCCATTCCGCGCAGAATCCGATCAGGACAAACAGCGGGCCGAAGAAGAAAAACCCGTGCATGTTCGTCCAGATCAGCTGAATGACAAAAAGGGCATAGATCGACCACCGGCGGTCCAGATAAAACGAAAGGATAAAGATATACAGGGCAAAAAATAACAGACTGTAAAGGTCCGGCCGGATCGTGAACCGTCCCTGATAGACCAGGGAGACCAAGAGCAGGATAAAAATGCTCGACAGCTGTTTCTCCCGGTTATACCCCAGAAAAAACAGGATCAGCATGGTCACCGTGACGAGAACGACCTGCATCGTGATCAGGCCGTCCATCCCCCACTTCGCGCTGATCAGGTACAAAATGACCTGAAAAAGCCACTCATGATTGATCCAGGGCCGGCCCGGGATCGTACAGGACAGGATATCGACGTTCGGGACATGAAAGTTGTGCTGGACGATATACTTGCCCACGCCCAGATGCAGCCACAGGTCCAGGTCCTTGATCTCGAGGTTGGCGACGAAGATCAACAGCCCGAAGATCGACGCCAGCGTCATCAGGCCCGTGATCAGGCTTAATCTTTTCCAGAAGGATTCGCTCATTGGATTGCGGGAACCTTTGTGTTGAATATCGTCCTTAGTTTATCACAAAATGTCCGTTGCCATTATCGATTAAACGGGAATTTTCACCGATCGGTTCGTTATAAGGCTTATCAACGCTTTTGTAATCGATCGCCGCCGTCAGCAGCTCTTTGGTGTACGGATGCAGCGGGTTGCGCAGGATCTCGTCACTCGCGGCCAATTCCACGATCTTGCCCCGGTACATGACCGCGATCTTATGGCAGATCTTCCGGACAACACGCAGGTTATGGGAAATGAAAAGATAGGTCACCGGATATTGCTGCTGCAGGGATTTTAAAAGCTGCAGGACCTGCTCCTGGATCAGGACATCCAGGGACGAAACCGCCTCGTCCAGGATCAGCAGTTTCGGGTTCATGACCAGACATCGGGCAATGGCGATCCGCTGTCTCTCCCCGCCGGAAAATTCATGCGGATAGCGTTTCAGGCAACTGATATCAAGCCCTACCGCCTGGATGGCTTTTTCCAGCCTCGCGTTACGGTCTTTCTTCTCCTGCGACAGCTGGTCCGCTTCTGCCAGCAAACCATGAACGGTAAACCGCGGGTCCAGACTGCTGTAGGGGTCCTGAAACACCATCTGGACGTTCTTGCGCAGCGGGCGGAATTCATTATCTGACAGTTTGGAGATATCTTTCCCGTTTAGAATGATCGCGCCGCTGTCGGCCTTGTGCAATTTCATGATCAGGCGCCCCAACGTCGTCTTACCCGAGCCGCTTTCGCCGACCAGACCCAGATTCTCTCCTTCAACAATGGTCAGGTCCACATGATCAACGGCCCGCACGTATTGCGTCTCTTCCAGAAAATGCTTGGGGCCGGGAAAATATTTTCGGACATTTTGAAGCTCCAAGAGCGTCATATTTTCACGACCTCCATCAGTTTCTTCGTGTACGCATGCGAAGGGTTTTCCAGGACCTGCCTGGTCGCGCCGGTCTCAACGATCTTGCCCTGCTGCATGACCGCGACCTCATCCGCCAGATGCGCCACTAACCCTAAGTCATGGGTGATCAAAAGGATCGAGAGCTTCAAATCCGCGCGCAGGGACCGGAACAACTCGATGATCCGTGCCTGCAGAGTCACATCCAGGTTACTGGTCGGCTCATCAGCGATGATCAGCTTCGGGTTCGCCGCGATCGCCTGCGCGATCATCGCGCGCTGCCGCATGCCGCCGCTCAATTGATGCGGATAATTGCGGCAGACCCTCACGGGGTCCTTTATCCCCACCATGTTCAAAAGTTCTTCAATGCGTTCTTTGCGCTGACGGCGGGTTAATTTCGTATGATATTTCAAGACCTCCCCGATCTGCTGGCTGATGGTGAAAACCGGATTAAACGCGTTGAGCGGTTCCTGAAAGACCATGCTGATATCCTTGCCGCGGATACGGCGCAGTTCTTTTTCCGGACAGGCCAGCAGATCCTTCCCTAAAAAGTCGATCTTCCCGCTGGTGATATTCAGCTGTGATGACAAAAGCCGCAAGATCGCGAGCCCCGTCGTGGTCTTGCCGCTTCCGGACCCTCCGACCAGGCCGACGATGCGTTCCTCGCCGATCGGCAGATCAACGCCCGCTACGAGCGTCTTAACGTCCATTCCATCGGCAACTTTGATCGTCAAGCCATTGATGTTGAGCATCCTCTTATACCTTCCCTTCCATCTTGAACTTCGGGTCAAGGCAATCCCGCAAGGCGTCCCCGATCACGTTAAAACACATGACCGTCAGAAAGATAAAGAACCCGGGCAACAGGATCCACGGCGCGAACTTGATCTGGATGATCCCCATCGCCTCGGACAAGAGGTTCCCCCAACTGGCATACGGATCCTGGATCCCCAGGCCTATCAGGCTTAAGCCCGACTCGGCTAAAATGTATCCCGGGATCGAAAGCATGATGGCAATGATCGAGTACGACAAGGTGTGCGGCAGGATATGTTTGATGATGATCGCCATGTCCGACAGGCCCATCGCCCTGGCCGCCAGAACAAAGTCCCGCTCGCGCAGGGAAAGGCACATCCCCCGGATGATACGCGCGAGCTCCGCCCAGCCGATGAATGAAAGGATAACGATAATGGCAATATAGACCTGGACCGAATTAAAATCGGCCGGAACGACCGCCCGCAGAGCTAACAAGAGATAAAACCCGGGCACCATCATGAACATCTCACAGATACGCATCAACATATCGTCAATTTTCCCTCCGTAATAGCCGGCGATCCCGCCGATGACCAGCCCGATGGTAAATGAGATCATGACGCCGATCAAGCCAATGGACAAAGAAACCCTGCCACCGTAAATAAGACGGGAGTATAGGTCCCGGCCCCGCGAATCCGCGCCCCAGAGATAGATCCGCCCCGGCTCATCGACACTAAAAAGCCGGATCCTGGAGGGAACGATCCCCAAGATCCGGTACTCCTGGCCCGGCGTCAGAAAGCGGACCGGATAGCGCTCATCCTTTTTGACCTCATACATGCGGCGGTGATATTGGTCGAACGTGACCTTGGTCCCGTACACAAAAGGACGCGTCAAATGCCCCTGCTCATTAAAGATGTGTATCTTGGTCGGAGGGCTGTACGAGTATATCCGGTTCTCATCGTCGTACGAATACGGCGTAAAGAAATCCGCAAATATCGCCAGACCGTAGAGGGCTATCAGGACGTAAAAGCACGCCATCGCCAGCCTGTTGCGCCCAAAGGCCTTTAACGCCAGTTGAAACTGGTTGTAATGTTTTTCCGGTTTACCGGCCATATCGGATCCTCGGGTCCAGGCGGGCCAAAAGAATGTCCGCGAGCAGATTGCCCATGATCAACAGCACCCCCGCCATCAAGAAACTTGCCATAACAAGATAAATATCCTTGGAACGGACCGCGGTCAGCATCAGCATCCCCAGCCCCGGCCAACTACAGATTATTTCAATGAGCGCCGCACCGCTTAACAAACTCGAGAACGCGTAACCCAAAAGTGTAACAAGTGGATTGATCGCGTTACGCAGGGCGTGAGAATAGATCACTTTATGCTCCGGCAGCCCTTTGGCCCTCGCCGTTAATACGTAATCCTGCCGAAGCACTTCCAGCATATTGCCGCGCATGATCCTCTGAAGAGCGCCGACCGAACCTAAAGATAACGCCACAGCCGGGATCGCCAAATGCCGCAAAAGGTCTAAGAATTTTCCTAATGAGGTCATTTCGTCATAATGGGCGCTGTGCATACCGCCCAACGGCAGGATCCCGCTCCAACTGACAGCGTACAATAAAAGCATCGCCAGAAAGAAACTCGGCGTGGACAAGGCCATATACGAGCACAACTGGATGACCCGGTCGACCCAGCGGTTGTGGTTCAAGGCCGCCCAGATCCCTAAAGGGAT
>Ga0066640_10000838_pt1 | contig 18423 bp, 18 predicted proteins | sample CryGeyCG2114_020_2_FD_59505 | JGI IMG/M metagenome (GOLD analysis project Ga0066640, IMG submission 59505) | Groundwater microbial communities from aquifer - Crystal Geyser CG11_big_fil_rev_8/21/14_0.20 | ecosystem: Environmental > Aquatic > Deep subsurface > Groundwater | place: USA: Utah... | reverse complement strand
ACTTAAAAGTCACAATCACTCTCCCCAGGGAGAGTCTTTTCTTACTTTATGACACATACACTCTCCCCGGAACTAAAGGCATTTACTCTCCCCAGGACTAAAAACATCAGCCTGAGCGCCAACTGCTTTTTTCCAGAACTTCGGGGCCAAGCGCGCACCTGACCAACAGAATCGGGAAAAAGGCTAAAAGTTTAGGTGAACAAAAGACTCAGCACTTCAGTGCGACTAGAAGTTTTAGACTTTCTAAAAATCATTGAAATATGGGCTTTGACAGTTCTCTCAGCACTTTTCACAATGCCGGCGATCTCTCGATTGTTTAGGCCCTTGGCTAAAAGTTCTAGAACCTCGGCCTCACGTGGAGAAAGAGAAAATTCCTCTACAAAAATTTGAATCTTCGACTGAAAATCTGAATCATTATTAAAGACGTTTTTTATCGCATCGAATATTTCGGCCATTACAAAGGGCTTTTCGATAAAATAATTACAACCCAGATTCATACTCTGCTTAAGGATATCCACATCTGCGTTTCCAGAGAGAAGTATCACGGGTGTCGATAAGGATCTTGCCAGCTTCAGAATTTGAATGCCCCCGCGCCTCTCACTGCCTAAAAATACATCAGAAATAATTAGATCAAAATTCTGCGACTGTATGAGTTTCAGAGCCCTACTCAGATCCCCCGCCACCAGAACTTGATAGGATTTTGAGATAAGGAACTCCCTCAAAAGATCCTGCAGCCCAAGCTCATCTTCTACGACCAGCAACCGTCCATTCAGCTTTTTATTACTCACTCTTGCTAGATATACCCCTTCAACCATCGTATTCTGTGTTGAATGTCTAGCATGTTCAATAGAACCAAAGTGCAGGTTGATAAAATAACCTACTGAATAGACTTAAGATTAATGCTGACTTCTTTTTCTTCAAGCGGCTGGGTTACTTTTAGCTCATCAACCAATGGAATAGTCATAGCCAAGCCATCAATCTTAATCTCATGTCGATAGCTCATCGTAAGGTCCCCAGGGCGAACGGATTTCTTTTTTAGCCTGCACTTACTATAGGCAGGGTCAGAGACCTTTATGATCTGCGGCGTTAAGCCATCAAATTGTTGAAAGAGACCATTGGCACGTTCGCATCGAAGCTCAAAGCCCATGCCTTCGGAGCCACCCTTGATCTTAATCACTCCCTTACCCTCAGCAGAGAGACGTAGGAGATATACCGAAACACATATGAAACCCGCTATAAGACTCTTCATGGCGCGACCGCCCTTTCGCCCTGGACCTTAGCCCAAGTCCTAAGGAAAGTCATAGTCTATCAAAAAATCCTGTTATTACAAGCACTTATACACTCTTGCCCGTATAGAATGCCGCCATAAATTGCGCCCACGAATAGCTCGGTTCAAATTGTATGGCTATTTCGAAATAATCTGCAGACTCTTGCGACTCTCCTAGGGCTGCACAAGCTCGGGCCAGCTGGAAAAAGGCCCGCCCATTGTCTTTTTCTAAACCAACAGCTTGAAGCAAACTTGTTTTAGCTTTGGCGAAACGAGACATTTCGAGGAGAATTTCTCCTTTAATCATAAAGCCAAGCCCATTATCTGGCCGTAAAAGCGTTAGCCTATCCGCATCAACGAGAGCTTCGTCAAATTTCTTTAATCGAAGGCGAGTTAAAGCACGATGAAGCAAAGCCTCGATAGCCTCCGCATCCGCCTCCAATATTGAGGACAATAGGGTCTCCGCTTTGGAGTAGTCGTTATTCTCCAAAGCTCTCTGAGCTTGCAAGAAATCCGAACGTTTTTGCCAAAATCTCGCCATAGACGCCTAGTTTCTAAGAATAAGACTCGGTTGAGAAGCTAAAAATCATCAGGTAATAATGTAGGGCATGGCAATTCTAGAAATCATCGATGTACCCCACCCGACTCTGAAAATGCGGGCCAAAGAGGTCGCGCCCGATGAAATCAATGATGAGTTGAGGCGTTTTGTAGAAGATATGCTGGAAACCATGAAAGAAGCTCCGGGCGTGGGCCTGGCAGCCCCTCAAGTAAATGTATCGAAGCGGATCTTAGTAGCCGATGCCAGCAGCGAAGAGGTTGCCTACGGACCCATGGCCCTCATCAACCCTGAAATTATTGAGATGTCCGGGGAAAACTGTATCGAGGAAGGCTGCCTAAGCGTTCCTGAGTTTCGGGCGGAAATTAAGCGATCGAAACGAGTAAAGCTTCGCTATCTAGATATTTGGGGCAAAGAACAAATCATCGAAGATGATGGTTTTTTGGCCATCGTCCTCCAACACGAAATCGATCATCTCAATGGCATCACTATGTTGGATCACGTCAGTCCGATGAAACGAATGATGTATCTAAAAAAGATTAAGAAAATTCAGAAAAAAGAAAAGCAAGCTGTTCCATCTTGAGCTCAAAGCCATCCATTATTTTTATGGGTACGCCCGACTTTGCTCTACCAAGCTTGGAACGACTGATTCAATCTGGCTACTCGGTTCCACTTGTTGTTACCCAACCGGATCGACCCTCTGGCCGCGGTCAAAAACTGATGTCTTCGGCGGTAAAGCAACTTGCCATTCAACATCAGATTCCCGTTTATCAGCCCGAGTCGTTCATGCGCGACCCATCACCCAGTGAAAGATTAAAAAAAATCTCTCATGATTTTTTGGTTGTTGCTGCCTTTGGACAAATTCTTCCCCCCGAAGTCTTGGGCCTTGCAAAAATAGCCCCTCTCAATGTTCACGCCTCCCTGTTGCCTGCCTACCGAGGGGCCGCCCCCATTGCGCGTGCCATTATGGAGGGCGAACAAGAAACTGGAGTAACAATTCAGTGGATGGTCGAGGCGCTTGATATGGGAGATATTCTCTATCAAATTCCCTGCAAGATTGAAGAAAGAGATACAAGTGAAAGTCTTCACGACAAGCTCTCTCAAATGGGAGCCCAAGCCCTCCTGCATTGCCTTGAGTTATTTCAGAAAAACAATATTCATAGGAAACAGCAAGATGCGCGGGTTGGATCTTATGCGCTTAAGCTACGAAAAGAAGAACGCCAGATCGATTTTCACCAACCGGCCGTTCAGCTGCATCGCCGCATTATGGGGCTAAATCCCTGGCCCATGGCCGAATGTCAGTGGATGGGTCAAAGACTTCGAATCATTCGATCTAGTTTTGTGGCGCGACCATCCGATGCGGAACCTGGTACAATTGTAGATGTGACACCCGATCAAATCGTCGTCGCTTGTTTGGATGGCTGCATCGGTCTTTTGGAACTACAAATGGAAAATAAAAATCGCCTATTAATTTCTGAATTCTTAAAAGCTCAGCCCCTACGCACAGGTATGATTTTAGGGGGTCATCGAGCGTGAAGACTCCTTGCAAGATAGCGCCCAGCTTACTTTCGGCGGATTTTGCCAATCTCGAAAGTGAAATCGCCTTACTGGATCCGAGTCTTGTCGATTACTTGCATCTTGACGTAATGGACGGCCACTTTGTTCCCAATATTACGATCGGCCCCGATGTCGTCAAAGCCATCGCCTCACGCACAAACATTCCGCTCGACGTTCACCTAATGATTGAGAAGCCCGAGCGCTTTATCAAACAGTTTGCCGATGCTGGCGCTCATATCATCAGCGTCCACGTCGAGGCCGCGACTCACCTTCAGCGATGCCTTCAACAAATTCGGGAATGTGGCTGCAAAGCTGGCGTGTCTTTAAATCCGGCCACCCCCTTAGAAGCTTTGCGTTATATTCTAGAAGATACGGATTTGATATTAGTGATGACCGTTAATCCTGGATTTGGCGGGCAGAAATTTATTCCGCAGATGATGCAAAAAATTAAAGACTGCGCTGCGTTAATCAAAAATCACAATATCGAATTAGAAGTCGACGGCGGCGTCAAGATTTCCAATATCAAAGACTTATATGAGGCTGGAGCTCAAGTCTTTGTCAGTGGCAGTGAAATATTCAGCAATTCACCGTATAATGATGTTATTCGGAGGATGCGCTCACTACTATGCGATCGATAACGGAGGCGCTACGCGTTCCTAAATCAAGCTCGACCCAAACCAACGAGACTCCAAGCAATGGGGAAACTTTAATTAATGAATTGAATCCAAGTGCCATAGTGGCCTTTGTTGGCGATTCGACCGATTCAAGCGTGACTCGAATGCTTGATAGAATCGGAAGCGAAGGAAAGCTTGTTCTTATCGATTGTGACAAAGAAAGACTTTCGGCAGCCCAAAGGATTTACAAAAGCCGCCGAAACATTGTCTTTATTGATGATAGATTGGATCATCTCAGTCTCTCGGATCAGTGCTTTGATTTTATCTGGTCGCGCTTTTCACTGGAGGATCAGAAATACCCTCGACAAGATTTTGAACAATTAACAAATCTTTGTAAGTGTGGTGGCTGGGCTTTATTTGAGGAACTTGACCAAAGCCATCTCAATCATTTCCCTCTGTCCAAATACCTTAGTGATCAACTCCTAGAAATAGCTCAACGTCTTAGCGAGTCAAGACTATGGGATCCATGGGTTGGGCGAAAGCTCTTTAGTTTTTTCAGCGAGACCGGCTTCCAAAATATCCAGGTCGAAATGAAGGCCCATCAAACAATTTATGGAGGTTCCGATTCAGATGAAATCCTCGAATGGAAAGCCCGAATGGAACAGGCTCATTTGGCTATGAAATCAGGACAGTTTCGTCTCAGCTTTGATTTGAAATGCTGCGAAAGTGAATTTTTGGCCTTCTTTGAAAACCCTCATCGATTTAGTTATTCTCCTCTAATCTCTGTTTCAGGTAAAAAGGCTGAATGATTTCTTCGCTTCTGCTTCTGTTGACGATTGGATCCCATTCTGCCTCGGACATTTCGTACGGCGAGGTCTATCTTGAAGAAACTGGGGCTTACCAATCGCCGCTATTCTCAACTTCAATTGGCTACGCTTTCGATCTCAATAATACCTTTTTGAATCTTGATTCCATCTCGGGGACCGCTCAATTGAGACTCTGGCGATATTTAACGACTGGAATTATGGGTCAATGGATCAAATCTTCTTATACAAAAAGTGGAGATTCCTTGCGACGTCTCTCCGATACGGCGGACCTTGTTTTTGATCTCAAACTTCCTCGCTGGGGCGTGTTTTCTTTGAGTCAACTTCATCTAATGATTGGAAAGTGGAATATCATGAACCTCACAAGTCTTGAAATTTGCTTAATTATGGGAGCGGGCGCAGGTTTCATAAATTTTCAAAAGAGATTAAACTCAGAAGAGTCTTATGAAGTTTCCTATCTCTGGTCTGCCGAGCAACGCATCAGTTTTAATGAAAATTTTGGCTTTTCTGTTTCTTTTTTTGGTCATAGAGAAGCTTTATTCTTTCAGCCATCTTTGTTTGCAAGCTTCTGAAATACGATCTTACTACGAAAGCCTCGAAGAATCTGACGAAAGGTTTATGCCGGCCGTCGAAGAACTCATGAAGATCACCTATGCTGAGCAAGATTGGCGAAGCTTTTTCGCCTATGCTCAATACTATCGAATCAAAGGAATTGAATCTGACACCTATCTTCTTGAACTTCTAGCGCTGCTGCGTCATTGCCAGAACCAGGTGTTGGAAGAACTCATTCAAAGCTATCGAAAAAACAAGGATCGACCAGAATACGACCAAATTCTATCCCTATCTCATACTGTCTTTAAGGGCAAAAAGGTCAATACTCAGCCTAGCTACGAGCTAAAGTCTCGGTCTCAGGGTGACGCACTATGGAAAATTAATTCTAAATGGATTGGAAGGCAGCATCCCTCTAAAATAAAAATTAAGGTAAAAAATCTATGCCAATAATAATATCTATTACTTTAGCTTTCTTCATTCATTCCATGGCTATGACAGCTCCCGCCACCTCCGCTTCCTTAACGGCCCAAGCCATCGAATTGCTACAAAAGAAAGAAAAACAAAAAGCTTTAAAGATTTTGGAGAAAGCCTTTGAACTCGCTCACGACCCAGAAGAAATCCGGCAGGTTGGCAGGCTTATTTTGGAAGCGGCCCCAGCCAATTATCCAAAGAGAGAATCCTATCTTCGTTATCTCATAAAATTCTCGCCCGAAAATGCTGAACTTGGAAAGTGGCTGAAGGAACTTGGAGATATCAGCTTTAATGAAGGAAAAATTGATCATGCTGAAGACTATTATTTGCGAGCTTTACCTCACTATGAAAACCCACAGATTCTTCGCTACAAACTGGCCTGGGTGTACTGGAATCAGAAAGTTCGCGCCCGGGCATTTGATACCTTTCTTGCGCTGTATACTGAAGCTGATCCGAAATTGAGAGAGCAGATTCGAAAGGACAGCGCCAAGTTATGGTGGGAGCTCGTTCGATTGCCCCAAGTCCAGATGCAGGCCTTTGCAAAACTCCCAGACTCCGATATCAAACTTTTTACCGACGAGTATTTTGCTTTAACTCCGAATAAGAAGGAATCTGCCGAAAAAATTGAAAACAGTTTTCTTCAAATTAAGGATGAGGAAAAGACTTTACCTTACTTGCTGGCCTTCTTAAAGAATGGCTTCTTGATTAAGGACAAGAATTGCTTAATGTTCCAAAAGGTGCTCGAGCCTTTTTTTGAATACCCTCGTGAACAGCTTTTACTTTGTGCGAAAACTCTTGATGGAGTTACGCCGGCCCGCTTACTTCCATTCTTTGATTCTCTGCCTGAGGAAGATCGAAATGAAAAAATAGACTGGGCCAATGCTGAACTCCTGTTCTTGGACCAAAAGAATCACCTCGGGATTCAGATGCTTATTGAAAGCCAGCCTTTGCAAACTCGATCTAAAGAGTTTGTAGATTATACTGAGGCACAACTTGTAAAACTGATGGATGATGAATTTCAGACAATGGCGACGGCCATTTCCCCTGATAATTTAAAGTTTCTCGTGTCACGAGCGGATACCAGTCCGATTCTAAATCGACTTCAAAAATACAACCCCGATGAATGGATCCCCTATCAGCAGAAAGATTTGGCCGGTAAAGACGAGCCCAAGGAATTTTTAATTAAGAAGGCTGCTTGGTTGTCCCATAAAAATCCCGTCGATCTCAACGAGCTTGATTCGGTCCTTCGCAAGATATTTAGCAAGAAACTCAAGCCCTCAGAAGAGGGTATTAAACAGCAGTTTAAGAAAATGGATGAGGATCGTAGCAAACAACTACCCAATGTTTTTGATGAAGATTTTCAAGCCGCCTACAAACTTTGGCTCGAAAATCTGGATCGGAGCATAATCATCTTAAGTGGCGCCTCTCCCCAATGGAAAGCGATTACCTGGCCACTACTTCGTCAACGTGTTACACAAAATATTTTTGCCATCAGAAATCAAATTCGGGAAGTAAACCTTCCACAAGATTCAAAAGAATTTCGTGAGGAATTTGAATATCGAAAGGTAAAACTTGAAAAAGAGCTGACGGATAAGTACCGGGAATATATTGCTGAAAGCTCCCAGCGGCAGATGCACTAATGATCTTGGGACTCTCATTCTGCTTATGGCTTCAACTGAGCTCTCAGCCAGTGATCGAACTGGATGAAGTTCAGATTGAGGGAGACATCCGTCGGCCGAATATCATTGAGATGGAAGGATCCAAGCTCAATCAAAGTATTGAAAAAGCGGCACTTTTCAATCTTCTAAGTTTCGAGAAAAAGCTTCTAAAATTACGGCCTTTGGATAGCTTCCGTAAATCCAAAAACTCCGCTATTAAGGCCCGGTGATTCGTGAGCTTCTTTCAAGTGCTTTAAGACCCTGGCCTATCCTCAGCCTAAGACTCCGTGGAGCTCGTGGTGAGATGCTTCGCGAGTTGAAGATTAGACTTCCAGGACGCTATGTCGTGCAGGAACTAAATGTAAATCTAAGGATTGAACGAGACTTTTTTGGCACGAAACCCGGCCTTAAAATTCACTGGAATTTTCGAAGCCTCTTTGTCAGCTTTGGCTCCCAACTTAACTTCTCTAAGGCTTCGCTCCCAATATGGAAGCCCTATTTGGGCGAGAATCTTATACCAAGTTTTGAATTGAAATATGATGAAACAAGCTCTTATGAGTTGCGCAATCAATGCGGTCAGCGACTCGAATTTTTGTTTGAATATGTCCCACTTGTGAGCCTCGCTAGAAATTCATTCCGGGAACACTTTTGGGTTTTTTCGGGATTCTTTCCTGTTCTCATCCTCTGCCTTTTGGGCCTGATACCCGCCCAAAGATCTTCTCGCCAGGAAACTCTAGATCTTAGCAAAACCCAAGTACGTTTAGAAAATCAACATATGACTAAGTCAGGAGTTTCGACGACACACTCAAAATTTCAGAATCAGATCAGAAGCTGGAACTCTGGGCGAAAACTTCCCAGCGCCAGCGCCTTTAAAAAAAGTTATGAAGAGCTATTAAGGGTTAAGGAGACAAACACTCAGGATGCTGGCCGTGAATCAGCGGACAGCGTTCGAGCTGCATGGGCAGATGATCTAGAAACCGAGAACTTTGAAATGAGTGATCTGAATATTAGTGCGCAGGAAATTCAAAAAAACCTTCAGCCCTATTTTGCCGATCTCAAGGATTGCTACGACGATGTGCTTATTCGTGACTCTAGCTTCCAGGGGAGTCCGAGGCTTATATTACGAATTGATATTAGTGGTAAAATTTCTGAAATACAAATTCAGGAGATGGATCGGGCAAGGGCAAGTTCTGTGCAAATGCTCAAACAATGTTTTTCGGGAGTCTTTAGCAAGCTTCGAATACCAAAACCCAACCAGGAGTTCTTGGTATCGCGCCGAATGTATCTCAACGTCGGTTCGACGAGCCTTCAATAGAACTAAATGGAATTTCAATTAAGATTTGGCAGCCGAAGCCACAGCTGATTTTTCTGCGCCATCTGATGATTTTTCTGCGCCATCTGACGCAATCTTTCGAGCGGCAACCACAATAGAATCGACATCCAAGCCAGCCTGCTTATAGAGGCTATCAATAGATGCCTGCTCAAAAAATCTATCAGGAATGCCCAAACATTTGATTCGGATATCCTGAAAAAGATCATTCTGTTCGTAAAACTCCATAATTGCTGATCCAAAACCACCCATCAAAACGTGTTCTTCAATCGTGATAATATTTTTAGAGAGATTTAAGAGTTGCTTCAAAAGTTTTTCGTCCAATGGCTTGATAAATCGCACGTTAACAACGAGAGAGTGAAGGCCTTCTTTCTTCAATTCTTTAGCGGCCTTCAAAGCCTGAAGGACCATTGTGCCACAAGCAATAAAGATAATGTCCAATGGGGCCTTTTGACTCTTAACAAGTCTTTCAACCCATTCCGCAGGGATACTCTTTCGCTCGTAGTTATCATCTTCGACCGCCGTACTCGCTCCCGAAAAGTAAACAATTTCACTCGATCCCCATTCAATTTCGGGAATCTCTTCCAAAGTCTTATAAAGTGACATGCCCACACCAGATCCTCGAGGATACCGAACACATGAAGGACCATGATGTTTATTCATCGCCACCACGAGCTCCTGAAGTTCCAACTCATCTTTAGGGGCACAGACCGCAAGATTCGGGATCGCCCGCATAAACGCAATATCATAACAACCGTTATGAGTCGCTCCATCCGCCCCAACAAAACCCGCGCGATCAAGTCCCATTTTGACATTCAAATTTTGTATACATACATCATGAATAACTTGATCGTAAGCCCGCTGCATAAAGGTTGAGTAAATTCCGACATGGGGTTTGATGCCTTCTGTCGCCAATCCTGCCGCAAAGGTGACGGCATGTTGTTCGCTAATCCCCACATCATAAAATTGATCGGGTGTTTCTTTTTGCACGACTCCCAAACCCGTCCCAGACGGCATAGCCGCTGTAATGGCCACAACTTTTGGGTCGGCTTTCGTTAAGAGCGCAACCGTCTTCGCATAGACCTTATTGTAACCAGGAGCCTCTCCTGGTTTGCTAACAATTTTTCCACTTTCCTTATCGTAGGGTCCGCAACCATGAAAGGTCTCTTTGTCCGCAATCGCAGGAGCATAGCCTCGTCCCTTTTCGGTCACGATATGAATGAGCACTGGTTGATTGATCTGTTTTACATTTTCGAGAAGCTCAACGAGCGCTTCGTAGTCATGTCCATCCATCGGACCATAATAGCGAAAGCCCATGCCCTCAAACATTACCGTCGGAATAATCAAATTCTTAATCGAATGCTTAAGCCGACTCAAACTTTCGACCAATTCATCTCCCACAACAGGAACGCGAGCGGCCATCGCCTTCAATTCATCTTGAATACGATGTAAAAATGGAGAACTCATTTTTTTCGAAAGTATCGCATTAATCGCCCCAACATTCGGAGCAATACTCATTTCATTGTCATTCAAAATAACAATCAAATTTTTCTTGAATCTAACATCCTGATGTAAGCCTTCGTAAGCCATTCCCGCCGTGAGACCGGCATCACCAATTACGGCAATGACCTTGTGTGAATCTTTGTTACGCCGGTGCCCTTCGCCAACTCCGATCGCTGCCGAAATACTCGTGCCCGCATGACCCGCACCAAAAATATCGTGGGAGCTTTCTTCCCTACGACAAAATCCGGATACGCCATACTCTTTTCGCAAGCCTTGCAAGGATTCAAATCGCCCGGTTACCAATTTATGGGGATAAGATTGATGGCCAATATCCCAAACAATCTTATCTTTTGGAGATTCAAAGACACGATGAAGCGCTAGGGTCAATTCGATCACACCAAGACCGGGAGCCAAATGTCCGCCATTACGTGCACAAACTTCAATAAGATACTCTCGTTGCTCTTGAGCTAAACTTTTTATCTGCCCCGCGCTTAACTTCTTTAGATCCGCCGGAGAATTAATGCCCATACTAAGCGGATAGCGAGTTCGAAGTTCTTCTGTTGTAAAATAGCCTTTTAACATCTTCGCCCTTCCTAAAACTTTCTCTCGATCACAAATCTAGTAAGATCTTCCAGGCGGTTAATATGAGAGAAAGATACGGCATTCAACTTTTCCAATGCCCTTTCGAACCAGATTCGCCCTTCTTCTTTTGCGCGTTCCAAGCCTAAAAGAGAAACATAAGTCAGCTTGTCATTCTTTTCATCACTTTTTGCGGGCTTACCAATCTCAGTCCCACCCAATACATCTAGTAAATCATCCTGAATCTGAAAGGCCAGGCCCATTGCCTGCCCAAAACCTCGAAGCATTTTCAGATCTTTTTCGCTGCAACCGGCCGCCATGGCACCCATCACAACGGAAGCTGCCAGAAGGCTCCCCGTTTTACACAGGTGGAGGTTTTCCATTTCCTTAAGTCCACCGGAACCAAGGCCCTCCAAATCGATCGCTTGGCCCAACACCATGCCTCGCATTCCCGCCGCCCTGGCCAACTCTCGCACCCAACGCAAACTAAGTGAGTCTGGCGTATGTTTTGATGTCGCCAAAACTTCAAAAGCCTGGGTCAAAAGTCCATCTCCCGCCAAAATGGCCATGGCCTCACCGTGAACCTTGTGATTCGTAGGCTTTCCACGTCGAAGGTCATCATTGTCCATACTGGGAAGGTCGTCGTGAATCAGAGAGTAAGTATGCACCATTTCAAGAGCGCAAGCCGCTGGCCATGCGGCAGATTCATTTCCTGAAAGTGCAAAACAGATTTCAAGACAAAATAATGGACGAATCCGCTTGGAAGCCAAAAACAAACTATAAGCAGCTGCTGCCTCAACCTTTTCGCGAGGCTCAGGAAGATAAGATTCTAGCTGCGCATCAACAAGCGCCCTCATTTCTCGCAGATAGGACTCTAAATCCAAACTACGTATCGTCGAAGTATCACTATGAAGTTGTGCCGCTTTCATGTTTAGCCCTAGATCAATTCGGTTTTTTACGCCTCAAACTCCTCAGTTTCAAAATCCTTACGAGAGCTTGCCAAAGGGGATTTCTTGACAAGAATCTCCACCTTCTTTTCGGCCTCCTGAAGCTTTGTATAGCAGAGTTCCGATAACTTACTGCCTCGCTCAAACAAAGAGATCGAGTCTTCGAGAGCCAAATCAGGCTTTTCTAGCTTTTGAACCACAAACTCAAGCTCCTTTAAGGCCTCTTCAAGCTTCTCTGGAACAGCTTCGGCTTTTTTGGACATAGACTAAGCTTGTAGGCGAATTTAACTGGCCCGTCCATCTTTGGCTGGTTAGATTCCCGCTCATGACTGCTAGTCTTCCAGCTGTTTTGGAGCACCTCCGAAGCATACAGTTTTTTATGGAAATGCGAGAGGAGAACCCCTTTAAAATCAGGTCCTTCCGGGCCGCGCGCGAAGAGTTGAAGGGCCTAAAAGAAGACGAGCTTGCTCAATTTATTAAGGAAAATCGGCTCACTGAAATCAAAGGCGTGGGGAAAGGCATTGCTGCAGTAATTTCGGAGTTTTGGCAGACTTCAACGAGCGCTGATCTGCGGAAAATTATAGGAGGTTGGCCACTGAGTCTTCTCGAACTGGATGAATTGAGCGGTTTGGGGCCCAAAAAAATCCGTGCGGTCTATGAGCAGTTGGGAATCAGCAGCCTAGCTGAGCTCGAATATGCCTGCCTCGAAAATAGGCTCGTTGAACTATCCGGCTTTGGCCAGAAAACCCAAGAAAAGCTTCTAAATGAAATCGAAAATATCAAGGCCCGCCGCGGCAAGATTCTTTTGTGTGATGCCATTGATGAAACACGAGAGTTCCGTTCGCGACTACCCAAAGAGGCTCTTTTTGAAGAAGTCGGAGCTCTTGGTATGCGCCACGAAGTCATCGAAACCTTGGAGTTTTTGGTCGAGGACAAGAAAGGTTTTGAGGCCAAACATCTAGAAAAATTGGGCCTCAAAAAATCTCCCGGCAAACGTGAAGTCAGTCTCAAAACCAAACATGGCCATTCACTCAAATTTATTCATGTGGCTAAGGCCTCGTTTCCCATTCATCGCGTATTTTTGACAAGTTCGCCCGAGCATTGGCATTCCTTGGAGTCTGCTGCCAGAAAGAAGAAGCTGCTCCTCACTGCTAATGAGTTAAAAAAATCCGACACGATATTGAAGATCCAGTCTGAACAAGAACTCTATACGGAGTTGGGCTTTGTCTTCCATCCCCCGGAGGCGAGGGAATACGCAGCCGAAAAATCATTTGAATTTGTAAACCCAGAATCCCTTAGGGGTTGTTTTCACGCTCACTCTACTTATTCGGATGGAAGCAACAGTCTCAAAGAAATGCTTGATGCGGCAAAATCCAGAGGATGGGAATATTTTGGAATATCGGAACATTCACAAACAGCTTTTTATGCTCGCGGCCTAAAGGATGCAGATCTTAAGAATCAATGGAAAGAGATTGATCAATACAATAAAAAATCAGCGCCCTTTCGGGTCTTGAAGGGAATCGAAAGTGACATCCTTAAGGAAGGGGATCTCGACTATCCTGAAAAACTTTTGGCAGATTTTGATTTTGTCATCGCTTCGATTCACCAGCGCTATGGCCTCAAAGAAATGACGGATCGAATTGTGGCGGCCGTACGAAATCCCTATTCGTCTATGATTGGTCACATCTCGGGTCGATTGCTTCTGGGACGTGAGCCCTATCGATTGAACTACGAAGCCATTATTCGAGAGGCGATTGCCACTCATACCGTGATCGAACTAAATTGTAATCCTCATCGATTGGATATGGACTGGCGGCATCTTCGCCAAGCCTGTGAAGCTGGTCTTCTGATTGCACTTAATCCTGATGCTCATTCAGTTGAGGGTCTGGATGATGTGCAGTTTGGTGTTTGGATGGCACGCAAAGCCTTGGTTGCGCCATCACAGGTCATCAACACCTGGCCCCTCAAAAAGCTGCTCGAACTTTTTTCTAAGCAAAGAGAGAAAAAGGCAGCTTAAGATTTGTCCCAGGACATTCTAAAAATTATCCGAATTTTAAAGCGAAGCTATCCGGAAGCGAAGTGTTCTCTTGTTCATCAAGATCCCTTTCAGCTGCTGGTCTCGACCATCCTTTCGGCTCAATGCACAGACAAAAAGGTCAATGAAGTAACGCCTAAGCTATTTGCCAAATATCCTGAGTCGGCCAAGCTCGCTAAAGCTCCACTCGAAAAAATTGAAAGTATCATTCAACCAACGGGATTTTATCGACAGAAGGCCAAAAGTTTAAAATCCATGAGCGAGGATTTGGTTTCAAAGTATACAGGCCAAGTACCTGCGCAGATGAATCAGCTGGTGCAACTTCGAGGCGTAGGCCGAAAGACAGCCAATGTTGTACTCGGCAATGCCTTTGGAAGGCCCGACGGCGTTGTTGTGGATACCCATGTTGGGCGAATTTCACGTTTGCTCGGACTGAGCAAACATAAGGATCCCGAGAAAGTTGAACAGGATTTAAACAAAATCATCCCAAAAAAAGATTGGGTGATTTTTTCTCATCTCCTCATTGAACACGGTCGCCAAATCTGTAAATCCGGCCGCCCCAAATGTTCCGAATGCCCCCTCAAAAGTCTCTGCCCCAAACTCGGCCTCAATAATCCACCGGTACCGGGAGACGTTATGTAAAGTTTACAAAACGTCTCCCGGTACCGATGGACCGGTGGATTAGGAGGCGCCGTCGGCGAGGCGGTCTTCTTTGCGGACGCTACGCATATTGCCGGCAAGAATTTTTTTGCGAAGACGTATCGTCTCGGGTGTGATCTCTAACCATTCATCTGCTTCCATCCATTCTAAACAATTCTCTAAGGATAGAGTGCGAATTCCATGGAGATGCTCAAGCGCTGTTCCATGTGTCGCTCGCATATTGGTTAGCTTCTTCTCACGACACACATTCAAGTTTAAATCCGTATCTTTATTACACTCACCAACAATCATGCCCTCGTAAACTTCCGTCCCGACCTGAACAAAGAACACGCCACGATCCTCTAAATTTTTAAGCGCATACTCCGTCACTGGACCCGTTCGATCCGCCACCATAGCCCCGGTTGTGCGTTGGAAGATAAATCCCTTCGAAGGCGCATAGCCCGCAAACTCGCTGCTCATCAAACCTTCGCCCTTGGTAATCGTCAAAAATCTTGAACGAATCCCTAGAAGGCCTCGAGTAGGAATTTCAAAGATCAACCGAACGCGACCGATACTTTCGAGAGTTTCATAAGATTGCAAAATTCCTTTTCGCTCCTGAAACAAAGATGTCACTTCGCGCGCAAACTCTCCTGGCAAATCGATATGGGCCTTTTCGATGGGCTCCTCAAGACTCGCGCCCTCACCTCGCCAAAGTACAGTGGGCTTCCCCACCATAAATTCAAAACCTTCTCGCCTCATCTGCTCAATCAAGATCGCGAATTGCAACTCACCTCGACCAAAAATTCGAAATTGATCCGGACTATCGGTGGACTCCATCTTTAAGGCCACGTTTTTTTTGGTCTCGCGCGAAAGTCGCTCAAACAAGGTTCGCGACAAAAGCGGCTTTCCTTCACGCCCAGAAAATGGCGAGGTGTTAACGGAAAAATAAATTCCTACAGTGGGCCGCTCCACACAAATACGCTCAAAAGCTTCTGCATTGTCATCTGAGCTTAAGGTGTCGCCAATTTCAAAATTCTCACACCCAGATAAAATTCCAATATCACCCGCATTTAAGCTTTCGACTTCTGTCTGCCTTAGACCTTCGTAAGTATAGAGACGCGTGACCGTGAAAGTTTCTTTTGTGGGCCCGGATTTTTCGGAATAGCCCAGACGAAATATTCGATCATTCTTTTTGACACTACCGGAATAAACACGACCAATCGCAAGCTCTCCTACATAGTCGGAATAAGAAAGGTTCGATGCCTGCATCTTAAAACTCGGATCTTGACTGACGGCCGGAGGAGGTACTTGCTCCAAAATCAAATCAAATAACGGCCGAAGACTACCGCCCTCAGGTGACACTAATAATTTTTCAGCCTCCTCCCAAGTGTTGGTGCACCAACCCTGTCGAGCGCAGGCATAGACAATGGGAAAGTCTGCTTGATCTTCTTTGGCACCCAAATCAACAAAGAGATCAAAAATCGCATTCATGACTTCTTTGACTCGAATGCCATCGCGACATTCCGGACGATCCACTTTATTAACCACCACAATGGGACGAAAATTTCGAGCGAGCGCCTTCTCCAGAACAAAACGTGTTTGTGGCAACGGGCCTTCGGCGGCATCCACCAACAACAAGGCCGAGTCGACCATTGACAAAATTCTCTCGACTTCGCCGCTAAAGTCCGCGTGACCGGGTGTGTCGACAATATTGACTTTGGTGTCGCCCAACTGAATCGCCGTGTTCTTAGCGAGAATCGTAATTCCGCGCTCGCGTTCAAGGTCCATCGAATCCATAGCGCGATCAGTGACCACTTCGTGAGCTCGAAAGCTACCGGCTTGACGTAACAAATGGTCCACAAGAGTCGTCTTCCCGTGGTCGACATGGGCAATAATACAGAGATTTCTAAAGTTCACTTCGATCCATCTGAAACGATGTTCGACTGATTGACAAGGCCTCCCCTACTGAATTTCGGCCGTCTTTGCCCTTTTCCTGGCCCAAAACTGGCAAAGACAAGCGTGCATTAAAATCTAAAACTCGCTATTAGTGGTCACCTATGAAGGTCACAAAAGCTGAAGCCATGGGAACCTGCTTTGGGGTTCGGGACGCTATCGAAGAAGCAATGGATCCCAAGTTTAAGGGCAACCTGACCGTAATTGGTCAATTGGTTCACAACCCTCAAATCGTTCAACGTCTTAAGGAAAACGGAGTCAAAATTGTCAACTCTCTGGACGATCAAATCGACACGCCCAATGTGATGATTACGGCCCACGGTGCCGCTCAAAGTGTGCGAGTGCGAGCCGCCGAAGTCGGTTTCAAAGTTTATGATGCCACCTGTCCACTCGTAATGCGAGTTCATCGAGCGGTTGAAAAACTTGTGGAAGAAGATTTTTATCCGGTAGTTATCGGACAAGAGAGCCACGTTGAAGTTAGAGGGATCGTTACAGACCTTAAGGAATTTACGGTTATCTTAGACGAAAGCGATTTTCATAAGATTGCTGACAAACCACGAATTGGCATCGTTTCGCAAACCACACAACAAATCACACATGTTTATCCCATCGTAGAAAAAATCAAAGCCCTCAAAAATCCTGATGGGTCTTTCAAAGAAGTCAAATTCGTCGACACAATTTGCAAACCCACAAAAGACCGCCAGAAAGCTGTCCACAAACTGGCGGACGAAGTTGATTTGATGATTGTCATTGGCGGTTACAACTCGAGCAATACCAAAAAGCTGAAAAAGGTTTGCGAGGACAAAGGATTAGAGGCTTATCATATAGAAAAGGTGTCCGAACTTAATCCTGCATGGTTTCAAACCAAAAAACATGTTGGCATTACCGCTGGCACCTCAACCCCTCACTGGGTGATCGATGAGTTCTATGAGGCCGTGGTCGAAATAGGAAAAAACCTAGAAGCCTCGCCCGCAAACAAAGTGGCCAGCGCCTGATATTGAAATTTAGTCGAGGAGGATGATTTATGTCGAAGTTTCGTTATTTGGTTTTAGGATCGGGTATGCAGGGTGGAGCTTGCGGCTACTATTTTTCGCAATTTGGTGACGCGAAAGAAATTGGAATGGCTGACATCTCCATGGATGTCGCCAAAAAAGCCGCCGAACGAGTGAATTCATTGAGTTCTTCGACGCTGGCTAATGCCATTCAAATCGATGCCAAAAACCATGCCTCACTCGTGCAAACATTTAAAAACTATGACGCTGCTTTAAGCGCGATTGATTATTCTTTGAATGTCGACATCACAAAGGCAGCCATCGAAGCGGGCGTCCATCTAGTCGACTTGGGTGGAAATACCGATATCGTCAAAGCTCAGCTTCAATTAAATGATGCCGCCAAAACAAAGGACGTCAGCATCGTGCCTGACTGTGGCTTGGCGCCTGGCTTGGGCAATACTTTAGCTGCCTATGGAATGGAAATGTTGGATGAAACTGAAGACGTTCAAATCCGTTGTGGTGGTTTAGCTCAAGAACCAAGGCCGCCATTAGATTACAAGCTAGTATTTAGCATCCGTGGATTAACAAACGAGTATCTCGGCAAAGCTTGGATCTTGCGAGATTCTAAGGTCGTCGAAATCGACACCTTTTCAGAATTGGAAAGCATTGATTTTGAAGCGCCGGTTGGACGCTGCGAAGCTTTTGTCACAACGGGTGGAAGCTCCACTTGCCCGTGGACCTTTGAGAATAAAGTTAAAACCTACGAATACAAAACGGTTCGCTATCCCGGCCACTACGATAAATTTAAGTGCATGGTTGACTTGGGATTGTTGGATCTTGAGCCGGTAGAAGTAAACGGGGTATCCGTTGTACCTCGAGAAGTTTTTCATAAACTAGCTCCCGCTAAACTCGATTTCCCTGGCGATAAGGATCTTGTGGTTCTTCG
>Ga0066640_10000835_pt1 | contig 18456 bp, 21 predicted proteins | sample CryGeyCG2114_020_2_FD_59505 | JGI IMG/M metagenome (GOLD analysis project Ga0066640, IMG submission 59505) | Groundwater microbial communities from aquifer - Crystal Geyser CG11_big_fil_rev_8/21/14_0.20 | ecosystem: Environmental > Aquatic > Deep subsurface > Groundwater | place: USA: Utah... | reverse complement strand
AGGTGCCGATGGAACGGATAAAATGACAAAGCCGGTAATTGAAAATGTAAAAGCGCTTTGCGATTCAGGCATTCCAGTTGTGATGGCGCCCCAGACAATATGGGGAAGAATTGACATGAACGTTTACACTACTGGAAGAAAACTCATGGAAGCAGGAGTAATAGGAAACGGATGCGACTGGACCCCGGAAACCGCGCTCGTAAAGCTGATGTGGGTGCTTGGAAAGGAGAAGGATAAGAAAAAAGCAAAGGGATTGATGGAAACGAACATTGCAGGTGAAATCACGCAAAGGAGCGATTTGCTTTAGCTAAGGGGCTGATGAAAACGAATATTGCAGTGAACCTCCGCGGGCTGAAGCCCGCGGCTTCCGGAGAGAGCAGATATTGCTTCAGGCGGGAGCCGCCGGAAGCCTTGGGTGCGCTCCTCCGTGATCGTGTCCTTCGGACACGCATCAGACATGTCGCAAAGCGACATGCTGACCCCTTCAAAGGGGCGGCTCCCGCGCACCCGCGGAGGTTCGTGGAAAAGGAGTGCACTTAAAATGAAATGCGGAATTGAAATTCACCAGCGGCTTGACACGGGCAAGCTGTTCTGCTCCTGCCCATCCACTCTCTCGGAAAGCACACCTGCAAGAATCATTGAGAGGAAACAGCATCCGGTTTCCTCTGAAACAGGCGGGGTGGATACTGCAGTTCTCTTTGAAGCGCAAAAGGACCGCACCTTTACTTACCTCGTTCCACCAGAATCCGCCTGCCTCGTGGAATGCGACTGCGAGCCTCCGCACAAAATGAATGAGGAAGCTCTTTTTGCCTCCCTTTCAATATGCACCCAGCTCGGCTCAACCCCGATGGATGAAATACAGATTATGAGAAAAACAATAATAGACGGCTCAAATACCTCCGGTTTTCAGCGCACAGCGCTCATTGCAATTGGAGGCTCGCTTGAAACCTCGCGCGGCAAAGTCGGGATACAGACGGTGTGCATAGAAGAGGAGAGTGCGGGCATAGTGCGCCGCAGCGGGGAAAACACTGTTTTTCGGCTTGACAGGCTTGGCATGCCTCTTATTGAAATAGCAACCGAGCCGGTGATAGAGGGTGGGGAGCATGCAAAGGAAACCGCAAGAAAAATAGGGGAGATGCTGCGCATTGCAGGATGCGCACAGAGGGGCATAGGCACCATAAGGCAGGATTTGAACATTTCAGTGGAGGGAGGGGCGCGCGTTGAAATAAAGGGGGCGCAGGAGCTTGAAGGTATTCCCGCGCTTGTGGAAAATGAAGCACAAAGGCAGAAAAAACTGCTTGGGATAATGAAAGAAGTCGCAAAGAGGATGGGCGACAACCCTGAAATTCCTGCCCACTTTCCTGACGTTACAAGCGTTTTTAAGGAAACCGGCTCCCTGCTTCTGAAAAAAGCACTGCAAAAGGGGGAAAGAGTATTCGGGCTTCGCCTTCCAAAGCATGCAGGGCTTTTGGGAATTGAGCTTTATGCGGGAAGAAGGTATGGGAGCGAACTTTCAGATTACGCAAAAAGCGCGGGAGTCGGAGGCATAATACACTCTGATGAGGATATGGTGAAATACGGCATCACTCAAGCAGAAATAAGTGTATTGCGCACAAGGCTTGGGATGGAAAGCACAGACGCATTCGTGCTTGCAGCAGGGGAAGAAAGGATTGCAAGAAAAGCGCTTTTGGCAGTATGGAGCAGGGCGCTTGAAAGCGAAATCCCCTCTGAAACAAGAAGGGCGCTTCCGGATGGCGCAAGCGAATACATGCGCCCGATTGCAGGGGGCTCGCGCATGTACCCTGAAACGGACGTCCCGCCCATACGAATTGGGCAGGCGGAGCTTGAAAGAGTGAAAAATGAAGTGGGAGGAAGGAATGCGGAAGAAGTGAAAAATAGGATAAACTCCCTTCTGAATCCAGAGCTTGCTGTTCAAATTCTAAAATCAAGGCACTTAAACCTCTTCTTGCGCCTCTGCGATGAGGGGCATGACGCAAAATTAATTGCGATAACGCTTACAAAAACGCTTACGGAATTAAGAAGGGAAGGGGTTGAATTAAGGGATGCAAATTCTTCTCTTATAGACCTTTTCTTCCTCTACTCCGAGGGAATATTCGTAAAAGGGGCAATACCTCATCTCTTAAGGAAAATGGCGGAAGGAAAAGGCTGTGAGGATGCGGTGAAAGAATTGGGGCTGCTTCGCATAACGGGAGAAGGATTGAAAAGAATAGTTGAAGAAGAGGAAGGGAGCATGGCAGGCATTATGAAAAAATACTCCCTTCTCATAGACGCGGATGAATTGAAGGAATTTCTGCGGGGATATAAGGCAGACTAGGGATTCAGATTCACCCTGTTTCTCTTCATAAGGATATAAATCGGGCTAAGGATTCAGGTACTCTCTGTTCCTCTTCACATAATCTTTGCCGAAATAAAGCCTCTCAAACCTTTCCCTTGCCCCCATAAGCTTATCAACTTCGGTTTCATTCGTGCAGATGGCAATTTTCACGCTCTTTTTCTCTTCCGGTTTCACTATCCCATCCTTTTCTTTGCTCTCCAAAACTTTCTTTTGCTTGAGCGTATCCGACCTTTTCTTTCTTCCTCCTGCTTTTGCATTCTTCTCACTTACTTTCACTGCCACTTCTCTCAAATCATTTCCGCTTCCTTCCCCGCTCTTCCCTTCCTTTAGTTTCACTGCCACTTTCCCTAATTCGCTCCCGCTTCCTTCCCCGCTCTTCCCTTCCTTTAGTTTCACTGCCACTCCTCCCAATCCGCTTCCTTCCTTTAGTTTCACTATAGCTTCTTTACTCTCCAAACCCACGTTCTCCCCCCTAAGTTTCGCTATCGCTTCCTCCCCCTCGCTTTCCGAAACCTCCAATATCCCTTCCTTTTTTGAGAAAAGCGCAATCGCATAAGAAGCAAGCAAATCTCCAACCTCATTATCCTTTTCCCCTTTCTTTTTTTCCTTCTCCTCCAATAAGACAAAATCAAAACCTGCTTCCCCTGCCAGAATAAGCATCTGCTCAAGCGCAATCTTTTGAAGGAATTTTGCCCCGACTAACATGAATAAGATTAGGTTTCCCTATATTATATTACTTGCCCTATCCCTTCCCCTAAACCATACTGCTTCCCTAACGCGCCCTTCCTTCCTTTCCCTGTAAAATCAGCACACGCCCCCAACGGTTTCCCTTCTCCTATTTCCTTTCCCGTAAAATCAGCACACTTCCCTGACATACCTTCTTTCCTTTCCCACCAGTATATAGGGGCTTTCGCTCTCCATCGTGATTATTACCCGGTCGCCCCTCCTTTCAACGGCAGCGGAGGAAGTGACTATACTGCAGGCATCCTGCAAATCCTTCAAAGTAATTTTCCCCATAAGCATTACCACTCATTTATTATAACAATAAGAGTTTATAAATCTTGTGGTTATAAATGGAAAGAATAGCAAAGCGTTTATAAGGTGAAAGTGCGCAGACTGAACTATGGAAGAAAAAACAAAGGGGATGCTTGCAATACTTGGAGCGGTGCTGATTACTCTTCTTGCATTTGCCCTCTCAACAAATTCTTCTGCATTCTACTCCCTCGGCTACCTTGGAATATTCCTTCTCGGCGTGATTTCCAGCGCAACCGTAATTCTCCCGGCTCCAGGCATTGCCTCCTTATTCTTCCTGGGCAAGTTCGCCGACCCTCTCTTTCTCGGAGTAATATTCGGCATAGGCTCCGGAATAGGCGAATTGACGGGCTATATGGCTGGAAGGGGAGGCAATTACGTAATAGACGGGAAGAATAAGGAAATTGAAAAGCACAAGAAGGCAATAAGAAAGTGGGGTCCGCTGGCAATTTTCTTCCTCGCGCTCATCCCAAATCCGGTATTTGATTTTGCGGGAATAGCAGCAGGGCTTGTGAGGATGCCCCCCTGGCAGTTTCTCCTCTCCTGCTGTGCGGGAAAGGTGATAAAGGGGGTAGCGCTTGCATATGCCGGGTTTGCCTGGCTCTAGATAATATTTATATATTAGATTAGGGGCATATATGTATATGAAAAAACTCTCACTTCTCATTCTTCTCCTCGCACTCTTTTCAGTTGCCCCTTTCTCTTTTGCAATCGCAATGCAATCGGAAAACGTTGCAAGGGCAGGGCAGCAGGTAATCACGAGGTTTTTTGCAGAGGACGGGGTTCCTGCACGCGGGATTATGGTGCGCGTTTCAAACGGCGTTGAAGAAATGGCGCTGAAAACGGACAATGCCGGCTACATATACTTCACTGCGAAGGAAGGAGGGGAAAACGCATATTCCTATTCCGTAGCAAGGGAAGGAAATCCTGTTTTAGTATTCGAGGAGAAAACACATGTGGCAGGAGAGGCAAGCCAAATACGGGCAGAAGGGGAAGAAAGCAGCCTCATAACAAACGCGATGAGCGTCGCCTCCGAGATGAAGGATGTTTTAATCTCAAGCGCTTCTCTTATACTGCCTCTTTTCATAGTTTTCCTTCTTGCTTCGCTGGCGGTTGTTTATTATATTCTGAAGGATTAGATACTTTCATTTCCCGCATGCGCAGCCGAACATCTCCTTTGCGTCGTAAAACATCCTTGAGAAGAAGCCGCAGGCGCCTTCCAGTTCTCTTTTCCCTTTTTCCGTGAGAAAATAAACCTTCCTTGCGTCGCAGCCGACAAGCCCCGCCCCCTTCAGCTCCTTAAGCGCGGGATAAATCGTCCCGGGGCTTGGCTTGGTTCCCTTCCTTTTCTCAAGCTCCCCTGCAATCTCCGTTCCGTTCATCTTCCTCTTTTTCAGGCACCAGAGGATGAGATAAGAAAGAAATCCCTTCATGTCGCAGCATTTCATGCTTTTAGTATCGGACTGCCGATATATAAATAATTCTTCTTATCGGATAACCGATAAATATTTAAATATCACCCCCCAATATCGGATAACCAATATTAAAGGAGGTGAAAAGAATGGACTGCTGCAAGGGAAAGGAACTGAAAGTGTTTGCAGGCGACAAGGAGGTTGCCACAATAAAATGCACCGGGGAAGGCGTGCACATACACTGCACTGAAGAAGGAAAGAAGATGTGCGGAGAATTCTGCAAGAGTGAATGAGGCAGGAAAAGATGCGGAGAATTCTGCGGAAAAGACTGCGGCTGCTGATTTGGCAGCCATTTTTTCTTTTTTAGAGAAATATAAAGATATAAATATCGCCGCCGCCAAATTACCTCCGGGAGACTCTATATGCTAAACTTCAAGACTACCGAAGAGATACCTGTGCCCGAGCGGCTCATAGAGCAGGTTATAGGGCAGGATGAGGCGGCAAAGCTTGTGAAAAAAGCAGCACTGCAAAGGAGAAACGTCCTTCTTCTTGGCCCTCCGGGAACCGGAAAGAGCATGCTTGCCCAAGCAATGGCGGAGCTGATGCCTGCCGAAACCCTGGAAGACGTGCTGATGTATTCCAACCAGAATGATGAAAATAAGCCCCTTGTCAGAGTAATAAAAACGCACCCTTCCCCCGAAGAGATAAAAGCTGACCCAATGCTTTTCCTCCTTTTTCGCGAGCCTCCAAAGCTCCCCGGGCAGGGGGAGCAGCTGCCTCCCATGCAATTCCAGCAGGCGCAGCAGGAAACCCCTTACAAAATGGGGAGGGACAAATTCGGCTTTTACAAGCAAACCACGGAAAGGGGGCAGGGAAGGAGAATAATAGAGTATTCAAAACAGAGAACACAGTTTCGGGACGGGGGCATATCCCCCACGATACTCTTTCTGGGCTTGGCGATGCTTGCGCTCATTTTTGTTTACGCAACGGACGGCTTTTCTGAAGAGAACAGATGGTTTTCCTTAGCGGTCATTCTTGGAATGCTCGGAATCTTCTTCATCTGGCGCTTCACCTCGCAAATAGGAAAAAGAATGGGCTTTACCGACGGGGGAAGCGAACCTAAACTGATAGTTGACAATTCGGGAATGAAAACTGCCCCCTTCATAGATGCCACAGGCTCAAAGGCAGGCGCTCTTTTCGGTGATGTGAAGCATGACCCATTGCAGTCGGGAGGGCTTGGCACTCCTGCGCACCTTCGCGTTGAGTCAGGCGCAATCCACCGCGCAAACAAGGGCGTCCTTTTCATAGATGAGATAGCCTCAATGAGCATGAAATCCCAGCAGGACATTCTAACGGCGATGCAGGAGAAGAAATTCCCGATAACCGGGCAAAGCGAGAATTCCTCCGGAGCAATAGTGAAAACAGAGCCGGTGCCATGCGATTTCGTGCTTGTGGCGGCAGGCAATCTGGATGATTTAAGAGGGATGCATCCGGCACTGCGCTCAAGAATAAGAGGGAATGGATATGAGGTGTATGTGCAGGATTCCATTTCCGACTGCGAGGAGACGGAGAACAAATTCGCCCGCTTTGTCGCGCAGGAAATAAAAAGAGACGGGAAAATACCGCACTTCACAAGGGAAGCCGTTGAGGAGATAATAAGCGAGGCGAGGAAGCGCTCCATGCGCAAGAAGAAATTGTCGCTGAATTTGAGAGAGTTGGGAGGGCTGATAAGGGCAGCAGGGGATTTGGCTTGCGAGGAAGGCGCAAAATACGTTGAGCCAAGGCACATAATTTCAGCACGGCAGGTTGCGCAGACATTAGAGCAGCAGCTCTCAAGAAGAAGCATTGATTACAAGAAGGATTACAAAATATTCATTTCTTCAGGCTTCAAGGTGGGGAGGGTAAATGGCTTGGCAGTATTCGGGGACGGCACAAGCGGAATAGTCCTGCCAATAGTCGCGGAAGTCGCTCCCGCCTCCTCAAAGAGCGAGGGAAAAATAATCGCAACCGGCAAATTGGGGGAAATCGCAAAAGAGGCGGTTTCAAACGTTTCCGCAATAATAAAAAGGCACATAGGCACGGACATTTCAGCCTGCGACATACACATACAATTCCTGCAGACTTATGAGGGAGTGGAAGGGGATTCTGCATCCGTTTCAGTTGCCGTTGCCGTAATTTCTGCCCTGGAGGGCATTCCCATAAAGCAGGAGTTTGCCATGACTGGCTCTCTTTCAGTAAGAGGGGAAGTTTTGCCAATAGGCGGAGTGAATGCAAAATGCGAGGCGGCATTTGACTCCGGCATTGCAAATGCGATAGTGCCAAAAACCAATTTAGAAGACATCTACCTTTCAGAAAAAATAAAAAAGAGCCTGAAAATCCACCCGGTTTCAAGCATAAACGAAGTGCTCAAACTCGTGCTGAAAGACGGAAAAAGAAAAGACGAATTGCTCAAAAAGATGGAGAAGACGGCATCGCACTAGGGATAATCCAAACCTGCATTTTGTCCAATCAATTTGCCAAAATGATATACATTTCATTCAATCGGCTTGACGAAATGCAAAAAGAGGGAAAATTTCTAAAAAGTAGATTTCCGCCAAAATCAAGCGTTTTTTGCTAAAAAATAGGCAAAAACTGCCAAAAAAGGCATGAAAATTACACTTTCTCATAAATCGCTCTTTTTCACTCAAACTCTTTCAGTACAACCAGCGTAGTAGTCTTATCCACTCCGGCTATCTTCCTCAAATGCTTCAGCAGAAAATCATTAAGCCCATCAGTGTCCTTTGCGCGCACTTTGGCGATGATATCCGTTCCCCCGGCGACTATCGCTGCCGCCTCCACCCCGGGAAGCGCCCTAATCTTCCTTGCCGCATCCTCCTGCGAGTAATCCTTGCTCGGATAATCCACGATTATCTGCACGAACGCGCTTATGCCAAACCCTAATTTTCTGTAATCAATTTTCGCGCGGTAGGAAGAGATTATTTTCTCCTTCTCAAGTTTTGCCACCCGGTTGTGCACCGTTGTAAGAGGCAGCCCCAATTTTCGTGCAATCTTCTTTTTTGTCTGCGAGCAGTCCCTTTCAAGCTCGCGCAGTATTTCCAAATCCTTCTCGTCTATTTTTCCCATAATGGAAATATTTTCCAAAAAAGCTTTAAAATACTATGTTTTTTGCATTATTTTCCTTTTTTTGGGAAATAAATTTAAATAATGCTTTCTGCCCACTTTTCAAATGGAAAAACTCACTGAAAAAATCCACTCAAGAAGAATGTCGGCAGTGCTGAACATACAGTCCACCCTGCTGAACTCCATGTGCTCCTTCCTTTACTCGCGGGGCTTTACTCAACTCATGCCCGTAATCCTCTCCCCCATAACCGATCCGCTGTGCCACTCCGTGCTTGATGCAAAAATAGATTACTGCGGGCAGGAGCTCCAGCTTACAAAGAGCATGATTCTGCACAAGCAGGTTGCGGTAAGTTCGCCGCATCTTGAAAAGATATTCGTGCTTTCACCAAATGTCCGCCTTGAAAAACCAGAATGCGGGCCCCTTGGAAAATACCTAATAGAATTCTCCCAGCTTGACATTGAGATGAGAGGCGCAAAAAAGAGGGATTTTATGCTGCTTGCGGAGGAAATGGTGAAGGGGGCAGTAGGAAGGGTTCTGGAGGAAAGAAAATGCGAGATTGAACTGCTCGGAAGGGAAAAACTCTCCATTTCACAAAGCCAGTTTCCCGTATATGAGTCAAAGGAGGCGAGGCAGGATTTTGGCGAAGGGTTTGAAAGCGTCCTCTCGCAAAGGGAAAAAACGCCCTTTTGGATAACCGATTTTGCGCGCGAATTCTACGATAAGGAAGATGAGGGAAGAAGGGGATATTATCACAACTATGATTTGTTTTACCCAGAGGGATTTGGAGAAGCCCTGTCCGGTGCGGAGCGGGATTTTGAGTATGGCGTGCTGAAGAGGAAGCTGTCGGAAAGAGGGCAGAAGGAAGAGCATTTTGCCCCTTACATGGAATTGGCGCGCAAAGGAAAACTCTGTGCAAGCGCAGGAGGGGGCATTGGAGTAGAGAGGCTGGTGCGCTGGGTTTGCGGTTTGGAACACATAAGGGAGGCAAGCCCATTTGCAAAAGTGCCGGGCGAGAGGTTTTTATTATAATCTCCCGAAATAACTTCCGTTGATTTTATGAAAACTTCTGAAAAATCCTTCGCTTTCATAAGTGAAATACTGCAAGGAAAACACACCGGCAATTCTGTGAGGATACGCGGATGGGTGCATAGGCAGCGCACATCAGGCGGGCTTGCATTTATAGTGGTGCGCGATTCCACAGGCACAATACAGTGTGCGGTGAAGAAAGACGCGGTGGATGAAGGGAGCTGGAAGGACGCGACAGAGCTTTTCGTTGAAAGTTCTCTTGAGATTGAGGGTGCGGTAAAGGAGGATAAGCGAGCACCAGGAGGATACGAGATAGCCGCAACCCAAGCAAAAATCATCTGCAAGGGAGAAGCATTTCCAATTGCAAAAGACCAGTCTGTAGAGTTCCTGCTTGATACGAGGCACCTCTGGCTTCGCTCACAGAAATTAAGTGCGATAATGAAGGCAAGGCATCGCATCATACATTACTTAAGGGAATTCTTTGAAAAAGAAAGCTTTTGGGAGGTTGCTCCGCCCATAATTACAAAAGCGGGCTGCGAAGGAGGCAGCACTCTTTTTACCGTTGATTATTTCGGAAAGCCGGCATATCTAACACAATCTTCTCAACTGTATGCGGAAGTTTTCATAACTGCATTGGAAAAAGTTTTCGTGCTTGCCCCTTCATTCCGCGCAGAGCCTTCCCGCACAGTGAAGCACTTAACGGAGTACTGGCATCTTGAGCCTGAAATGGCTTACTTTGATTATAAAATGAACATTGATTTGCAGGAGAGGATGATTGAATACGTCTGCCAGAAATTTGCAAAGGAAAATGCGGATTTGCTTGAGGCATTGGGGCAGAAAGCGGAGCGCCTCCTGAAAGTAAAAGCTCCTTTCAAGAGAATGAAATACGAAGAAGCTGTGAAGCTGATAAATGAAAGAGGGGGCAAGATGAAATCAGGAGAAGATTTCGGCGCGGATGAAGAGATGTTCCTTACAAAAGGGGAGGAAAAGCCCATTTTCGTCACTCACTTTCCAAAAGAGATAAAGGCTTTTTACATGAGGGAAGATCCGCACAACCCTGGCTTTGCCCTCTGCGATGATTTGTATGCGCCAGACGGGCACGGAGAATTGATTGGAGGGAGTGAGAGGATTTGGGAATTGGATGAACTGCTTGGAAGGATAAAAGAGCAGAACCTGAAGGAGGAGGACTACCAATGGTATGTGGACCTGCGCCGCTATGGTTCGGTGCCCCATTCAGGTTTCGGCTTAGGCATCGAACGCCTCGTAAAGTGGATGCTTGATTTGGAGCACATAAGGGATGCGATTCCCTTCCCGAGGCTGATTAACAGAGTTTATCCTTAAGTGATTTTTATGGGGATGGATTTGCAGGAAGAAAAAGAGCTTCTCAAGCGCATTTACCTCCTCTCAATGTTAAATGAGGGAATAGACAAAAAAGAGTACGACAAGCTTGGTTCTGAAGAGAGATTGCGAGTTGAGCTTCGCGGCGATAAATATTTCCTGCGGGATTACGAGAGAAAGAAAATAAAAGTGGGGCTGACTGGCGGCGTTTTTGATGTGCTTCATTTGGGGCATGTATTCACCCTGCAGAAGGCAAAAGAGAGATGCGACCTTTTAGTGGTGGTGATTGCTTCCGACGCACTTGCGCTGAAAACGAAAAGAAAATTACTGCACACGCAAACTTATAGGCAGAGGATGATGCAGGCTATAAAATACGTTGATTATGTTCTGCTTGGGGGGGAGGACAGGATGAACGCGCTTGAGATGATTTCCCCTGATTTGGTGATATTCGGCTACGACCAGAAGCCCTTTCTGCATGAGGGGAAATACAAAATAATGCAGATAAGGGAAAGCATGAACGATGACATTTACAAAAGCTCGCGAATAATAAAGGAATTGGGGTATTGATTTTCCGCCGTTGCTGTTTTTTCGTTCGGGGCACGCCTAACAAAAACCAAACTCTTATTAATGTCAAAAAGCCCCAATTTATGCGTATGGACAGGAAGCTTATACTTGCAGGGGTTCTCTTTTCATTTGCGCTAGTTTTGGCAGCAGGCGCAGTAGTTTATTTTTCAATCCCGCAGGCGCAGGAAGAGCCGCAAGCAGAGGTTTTGGGAGAAAATACCTCATCTTCCTTGCAGATGCCTTTTACAAATATAACCATAATTCCAAAGAACAAGACAAAGCCAGTGCAAACGCCTTCCCTTCTGCCTGCTAATCTGACTTCCGGGACTTTGCCAACCAACACCACTAATGCAACGAATGCAACCTCTCCATCAGGAGGAAGCGGGAGCGGAGGCGGCAGTTCTTCAGGCGGAGGAGGAAGCAGCGGAGGGGGCTCTTCAGGCGGAAGCGAGCCTCCTGTTTGGGGAAGCGGAAGCGAGCCTTCAGCTGAAATTGCACCCACCAACGGAACCACGGAAACGCCTCCCATCACAAACATAACAAATGAAACGAACAAAACTTACTATTACCCCTTAATGAGTGCCGCGATTGCAGAGGCGAAATGCAGGGTGGATTTTGCTCTTGCCGTGCTCAAAGCCACACGCGAGGAGGAAGTGCATGCGGGCTATTCCGCGCTCCTTTACCAGGATATAACGCACCTTGAGGCGTATGCACAGCAGAATGACATCCATGCGTTCAACGGATACCGGGGAAGCCAATTCGTAGACCACATGAAAAATTTATGGAACGAGGTAAGGCAGGCAAAGGCAAACAGGAATTACACCCTTGAGGAGAAAGACCTCCTGCGCGTGGAATACAAGAACGCGGAAGATGCGTATATGGTGTGCCATGTGGGGGCAATTGGCTCTTATGCGAATGCGAAGGTTTCGCTTTACGAGCATATACTGGACGAGTATTCCGCAAAGGTGGAAAATCTCAAAAACAAGGTGAACACCACGCATCTCATTGACCTTCTCAAGGATGCGAGGGAGCGGGTGATAAATCCTCTTAAAAAGAAATTCACCTGCAATGATGAGATAAATGTCAACTCGTCCACCCAAACTGCAAACATGTGCATTGCTCCCGACCCAGCAGAGCTTGAAAAATACTGCCTCTTTGAAGAATGCACTGCCGAAGGCGCGGTAAATTTCCACTTTTCCGAGAAATATAATATAGAAAAGATGGGCGCAATAATGGAAGCATTGCAGGAGAAGGCGTATTCCGCACAGCTTGACCCCTCAAAGGCGAAGAATGTGCGCGACTCACTTGTGCAGATGCGCACGCATTTACAGAATGCGAAAAATGCGGTTGATTCGGCAGGGGATTTGGAAATGACCGAGGAACAGAAGAAAACCGTGGCAAATTACCTTTTGCAGGCGCAGGGATTGGCAAAGGAATTGCTTGGGATATTGAAAACTGCGTGAAGTGCGCCTATCAGCATATAGTTATAATCTTTTCTTCCCTAACTATGTTGTTAGTTATTGGTGATAGATGTGGCAAAATATATAGCATCCACTCCAACTTTATACGGAAAAGATGCAGAGGCTTTTTTGGAAGCCATGAACAGCATCAAGTATAGTGAAAGCAAGGAAAAATTACTGATAGAAGCGGACGAGGCTTATAAGAAATACATAAATGGCGTTGCGCGTGTTTAATATGGTAGAAAAGAAATTTTATCTTGAATCTTCCTCCTCGCCGCTGCAAGAAGTAGGCATGAGAGCGCAAGTAGTTTCTTTTCTTATCGGGCGGGGAATAAAAGAAGGGAACGCATTAAATGATTCCGATAATATAAACAGGGTAATCGTCGCAATAAGCGCAAATAACGAACAAAAAATTAAAGAAATTAGAGACGAACTAGTTAAGCATTTGAATAAACTACATAAAAATAAATTCTGTTATAGCGATTTTCCCAAAGACATTATAGCTAGTGATTTACTCGGACTAGACAATCCTCATCCCGTATTAGTTTTACCTTTAACAGAATTATCAAGCTCATTAATGCTGGAACAAACCAGCAAGGGCGTTGGCGCAATGAGGTATTTGGCAGATTCGATAAAACCATTATCCGGTGCAATAAAATCAAATACGGAAACATTAGGTTCGATGAACGGAACATTAACATCGATGAACGTTTCAATAAAATCAAATACGGACACATTAGGTGCAATGAACGGAACACTAACAACAATGAACGGGACACTAAGCCAATTTACGGAACTTCCATCCATTCTAAAGCAACTGAAAGAAAAATTAAATAAAGCCTAATTACGGGAGTAGAAGGAAGTGGAGGACAGGCAGAGGATGCTGTGGTATTGCCAAGAGCCTTAACAAAAAGCGAGGCTTATATTCGCTTCGGTGCGCATCCGCTAAATTTGCTATTTATCAGGAGGAACTTATTTCGGGATACTACAACGCAAGCCTTCCAGTTAAGTATTTAAACTCCCTCCCTAATAATATTCCCCACTTTCTTACTCTTTTTTGAGGTAAGAATGACACTTCTGCCTTGTGCAGAAAATCATTCCTTGTAATGTTTCAGGGGATAATTTAGCTAGGTAAAAGGGAAAATAATAGAAAACCGTAGGTTGTCTATATGGGAAAAAGAAACAAACATCGAAAGAGTTCGCTGGCATTTAAGCCAAGGAAAAGGGCCAATTCGCAAAGGTGCAGGATTAATTTCTGGCCCAAGCTAGAGGAAAAAAGGCTTCTCGGGTTTGCGGGCTATAAAGCCGGCATGACCCACATAACATATATTGACGACTCGGAATCCCCCTCAAAGGGCCTGGAGGTTTCCTATCCCGTAACGATTCTTGAAGCCCCCCCGATGAATGTGTTTGGAATCCGCTTTTACAAGGATAAGAAAGTGCTCTGCGACGTTCTCTGCCCGGATGAAAAAATCCTCTCCCCCCTTGGAATGAAAAAGAAAAAAAATATAGAAATTCCCTCTTCTTTTGATGATGTTTTTGTGCTTGTATACCTGCAATCAAAATTTGCAGGATTGCCGAAAAAAACCCCGGAGCCAATGGAAATTGCGCTTGGGGGAAAGGATGAAAAGGAAAAACTGGAATACGCTCAAAGCATTTTGGGAAAGGAGCTCAAAGCGCCTGACGTTTTCAAAACAGGCGAATACGTTGATGAAATAGGGGTTTCAAAAGGGCACGGACTGCAGGGGGCTGTGAAAAGGCACGGCATCAGCCTGCAGAGGAGAAAAGCAACGGGAAAGAAAAGGCACGTGGGAACTCTCGGACCCTGGCACCCCTCATATGTAATGTACACCGTTCCGATGGCAGGCCAGCACGGCTATCACAAAAGAACACAGCTTAATGCAAGGATAATGAAAATCGGGGAAGGCAAGGAAATAAACCCAAAAAGCGGTTTTAGGGATTACGGGATAGTGAAGACAAACTACCTGATGCTCGGGGGTTCGGTGGCAGGTCCTGCAAAGAGGCTTGTGAGAATGAGGATTGCGTCAAGAAAGCCCGGCGTCTTAAAGGCGCCGCAGATAATTTCGGTGAGAATATGAGGCATCTTCGGCAATGCAAATTGGAATTGCTGCCTGGCGCTAAGTTTAGCAAGATCGCGGCTCCAGCTTCCATTACATATGGCAGAGAAGCATTCTATGTTTGCCACTTCCAAGGAGAATGCGGCAAAAAGTTTCCAGTAGGAAATGCCACTTACTGCGAGGAGAGCCTTCCTGTTCCAGAAAAGAAGAAATAAGGTGCAAACAATGAATGTTCCTATATATAATATAAAAGGGGAAAAGAGCGGGGAGTGCTCCCTGCCGAAGCATTTTGAGGCAAAGGTAAGATTTCCTCTCATAAAGCGCGCGGTTTTGGCAGAGCAGTCACAGAGACTCCAGCCAAAAGGCCCGTACAAATACGCGGGAATTGACACAAGCGCAAAGTACCGTGGAAGAAAGGATGATTATGGCTCCCTCAAAAACAAGGGGCAGGCAATGCTCCCGAGGGAAGTGCTTCCAAAGGGAAGGCACGGAAAAGTCAGAAGGATTCCTTCTTCAGTGAAGGGAAGAAGGGCGCACCCGCCCAAAGTTGAGAAAAGAATACAAGACAAGCTCAATAAGAAGGAGAGGCGGGCGGCAATAATCGCGGCGCTGGCTGCAACCACAAGCGTTGAGCTTGCAAAAAAGAGAGGGCATATCATAGGTGAGATTGCGCTTCCAATAGTGATGGAAGATGCGTTTGAAAACATCACAAAGACAAAGGAAGCAAATGCAATATTGCAAAAAATAATTGCGCAGGATTTGGAGCACTCAAAGGAAAGGGGAAGGAGAAAGAGCGGAGTAGGAAGGCGCTCGCAGAGGAAAACCTACCCAAGAAGCGCGCTTCTGGTTGCCGGAGAGAATGCAAAAGTGCTCCGCGCAGCAAAAAACATCGCAGGAGTGGATGCTTGCACCATAAAACAGCTTTCGGTTGAATTGCTTGCGCCGGGCACATACCCCGGAAGGCTTGCAGTGTTCACGCAGAATGCGCTGAAGGAAATTGAAAAATTGTGAAAAACATGGCAATACTCTACCCAATCGTAACGGAAAAGGCAATCTCCCTAATAGAGCTTGAGAACACGCTCATGTTCGTAGTGGAGAAGGAAGCGACAAAACCGGAAATAAAAAAGGAAGTGGAACAAAAATACGGGGTAAAGGTGGATAAGGTAAACGTGCAGAACACGATGAAGGGAAAGAAGAAGGCGTATGTGAAAATAAACAAGGCGTTCAAGGCGGACCAGATTGCCGCGAAACTGAAGATTGCATAGAAATATCAGGTTGTCTATATGGGAAAATTACTGAAACAACAGCGAAGGGGGAAGGGTTCGTTTGCCTACTCTACCCCATCGCACAGGTATAAAACTGAACTCAAATACCCCGAATACGACGAATATGCCAAAACTTCCATGGCAGGGCAGGTAATCGGCTTTATAGACGACCCTGCGCGCCAGGCAATTCTCATGGATGTTCTGCTTGAAAACACAAAGAGGATAATGCTTCTTGCCCCGGAAGGGATATGCAGGGAGGATTCAATTGCAATAGGTTCGGGCGGGCAGCTAGCGCTTGGCAGCATCCTGCCGCTTTCGCAGATACCTGACGGAGCGTACATATACAATGTTGAGGTGACTCCGGGCGACGGCGGAAAGTTCGTGCGCACCCCGGGCTCGTTTGCCACAATAGTGTCGCGCGAGGGAAAGTTCGTGCTCGTGAAACTTCCAAGCAAGAGGCTTTTGAACCTGCCCGCAGGCTGCAGGGCGCAGGTGGGAGTGGTGTGCGGAGCGGGAAAGACGGAAAAACCCATCATGAAAGCAGGGACAAATTTCTTCAAGAAGCACGCGCAAAACCGCCTCTGGCCCAAAGTCAGGGGAGTAAAACAGTCCCCATACACCCATCCATTCGGAGGCAAGCAGCACCACCCGGGAAAGTCAATGTCAACCTCAAGGAATGCGCCGCCCGGAAGAAAAGTAGGGCACATCGCCGCGCGCTCAACAGGAAGGGGCGGGAGAAAGAGGAAGACAACGCATTTCAAGGAGCAATAAAGGTGAGTTGAAAAATGGCAAGGATAAAAACATTTCTCGGAAAGACGGAAGAGGAGTTTGCAAAGCTGACAAACGAGGAGGCTCTCCCCTTTCTTCCATCGCGCGCAAGAAGGGCGATGAAAAGGGTAGGGCAGTTTGGAAACTCAAACTTCAAGAAGCTCATAGCAAACGTGAGAAAAATAAAAGCTGCAGACCCGAAAAAAATCATACGCACGCACGTGCGCGACGCGGTCATAATGCCGGAGTGGATTGGGCTGACGTTTGCGGTGCACTCGGGAAAGGAATTCAAGAACGTGCAGATAACGATGGAAAAAATAGGAAGGAGGCTCGGGGATTTCGTGCACACGACTGGAAGGGTGCAGCATTCCGGGCCCGGAGTAGGGGCAACGAGGGGCTCAAAGTTCATACCGCTTAAGTAGATGATAAATATGGAATACTGCCACGCAAAAAAAGAAGGGGGACTATACGCTCTCTCCCAGGGGACGGGCTTGAACGTTTCCTATAAGGATTTGGTGCAGGTATGCAGCAATATCAGGGGCAGGAATGCGCAGGCTGCGCTTGCCTTTCTTGAGAGTGCGGGCGAGGGGCTCTCGGCAGTGCGGTATTTCTCCAACAACAAGCACCTCGGGCACAGGAGGGAATTGGGGGGAAGGAAGGGAAGATATCCAAAGAAGGCGGCAAAAATGGCATATGACATATTAAAGAATGCGATTGCAAATGCGAACGCACTGGGCTTTACCAACCCGAAAGTCCATCACGTTTGCGCAAACAAGGAGAGGATATTTGGGAGGAGCGCATCAAAGGGACGAAGCGCCAGAAGCGATTTTGAGACTGCGAACATACAGATAGTCCTGCGGGATTCAAGGGAGGGGAAAGCAAAAACAGAACAGACGGCAGAAACTGCAAAATCTAAAGTGCAGAAAACAGAATCAAAAACACAAAGCACGCAGGCAAAACAGACAACGCAAAACGCTCAAATAGCAGTTTCCGCTCCTGCTGCATTGCAGAAAGAGCCGGCAGCACAAATAGCAATAGTGCAGGAAAAGGCAATCGTGAAAACAAAAACTGAAGGGGAAAAAACAGCAAGCACAAACACACCTGCCAAATCACAAAGTGCATCCGGGGCACAGCAGGCAAAAGCAACGGATGCCCGCATAAGCGTTGGCTCAAAGAGGTCATTGCCGAAAAAGAGCAGGAATGGGGAGAAAAAGGTGGAGTAGATGGGAGTAGAAAGAAAATTCATAGAAGATGCAATAGTAAAATACCGCGTTTCGCGGTTTCTTGAGCAGGAGCTTGACAGGGCGGGCTTCTCGCGCCTTGAGATACAGCGGACTCCGCTTGTCACGAGGATTGCAGTAGAGGTAACAAACCCGGGAAAAGTCATAGGGAGAAAAGGGAGAACCATAAAGGAGCTGACAGACGCAATAAGCAGGGAATTCAAGCTTGAAAACCCGCAGATTTCAGTGGTTGAAATTACAAACCAGTCTAGACAGCCGAGGCTGGTTGCAAAAAAGGCGTGCAGATACATAGAGCAGGGGAAGAAGGTAAGGGCGATTTTGCACTCCCTCCTGCGCGAAGTGATGGGCGCGGGCGCGCTTGGCGCTGAAATAATCGCGGCGGGAAAGATAGCTGCGAAAGGGGCAAGGGCAAAAAAGCTCCGCGTTGCTGCGGGCTACATCCCAAAAGCAGGGGAGCCTGCAAGGCTGGTTGATTCCGCTCACGTAACAGCTTACCCGAAATCAGGTGCAATCGGAGTGCTTGTGCGCATAGTGCAGCCGGGAACGGTTTTCCCTGACAAGGTGCCGGCGGCAGTGGTTGAACTGCCCCGCATAATTGCGGCAGCAGAGGACGTTGAACGAAGCGGCAAGGAAGGGGAAACCGCACAGGAGCAGATACTGCGCATAAGGCGTGACGAGGCAAGGAAGAAAAAGGAAAAGGAGGCGGCTCCGGCAGTTTCTTCAGATGGCGATGATAAAGGGAAAGGCGAAGAAGGAGCAAAAGAAAAAGGGAAAGGCGAAGAAGGAGCAAAAGAA